>Ga0272449_1003827_pt1 | contig 12654 bp, 17 predicted proteins | sample YNPCB0241_FD_198679 | JGI IMG/M metagenome (GOLD analysis project Ga0272449, IMG submission 198679) | Hot spring sediment microbial communities from Yellowstone National Park, WY, United States - YNP-CB-024-1 | ecosystem: Environmental > Aquatic > Thermal springs > Hot (42-90C) > Sediment...
ATCTGTGTAAACATCAATCCCAAAAATCATACCCTCACGCCTATCTTTACCCACTAAAGCTATATGACACTCTCTAGTCGCTTCTCTCCAAAACTTTTCGACGCATGCTTCGCTATTAACTCTTGCCACCTCGTATTTATCACCCCATCCCCAAACAGTGATCCTACTCATCTATTATCCTCCCTTTTTTGGTCTTCCTCCCCTTAATTTACCCTCCTCATATGCCTTTAAGAATTCTTCGAATTTCTCTACATGTGCAGGGTTGTAGCTCCCTATTTCTTCGATGAACCTTATCCGATCTTGAGCATATATCTCCAAATAATGTGCCCCATAAGTCCTATCCAGATGAGCCTCGCGCGCTAGACACCACGTTTACTTTTCCCCATGTCTCTTCACGAACCATGATGCAAAGCTCCTCAACGCCCTAGCCCTGTGAGAAAACTTATTCTTCTCCTCAACGCTCATCTCCGCGAAAGTCAGGTTGGAGCCGAAAGGTATGAAGACGGGGTCATAACCAAACCCGCTTTTTCCACGCGGCTCTTTGGATATTGTGCCGTCCACCCTGCCTGTGAATATTCTGATTTCTCCCTGTGGCTCGCCGTATGCTAGTGCGGTCATGAAGTATGCTGATCTGTCTGAGGAGCCTTCTAGAAGCCTAAGTATTCCTTCGCACCCTATCTTCCTGTAGACGTAGGAGGAGTATACTCCTGGGAAGCCGTTTAGAGAGTTTACGAACAGCCCTGAGTCCTCGATTATGAAGCGTTCCCCTATTTTTTTCAAAGCTTCCTGAGCGCATCTCTCAGCGACTTCTTCCAGGGTTTCCGACTGGGGTTCGATTATTTCAATATCAGCTTGTTCAAGCGTTATCCCGAATTCTCCGAGCAGCTTCTGCGCCTCTATGAATTTCCCAGGGTTCCCAGTTATGAACAGTAGCTTCATCAGCCATTTCTCACGGTTGAGAGATATTAAAGCTTAAAACTTCTCATGAGGCGAGTATGCGGGTAATGGAGTATCGGGACGGCGAGGCTCTGGAATGCATAGATTGCGGCGCAACCCATGAGCCCGGGGGAAACATGCTTGTCTGCGTGAAATGCGGAGGGCTCTTAGAGGTTGCTTACCCCAGGAGCGTTTTCAGAAGCGTCTCGTTTAACGGTAGGGGTGTTTGGAGGTATAGGAGCCTCCTTCCAAAGGTTGAGAGAATTGTCACTCTGAGTGAAGGAGACACTCCGCTGGTTAAGGCTGAAAGGCTTGGGAAATACTTAGGCTTGAAAAACCTCTACGTGAAGTTTGAAGGAGCTAATCCAACCGGTTCTTTTAAAGACAGGGGTATGACTGTGGCTGTAAGCATCGCCCTCAAGTTTAATGCTAAAAGCGTAGCGTGTGCTTCAACTGGAAATACTTCAGCATCGATGTCAGCCTACGCGGCTAGGGCTGGCTTAAGAAGCCTCGTCTTTCTTCCAGACGGCTATGTTGCGCCAGGGAAGCTTCTGCAGGCTGTTGCCCATGGCGCCACGATAGTCAGGGTCAGGGGGAATTTCGACGACGCTTTGAAAACACTTCTCATGCACAGGGAGGAGCTTGGGGTTTATGTTTTGAATTCTGTAAACCCGTATAGGATTGAAGGGCAGAAGACAATCGCTTTCGAAATATGGGAGAGCCTTAAAAGTGTGCCAGATTTCACTGTATACCCCGTGGGAAACGCTGCAAACATTTCTTCAGGCTGGAAAGGTTTTAAAGAGCTGGTTGAAGCTGGTCTGGCTGAGTCTAAACCGCGGATGATCGGGGTTCAGGCTGAGGGAGCTGCTCCAATAGTGAAAGCCTGTCTTCAAAATAGGGAAACCATAGAGCCTGTTGAAAAGCCGGAGACTGTTGCTACAGCGATAAGGATCGGGAAACCATTATCTTGGAAGAAAGCGTTGAGGGCCATAAGGGATTCTCGGGGAACAGCGGTTGCTGTCAGCGACAGGGAAATATTGAAGGCGCAGGTAGACCTTGCTAGGATGGAGGGCTTGTTCGCAGAGCCTGCTGGAGCAGCCTCAGTGGCAGGTTTAGAAAAACTTTCTAAAGAAGGATTCTTCAAGGGTGATGAAACAGTCGTCGCCGTAGTTACGGGACATGGTTTGAAAGATCCGAGTATAAACATAGAGCCTTATGCTGAGCTCGTAATTCATCCGGGTGAAAACCCTGCGGAGGCTTTGAGGAAGCTTTCATGAGGATTCTTCTAATCGGCTTTGGAAACGTTGGAAGAGCCTTCCTACAGCTCATGGAGGAAGAGAGGCGGAGGTTCAGGAGGCTTGGAGCAGAGCCGAGGATCGTTGGAATAGTGGATAGAGGGGGCGCGACGCTCTCTGAGAACGGTGTTAAGGTTAGTAGTCTTTTAACAACCAAGCTTGAGAAGGGCTCCGTAGCCTATTCTGAGCAGGGTGGTTTCCCGAGCATGGACGCGGCTGAAGCCATAGGGATTGCACAGCCTAATGTGACTGTTGAAGTAACTCCGACGAGCAGAGGCGGGTCAGGACCTGCTTTAAGACATATTCTTAAGGCTCTAGAGCATGGTTCCCACGTTGTCTCAGCCAACAAGGCTCCTTTCGCATATGATTATGACCTGATTATGAGGACAGCTTTGTCCCATGGTAGGATAGTGAAGTACAGTGCAACAGTTGGAGGTGGGCTGCCTGTTTTGAAAACACTCAGAACCCTCATGATTGGAGATGTTGTTGAAAGCATCCGTGGAGTTTTAAACGCTACTTCAAACTATATCCTCACATTAATGGAGGAGGGAAGAAGCTATGATGAAGCTTTGAGGCTTGCACGTGAAATAGGTATTGCTGAAGCCGACCCGACTATGGACGTATCGGGGATGGATACTGCTTATAAGATAACCATAATAGCTAACACTATTGAAGGCGGTCATAGGGCTGATGAAGTCGAGTTGAAAGGAATAGAAGAAGTTAAGCCTAATGACCTGCTTGAAGCTGCTTTAAACGGGTACTCGATCAGGCTTGTTGGAGAATTCACTGAGCAAGGTAGGCTCAGGGTCGGTCCTTCAAAGCTTAAGAAGGGGAGTATGCTTGACGTGAATGGGACACTGAACGCGGTGGAGTTCAGAATGAAGAGAGCTGGACCGGTTTACCTGCTTGGGAGGGGAGCTGGACCGTTCGAAACAGCAGCCGCAATAATTAGAGATATTTTTGAAATATTGGAGGAAGAGAAGCGTTGAGGATTGTAAACATTAACCTTGAGAACACAGGGCTTGAATTGAGAGGGCTTTGCGAGAAGCTTGCTGAAAAAGCCTCCGGCGGGTTAGTGATAATAGTTGAGCCGCGTGAAGAGATCTTGAAGGCTCTGACCGAGGCTGCTGCCTCACGTGTAAGCGAGGAGGAAGCTTTAGCAAAGCTGGCCGGTGAGCTTAACAGTCTTGCGAAGGGGATCCCGGAGGATCTGAGGAAGAGTGTTGAAGCCGAGATTGTTGAAAGCTTAAACAAGATCATTGAGTATTTGCACGCTGAGAAGAAGGCTGGCGGTGCAACACCCAGAGGGCTGCCTGTAATGCTTAACCTGCTTGGAAACACTGTTGCTAGAGTTTTTTCCAGCCATTTGAACGCGATCGGTGTTGACACTAAATGGGTTACAGCCGGACAAGCAGGATTCATGCTCATAGAAGATTATGAGCCGCCGTGGAGTCATCACGTGAGCCTTGTTAAGCCGGATAGGTTGAAAAATGTTTCAAAAGAAGTTCTTGTAGTATCCGGCAGGTCCTGCGTTGACCATGAGGGTGGTGAAGCCTTTCTTAAAAAGGGGATGGGCAGCGTAGTGGCAATACTTGCTGCAAGCGAGTTGAGAGTAGACGAGGTCTATGTTCCAAAGGCTAACGGCGGCATTTACACAGCCGACCCCTGGATTACCGATAAGGCGAGAACCATACCTAGTTTATCATACTCGGAGGCGCTGGAGCTTTCAAGGCTTGGAGAATGGGTTATGAGCCCTCAGGCAGTGGAGCTTGCTGAAGAGCTGGGGGTAAGAATCATAGTTTCAAGCATCCAGGAACCCTTTAAAGAATGCACCACAATAGGCTTTGAAAAAGCTGTTGAGAAGCAAATAGTTAAAGCTGTAGCGATGATACCTGACATGAGTATTTTAACCGTCGAGGGGGCTGCTATGGCAGGTACGCCGGGCGTGGCTTCCGCCATACTCGGCGAGGTTGCGAAGAGAGGGGTGAGCATCTCCATGATAAGTCAGGATGCTTCAGAAATCGGAATAACCCTGCTTGTTAAAGATAGGGATTTAGACATGGCTTTGAAAGGGTTGAGAGAAGGATTTAGCAGACAGAGGCTTATTAAAAGAATCAGGATACAGAGGGGTGTTGCAGTAATATCCGCCGTTGGGGAGGGCATGAGGGGGACTAAGGGTGTTGCAGCAAGAATATTCTCCGCTGTTGCTGAAGCAGGTGTTAACGTTCTAGCCATAGCTCAAGGATCGTCTGAGACAAGCATATCCTTCGTAGTGCTGATGGAGGATGCGGAGAAAGCTGTTAAGGCGGTTCATGAAAAGGTTATTCTAAGTGTTTAACAGCACGCCAATTAAGCTTCCCCAAATTATTTTTATCTGAGTCTTAAAACCGGCGAATAAGAAGGCGTTAAGAGAATAGCTAACCTGTTCGCCGCCTCAGCTCCTTCTCCACGTATCTGCCTCTCACACTGATCTCTCTAAGCCTTTCTTCAACCCTGCCAGCCGACTCCCCGGCTGAAGACCTGTATCCTTCTAGAAACATTTTTGCGAGAACCTCGTGGTCTGGAAGCGGCGCCAGGCTTGAAACCAGCATGTATATGTCCTCAGCCTTCTTCTCCACCTCGTTAGAGTATTCGCCTAGGCCGAAGTCTATGAGCACAAGTCTTCCGCCAGATATGATCACGTTCGCCGGAGTAAGGTCGCCATGCACTATGCCTGCTGCGTGAAGCTTGCCGACTATGCTTCCAAGCCTGTTAACAAGGCTTGGGAACATGCTTGAGCCCTGCATGCTTCTAAGGCTCTCTCCTTTAACATAGCTCATCAATATCCATCCTTCAACCGGGTTTACATGGTAGATGAAAGGGGTTTCGACACCAGCCTTCTTAGCTGAGCTCAAGAGAGATGCTTCCCTAATTGTTCTGGAACGCCTTATCAAGTCATCGAGCTCCCTAACCCTGTAGCTCTTAGCGATCCTGGTTTTCACAACAACCTCTCTGCCCAGCCATTCGCACAGGTCTACGATTGCCTCCGCACCCTGGTAGAGGGTTTTAATTCGAGTACAACCCTGAGGGAGGAGACTTGACATCACTCAGCCTCCACCTTGGCTTAACAATAGACTCTTCAACTCTAAGCGACTCTCCCAACCTGTATTGCACGATTCCCTCCCAAGCGATCATGACACCGTTGTCAGCATAATACTCAACCGGATAATCGAGGAAGAAGGCTTTCCTATCCCTACACATTTCCCCAGCCATCTCCCTGAGCCTCCGGTTGGCGCCTACGCCGCCAGCTATTATGAACTCGTCAACCCCAAGCATCGCCATAGCTCTCTCCGAAACCTCGATCAGCATTGAGAAAGCAGTTTCCTGCAATGAAAAACAAAGGTCTTCAATCGGTTCCTTCCCAACGAGGCTTTCAAGCATGGTGAGCATCCCTGAGAAAGACACGTTCATGCCCTTAACACTATAGGGCAGCCTTATCAGCCTGCTTGACTTTGAAGCCAGCTCCATGACTCTCGGACCCCCTGGGAATTCGAGACCAGCTTTCCTAGCGAAAGCATCGATAAGGTTTCCGACGGCAATATCCTCCGTCTCTCCCAGAACCACGTATCTCCCCTCAGAAGGATGAATCACCTGTGTGTTACCACCGGAAACATAGAGCACAACCGGGTTGGCAGCCCTGGTTAGAACCCTCGCGATCTCCACGTGTGCAGCAGCATGGTTAACCCCTACCAGTGGTTTTCCAAGTTTTATAGCGATCATTCTCGCCAAGGCTGCTCCAACCCTTAGACATGGCCCCAGACCCGGGCCGCGCGAAAACGCAACCAGATCTATGTCTTCAACTCTGATTTTAGACAGTGTTTCCTTAAGAGCGTTAGACGCGTTCTGAAGATGATGCTTCGCAGCCTCACTCGGATGGATTCCGCCTGAAGAAGGCCTGTAAACACGGCGGATATCGCAGAGAATCTCGAAGGGAGAATGTCTCACAACACCTATTCCGAAAGTGTGGGCAGTAGATTCAACCCCGATGCATGTGAGACGCTCCCCCACAGGCTAGACGCTCCTCCTTACCTCTGGAACTCAGTATAGTTGCATGCGCCGCAGTGCCATCTCGGCTTGCCCTCTCTATGGAATGCCATAACCCTGCCGCACCGTGGGCATTTCCTGTTCCTAAGCCTTACAGAGGATTTACTTACGTCAACCTCGTAGTATTTTAAGGTGTCCTTCATTTCTTACCACCAGCTGCCTTAGCCTTCATCTCCATCCTCATCTTCTTAAGCTCCTCTTTCCTACGCTTCTTCTCGTCAGGAGGCAGGTTAGCAACCCTAACGTGCATGGGCTCGATCCTAGCGTCCTCCGTTGAAAAATAGACATGCGCCTCTCCGATTGACGATTGTCTGCCTGAAACGCTTTTAAGATTTCTCACGTATACTGCTTCGACAGGAGTCTTTTTTAAAGCTGAAACCGCCTCCCTTGCTTCAGCAATAGTGGGCGTCCTACCCTTGGGATGCTGGATCTCAAACACTATTTCCCTCCTTTTTAAAAGAGGGTTCTCGGTTTCCTTAATTATTCTGATCTCCATCATGTGGCTATGCTTCCCCCCACTAGTCAGGCTTTAAACATTACTGTAGATGATGCAGGAAGCCGCCGTAAGGGGAAATCTACAAGAAGCATGGGGAATGCTTGATACGGATTGGTGGGAAGCCTGACGGCAGCAGCTAGCCGCATGCCTCCATAGTTCCAACGATTTCCAGGACCATTTTTTTAGAAGACTCGTTAACCTCTATCAGCACCACACCCTCTCCCGGCTGCCCGTATACCACTAGGGAACCATAGGGTGCTGTTTCAACAGCTACAAGCGTAAGAAGATCCTCCTCGCCTTCAACCAGTATCGTCGATGGCTGTGAGTCGAGAGCCTGTTTAAAGATGCTCCAAGACTCCTCGGATATTGTTCCAGGAGGGTTAACAAGCTTCAAGACAATTCTTCCCTGCTGGAAGCGTTCAACACTATGAGCACATGTCCGCAGAGTTTTCCCGTCAACCACGCAGACACCTGGTTTAAAGCCCATTTCTAAAAGGCTTTGGGAAACAACGTCGCCAACAGAGATAACGATCCCGTTGAACCCTTTAAGCCTCCTTCTCAACTCCTCCGTATCAAGCAGAACTCCCAGTGGTTTTCTAACTATCCTCCTGGTTTCCTCAGAAGCTTTTAACACACTTATTTCAGCCTCACTGCGTATCTTCCCGGAACCCTTGCCCCAATGAGTTTAGCTATTGAAGAAGCTTCAGGGTTGAAAACAAGAACCTCGCCACTCCACTCTTGCGTAAACTCTTCTCCACCGCAGTTTGGACACTTAGGTGAGTCGCTTATCATTTTACAGTTTAAACATGCTTTGAGAGGCATCAATTAGAGCATTAAGCCTTAGTTCTTTATAAGGCTTTATTTATGCTTCCTAAAGAACATTAAGCCATCCTTTTCGCACACGTATTCAAAGCCAGTCTCCAGAAGGCTCTTAACCTCTTCAGGAGTCTTAGCCACTCTAACAGTAAACTCGTCACTATTATCATTGAAAAGGCTTTTCTCAATCTGAACGTAGAGCATAGTCTTATCCAAATCCTTATGTCCTAATAGTTCTTTAACATGGAGAATATCCCTAGTCTTATGATACTCCATTGTTGCCTTCCAATGGCGTAGGGTATGGAAGCCCATCCTCAACAGCCTCGGATTGCCAAGTTTCGACGCCAGCCTTTTCGTGCGCGCTTAGCTTCAGCCTCTCGAAACTCGTCTTCGCCTGCTGCGCTTCCTCTCAACCTCTATCCCTTTGCTGGCTAGGAATTCGTTCTCCAATTCCTTATTGAAAAACATCTCTCTGGCTTCGTTAATAGCGTCAACCCTCTTCATGGTCTCGTTGATTAACTGCTCGTCATCCATACCTGTTGAGTCGAAGGTCGTGAAGAAGCCTGATTCATAGTCTATTTCGAATCTAACCTCAATGCCATGTTTTTCGCTAACCCTCCTAGCTACCTCGTCACCCCACATGTGTCTCCCAGCGAAGTACGCGATGGTTCTCCCTTTCTTGATGTAATCCTCGAACCTCCTCTGCTTGAAATCCTCGATGATCCTGTTTCTTTCCTCCTTCTCCTTTTCTAAGTTCCTTAAGTTGCTTGCAACTATCCGGCTCAGGCATTAAAAATTTCACTCAGTAGGAGAATAAATACAAATTGCTTTTGGATCAAATGTTTCTACAATTAATTGATAGAATCTTATCAAAGAGTCCGTAGATTGAAGCAAATGTGGTGCTATAGCAATTCGTTCACTATTAATGTTAATCGCGAAAAGAGATTGTTTGTTTTTATCAATGACCATGGAGTCAATTACTACAGAGCCTTTAGCCACAACGGTATTATATAATGAAAACTGTCTCTCTTCCATAGATTGAATAACGGTTAATGCTGTTTCGTAGCGCGCGCGATAATTGAGGGTTACAATTCAACAATCATCGTTACAGTAAGCTCCAGGACTAACTACTCGATAACAGTCAGCCTAGAAGTAGGAAACTTACCAAGCGGTGTAACGTTTGGCTTGAAGAATAATGAATTGAAAGTCAACAGGCTGTCCTCCAATTCAACAAGCTTGACGCTAATGGTTACGGAGCCGTTGCCGAAGAAGGGGAACTATTCTCTAACCATAGTTGCAAGCTGCTCCGGGGTCAGAAGCAACGCAACGCTAAGCCTTAAACTGGTGGAGAAAATACCGTCGAGAATAATCGCCTCCCTGAACACGAGCAGCCTAGAATACGGGGGAACAGTCGAGCTAAGGGGGAGCGTGGCTCCGGAACCAGGGAGAGCGACAACAATCCATGTTTACACGCTGTTCTCAAACAACACGAGAGTAGGAATAGGGGAGACCAGTGTTGACGAGCATGGGCGATTCAGCTACTCCTATTATCCATCAGAAGTTGGTACCTACAATATAGTGGTTGAGTGGCCAGGTACTGATCTCTACCTGGGTTCGTCAACGTCAATACTGATCTCAGTTAGCAGGGCTTCAACGTCAGTCACGCTGGAAACGAATGCAACTGAAACATACGTTGGAAAAACGATTCTAGCCAGCGGAATGCTGACCACTAGAGACGGAAAACCTGTTTCCAATGTCAACGTAACCATAGCTGTTAGACACGAAGGTTTAACTTTCTACTATACTGCTACTACGGATTCAGCCGGATTCTATGCTGTGCCCCTGAGGCTGGCGGAGGGGGGTTACGAGGTAAGCGCATATGCTCTGGGAAGCAAGTATTACGCCCCATCCAACTCCAATACCATAGGATTGGAAATAACCAAAGAGCCGGAGCCGATGATAACCACCAGTAAAGCATTATTCCTAGCAGCAGGACTAGTATTGGGGACGGTGTTCGGAATCATAGTGGGTAGAGTGAGGGTGAAAGCTGGTGCACGTGTACAAACTTAAAGATGTTGCCTAGAATTAGAAAGCGCGCGCATATATAAAACCGGGTGGAATTGGATGAGAAACGGTATCTTGCCACCCCCTTCTGAGCACATGCTACAAAGGATTAGATGTCTTCCTGGTCGTAAGAAGGATATACCAAGTAGTTTCAAGATTTATCGCGGCATCAAGGCGTCGGAAACTACTATACCGCCACCGCTTCCTCCCGAGCCTCGTCCAGGGCCCCGTGACAAAAAGAATTTGAGACGGCTTCTCCTAGGCATACTACTAGTGGTTATAGCTGGTGTAGCCTCCTATATTCTTATGCCGTTAATTCTAGGAAGGGGAGGGTTAAGCGGAAAGTATATAGTAACTGTAGAAGGAGAAATAGAGGGCCGATCACCCTTTTACGGTTATGTTCTTGAATTTAAGCCAAATGAAGACGTTTTTATAACTAGTACATACTGGATGCGGATGGGTGGGCGGAACGAGTATTTTACGAGTGTTACTTATGCAGGAAAATATGAAATTCAAGCAAATAAAATAACTATTACTATTGAAGTACTGGGCATGAAATATGTCCTCAGAGGTGAAGTGGGAGACAATATAATTGTTTTAGAAGGTTCTCTTTTAGAGAAAGAAGGATTTAAACTTCAACCTGAAATTACTGGAAAATACGTATGCACGCACGTACCCCTATATGTGTGGGAGTTTGATGAAGGCACCATTTTCGACTTTAAATCTAATAGAGAAGTTCATGTAACTTATTCTAGTGGACGAACTAATATAGGAGAGTACATGGCTTACAAAAACAGAATAACAATAGTCTTCCGAGAAAACAATCACATATATGCCTACTCTGGAAGCATAGCAGATGACAAGATATATGGAGACGTAGGATTTACATTGCTTCGTAGCCCTTAAAAATAAGCATAGGCGCTCGCTACGTCAACCATGTTTCGATACGGAATGCCATGCATGAATCCCCATTATGAGAAGGAGTAAAATAAAAGTAAGCAAAAGTGGTAGGAGATATTCATGTTCAGGCATGAGCAAACTAGAAGTATGAGGCGAAGCATACGTTGTGACCCATACATAATAGTTCTCTTGTTCTGATGCAATATTCTTCCCATAAACTTTTACAATCCATGTGCCCGATGATGGATTGTTTATTATGACATATTCCGGCTTAACATCTAGCGCGCGCGCTAGGTATCTATCGTAAGCACCATATCGACCTTAGGTGTCCCCGAATATGCATATAATGCTGCACCCTTTACAAGGCTCGCTATTTTAGCCAAAATCAAGCCTATAGCAATATCTCTATCAAAACTCTTATACGATATATCCCGAGAGAGTACGGCTACAGTGCTAGCCGTGCTAGAAAGTTGAGGTATTCGTTGAGGCTCTCCGTTTCGGAATATGTAATAATTTCCGTCCATTGCCGGAAAACTGCACGTGAAGCTAGTATATACCCAATCCGCCCATTTCACGATTTTCTCGCGTAAATCCTCCGGGCTCGAAAATCGGCATTACCGGGGCCTTTCTTATAGCGCGCGCGCCAGCCGTCTCCGTCAGCCACACCTTGCCATCTTTAACCCACAATCCCTTTGGATACTCAAGACCAGTCAGAAGCGTTAAAATGCGCACATGCTCTAGGGATGATATAGCAATCAAATACTTATCCGCGACAACAAATATCATTCCGTTAAGTATACAAGTATCTCCTAGTGAAAACACTGTACTCTTCCCCACCAGGGATTCTAGATCTATTTTTGTTACCACTTCTCCTTTAAGATTAAGAACAACAAGGTCGACGCCCCAATTAGTTTGGAGCAAATATATTGTGCTGTCTTGATTCAACGACATTCTTTGACGCGCTTTCTCTCCTCCCGTGAATACATAGCTCCACTTAGCGCGCGCGCGCTAACGAGCCTGCTCTTCGAAGTAAATATTTTTGTTTCTTATGGAGACACCTAAATCAAAACTAGAAGCTAAGGTTGTAATCTCAACTATTGGTATGTCCTTCAGAAACATTAAAAGAATGATACAAATTAGACAAAACAACCTAGCGAAACTCATTTCCTCATCAATCACACTATAGTGTTTTGCACGGAAGGATATTTAAGTTTTTAATATTGGAGACCGTTAACTTAAGACGCGCGCTGGTTAAATTTTCTCAAGAATCTTTTTTTTCTTCTCTTCATATTCCTCTTGAGTTATTGCTCCTATGTCTAATAGTTCTTTTAACTTCTTAAGTTCATCAACGGGCGTGGATGTAACGGTCACTACGGGCATGGCCTTAGCAGCCTTCGCCCTTTTCATTCCTTCTTTCACTATGTTCACGAGCCTCTCGGCTTTATCTTTCGGTATGGCGGGTATTCCAGCAATACCGTGCCTTGAAGTCTTGAAAAATTTGCCTAGTTCAGTTGTCAAACCAGGAGCCGTTATCCTAATTTCACTTGAAAGAAGCCCTTTCTCTAGATCGATAGCAGTTATTTCCTCATAAGGTATTACTTGAATGCTTTCCCTCAACCCAAGCATCATCGCGCGCGCTAGGCGTTGTTATGCTGCCGCCGGGTGCTATTCGACCCTGTTTCGCGCGCGCTAGTTAGACGAACTTGCCGAAAAACTAGAGAATGCGGATGATAAGGTAGGGGTATGGATTATGAAGTAATTTAGAGAATCCATTAAGAAAAAAGGAGATGTTGATGAAGATTTGCTGAGGCTTGAAGGAGTTAAGCTTCTATTGGCACTGTAGTCCTCATGTGCACTTTTTAACTGTTGAATAAGAAATAAATTTATTCACACTTATATGAGGCGCAAAGTTATGTGTAGGGGAAAGAAAAAACCAATTATTTTTTTCCATGAGGCATGGAGGATTAAAATTAGCATCTGCTAAGGGTTAGGACCGCCTTCACAGGGTTACCCCTTCCTCCGGCAGCCCTGTTTTTAGCGCTCATGTTCATCGCTTCCATGCTC
>Ga0272449_1003831_pt1 | contig 12645 bp, 7 predicted proteins | sample YNPCB0241_FD_198679 | JGI IMG/M metagenome (GOLD analysis project Ga0272449, IMG submission 198679) | Hot spring sediment microbial communities from Yellowstone National Park, WY, United States - YNP-CB-024-1 | ecosystem: Environmental > Aquatic > Thermal springs > Hot (42-90C) > Sediment...
ACCCGTGTGGGCGGTTCCGGCACCTTCTCCGCCGCCTTCAAGGGGCCCATGACCAACCTGGCTGGAGCCACCCAGGCCAGCGGCTTTTTCGGGGCCTTCCTGCGCCTCTCGGGATTTGACGCCGTGGTGATCCGCGGGGCTGCTCCTGAGTGGAGTTACCTCTACATCCACGATGGCACGGCCGAACTGCGGGATGCCCGCCACCTTCTGGGCAAGGACACCTGGGAGACGGAGGAGGCCGTGGCCCAGGACCTGGGCCTGCCAGCCCACCGGGTGAGCGTCTACAGCATTGGGCCGGCTGGCGAGCACCGGGTCCGCTTCGCTGCCCTGGTGGGCGACCGCGGCCACGTGGCCGCCCACAACGGCGTGGGGGCGGTCTTCGGAGCCAAGCGCCTCAAGGCCGTGGCCGTGGCCCGCGGCTCGCGGCCAGTGCCCGTCCACGACCGCGACCGCCTCGCCGAGGCCGCGGAGCGCCTCTTCCAGCACGCTTCCACCAAGTTCGCCGGCGGCACGGTCTACAAGTACGGCACCGGAGGGCTCCTGCCCGGCATCCACGCCACGGGCATGCTGCCGGTGAAGAACTACACCACCAGCGTCTTCCCGGAGTACGAGAAGATCTCCGGCCAGTACCTGCGCACCCACTTTGACATCCACGCCCACCCCTGCTGGGCCTGTCGGGTGGCCCATGTCAAGATGGTGCGGGTCACGGAAGGCCCCTACGCGGGCTACGAGGGGGAGGAGCCGGAGTACGAGTGCCTGGCGGCCTGGGGCTCCCAGATCGGGAACGCGGACCCGGGGGCCGTGGTCATGCTCTCCAACCTCACGGACCGCCTGGGCCTGGACGCCAACGAGTCCAGTTGGGTGGCGGGGTGGCTCATGGAGTGCCGTGAGAAGGGGCTCCTTTCCCCCGCGGACCTGGATGGGCTGGACCTGGCCTGGGGCGACGTGGAGGGGGTGGCGCGCCTCCTGCACAAGATCGCCTGGCGGGAAGGGTGCGGCGACTGGCTGGCCGAGGGGGTGATGCGGGCCTCGCAGCGCCTGGGCGGCGAGGCGCCGAACCTGGGCATCTACACCCTCAAGGGGGCGAGCCCCCGCAGCCACGACCACCGCGGCCGCTGGTACGAACTCCTGGATACGTGCCTTTCCAACACCAGCACCATTGAGGCCAGTTTCGGCCAGCCCCCGGACCTGCCCGGCGCGCCGAAACTGACGGAACCGTTCAACCCGGAGCAGGTCTCCACGGTCAACGCCGTGACGGGCGGCTGGCGCCAGTTTGAGGACTGCCTGGGGATCTGCCGGTTCTGCTCCACCGACCCCCTGGCCGTGGTGGACTGCGTCAACGCCGTGGCCGGCTGGAACCTGACCACCGACGACGCCCTGGAGATCGGCCGGCGGGCCATCAACCAACTGCGGGCCTTCAACTTCCGGCACGGGCTGGACCCAGCGCTGGAGGCCCCGGCCCCGCGCTACGCCTCGCAGCCGGTGGACGGGCCCGCTGCTCCCTACCACTTCGCTGCCCACTTCCACCAGATGAAGCGGAACTACTGGGAGAAGATGGGGTGGGATGTGGAGACCGGCAGGCCCCTGCCCCAGACGCTCACGCGGCTGGGCCTTGAGGATGTCATCCCCGAACTGTGGCCCGAGAGGGGGTGAGGTTTGTAGGGGCGATTCACGAATCGCCCTGGGCCTGTAGGGGCGGTTCGTGAACCGCCTCTACCATCTTCAGCCACCGATTCAAATCGGGGCTCAAGCAGGGCGTCGGCCTGCGCCGACGCCGTCCACCGTGGGGACGGCCCATAGGGGTGAGGTTTGTAGGGGCGATTCATGAATCGCCCCTACATAAGGAACCGATGGGGCCAGGGAAGGCACCTGCAGGAGGGTGGTCGTGCTTGAGGACCTCAAACGGCGTCTGTACCTCTTCATCCCCGCGATCGTTGCTGTGCTTCTCCACAATGCCATCCACGAGAGCGTGCACCACCTGGCCGCGCGCCTCTGGGGCGAGGGCGTGCTGGAGTTCCGCTTCCTGACCAATGGGTGGGGCACCAGCCAGGTCATCTATGCCACGCCCGTGGCCGAACGGGTGGGGCCGCAGTGGTTGGCCATTGCCTGGTCTCCCGCCGTCGTCACCGTGCTCATCGGTTACGCCATCTATCTCAACTGGCGTCGGTGGTGGTCACATCGGCGGTGGGCGAACTTGCTCCTCTGGTACGGCGGGCTGGTCTTCCTGTGCCTGGACCCGTTGTACTTCGGAATCCTCTCCCTCGTCGTCGGCGGGACCGATGTGGACGCCGTGGCGGCGGTGGGTTGGTCGCCGTGGCCAGTGCGGCTGGTGGCCCTGGCCATCCTCGCTGGGAACGCCCGGCTGATGGTCCGTTGGTGGAAGGAGGCCAGGGCCCGGTCGGAGAGGGGCGGGCAGCCCGAGGCCCAACTCTGAAGAGAAGAGAGAAAAGGACCCTCTTGAGCGCGGCCACTGGAGGCGCGGGGGCATGCTCTCCCGGGCGGCCTCAGAACCCCTCCAGCCGGCTCAGATCGGCCAGGCCCTTGGGCAGGTCGGCGACCTCCTGCACAAGGGCCAGGCGGTTCTGGCGCAGGACCGGGTCCTCGGCCATGACCAGCACGTCGTCAAAGAAGCGGGTGATGGCCGGGATCATCCCCTGGAAGGCTGTCAGGAAGCCATCCACCGAAGGGGGCGTGGGCATGGCCTCCCGGCACCGCAACAGGGCCTGGTAGAGGACCCCCTCAGCCGGCTCCACGAAGCGGTTGGGGTCCAGGGTGTAGCGCTCGCCCACCGGCCGCACGATGCGCACGCAGCGGGCGTAGGCCTGCAAGGTCGCGGGCCAGTCGGGACGTTCCACCCAGCGGCTCAACTCCTGCACCGCCTGGAACGCAGGCCAGGGGTTGTCCCCCTGCTCTGCCAGGACCGCATCCACCACATCGTAGCGGTACCCTTCGTCCAGCAGGTAGGTCCGCAGCCGCCCCACGATGAACTCCAGGGCCGCCTCCCGGTCCGCCTCGTCAGCGGGGACAGGAAGCCCCTCCGCAGCCCAGGCCAGGGCCTCCCGCAGGGAAAGCGACACCTGGTGGTGGATGAGGATGAGGACCAGGCCCAAGGCCGCCCGGCGCAGCCCGTAGGGGTCGGCAGAACCGGTGGGGGCGAGGCCCACGGCGAAGAGCCCAGCCAGGCTGTCCAGGCGGTCGGCCAGGCCCACGACCCAGCCAGGGCGGCTGTCGGGCAGGCGGTCGCCGGCGAAGCGGGGCAAGTAGTGTTGGAAGATGGCCTCGGCCACCGCCGGGTCCTCGCCCGAAAGGCGGGCGTACTCGCGGCCCATGACCCCCTGGAGCGAGGTCATCTCTATGACCATCTGGGTGGCCAGGTCCGCCTTGCACAGGCGCGCCGTCCGCAGGGCCACGCGCCGCTCCCCGGGCGGGAGACCCAGGCGCTCGGCCAGGAGGGGGACCAGCCGCTCCAGCCGCTGCACCTTATCCCACATGGAGCCGAGGCGCTCCTGGAAGGTGAGGGTGCGCAGCCGCTCGTTGAAGGCTTCCAGGGGCTTGCGCCGGTCGGCCTCGTAGAAGAACTTGGCATCGGCGAAGCGCGCCCTCAGCACCTCCTCGTTCCCCGCACGCACGAGGTCCAGGTGCTCGCGGTCGCCGTTGCGCACCGCCACAAAGCAAGGGAGCATCCCATCCCCGTCCGGCTTCACCACGGGGAAGAAGCGCATGTACTTGCGCATCACGGTGACGAGGACCTCGCGGGGCAGAGCCAGGTACTCCGGGGCGAAACGGCCCAGGAGCGCGGTGGGCTGCTCCACCAAGTGGGTCACCTCTTCCAACAGGGCTGGGTCCTCGGGGATGACGCCGCCGGCCTCGCGAGCCAGGGCCACGGCCTGCTCCCAGATGCGGGCCTTCCGCTCCTCCGGGCGGACGACGATCTCCTGCTGGGCCATGGCCTCCAGGTAGTCGCCGGCGCGGGCCAGGCGGACCTCCGGCGAGCCCCGGGGGCGCAGGCCGCGGGTGGTGCGGCCGCTCCGCACCCCGGCGTAGGCGAAGGGGATGACCTGCTCGCCCAGGAGGGCCACGAGCCAGCGGATGGGCCGGGAGAAGGCCACGCCGCTTGCGTTCCAGCGCATGGAGCGTTCAAAGCGCAACCCCGCGACCGCCTTCTCCAGGACCCCCGGCAGGACCTCCGTGGCCGGCCGCCCTTCCACCACCTTGCGGGCCACCACGTAGGTCTTTTCGCCCTTCTTCCGCACCTGGAGGGATTCCACCGGCACGCCCTGGCTGCGGGCGAAACCCTGGGCTGCGGGCGTGGGGTTCCCCTGGGCGTCAAAGGCCACGGCTGCAGGCGGCCCCTGCACCTCTTCCACCGTTTCCTCCTGGCGCGGCGCAAGGCCGCGCACCAGCACGGCCAGCCGCCGGGGCGTGCCCAGGACCTCCAGACCCTCGTACCGGAGGCGCGCCTCCGCCAGGAGGCTCGGCACCAGGTCCGCAAGTTGCGCCAGGGCCGAGGCCAGGTCCGTGGCGGGCAGTTCCTCCGTGCCGATCTCCAGAAGTAGGTCCTCAGGGCCCATCGGGGGCTGGGGGGCAGGCTCCTGGGGCTCCGCGGGCCTCAGGGCACCCTTGAGGGCGGGGAAGCGCTTGAGGAAGGGGTAGCCCAGTTGCCGCCGCTGCTCCAGATAGGCCGCGGCCACCTCTCGGTACAGGTCCCGCATGCGGGCGAAGTAGAGGGCTCGCTCCGTGACGCCGATGGCCCCCCGCGCGTCCAGGATGTTGAAGGCGTGGGAGCACTTGAGGACGTAGTCGTGGGCCGAGATGACCAGGCCGTGGGCCAGCGCGTTCTTGGCCTCCTCTTCAAACAGTTGGAACATCTGGGCCAGGCGGCCCACGTCGGCGTAGTCCAGGTTGTAGCGGCTGTGCTCAACCTCGGCCTGGAGGTTCACATCGCCGTAGGTGATGCCGTCGGTCCACTCAATGTCAAAGAAGGCCCGCACCCCCTGGAGGGGCATGGCGATCCGCTCCAGGCCATAGGTGATCTCCACCGCCACCGGGTCCAGGGGCACGCCGCCGGCCTGCTGGAAGTAGGTGAACTGGGTGATCTCCTGCCCGTCCAGCCAGACCTCCCAGCCCAGGCCCCAGGCCCCCAGCGCCGGCGACTCCCAGTTGTCCTCCACGAAGCGGATGTCGTGCTCCCGCAGGTTGATGCCCAGGGCCTGGAGGCTCTGGAGGTACAGTTCCTGGGGGTTGCCCGGGTCCGGCTTGAGGATGACCTGGTACTGATAGTGCTGCTGCATGCGGTTGGGGTTCTCCCCGTAGCGGCTGTCGTCCGGCCGCACGGAGGGCTCCACATAGGCCACGTTCCACGGCTCCGGCCCCAGGACCCGCAACACGGTGGCCGGGTTCATGGTCCCCGCGCCCACCTGCACGTTGTACGGCTGCCAGATGAGGCATCCCTGGTCGGCCCAGAACCGCTCCAGGCGCATGATGATCTCCTGGAAGGTGAGGGGCCTCCCGTCAGTTCCCTTCTTCACCACTTTGCACTTCCTCCCGAGGGGATGACGCTGTGGAAAGGCGGGTGAGGATGACGCCCGTCAGGGTCAGGGCGGCCCCCAGCCACTGGAGGCCGCCGAAGCGCTGCCCCAGCCAGAGCCAGTCCACGAGGGCCGTGATGACCGGAGGCAGCGTCACGTAGACGGCCGTGCGCGTGGCCCCCAGGTGCCGCAGGCCCAGGTTCCAGATGATGTAGGAGATGGCGATGGCGAAGAGGCCGGAGAAGAGGGCCACTCCCACGGGGCCCCAGCCGGCCTGGCCCCAGTCCTCCCGCACCGCCCGAGGCAGGCTCAGGAGGATGAGGGGCCACACCCCCAGGACCACCGTGAGGACCGTCGTCCGCAGGGCGCCGTAGCGGTGGACCAGGGGGCGGCTCCCCAGGGTGTAGAGGGCCCAGGTGGCGCAGCCGCACAGGACCAGGAAGTCGCCCAGGAGGCTCGCCCCGCCGAAGGCCAGCGCCTCCCCCTTCCCCAGGACCAGGAGGGCAATGCCAGCGAAGGCGGAAAAGACCCCCATCCACCCCAACTTGCCCACCCGCTCCAGCCCCAGCAGCGCGCCGAAGAGGGCCACCTGCACCGGCGAGGTGGAGAGCATCAGCGAAGCGTTGCTGGCCGAGGTCCGTTCCAGGCCGAAGATGAAGAAGAGTTGGTACCCCGTGTTGCCCAGCAGGCCCAGGACCAGGAACTTCCACAGATCGCGGCCGGTGCCCCGGAGGTCCACCCCCAGCGCAAGGGCCAGGAGGGGCAGGGACACCGTGGCCACTGCCATGCGCAAGGCGTTGAAGACCAACGGGTCCAGGGCTGCAATGGACATCTTGACCAGGGGGTAGTTGACGCCCCAGATGAAGGCGACGAAGGCCATACCCAGGTCGGTGCGGCTCACGCCGTGGCGGAGGGCCAGGCCACGCCTGGCCAGAGAAGAGGTCGCATCCATACCTTACACCCCAAATGGCCCTGCCGGGCTCACTCCTCCCGGTTCAGGAGCCAGTTGTAGAGGTCCAGAGCGAGGGTGGGGTTGCTCCCGTCCTCGTAGACCAACTGCCCGGGCAGGGAGCCCGGCTCCACCGAGAAGATGAGGACCACCTCGGCGGCGGCCCCCGCGGCCAGGTCCATCTCCTGGAGGCCATCCTTGGCCGCCCGGGTTTCCTCCTGGTTCAGGGGATGGTGCTTCTCCTGCGTGTCAATGAGGGTGAAGGACGCCGGGGCCACGTGCAGCGGCTCTGCGCCGTGGTTCTCCATCCGTACCCGCATCCAGATGGTCCCGTAGCGCACCCAGCCAGCCCGCAAGAGGGTCATCCCCACCGTGCCAGCGTCCATGCGCAGGCCGATCTCCACGGGGGGGAACTGGACCAAGGCCGCCTCCACGCGGGCCTGGACCGTGGCCGTCTTCGCGGCGATGGCCGTGAGCGTGGCCTGGGCGCGCCGCATCTGCTCTGTGGCTGTGGGCACCCAGGTCGGGACCGGGGTCCAGGTGGGCGGGAAGGTGGGCGGACGCCAGGGAGTCGGCGTATCCAGGACTACCGGCCCGACCGGCTGCAGGTAGAGCCAGGCGGCGATGCCGAAGACGATGACCACCAGGGTCGCCAGCACAAGGATGATGGCCCACTGTCCTTTGGTCATGGCCCTGCTCCAGATGTCCTCCGTCAGTAGGCGCGGGCGAAGAGGACCACCTCCCGGGCCTCGCGGCCGCAGCGGATGCAAGTCCCCTTGTCCTCCGGCTGGTCAAAGGGGATGCAGCGGGAGGTCGCCTTGGTCTCCTGGCTGATGGCGGCTTCGCACGCCGCATCGCCGCACCAGGGGGCCCGGGCGAACCCCTGCTGCACCGCCTCGGCGAACTCCTCGTAGGTCTTGGGCTCCCAGGTGTGTTCGTCTCGGAACTTCCGGGCCCGCTCCAAGAGGTCCTTCTGGATGGTGGAGAGCATCTCCACCACCTGCTCCCGCACCCCGGCCAGGGGCACAGCCCGCTTGCCCGCCCGGCCGGGCACGTCCCGGCGGGCCAGGACCACTTGCCCGGCTTCCACGTCGCGCGGGCCAACCTCCACCCGCAGGGGGACTCCCCGCATCTCCCAGTCGTTGAACTTCCAGCCCGGGGTGTACTCCTCCCGGTCGTCCAGTTTGGCGCGGACGGCTCCTTCCAGGGCGGCCACGACCTGGTGGGCAGCCTCCAGCACGCGGCCCCGCTCCTCGTCGTTGTGGTAGATGGGCACGAGGACCACCTGGTAGGGCGCCAGTTTGGGGGGCAGGATCAGCCCCTGGTCGTCGCCATGGACCATGACCACCGCCCCCACCATGCGCGTGCTGACGCCCCAACTGGTGGTCCAGCAGTACTGGAGTTCGTTGTTGGCATCCAGGTACTGGATGTTGAAGGCGCGGGCGAAGTTCTGGCCCAGGAAGTGGGAGGTGCCGGCCTGGAGGGCCCTGCCGTCGCCCATAATGGCCTCAATGGAGTAACTGTGCACCGCGCCGGCGAACTTCTCGCTTTCCGTCTTCCGCCCGGTGAAGACGGGGATGGCGGCGTCGTTCACGGCGAAGTCTTCGTAGATGTGCAGCATGCGCAGCGTCTCTTCCTCGGCTTCTTCCTTGGTGGCGTGGGCGGTGTGCCCTTCCTGCCACAGGAACTCCGTGGTCCGCAGGAAGAGGCGCGTGCGCATCTCCCACCGCACCACGTTGGCCCACTGGTTGATGAGGAGGGGCAGGTCCCGGTAGGAGCGGATCCACTTGGCGTACATGTGCCCGATGACCGTCTCCGAGGTGGGCCGCACCACCAGGGGCTCTTCCAGTTGCTGTCCCCCGCCTATGGTGACCACGGCCAGTTGCGGCGAGAACCCCTCTACGTGCTCGGCCTCTTTCTCAATGAAACTATAGGGGATGAAGAGGGGGAAATAGGCGTTCACGTGCCCGGTCTCCTGGAAGCGGCGGTCCAGGCCGGCTTTGATGTTCTCCCACAGGGCATAGCCGTAGGGCCGGATAACCATGCAGCCGCGCACGGGAGCGTAGTCGGCCAGTTCGGCCTTCAGGACGACCTCGTTGTACCAGGCGGAAAAGTCCTCACTGCGGGGGGTGAGCTTCTCAGCCACAGTCCTCCTCCCTGACTTCCAGATTGCCGTTGCCTTCGGCGCTGGGGCACGGCCTCCGCAACAAAAAGGCTAGCCTCCTCATCCCCCTTTGGGCCTGGAGACTAGCCCTGCTGACCGGATGCGGGTTGCCCGGGAAGGCCTATCCAGACCCAGGGTCTGGACGCGGACCAGGCCCTCCCGGCAGGGGCTTCGCCGCGCTACACCGGGTAGCGGAACGGTCTCGGAACGCCTGCCTGACGGACTCCCCCGTCCCCATGGCCAGGATACCACCTCTTCCGATAGGCCAATCCACAGCAGTCCAGCCGTGCCTCAGCATCAACCGCATGTAGTATAACACGGAACGGAGAGGGTGTCAATCTGCCCAGCGGCCTTGAGTCCTTGCGGGAACCGGCCTCCTCCCGTTGGGGTTGGAGGTCACGCCCCGCGTGGCAGGAGGGCAGCGCTGCGCAGCCAGCACCAGGTGGGGGCGAGGCACGCCCCGCCCCTACCATCTTCGGCCGCCGATTCAAATCGGGGCTCAAGCAGGGCGTCGGCCTGCGCCGACGCCTTCTCCGCAGGGGGACAGCCCCTAGGGGCAAGGCATGCCTCGCCCTGCGGACCTCACCCACCCCTGGCCTTCGGCCACCCCCTCCCTCTCCATCAGCGGATGGAGAGGGAGGGGGTTGGGGGGTAGGTGAGGTCTGTAGAGGCGATTCGTGAATCGCCCCTACAGACCCCTCCTTATCCCCAGGGGAGATATCACAACCCGGCGAGGACGGTTTCCACCCCCGAGGTGCGCTTCCTGCGACCCGATCCCCGTTTGGCGCGTCTCCCCCTTCGTGCTACAATTAAGAGAGAATAGGTGGATGGGAACCGCGGTGCGGGTTCCCGTCCGAGGTGGGGATGCGATGGAAACGAACATGCAAGCCCTGGCTCAGGCGGAGGCTTTCGCCTTCACCCTCCAGGCCATCCTGGATGCCCTCTCCGACGAACTGATCGTGGTGGACCTGGAGCGCCGCATCCGCCTGGCCAACCGGGCAGCCTTGGAGCGGCGGGGCCAGGGAGAAGACCTGATCGGCCGATCCTGCCACGAGGTCTACCGGCTGGAGGAGCCGTGCAACTCCCCGGAGTGCGAATGCCCCATCCCCCTGGTGCTGCAGACGGGCGACACGGTGCGCGTCACCCACCGGGTGGCCTCCTCCAGGGGGACGCGGTATCTGGACGTGATCGCCTCGCCCCTGCGCGGCCCTGACGGACGCATCACCCACGTTGTGGAACTCCTGCGCGATGTCACCGACCAGCGCCGGGCGGAAGAGGCCCTTGTCCGGCGCAACGAACAACTCTCCATCCTCAACGCCCTCGCGGCGACGGTCAACGGCAGCCTGGACCTGGACGAAGTCCTGACCCGGGCTCTGGATGAGATCGTCAACTCAGGCAGGATGGACGTCGCGGCCATCTTCCTCCTCCAGGAGCGGCTGGGGGACCTCCAGTTGCGGGCCGTGCGGGGCCTTTCGGAAGAGACGGCGCGCCTGGTGGCCCGCCTCGGCCTCCTGGACGGGGATTGCGGCGGCGTGATCCGCACGGGCAAGATGGTCGTCGTGCCCGACCTGAACCGTTACGGGCGCAGCCGCAGCCCCGTCTTCCGGCAGGAGCGGTTGCGCTCCCTGGTCCATGTGCCCCTGAACGCCCGGGGCAACGTCCTGGGGAGCATGTGCGTGGGCAATCGGGCCGAGGAAGGGTTCTCCCGGGAGGACCTGGAGTTCCTCTCGGCCGTGGGAGACCAGATCGCCCTGGCGGTGGAGAACGCGCGCCTCTACGCCGAAGTGCAGCGCAAGGAGCGGGTGCGGGGGGAACTCCTCCAGAAGGTCATCGCCGCCCAGGAAGAGGAGCGCAAGCGCGTGGCCCGGGAACTCCACGACGAAACGAGCCAGGCCCTCACCGCCCTCCTCTACGAGGTGGAAGAGGCCCTGGAGCAGGGGTGCGATGGCCGGACCCAGGAGGTCCTGGAGCACATGCGACAACTGGCCCTCCAGAGCCTGGACGGCATCCACAAACTCATCTACGACCTGCGCCCCAGCCTCCTGGACCACCTGGGCTTGCCCGCAGCGATACACTGGCTGGCGGAGACCCGGCTGGAGGCGAACGGCATCCGGGTCCAACTGGAGGAAGACCCGGACCTGGGGAGGCTGCCGCAGGAGGTGGAGATCGCCCTCTTCCGGGTGGTCCAGGAGGCCCTGAGCAACATCCTGCGGCACTCCGGGGCTCGCAACGTGGCCATCTCCCTGCGGAAGAAGGACGGCTACCTGGACCTGAGCGTGGAAGATGACGGCGTGGGCTTTGACCTAGAGGAGATCGTCCACGGGCCAGATACCAGCCGGGGCCTGGGCCTGCTGGGCATGGCCGAGCGGGTCCAGCTCCTCGGTGGGCAGTTTGACATCGTCTCGGCCCCAGGGGAGGGGACGCGCATCCACGCCCAGATCCCCCTGGGGTCGGCCAGGGCAGAGGGCAGGGAACATGCCTGAGATCCGCGTCCTCCTGGTGGACGACCACCGCATCCTCCGGGAGGGCCTCCGCTCCCTCCTGGAGCGACAGCCGGACATCAAGGTGGTGGGCGAGGCGGGGGACGGCCTGGAGGCCCTCCGCAAGGTGGCCCTGCTGCAGCCCGACGTGGTGGTGATGGACATCGCCATGCCCGGGATGGACGGCCTGGAAGCCACAGCCCGCATCAAGAAAGAGCACCCCCAGGTCCGGGTCCTGGCCCTCACCCAGTACGATGAGGAACAGTTCATCGTGCCCCTCCTGCGGGCGGGGGCCTCCGGCTACGTGCTCAAGCGGGCCGGGCGCAAGGAGGTCCTGCAGGCCATCCGGCAGGTGGCCGAAGAGGGCGCGTTCCTGCCGCCGCAGGCCGCCCGCCAGGTCCTCAAGGCGATGCAAGAACCCCAGGAAGAGCCCGAGCCGCGCCTCACGCCGCGGGAAGCCGAAGTCCTCCGCCTGGTGGCCCAGGGCAAGACCAACCGGGAGATCGCTGCCCTCCTGGGTATCAGCCCCAAGACCGTCTCCGTCCACCGCAGCAACCTGATGGCCAAACTGGGCCTCCACAGCAGCACGGACCTGGTGCGCTACGCCATCCGCAAGGGGCTGGTCGCCCCCTAAAGGGGCCCGCACGCGGGGGCCGCCGCGTCACCCCCTTTGCGAGGATGCGCGGCGGCCCCTTGGGAGAGGAGAGGGCAGGAGCACTTCCGCCGGCCCCTATTCGTACCGCAGGGCCTCAATGGGGTTGAGGCGCGCGGCGCGGTTGGCCGGGTAGATGCCGAAGAAGAGCCCCACCCCGATGGAGACGGCCAGGGCCAGGATCACGCTCTCGGCCGTGACTAGGGCGCGCCTGAGCCCCAGCAAGGGGGAGATGACCTGGGCCGCGCCGTACCCCGCCAGGATGCCCACCAAGCCCCCCACCACGCTCAGGACCACCGCTTCCAAGAGGAACTGGCCCAGGATGTCCCGCCGTCGGGCCCCCACCGCCTTGCGGATGCCGATCTCCCGCGTCCGCTCCGTCACGGAGACCAGCATGATGTTCATGATGCCGATGCCGCCCACCACCAGCGACACGGCGGCGATGCTCCCCAGGAGCACGGTGAAGGTCTGGGTCGTCTGCTCCACCATCTCCACGATCTGGGTCTGGTTGAAGACGGTGAAATCGTCCTCCTGGCTGGCCGTGAGGCCGTGGCGCGCCCGCAGGATGGCCCGCACCTCCGCCTGGGCCAGGCCCATCTTGTCCGCCGAGGCCACCTGCAGGTTGATGGCATGGACGGTATCGTTCCCGGCCCCGCCGAACCGCACCTGGGCCGTCGTCAGGGGGACGAAGACGCGTTCGTCCTGGTTCTGGAAGCCGGTCGCCCCCTTGCTCTTCAGCACGCCCACCACCTGGTAGTTCTGGCGGTTGATCTTGATCGTCTTGCCGATGGGGTTCACCAGGCCGTTGCCGAAGAGGTCCTCGGCCACAGAGGACCCCAGCACCGCGACCTTCGCCCGGGAGGCGACGTCCT
>Ga0272449_1003832_pt1 | contig 12644 bp, 16 predicted proteins | sample YNPCB0241_FD_198679 | JGI IMG/M metagenome (GOLD analysis project Ga0272449, IMG submission 198679) | Hot spring sediment microbial communities from Yellowstone National Park, WY, United States - YNP-CB-024-1 | ecosystem: Environmental > Aquatic > Thermal springs > Hot (42-90C) > Sediment...
TTACACCGCATAAGAAGTTTAAATGTCAAGTATATGTTTTGACTAAAGAAGAAGGTGGAAGACATACACCATTTTTTAATGGTTATAGACCACAATTTTATTTTAGGACATGTGATGTCACAGGTACTATAAAGTTGCCACAAGGTGTAGAGATGGTAATGCCTGGAGATAACATAGAGATGGAAGTAGAACTTATTACACCTATAGCATTAGAACCACAACTTAGGTTTGCTATCCGTGAAGGTGGAAGAACCGTAGGTGCAGGCGTTGTAACTTCTATAATTGAATAAAATAAAAAGAGGAATATATGGCAGATAGAATTATAACTGTATTACAATGTACTGTTTGTAAAAATAAAAACTATTATTTTGCAACAAATAAGAAAAAAGAGTTTAAGATAGAATTAAATAAATTCTGTAAAAAGTGTAAAAAACACACTTTGCATAAGATGATAAAATCATAATTTATTCAACTTACTTATTGCATTGTGTGTAAGGACAACCTTATCATATGGGTTTCCTTACCTAAGTTGGGAGTGTCGGTTAACTTGGCAAACCACTGGTCTCCAAAACCAGGACTGGGGGTTCAAATCCCTCCACTCCCGGATTTGAAGAACAAAAGGAGAAGAAAAGTAAATTATGAAAGTAAAAGAATTTTTTGACTCAATAATAAAATTTGTTAAAGAATCTTATATTGAGTTGAAAAAGGTTTCATGGTTGAGTAAAAAAGAAGTACTTATGTCTAGTTTAGTTGTGGTTGTATTAATTATAATTATGTCTATATACATTGGGATAATAGATTTTATTTTGTCAAGAATTGTGTCGTTTTTTATTGGAGGAAGGATATGACAGAAGAAACTAATTTAGAAAATAAACAAGTTAACACAATTCAACAAAGTAAGTCAAATTTAAATAGTGGGTGGTATATTGTGTATTGTCAAGTAGGTAAAGAGCTTGTTGCAAAAAATCTTATTGAAGAAAAGATAAAATCTACACCAGGAATGGAGAATAAAATTTTTGAAGTGTTAGTTCCTGAAGAAGAAGAGATACAAATAAAAAAAGGTGAAAAGACTGTTGTAAAAAAAGCAACTTACAAGGGATATATTTATATAAATATGGTTTTAGATTCTGAAACTTATTGGTTTATTAGAGGGATAAACTGGATAAAAGGTTTCTTAGGTGGTGCTACACCACAAAAAATGTCGGAAAAAGAAGTTGAAAGTGTGAAAATTTTATCTGAAAAACTTAAAAGTTCTCAACCTAAAATAGTTAGAAAGTTTGATGTAAGTGATACGGTAAGAATTATAGATGGACCTTTTAAACATTTTACAGGAGTAGTTGAAGAGATTAATGAAGAAAAAGGGAAATTAAAAGTAGTTATCACAGTTTTTGGTAGGCCAACACCCGTAGAATTAGATTTTTCCCAAGTTGAAAAAGTTTAAAAATTTATAAGGAGTTGAGACTATGGCAAAAAAAGTTAAAACACAGATAAAATTACAAATTCCAGCTGGGCAAGCAAACCCAGCTCCACCAGTTGGTCCTGCATTAGGTCAACATGGTGTAAATATTATGCAATTTTGCAATGAATTCAATTCAAGAACAAAAAATATGGACCCAGGAATGCTAATTCCTGTAATTATTACTGTATATGAAGATAGAAGTTTTACTTTTGTATTAAAAACACCACCTGTTTCTGCATTGCTTAAAAAAATTGCTGGTTTAGCAAAAGCTTCTGGCAAAGCTGGTTCAGAGACGATAGCGAAAGTGACAAAAAGTCAGGTGAGGGAAATAGCAAAGATGAAGATGCCTGATTTAAATACTACAGATTTAGAAGCTGCAATTAGAATGGTAGAAGGTACTGCAAGAAGTATGGGAATAGAGATTGTGGAAGATTAAGTAGTAGTGGATGTGTGGATGGGTTAATGAGTTATAGAGTTATTGAGTTGATTAGCAGCTGCAGAGCGTCAAACTCTGCTTTGTTATCGTCTAATCCCGCAATCTGCGGGATAAGTTTAAAGTTTTATAAACTAATAACTCATCTACCCATCTACACATTAACACATTATGGGGGAGGTTAAATTTTCAGATGAGCAAAAGAATGGCAGAGGTTGAGAAAAAAATTGATAAAAATAAACTATATAAATTAGAAGAAGCAATAGAGTTGTTAAAAGAAGTTAAAAAAACAAAATTTGATGAATCAGTAGAAATCCATATAAATTTAGGTATAGATCCTAAACAATCAACACAGATAGTTCGTGGAGCAGCTGTTTTACCTCATGGTATAGGTAAACAAGTTCGTGTTTGTGTTTTGGCAAAAGGTGAGAAATTAAAAGAAGCAGAAAAAAGTGGAGCAGAATATTATGGTGCAGAAGAATTGATAGAAAAGATATCTAAAGGTTGGTTAGAGTTTGATGTTTTAGTTGCAACTCCTGATATGATGAAAGATTTAGCTAAACTTGGTAAACTCTTAGGACCAAAAGGGCTTATGCCTAATCCTAAAACAGGAACAGTTACTACTGAGATTATAAAAACAGTTGAAGAGATTAAAAAAGGAAGAGTAGAGTTTAGAAATGACGAATATGGTATTGTTCATTGTTGTGTTGGTAAACTTTCATTTCCTACAGAGAAACTTGTAGAAAACATAAAGGCATTATTAGATACTATATTGAAACTTAAACCAGCACAAGCTAAAGGAGAATATATTAAGAGTGTTTATCTATCTAGCAGTATGGGGCCTGGGATAAAAATTGATGTTTCAGATTTAGTTAAAAGAAAATAAATGACAAGCTTAGGTATAATTGGAAGTGGTAATGTTGCAAGTGAAATTTTGAAATTTAATCTGTGTGGTATAAATAAAATTTATGTTTACGATATAGATAAAGAAAAATTACATAGTTTCTGTGAAGAATTTTGTGATAAGAATATTGAAATTTGTAGTTCTATAAAAGAAGTAATATTTCACTCTGATATTATAGTTGAAACTGCTAGTATTTCTGCAGTAGATGAGATTTTTAAGTATATAAAAAAATTTAAACAAAAACATTTTATAATACTTTCTGTAGGTGGAGTATTAAAAAACTTTTCATTATATAAAAAACTTATCTCTGAGGGTTATAAAATTCACATTCCTTCAGGAGCAATCGCAGGTTGTGATGCACTTTCAGCTGCAGCATTGGGTGATATAAAATTTGTTGAACTAAGAACTATAAAACCAACAAGTTCTCTAATAGCTTCATATTATTTCAAAAAATATCCAAAGTTATACAAAAAAGTTTTGAAATCAAATAAAAAAATGGTTGTTTTTGAAGGGAATGTGTTTGATGCTATTAAGTATTTTCCTCAAAATATAAATGTAGCAGCAACATTGGCAGTATTGTCAGGTAAGCCTAAAAATGTAAGAGTTTCAATAATAGCTGATAAAAAGATCAAAAAAAATATTCATGAAGTAAAAATAGTTTCTTCCTCAGGAAAAATTTTTACCCGTACAGAAAACATTCCTTCTCCAAATAATCCAAAGACAAGTTATCTCGCAGTTTTATCTGTTGTATATTTATTGAAGAGTTTGTTGAACTATAGATAAAAATTTTCTCCGGGGCCTGGACTCGAACCAGGAACAGATGGTCCAGAGCCACCTGTGTTACCAATTACACCACCCCGGAATTTTTCTAACTAATGGTTTCCTTCTTCACTTCATCAGCATAGTTTAGTTCGAGGTCTGTGATTACTGATAACAACAATCTTTCTTCTTCCTCAGTTAGATTACCTTTTGTTTTTTCTTTTAATGTCCTAAGAAGTTCTATTGTAAATTTTGCATTTTCAAGATCTTTTTCTATTTTGTTTGAGATAGGATTTGGTACTTTGCCTAACTGCATCCAGCAAGTTGAAGCAAGAGAAGTTACTAATGCTAAAAAAAGATTAATTTTTTCTTCCGCCATACCTTCCTCCATATTAGTTGTTAGTTTATAGTCAATAGTTCATAGTTTATTCTGCAATTTGCAGGATTAGTTCAGAGTTATTAGTTCGGGGTTTTATAACTCATACCTAATCACTCATAACTCATTAACTCATCTACTAATAACTCTTTTAATTCTATTTATTACTCTTTCTTTTCCTAATAGTTCAAGTAAATCAAAAAGACCAATACCTTCTTTTCTACCAGAAACCGCAACTCTTATTGGATGAAACACATCTGAGGTTTTATATCCGTTTTTCTGACAAAACTCTCTTATTTTTATTTCAAGGGTAGTTTTATCAAAATTTTCTATTTTTTTCAACTCTTCTAAGATTTGACTAAGTATTATTTTTTGTTGTTCTGTTGAAAGATACTTTTTTACAGCATTTTCATCATAAACAATTTCACTATCTTCTTTTAAAAAGTACTCAATCAAATATGGAATATCTTTTAAAAGTTTTATACGCTCTTTTTCTGCCTCTATTAATTTTTTAATATATTCTTTTTGTTCGTCAATATTTTTAAACCCTGCTTTTTCTAAAAATGGTTTAGCACATAAAAACAATTTTTCTGTATCAGTTTTTCTTACATATTCTGAGTTCATCCACAAAAGTTTTTGTCTATCAAATATTGCTGAAGAATCTGAACATCTTTCAAGTGAAAATTTCTGTATCAATTCTTCTTTTGTAAAGAATTGTTGTGAATCTTCGGTTGACCAACCGAGTAAAGCTACATAGTTTATTATTGCCTCTGGCAAATAACCTTCATTTTTGAAATCTTCAACAGAAACATCTCCGCTTCTTTTACTTAATTTACTTCTATCAGGATTAAGAAGCAAAGGAAGGTGTGCAAACTTTGGTGCCTCCCACCCAAAATATCTATATAGTACAACATGTTTTGGTGTAGAAGATAACCATTCTTCACCTCTTATAACATGTGAAATCTGCATTAAGTGATCATCTACAACATTGGCAAGATGATATGTTGGGAAACCATCAGATTTTAATAAAACTTGGTCATCTATAAGTTTACCATCAAATCTTACTTCTCCACGGATAATATCATTAAATATAATTTCTTCATCCGGCATTTTTAATCTTATAGTAAAAGGTTCATTTTTTGCACGTTTATCTGATTCTTTTTGTGAAAGATTTCTGCAAACACGGTCATACATTGGAGGTTGTTTGTTTATAAGTTGGGTTTTTCTTAATTCTTCAAGCCTTTGGGGAGTACAAAAACATCTATATGCAACACCTTTTTTTAAAAGTTCTTCAGCATATTTTTTGTAAATTTCTGTTCTTTGAGATTGTATGTAAGGACCAAAATCTCCTTTTTGATAAATCTTTCCATTTTCATCAAGATATGGACCTTCATCATATTCTAATCCGCACCAGTTAAGAATAGAAATTAAATTTTCTATAGCACCTTCCACATATCTTGTTCTATCTGTATCTTCAATTCTTAGAACAAAAACACCATTATTATGTCTTGCAAAAAGGTAATTAAACAATGCGGTTCTCAATCCACCAATATGTAAAAATCCAGTAGGCGATGGTGCAAATCTTACACGAATATGACTTGTGTTTTTCATAAAAGTTTTTAATAAATTACTTTGTTTAAAGGATATTCAATAATTCCTTGAGCTCCAGATTTTTTTAGTTTAGGAATAATTTTTTTAACCTCACTTTCTTTTAATACTACTTCTACTGCAACCCAGTTAGGGTCTGAAAGTTGTGATATTGTAGGATTTTTTAATGAAGGAAGAATTTGTTCTATTTGTTTTAAATTTTTTTTCTCAACATTCATTTTTAACCCAACCATACCTTCTGCTTCAAGTGCTCCTTGAAGTAGCAAAGCGATATTTTCAATCTTTTCTTTTTTCCAACTATCTTTTAGGGCATTTGAATTTGCTATAAATCTTGTTGTTGACACAAGAATTTCTTCAATGATCTTAAGTTTGTTAGCCTGAAGTGTGCTACCTGTTTCAGTAAGTTCAACTATAGCATCTGCTAAATCAGGAACTTTTACTTCAGTAGCTCCCCAAGAAAATTCCACCTCTACAGGAATATTTCTTTTCTTAAAATATCTTTTCGTATAATTTACCAACTCTGTTGCAATTCTTTTATTTTTTAATTGAGCGATTGATGTTATAGGTGAGTTTTCCGGTACCGCTACAACCCATCTTACTGGTCTAAAACCAGATTTGGAATATACAAGTTCACAAACTTGTTTTACTTTTGCATTTGTTTCCAAAATCCAATCATAACCGGTTATACCACAGTCAAAAACACCTTCTTCAACATATTTTGGTATCTCTTGTGCACGTACTAAAGTTATATCAAGTTCTTCGTCATCACAATATGGTTTGTACTGTCGTGAACTCGCATAAATTTTAAAACCTGCTTTTTTGAACAACTCAAAAGTGTTTTCTTGTAAAGAACCTTTTGGCAAACCTATTTTTAGTTTTTTCATATTTTTCTCCTAAAAATTAAACTTTTAACTCTGAATTATTGTTTATCTACTTAATTTCTAATTATTTTTCAATTGTTGAGATTTAAATTTTGTTTTTATAAAATTAAAAAATATGAGTAAATTATATTCTTTAACACTAGGTCAAATTCAAGAGCTGATTAATAAGAAAGAAATATCAAAAAAAGAAGTTTTAGAGTCTATATTTTCTCGTATTGATGATGTTGAGAAAGAATTAAATGCATTTATAACTGTTTTTGATCCCGCCGATTGCAGGACTGTTACTTCTGACACTATTGATACTATTGACACTATTGATACTTCTGTTATTGACACTATTGATACTTCTGTCACTTCTGAAACTTTTTCTACTTTCATTCCCATAGCTATAAAAGATAACATCTGTATAAAGGGTAAAAAAACAACTTGTGGTTCAAAAATACTTGAAAATTATATTGCTCCTTATGATGCTTCTGTCATAGAATATTTAAAAAAAGCAGGTGCGGTTTTTATAGGTAAAACAAATATGGATGAGTTTGCGATGGGTTCATCAACGGAAACTTCGTATTTTGGTCCTACTAAAAATCCTTATGATTTATCTCGTGTGCCTGGCGGTTCTTCTGGAGGTTCAGCAGTAGCAGTTGCTTCTGGTGAGGTTCCTGTAGCATTGGGCTCTGATACTGGTGGTTCTATAAGACAACCTGCGGCATTCTGTGGTATTGTTGGTATAAAACCAACCTATGGTAGAGTTTCAAGATATGGTCTTGTAGCATTTGCTTCTTCGTTGGATCAAATTGGAGTTTTTGCAAGAGATGTTTATGATGCAGCAGTTGTATTAGAGATAATTTGTAGGTATGATGTTAGAGATTCAACTTGTGTAAATTTACCTAAGGAAAATTTTGTTGAAGAATTGAAAAAAGTTGATGAAAATTTTGTTAAAAATTTAAAAGTAGGTGTGCCAAAAGAATATTTTATTGAGGGAATTCAAAAAGAAATAAGAGAAAGAATCTTTGATGTAATAAACTTTCTTTCATCTTATGGAGCAGAGATAAGAGAAATATCTTTACCTCATACTGAATATTCTGTAGCAGTATATTATATTATTGCTCCATCTGAAGCATCTTCAAACCTTGCACGATATGATGGTGTGAAATATGGATACAAAACTAAAACAATTTCAGATGATGAATTCTCTGCTATGATAAATGCGTATAGATATACAAGAAAAGAAGGATTTGGTGCAGAAGTTAAAAGAAGAATAATGTTGGGTACATATTCTTTATCTTCTGGTTATTATGATGCATATTATCTAAAAGCACAGAAAGTTCGTAGGTTAATATTTGAAGATTTTATGAGAGCTTTTGAAGAAGTAGACATAATCATTACACCAACTACTCCTACAACTGCTTTTAAACTTGGCGAAAAAATTAATGACCCACTACAGATGTATCTTTCTGATATTTTTACAATACCTTGTAATTTAGCAGGACTTCCTGGGGTTTCTGTTCCTTGTGGATATGATGACAAAAAATTACCTATTGGACTTCAAATTTTAGCATCTCATTTTAATGAGAATCTATTGTTAAAAACAGCATATTTTATTGAAAAAAATTTTAAATTTGAAAAGATTAAAAACAGGTATGTGGTATGAAAGAAAAAACTAAAAATTTTAAAATTTTAGTTTCTATTGTTAACATTGTTTTATTTCTTTTAATTTTTATTTTTGTAGCAAAGATAAACTCTATTTATTCTAAATACGAACTAAAGATAGATGAATTTAAACAACTTAAACAGAGTTTACAGGAATACATATCTTCAATATCACAAGAAGACACTTTAGTAGCTGTGTATATTAAGGACCTGTCAACAGACTATACAATAGAGATTAATTCTGACATACAGATTCCTTCTGCAAGTTTAGTGAAAATTCCGATTATGGCAGCTGTATACTATTTGGTTGATAAAGAAGAGATATCCTTAGATGAAAAGATTATTTACAGAAGAAAACATCGTTGTGGTGGTTCAGGAATAATAAAAAGGTTTCACTATGGTAAAAAATTTACAATAAAAGAATTGACAGAATTAATGATTACAATTTCAGACAATGTTGCAACACATATGTTGATAGATCGTATTGGTATGAAAAAATTAAATGAAATATTTAGAAAATTAAAATTGAAAAATACAAATATCAATAGGTTTGTAATGGATATCAAAGCAAGAAATAAAGGTATAGAAAATTATACAACAGCTGAAGATATTGGATTTTTGTTAGAAGAAATATATAATGGTAAACTTATATCTAAGGAGGCATCAAATGAGATGTTATTGATGTTGTTAAAACAAAGAATCTGCGATCGTATACCTAAGAAATTACCATCATATGTAGCGGTGGCACATAAGACAGGTCTTATGAAAGATGTCTGCCACGATGCCGGTATAGTTTACACAAATAATGGAAATTTTATTATTTGTGTTTTAACACAAAATCTACAACCTAAATTTGCCAAGGAAGTTATTGCAAATATTTCATACATGACATATTGTTTGTATGATAAAAATGCAGAAGAAAATATAAGAGAGGATAATATAGTAAATGAACCTTCAGTTGATAATCTTGGGGATGATTCAGGGGGTAACTGAGTTTTTGCCTATTTCAAGCTCAGGTCATCTTGTTTTATTACAAAAAATTTTTGATTTAAAGGAAATGTTGTTTTTTGATGTTCTATTACATTTTTCAACTTTATTAGCTGTGATTGTATTATTTTTTAAAGAGATAGTTGAATATTTAAAAAATTTGAAAATAATCTTTTATATTTTTATATTGACAATACCAACGGGTATTATTGGGCTTTTAATAAAAAAATATTTTAGTTTTGTATATGACAATGTTTTAATTTCAGGGATTTTTTTAATCTGTACAGGCGTTTGGTTGTATTTAACAGAAACTGTATATATAAAAAATTCCAAGAAGAAAATAGAACTTGAAAAACTTGGTATTTTAAAATCAATTTTTGTTGGTATAGCACAGGGGATAGCAGTATTACCTGGTATTTCGCGCTCCGGTGCAACATTGGGCAGCATGTTACTTATAAATATTGAAAAAACACAGGCAGTAAAATTTATTTTTATTTCCTCAATACCAGCAATTTTAGGCGCAACTTTTTTAGAATTAAAAGATGCAATAACTGAGGAAGTAAAATTTCAAACAGGTTATATTTATGCTATGATTTTTTCATTTATTTTTGGCTTGTTGTCATTGAAGTTTTTAATAAATTTAGTAAGTAAACAGAAACTCAGATATTTTTCATATTATTGTTTTGTTGTAGGTTTTTTTTCAATTATAACTTATTTATTTTTTATTACCTCATCAACAAATTTATGAACTTATTAACTAAACTTTTTGTTCAATATCCAATTCTTTTGTTTGCAATTACAGTACATGAATATGCTCATGGCAAAACAGCAGAGTATTTTGGAGATGATACCGCAAGAATATTGGGAAGATTAACACTAAATCCATTAGCTCATATAGATATATTAGGTACTGTAATTTTACCAATTTTGGCCATTATAAGTGGTGTACCACTTTTTGGTTGGGCAAGGCCTGTACCTGTAAATATGTACTATATGACGAAATATCAAATTATGCTTGTTGGACTATCAGGTCCTATTGCTAACTTTTTAACAGCAGGCTTATTTGGTTTAACTTATTATTTATTAAAACTTTGGAATATAGATTTATATGGTGGAGATATAATTTTTATATATGGTGTTGTAATAAATATTGTTTTAGCTGTATTTAATCTTGTTCCCATACCGCCACTTGATGGAAGTAAAGTTTTAGAAGGATTTCTTCCTTATTCTTGGGGAAGAACTTATGAGCAAGTTTTAAATCAATATGGTTTTTTTATTTTAATTTTTTTGTTGTATTCTGGAATTTTGTGGTCCTTACTTTCCCCAATAATAAATTTTTTAATTAAATTATTTTTACCAAAAATACCAATGATATTATGAAAACTATACTTTCAGGGATGAGGCCTACCGGGAAACTTCATATAGGCCATTACGCTGGCGTTTTAAGAAATTGGGTAAAATTACAGAATGAATATAAGTGTTTTTTTATGGTAGCAGATTTGCATGCGTTAACAACTGAGTACGAAAATACTAAAGAAATAAAACAAAATGTCTACGAAATAGTTGCTGATTGGCTTTCTTGTGGAATAGATCCAAATAAATCAGTTATTTTTTGCCAGTCAGATATTCCTGAACATTCTGAACTTCATCTTATCTTTTCAATGCTTACACCTCTTGGATGGCTTTATAGTTGTCCCACATATAAAGAACAATTGAAAGAACAAACTACAAAAGATCTAAAAACATACGGATTTTTAGGCTATCCAGTATTACAAGCAGCAGACATACTTTTATATAATGCAGAATATGTTCCTGTTGGTAAAGATCAAATTCCACATATAGAACTTACTCGCGAAATTGCAAGAAGGTTTAACAATTTTTATGGAAATTATTTTGTTGAACCACAACCACTACTTACAGAAGCACCTTATATACCAGGCATTGATGGTAGAAAGATGTCTAAATCATATAATAACTGTATATATCTTACAGATACAGAAGAAGAAATTAATAAGAAAGTTTATCAAATGTTTACAGACCCAAAAAAAATAAAAAAGAATGATCCTGGCAATCCTGAAAACTGTGTTGTATTAGCATTTCATAAAGTTTTTAATAAAGAGAAAGCAAACGAAATTGAAACTTTGTGTAGAGAAGGTAAAATTGGTTGCGTTGAAGACAAGAAGAATCTTGCAAGAATTTTAAATAGTGTTTTAGAACCAATAAGAAAAAAAAGAAAAGAGTTTAATATAGAAAAAATAGAAGAGATTTTATCAGAAGGACAAAAGCAAGCATCATTTGTTGCAAAAAAAACAATAAGTGAAGTTAAAAAATTGATAGGACTGAAATGAAATATCGTGTTATAATACAAAGAGAAGTGCCATTATATTTAGATGAGAAAATTATAAAAAATTTATCAAAACAAAAACCGTATAAACGTTTTCTTTTTATGCTTGAGGCAAATCAGTTTGCAATTGATATTTTTAAACAAGGGCTTAAGTCAAGACATTCAAAAACTTGGCATAAATATTTTAAGAAGATTATGTTAAAAAAGTAGTGAAAAAAGTTTTATTAAAAATAATAAAAGAACTGAATAAAGCAAGAATAGTTTATACACTTGTAGGAGGGATCGCCTCACAGTGGTATGGTTCGTTAAGGACAACAATAGACATTGATATATCTTTATTGATAGATGAAAATGGACTTGAGAAACTTCTTAAAATTTTTAAAAAGTTAAAGTTAAAGTTTGACAAAAGAGAATTAGAGATTCTTTTTAAGATTGGCAATAGGTTTTGTGTATACGATAGAAATAATGTAAGGATAGATTTTTGGTTGGCAAAAACTGCTTTAGAAAGACAGTTTATAAAAGAAAGAAAAAAAATTAAAATAAAAAATTTACAGACATATATAATCGCACCTGAAAATTTGATTTTGTCAAAATTGCTTGTTGGAAGAGAGAAAGATTTAGAAGATGTTTTATTTATATTAAAAAATATGTTGAAAGAAAAAAGTATTAACTTGATAAAACTTAGACAAAAAATCAAAGCTTTTGGTTTATCAAAAGAATTTAAAAAACTATGGAAAAAACTTACCAAGTAAAACTTGAAATTTTTGAAGGTCCTTTAGATTTACTTTTGTATCTCGTCAAAAAGAATAATTTTAATATTTATGACATCCCAATTTCAGAAATAACTCAACAATACCTTGAATATCTTGAATTGATGAAAGAACTTAATTTAGAAATAGCAGGTGAGTTTTTAGTAACAGCAGCAACTTTAATGGAGATAAAAGCCAAAAGTTTACTACCTACATCACAAGAAGAACTTGAAGAAGAAGTTGAAAAGATAAGAAAAGAACTTACAGATAGGTTAATAGAATATCAAAAGTATAAAAATGCTGTATCAAACTTTTTCCGTCCAAGAGAAGAAGTTGAAAGAAATGTGTTTTATAGAAAATTGCCGATTTTTACAGAAGACGATTATTATATAGAAGCAACAATTTTTGATTTACTTACAGCATTTAACGAAGTTATAAAAAAGGTTCCAAAGGAATATAAAGAAATAGTAATTGAAGAGATACATATTGAAGAA
>Ga0272449_1003833_pt1 | contig 12643 bp, 11 predicted proteins | sample YNPCB0241_FD_198679 | JGI IMG/M metagenome (GOLD analysis project Ga0272449, IMG submission 198679) | Hot spring sediment microbial communities from Yellowstone National Park, WY, United States - YNP-CB-024-1 | ecosystem: Environmental > Aquatic > Thermal springs > Hot (42-90C) > Sediment...
GCTTGAGATGGCAAGAACTATACAAAATACGAATGTTTTCTTCATAAAACAACTCCTCTTGATAGTAAAAATCGGGTAATTATTATTCTATTTCCTACCTTTTTGCAAGAACAATATTGGTACCCTTTATTTTGTTAGCCACCTCTCTATGATAAAAGACGAAAACACTCCGTCTGTATTCGTAAGACATCACACTACCAGAATGGGAATTCCCTATGTTATCAACATTATCGTGAAACTGTTGAATGCACCAATTATTAACTGATGAAGAATCTAATTTATCTTGAAATCATCAAAAAAAACAGGTATTGGTACTATGCCTTTGTTAATTTATTTTTTGAAGGAGGTATTATGAAAAAGTACAAATGCACAGTTTGTGGATATGTTTATGACCCCGTAAAGGGAGACCCTGATGGTGGGATAAAACCAGGTACCCCATTTGAGCAGATACCAGATGACTGGGTATGCCCTGTCTGTGGAGCGAGTAAGGACTCTTTCGAGCCGATGGAGTAATATAATGGCATTCAGGAAGATATCCGAACGAATATACTCTGTGGGGGTGATAGATTGGGACAGGAGGTTGTTCGATGAATTGATACCTCTCCCTCTGGGTACTTCTTACAACTCGTATATATTAAAAGGCTCTGAAAAGACTGTTCTTATTGATTCTGTAGATCCATCTAAGAAGGAAGAGTTTCTCTTCAATTTAAATAGCCTCGGAATCAGCAGAATAGACTATGTTGTTTGCCAGCACGCCGAACAGGACCACTCAGGTTCTATCCCTGTGATTCTCGAGAGGTTCTCGGGCTCAAAGGTTATTACAAACGAGAAGTGCAAGGGATTACTCCTCGAACACCTGAGGCTGAAGGACGAGGATTTTGTGGTGATAAAGGATAGTGAGAGTGTTTCCCTTGGAGATATTACTCTGGAGTTTATCCTTGCACCATGGGTACACTGGCCTGAGACTATGCTGACCTATGTGAAAGAGGAGAAGGCTCTCTTTACCTGTGATATGTTTGGCTCCCACCTTGCAACTTATAATTTATTTTCAGACGAGGATGCAAACTCCGAGAGCTCTCTCAAGAGGTATTTTGCAGAGATAATGATGCCCTTCAGATCCAACATCAGAAAGCACCTGAGTAGAATATCCAGTCTCGAATTGAATTATATACTTCCGAGCCACGGGCCTGTTCACAGGGATGTAAGGAAGATAATTGGATTGTACGAAAAGTGGTCTTCGGATATTGTAAAACCACTTGTTCTAATCCCTTATGTGTCGATGCACGATAGTACGAGAGAGATGGTAGAGTACCTTGTTTCTGAGTTGAATCTCAAGGGTCTTTCTGCTGTTCCGTTCAATCTCTCCGAGAGAGATATTGGTGAGTTTGCAATCCATCTTCTGGATGCCTCGACTGTGGTAATTGCTACGCCAACCGTACTTGCCGGACCCCATCCGATCGTGGCTTATGCAACTATGTTGATGAATGCCCTTCGTCCACCTACTAAAAACATTGGATTTGTCGGTTCTATGGGTTGGGGAGGGAAGAGTGAGGAGATTTTGAAATCTCTTCTCTCCAATATCAAGTATCAGGATGTAGGTTCGGTCTTCATAAAGGGTTGTTTGAAGGGAGAGGACAAAAAGAGGCTTTCGGAGCTTGCAGACAGAATTAGAGAAATGAACACAAAAAAGGAGGAATAGTATGTCAGTTATGATCGAGAAGAAGGATGTCTTAAACATCGCTGTTAGGATTGAGGAGAATGGTGAGCGGTTTTACCGGGAGGCAGCAAAGAGGTCGAAATCAGAGGAGGTTAAGAGACTTTTCGAATTCCTGGCAAATGATGAGGTGAAGCACAAGGAGACATTTTCTAAGATGGTCAGGGACTTCAATGTAAATGATTCTGAGATGACCGAGGAGTATCAGAACTATCTGAAGGCTTATGCGGATAGGCTCGTCTTTGACGATAGTGGAAAAGAGGCTATAAATAAGATGAAGGAACTCGATCAGGTCTGGGCCATAAACTTTGCCATACAGAGGGAGCTCGATTCCGTTCTCTATTACTACGAACTCAAGAATATAGTTGCAAAGTCTGAGCACCCACTCATCGACAGGATAATCGACGAGGAGAGGTCTCACTTTACGAAACTTTCAAAGATCAAGAGCATCTTAATTAATGGATGACAGGAGGTGTCAAGATGTTAAGTAGAATATTGGAGGAAGAATTGAACAGGCAGATTAATGAGGAACTATTTTCGGCGTATCTGTATTTTGCAATGTCTGCCCATTTTGAGGCTGAGAACTGGAAGGGGTTTGCCTCGTGGCTCAGGATTCAGGCCATTGAGGAGCTTGGCCATGCAGACAGGTTATATAAATTTGTGATCGAGAAGGGTGGAAGGGTCGAACTACAATCCATAGAGAAGCCCACAAAGGATTGGAAGAATGTCCTCTCTGCCTTCGAGGATGGATTGAAACACGAAAGGCATATTACCGAGCGGATAAATCATCTGATGGATATTGCAATAAAGGAGAAGGACTACGCATCACAGAGTATGCTAAAGTGGTTTGTGGACGAACAGGTCGAAGAGGAGGCAAACTTCTCAGAGATAGTGGCAAAACTTAAGATGATAGAGGATTCGCCAAGGGCTCTATTCTACCTCGATCACGAACTCGCGAAGAGAGCCAAGTAATTTAATTATAAAATCGTTATTCTCGAGAAAGCAGGACATCTGTCCTGCTTTTTTTATACCATTGTTCGTATACGAGAGACCTCAGAGGATTTACTTGATACAGTTTGTCTCTTTTTTAATCAATAATTTCTTGAAAAATCTGAGAAGATATATTTTAGTTTATTCAGGGCATATTGATGATTATAAATGCAGGTATTGTAATATTCTTTTGTATCTCCTGCTCCTCGGGAGTCGATATCCATTATACCGACAGAGGAGAGCTCGGGGATGTAGTGAATGTTGAGGATGGCAGCAATACCGACACGGGCGAGGATGTAATTGGCAAGGATTCTACGACTGGAATAGATATAGAGGACGCAGAGGTTGTAAATCATATATAGGAGCAGATAAGACCAATCAAAAAGGAGTATATCTTCAACAGTGATGATGAATTATGTAAGTATAAGACATTTGAAGATGCCACTTAGTAGCCTTTCAAGAGCAATGAATTCAAGACTTAATCATGTCTTTGTTGTCTCGATTATCCTGTTCTGTCTTTTCGGGTCTACCCTAACAGCGGGTGAATACAGTAAGGCTATCGGCAGGATAAGGACGCTATACGAGAATATGGAGTACGATAAGTGCCTGAATAGTATAAAAGAACTGGAGATGTTCAAGTCCGAACTATCGAAAGAGGAGTTGATAGAGGTGTACTCATATAAGGCTTTGAGTTACATCCTCACAGGGTCTATGGATCTCGCCGAGGAGGTAATAAGAGATATATACAGACTGGACCCGGAGTATCTGCCATCTGAGAAATGGGCACCCAAGTTGAGAGAGCCATTCTTGAGAATCAGGAAGGAGTTTTCAAAAGTGGTGAGACAGGAGGTTTCGGCTCCAAATAACACACTTGTTGTCGATAAAAACAGAGGTACAGTAGAGGAGGGTCCCTTTTCAGAGGGTGAACCGAATATTAAATATGGTGAGACCGGGTCTGATTATAGTGTGGGATTCTGGGGGAAGAATATTCTGCCAGTTAGTCTCATCTCGACGGGGGTAGGTCTTGTTGCAACGGGTATTGTCCTGTTTGTGAACGCAAAGAGTGAGTCCTCGGACCTGAGGTCGAAACTCGATGCATCGGAGAAGAATGGTAGTGGATTGGTAAAAGATATAACACAGGCAGAGGCAAAGAGAGTAGAGGATGAGATAAATAAGAAATATTTGTGGGGAGAGATTCTGAGTGTTACAGGGGGAGTGCTACTAACTGGTGGGGTAGTAACACTCATTCTGAAAAACACAAAGAGTGATAGTAATCAGTCTCGTCTCGGGGTTGTGAAGACAGATGATAATTCGGGCTGGATGGTTGTATATAAACGGGATATAGATTGACAATAAGGGAGGTAGATTATGAGAAAGAGTATTTCCCTGATATTCCCTATATGGGTGATAACGGTACTCTATAACTGTAGCAGTGGAGTCGATATTGATAAGAGGAGATTTTATTGTGAGAGTGATAAGGAGTGTGCAAGCGGGTACATATGTGTTAACAATGAGTGTATCAAAAAGGGGGCAGCAACTGATACGGGTTTGAGGGTGTGCCGAATAGATGAGGACTGCTTTTCTGGCGAGAGGTGTGTAGAAGGGAGATGTGAGGTAGAATTCGGGGATGGGGGTCTGGATGTCAAAGATTTCATTGAAGATGCAGGAGTGGATATAAAAGATATTAATGAATGTGGGATATCAGTAATAGATGATGTGGAGTGTGATATGATATTTGGTGTAGAAGATATTTCAGATACAACCCAAGATATATCGGAAGGAGACGATGCAGGTTGTGATATTCTATTAGATAGCCCCAAATATATATTATTGCAACCTTTAACCAATGGGCAAATCTACATTGGATGGCGTCTTGATAAAAATTATCCTAATGCTGGTTATGAGATATATCGTAAATCGAAAAATGGGGAGTATGAAAAGGTTAATAAATCGATAATTTATGATTCTACGAACTATATCGATTCAGGTTTAGAAGATGGTAAGGAGTATACTTACCGCCTGAAGGAAATTTATGTTAGTGGGCAGTGCAGGGGGGAATCTTTTTCTGAAGAAAGAAATGTCCTTTATCAACCACGAAATGATAAAATTTATAAAGAACTTATTTTGAAAAAAATTATTTACCCACAGGGTGATTGCATTGATCAGGACTTAGGTTTTGTAAAGTTCGGGGATGTCGATGGTGATGGAGAGATTGATTATTTAATTACTGTTGATTGCCTGGCTAAGGATGGAAGTGTAATTGAGCCTGCGAATATCCATATTTATAAAAGTGATGGAACATTTCTGTGGAATTTTAATACTGGAATAAGAAGTCCAAATGCAGCGTCCTATTTTCAATGGACAGTATGGGATTTAGATGGAGATGGAAAAGCAGAGGTATTCGGAACTCAAAAAATTGATAAGGAATTTTATTTACACATAAAAGATGGGGCAAGCGGTGTCACTAAAAAGCAGGTAAAGATACCTTATCCTGTTGGTGATGATTCAGTTAGGGGACCATACCATGCAATTGCTTATCTGGATGGTATAAATCCCTATATAGTAGTTGCATGGGGAACTTATTTCTGGGAGCATGGATATATTGCAGTTTTTGATAGAAATTTAAATCAAATCTGGAAATGGGAAGCCCCTCCATATGGTAATTATGGTGGAGCTCATTCCATAAGAGTTGCAGATATAGACCTTGACGGAAAAGATGAAATAATACATGGAGGAACGGTATTTGATGAAAATGGAGTAATCTTATGGAGGCAACCATGGAATCACTGCGATATAGTAGAAATAGGAGACATATTAAAAGAAAGACCGGGAATTGAAATCTTTTATGGATTTGAACAAGACCCAGGAGGAGTAAGGTTAGTTGAAGCTGAAAGTGGATATGTAATATGGGAAAGGCATGACTATTTTCACGCTCATCTTGGATGGACAGATGATATAAAGAGTGAATACTCTGGAATGGAAAGTTTTGTATGGTATGTGGATGAAAGCGGTTGGAAAGAAGGGTTTCTTTATTCTGCAAATGGAGATATTATAGATAGGGGAGATATAAATTATGGAACACCCGTTGACTGGGATGGAATTCCCCCTAAGGAAACTTTATTTTCATCTACTTATGCAATGGATATAATAGGAGATTACAGAGAAGAACAAATATATGTCGAAAATACGAAAGATGATAATATAATTCTAAAAATATATACCAACACCGAATTAATTAATAAAAGACAATTATCACCATGGGACTCAGATCCCATATACAGATTGAGACACACCTGGACAGGGAAATAGTCTATTAATTTAAATTAATAAAATTGTTTCCTCAATGTACAAATCTGAAAATTATCATAGTATTACTCTTTAATAATCAATTTCAGGAATGTCAGAAGATTTTTTTATATTAATGGGTTCAAAACAATCCTTTTTTATTGCTTCAGTATAAATTTGATAAATTGGCTATATTGGTTAAGTTGGTTTTGTTGTAATACTTTATCCTTTTTTGTCTTTGGTTCATCTCCATTTTAGTTGCAAATTACAAGCCTATCTTCGGTTATTAAAGAATAGCATTTCCCTCTAATTTTCACATAAATCTCGATGTGTTTTTATGGTTTCATATAGTATCTCTTAGTATTGACAATTAGGCGTTGATATTTGGTTGGACATTTGTGAGATTTCCTTATTAATTGGTCCTGCAATGCCCACTATATTTTATCTATTTTTGTAACTTTTTTGGAGAAGAACCATTTTTTATTATACAATCTAAACTGGCTCTGATATATACTCCTTCTGCTTGATATCAGGGAGAAAGATCGTGAAGGTATTTTCCTGCAGCCTTAAAAAAGTAGAGTATTCGCTTCTGATTCTTATCATAATAGGATTATATGGTTGTGATGGTGGAAGTTCATCATATGGTGGTAAAGGCGTTGCTGGTAGAGACATAATTATCGAGGATATTCAAAGTGAAGTGGATTGTTCAAATCAAGATATCTGGAGAGATAGTGAATACCGGAACACAGAGGACATCAAGGACCTAATAAATTTTGGTGAGGCTGGAGAGGGAGTTGAAGAAGGTGTAGAGATTGGTTTCGATACAATAGATACTGATGAAATAGAATACTCTGATATAATAGAGGATAAACCAGAGGATATACCGGATTTATTTATATACAACGAGCAAGAAGATGTAGAAACTGATGTATGTATTCCAAACTGTATCAACAAAGAGTGTGGGGATGATGGGTGTGGGGGGTGTGTGGAGAATGCTCAAAAAGTGAGGTATGCAGTCCTATGAGCAGATGTTTGAGTGGAACCATCCCTAATGATTTGAACGGGAAGTTGTCTTATGTTGATTGGAATTATTTGCAGGGATTGAAGTATAGATATGCCGCCTCCATTCTGGAAGAGGGAGAGAAGAGATACCTCTATGTGTGTGCCAATATAGACCGGTCTGACAGACCTGTCGTAACAGACCATATAGTTCTGAGGATCGGTACAAAATCTCAATCGGGCTGGGACTGGGGTTCGGAATCGGTGGTATTGTATCCGGGAGAGAAGATAAATCAGTCCGATTACATCTGGGACTATCGGCATGTATGCGACCCCAAGGTTATAAAGGGTGAATTCAGGTATGTTCCACCCGGAGAGTCTGTTGCAAGGACTTATTATTACGCCCTCTTTTATACGGGAATCGATGATGAGGCATCTAATGGTGGGGTGAATAGTCTCGGATGGGCTGTAGCAGAGAGACCGGAAGGCCCATTCATAAAGGTAATAGATCCCCTCGTTAAGGGGAGGGAGTTCTGGGGGGTAGGGCAGCCCGCAGTGACCAGTATAGACGGAAAGGGACAGGTTTTATTGATGTATACCAGAGGAGAGACATCCGGGACGAATATGTTTTTCAGGAGGGCGGATCTTTCGGATGCAAATAATGTACATATCGAAGAGGAGCGAATCATCCCCACAGGAGGACTTACCCTCTCCGATGGAAGTTCAGACCCGGTACTTCACGGTGCCGATATAATCTACGACAGCCTTCGTGATATCTTCTGGATGGTGAGGAGCGGACACCCATTCCCGTCGGATTGTCCCAATTTCATCGCCGATTATATTCAGGTAGCGCTTATGACAGGAGCCGAATTCTGGTCGGGGGCGGGGAGGTGGTATGTGCTTGGAAATCTTAAGGCTAAGGATATCGGCTTCGAAAGACTCTTTGACCCGGGATTTGTAAGCAGTCCATTTGGTACAGTAGTCTGGCCCTTTTCGACGCTGTCTATTGCCATATCTGTGAGTCATCTATGTCCGAATGACCTTTTTACATATCGTGTTTTGCTATATGACACTCCGATTGAGTAAATGTATCAGGGAACGGATGAACTTAAAGCAGAATAAGATAAACCGGGAGATCGGGGGACTAGTGAACGCCTGTGCCTTCTCGTAAAGATTCAGTTATAAATGGGCAAGTGAGAAGTGGGAAATTGGTAAGTTAAATTTTTATCTGAAAGAGAGAGCTAACAAAATAAACGGATAGATGTAAAAATCAGGATTTACATCCTAACTTGCCGAGGTTTCAAAATCTATAAACTTTATGAACAACAATAATTGCCAGTCATAACTGAATGATTACGGCTTCTCATCGTTTTTTATTGCATTATTCATTGTATTGGTATAGATAAAATCCTAAAGAATTTCTGGGGGTGGCTCTTTTTAAGGGATGTCGATGAATATCGTGGTTTTAGGTCTTGGAAGTGAACTTATGGGGGATGATTCTGCTGGGCTGAAGGTGATAGATATACTCAAACAGAAGCATAAGAATAATGGTGTGGATTTCAAAAAGTGTTTTTCTACAGGTTTCGAGGTTATGGAGGAGATAGAGGGGTATGATGCGGCAATAATAGTTGACTCTATTTGTACGGGGCTTTACAAGAAGGGAGAGGTTGTCAGATTGAAACCTGAGGACCTGAGATATTCAAAGAGGATCTCGAGCTTTCACGATTTTGACCTGAATACCTCTATAGAACTGGGGAAGAAGTTAAGACTCAAAATGCCCGATTTTATCCTGATCTTCGGGGTGGAGATTGAGGAGTCTTATGAGTTTTCAGATAGACTCTCGCCCGAGGTGGAGAGGGCAATCTATACCCTTTCGGGTGAGATAGAGAAGGAACTAATGAAATTGTGTAAGATGTCGGGGGGAGTATGATTTTACTGGAGGACCTCATATGGGTACTATAAATCAAAATCTGCGAGGTATTAGAATCAAAGTGGCAGTCTTCGGGACACCAAAGTCAGGGAAATTCTCTTTTCTAAACAGTATGTGTAAGATTACATCTACTCAGGGAAATCTCCAGGTCTTCACCGATGAGAACGGGGATGTCTTCTCCTTCGTCCCCATAGTCAAATCGCTCTACTCCGAAAACATAAACCTCCAGATCAAGATGATGGGTGCCCGTGACAAAAAGGGGGATGGTATAGTCTGGCAGTCGATATTCAAGGAACTGGATGGTCTAATATTTATGTGTCGCCTCAGAAGAGATGCTATTGAGGAGACCGAGAAGTTTCTTAAGAAGACCTTTGAATACATATCTCATTTTGGGCCACGGGAGTATTCTGTGCCCGTGGTAATATTTTACAACAAGCATGAGCCTGACATATCAGTGGAGGAGTTTGACAGGAGGGTAAACACCCTCCACCTGAGGACATTCTCGGGTAGTCTGGATGATGTCCTCCCGTTTATATCTGCCGTCAGATATGTGGTGAAGGAGAGTCTGAAGAAGCATCAAAAGGATTACGAGAGGTTAGGAGGCAAGAAGAATATAGAAGAGGCCTTTGAGATTGTGGAGGTCTTCAGACCCGCAGGTGTACAGGCGGCAGAGGCGAGTGTGATAATAAACCCGCCGGAAGAGGAGACTTATAGGAGGGAGAAGGGAGTGGAGGGCAGCACTGTCTCAAGAGGGGTTCCACCCCCACCACCAAAGGAGGATACACGGGAGGGTGTTGTGAGTGAAGAAGATCTGGAGGAGCTCAGTGAGATTGTGGAGGATAAAAAGGTGAGTGAAGATACTGTAAAAGTTAAGATGCCAACACCCGGTATATCTGACCTCTCTGACAGATTTGACAGTATAGTCAAACAGATGAGAGAGATAGAGAAGGCATCTCAGTTCTTCACCCTCAAGATCTCTGATGTTGTAAAGGAGATCTCCTCTGCAGGTGAATCCGCTTTAAGATTTCAGACTGAGTATAACTCCCTTCTCTCAGAGAGGGAGAAGCTCAGTCGAGAGATTCTGGAACTCAGAAAGGAGTATGAGGTTACAAAAAGGCGTGTGGATGAACTTTTGAGCCTTGAGCAGAAGAATTCGGAACTACAGAGTAAGATCGAGGGGATGCTTAAGGAGATGGGGGATTATAAAAAAGAGAAGGCAGATCTGGAGCGACTACTTGTAGAGAAGGACAGGGTCATTGCAGAAAAAGAGTCATTGATGGCAATAAAGGTCACAGAGGTAGATGAGATAAAAGAGAACCTGAAAAAGATGGAAATAGAAAAAGAAAAACTGATGCTGGAAAACAGGACCTTAAACGACAGGGTTACAGTACTGGAGTCCAGAGTGAAGCTGTTAGAGACAGAAAATAAGAGGTTAACAGATGAGCTCTCTAAGTCTCAGGAGGAGATGCTCGCCTGCAAGGCAGAGGCAGAGGAGTTGCAGACAAATCTGGGTATCAAGGAGAGGGAGCTGGGCGAGCTGATGAAGTCAAAGGAGGAGGAGATTGGCAGGCTCAAATCAGATATAGCCACCCTCAAAGCCGAACTGGAGAATAGGTCTGCCCCTTCTAATGACGAGGAGGTGAGAAGGCTCTCATCGGAGATTGTAAATCTGCAGATAGAACTCGCCTCGAAAGATGACCGCATAAAGGAACTGGAGAACGAACTCTCTGCAAAGATAAGGGAGATAGAGGAGATGAAGGCGGCAAGACCCGTGAAAACCACTACCACAGAGACTGTCACACCCCAGATGCTTGCCAGAACGATTGTGGCAAACCTCAAGATGAAATACTGGGACGATATGCTGAAGTCTCTGAGAGATGGCACATTCCAGAAGAAGTACAATCCTGTATTTGTAGAACTCAAGAAGGCCTATGACAGTAAGATACCTGAGAATGTAGAGAACAGGGATGCCATATTCCAGGCGGAGCTCAAACAGTTGATCGAAGAACTAAAGAAGAACATATAAGGGGGAATATATATGGAGGACACTATATCTTACATCCAGAGACTCGAAGGGGAGGAGAAGAAGGTACGGGCTATGGCAGACATAGGTATCGCTATGTCCTCTGTTGTGGATATAGACATCCTCCTCGATATTATTATGCGGAAGGTGACTGATCTGATGGAGGCTGAGCGGTCTACACTCTTTCTCGTGGATACAGAGAGGGGTGAGCTCTATAGTAAGCTCGCCCAGGGGATTACAATTCGGGAGATAAGGCTCAAGATGGGTGAGGGTATCGCTGGATATGTGGCCAGTACTTATGAGGCCGTCATCTCGAATGATGCATACCGGGACGAACGCTTTAATAGCAGGATAGATCAGATAACCGGGTTTACAACAAAATCTATTCTCTGTATACCCCTTGTAAACAAGGTCCACGAACTGGTTGGGGTATTACAGGTCCTGAATAAGAGGAGCGGGGAGTTCAATGAGTCCGACCTCTCCCTCCTCAGGGCACTGGGTTCTCAGATCACCGTAGCCCTTGAGAATAACAAGTTGTACCAGAAGTTACTCGAGAAGAATGTAGAACTCGTAAGGCTGTCCGATGAGTTGCAGAGAAAATACTTCGAACTTGAGGTGTTGTATGAGATTGAGAGGAGTATATCCCAGTCTCACTCTCTGGATGAACTCCTCAATCAGATAATAGTAAAGGCGGTCTCTATAATAGGTGCAGAGGCAGGCTCTATTTTGCTCCTCGATGAGGAAGGTGGGAATCTCTATTTCAAGCACGCCATTGGAGAGAAGGGAGAGGAATTGAAGAAGATGAGATTCAGGGCAAATGAGGGGATCGCCGGCTGGGTAGTCTCAAACAAAACCCCTGTAATCTCAAACAACCCACAGGCAGATGATAGACATTTGAGATATATTGCAGAGGCCATCAACTATTATCCAAGGAATATCATCTGCGTTCCCCTTATGTACGGGGATAAGGTGATAGGTGCATTCGAACTCCTGAACAAGTCCAATATGTTCGATTTCAACGAGAACGACCTCAAGATGCTGACCCTCTTCTCTGGACAGGTAAGCCGCGCCGTGGATATGTTTCAGAGTAGAGAGGAGAGGGAGCGGAATTCGAGGCTTGCCTTGATAGGCCAGATGCTCTCGAGCCTCTTGCACGACTTCAAGACACCTATGACCATAATATCGGGATATACACAACTCATAGCATTTGAGGAGGACAGGCAGAAGAGGATGGCATTCTCGGATCTTCTGATGAAGCAGTTTGAGATTATGAACAATATGATACGCGAGGTCCTCTCCTTTGCCAGAGGAGATTCTCAGATACTGATAAGGAAGGTCTTTGTCAGTAACTTCTTAAACGAGGTAAGAGAACTTTTGTTGCCAGAGATATCAGGTAAGAATATTGAACTGGTGATTGATATGAGGTACGATGGTGCGGCGAGGTTTGACGATATAAAGATGAAGAGGGTGTTGTTGAATCTTGGGAGAAACTCCATTGAGGCGATGCCCGGTGGCGGGAGACTCCTCATTATGAGTGAGAAGGACGGGAATGACTTGATCTTCACCATTCAGGACTCAGGTAGTGGTATCCCCGAGGCAATAAAGGACAAACTCCTGAAGAAGGCATTTGTGACCTTCGGTAAGGAGTCCGGGACCGGTCTCGGCCTTGCAATAGTCAAGAAGATAGTGGATGAACACCGCG
>Ga0272449_1003834_pt1 | contig 12639 bp, 15 predicted proteins | sample YNPCB0241_FD_198679 | JGI IMG/M metagenome (GOLD analysis project Ga0272449, IMG submission 198679) | Hot spring sediment microbial communities from Yellowstone National Park, WY, United States - YNP-CB-024-1 | ecosystem: Environmental > Aquatic > Thermal springs > Hot (42-90C) > Sediment...
TTCAGGAGCTGACCGATGAACCGTGGGCTTTCCTTGCGCCCTTGCGGCCGCCCAGGGCCAAAACCGGAAGACCTCGGGTGGATGACCGCAAGGTCCTCCACGGGATCCTGGATGGGCGGGTTGCAGGCTGCCGGTGGTGCGATCGGCCTCGCCCATATGGCGCCTATCAGACCGCTTGGCGGCGGTTTCCGGAACTCCAGGAGAAGGGGGTCTGGCACCAGATCCTGCCATCCCTTCTGGACTGGGGGTATACGCTGGGGAAGGTGAAGGTGGAGGCGGTGGCGGTCGATTCCACGCGGGTGGAGGCGAAAAAAGGGGGGAAGGGGCTAGGAATAGATGGGCATAAGAGGCGGAAAGGGACGAAAGCGCGCGTTTGGGTGAATGAAGATGGGCTTTCCTTGAGTGTAGTGGTGGGGCCTGGGAATGAGCACGATCGTCGTCGGTTTGAGGAGGTGCTGGGGGGCCTGCGGGTGAAGAAGAGCGGAAGGGGGCGGGCGCGGACGCGGCCGAAGGTGGTATATGCGGATGCGGCCGATGATGCGAAGGCGATTCGGGAGGGGTTGCGGCGGCGAGGGATTCGGGCGGGCATTCCGAAGAATCCGCGGCGGGGGAAGCGAACCCGAGGGGGAAAGCGGGCGTTCCGGCGTCGGAAGGCCGATCGGAAGGCTCGAAGCAGCGTGGAGCGGTTCTTCGGGTGGCGGAAAGGGGGGTTCCGAAGGTGGACGGTTCAGCACGAGAGGCGGCTCTCCACCTTCCTGGCCTTCGTCCTCCTCGCCTGCTCCCTCATCGCCTGGAGAATTTTGAGATGAGTTCACTGGTTAAAAGGGAGAGGAGCCGAAGGTTCGGTTTTGTGTGATTTGAGGGGAGTCAAGAGGAGACTGAAGGAGTGGATCGGAGGGGAAATGGTGCGGAACACCGTCTATCATGGGATGGCGGAGGCGATGGAGGATGTGAAGGAACATCGGGTTGTGAGTCACAGTTAGGAGGAATAGGCGAGGGGGGAAGCCCATGGGAATGGATGTGAGAACCGGAATGGGTTTTGCGAACCTTCTTGAGGAAATATCGTGGGGTTTCAAAGACGTATTTACAAGGTTATCTAGACTTTTTGGGCCTTCTGCTCAATGAGAGGGGAGGATGGTTGGCTGCCTTCTTCTCCTAAGAACATGAGCCTTATTGTTTAAAGAATTCCGCAGATATCGTTTCTCTGGACCAAATTATGGCTTCCATTTATCATAATTCGACAGATAAACGTCTGCGCGTTTTGTTTATAACCAGAAAATTTCCCCCATCTGTAGGGGGAATGGAACGATTAAGCTATCAATTAATTAAACATTTGTGTGCTTATGTTGATGTGTATCCTATTGCATGGGGATATAGTCAGTTTTTCTTGCCTCTGTTTTTGTTGCGTGCTCTGTCTCAGGGTTTAGCACAAGCTCGCAGTGTAGATATCTTGTATGCAGGAGATCCATTAGTAGCCCCAGTCGTATGGATTGTAGGCCGTTTATATCATTTGCCAACTTTGGTTACTATTCATGGACTAGATATTACTTTCAACTGTCCCGGCTATCAGTTGATGACGAGATTTTTCCTGAGGCGTTTTACTCGTGTAATATGCATTAGCCGATTCGTGTATATGGAAGCCTTGAAGCGTGGTCTCAACCCAGAACACTGTTACGTTATCTATCCAGGGGTCGAAATTCCGGAAGAATTACCTTCTAGAGCCGAAAGTAGATTTTTTATAGAAAATATTCTGAACATATCTCTTAAAAATCGACAGGTTTGGTTGACTGTTGGGCGCCTTATACCTCGCAAGGGAGTCTCTTGGTTTTGCGAACAAGTCTTACCAAATCTACCAAATGCGGCGAGTTTTGTATATTTGATCGCTGGAGAAGGTCCCGAGGTCAGGAAAATAAGAGTTTTGCTGGAAAAATTTAAACTACATGATCGTGTTTATTTGCTAGGCAGGGTCGATGATGCTGAATTGAGTAAGCTCTACGTCGGTTCCGACGCTTTCATCATGCCCAACATTTATCGGCCACATGACCCTGAGGGGTTTGGATTGGTAGCTATTGAGGCCGCTTCACATGGTTTGCCAGTTATTGCTGCACGATTACAAGGAATACAGGACGCAGTTATCGAGGGCAAGAACGGTTACTTGCTCCCACCAAACAATTCGCAGGCTTGGATCGAATTTTTACTCAAATGTCTGTCAGAACCCCAAATTTTAGAGAAATTACGCGCATCAGCACGGATCATAACGGCAGAACACTTTAGCTGGAATAAAATCATCAAAAAATATTTAGATATATTTTATGAAATATCACAAAAACACATTCTCAAAAAAGCTTATTATGCCTAAGTTGGCTGTTATCGTACCCAATTTGAATAGTCCAGTAATCGACGAAGTTGTCACCTCGGTGCTCTCCCAGAGTGACGAAACTCTGGAAGTATGGGTGGTAGGCCAGGATTGCTACGGCAAAATCCCCACCTCTCCGAGGGTGCATAGTATAATCACTCGGGACCATATTTTGCCAGGAATGGCTCGCAATATTGGAGCTCAGCACGCTTTGGCAGATGCTTACATATTTCTAGATGCAGATTGTATTCCTCAACCAGGCTGGTTATCGGCATTGCTAACTGCATGGACCACACATCCTGATGCTGGCGCTATTAGCGGAGCAATGTTGCCAGAATCAGATAGTTTTTTTAAAAATTGCAGACAAATTGCAAATTTTCACGAATATCTTGCTATTAGTCGTCCAGGAGAACGAATGTATTTAGCTAGTTTTAGCTTGTTAGTTCCGCGTCAAGCATGGTTACAAAGTGGGGGTTTCAACCCAAATTTGAGGCATGCAGAAGACATAGATTTTACTTTGCGTCTACGCGCTATGGGCTTGAAACTCTTTTTCGAGCCAAAATCAATAGTATATCATCGCCCTAAAAATCTAAATTTCAACGAATTTTGGGATTATGCCTATCTTAGTGGCGCTTGTTCGATTCAAGTCCGTCTTCGGCATACTGAAATCAGTATGCCGTTTTGGGCCAACTCTGCTTGGACATGGAGGACACTGGCTCCTGTGATTGCTGCCATACGCACATGTCAGATATACTCACAAAATCCCGCACTAATACGCTATTTCTATGCTATTCCATTTGTATTTCTACATAAGCTTGCTTGGTGCTATGGTGCTGCTGATGGAGTCTCCAAAATGCATAAGACGAGATTATGAGGGGTGGAATGGAATATGAATAACCTAGTCGGAATAGTAATATTGACTTATAAAAATTATTCGGACACAAAAGAATGTCTAGAATCGATCTTAAAATCTGATTATTATCCAATTCAAGTTTGGGTAGTTGATAATGGATCAGAAGATGAAACTATACAACTTTTGGTAGCTGAGTTCCCCAAAATTCACACAATTCAAACTGGCAAAAATCTTGGTGTAGCTGGGGGCTTCAACGCAGGAATTATCAAGGCTCTAGACAATGGAGCAGATTACATTCTTATCCTAAATAATGATACGGTTGTTGAGCCGGATACTATCAAAATTTTGGTATCAGAATCACAAAATCACCCAGATTATGGAATATTAATGCCGAAAATTCTTTATTATGATTCGCCTAATTGTATTTGGTCGATTGGCGCTCGCCATCGATTCTTTCCTCCCGCTATAGTGATGATAGGGTTAAATCAAAAAGATGGGCCTGAGTATTCTAAACCACGTTTCTTAGATTATGCTCCTACATGTGCCTTATTAATACCTAAGCAAGTCTTTGAGAAGGTAGGATTGCTAGATGAATCTTATTTCTTATTTTACGATGACTGGGATTACTCATTGCGAGTCCGAGCATCAGGATTTAAAATAGCATATATACCTCAAGCTCGTGTATATCATAAAGTATCTAAGACTATTAAAAATATGAGGAAAGCATCATCTTTTTGGTATTTATGGGGATGCAGTGCGGGATATTTCTATCGACGACATGGTCGTCCGCCTTTGTTATCCGCGTTAGTCCACCTAAGCTATTTGGCTTTACGTGAAGGATTACATAATGGACCAACCGTGGTCTTCCATTTCATAGCTGGAGCTGTCAAGGGTTATTTTAAGCCCATTTCTCCTTACAAATACTTATCAAAATGACCATGATTCTGAGGCCAGATTTCGAACATACAGCCTGTGATTTTTGCGGAAATTCTCAAACAGAAATATTATTTGAGGGGCCTGATCGATTGCTTAATCGGCCAGGTCGATTCCGAGTCGTGCGATGCACCTACTGTGGTCTGCTTCGACAGGATCCACGCCCCACAAAACACACTATACAGTTTTATTATCCTCCAGAATATGAACCATTTTCCATTGCTATAGATGATGAAAATTCATGGTTGGTTCGTCTTGACCGACGGTATGGCATGATTAAACGGCGTCGAGCTGTAGAGCAGTGTTGTCCCGGCGGTCGTTTATTGGATGTAGGCTGCGCAACAGGTAATTTCCTCTACGAGATGAAGCGTTCTGGACGCTGGCAAGTAGAAGGTGTCGAACCAAATCCAGAAGCGGCGCGTTATGCAAAGGAGCGCTTTGGCCTTATTATTCACGTTGGAGATTTAACAACAGTAAATTTGCCAGAAAAGAGCTATGATGTTATCACAATGTGGGATGTTTTCGAGCATTTACACGAACCTATGACTAATCTAAAAATTATTAAGCGTTTACTTAAACCTGGAGGTTGGTTTATTTTTAGTATTCCCAACATCGAAAGTTGGGAGAGGAAGATTTTTGGAAAATATTGGTTGGGCTGGGAACTACCTCGGCATCTTTATTTTCCATCAAAGCAAATGATGGAAACTATGCTACATAATGTTGGAATAAAATTGTATAAGTGGAAATGCATAGGGGGAGCCTATCAATCATTTTTGTTTAGTTTACGTTTCTGGCTAGAAGGAGTTTTCGGACGCAATGCTTTCACTCACTCGATTATATTTTTAAGCAGGACATTGCCGATAAGATTTCTTTTTTCGCCATTTTTTTGGATTATTACACGGCTAAATCGCGCATCAATTATCGCTGGGTTTGCAAATGTCGATTTTGATAGATAGACCACGTAGACTATATGCTTGCTGAATTTCAATCTTTAGATTTAAGTTCTGATTACCAACCGCTAGCAGCATACTATACTTTACCAAATCGAAGAGGGTATTGGCGGCGGAGACCAGAAATCGCCATCGGCAAGTATTATCAACACCAAATGAGGTGACTACCTGCAGTCTGGAACCGCTATTATTGGGGCCAGTTGCAGCCTGCCTCAGCGGGCTTCCGATGGTGGCTTCAGGTCACCTGAGTGGCTTCCATCCGGGGTTGACCTATACCTGGTTTGGGTGGGGATCCAAACTTCTTTCCGAAGGTCAGGTGCGAATATGGCTGATATTAACCTCTCCTAAATAGTCCAAAAATAAGGAGAATGGCATGAAATTTTACAAATTGATATTGTTTATGTCCTTGATTTTTGTTTTGATGGCGCTCTTCATTATACAGAAGAATCATGGATCTAATAATTACAAACATGCGTCAAAACAAGTCTCAGTGCTGACGCCATACTCAAGCATCATTAAGGGAATATTGAAAGCAGATCATAACAACCGCCCGTTATCTGGCGTAGAACTTTATTTAGCTCGACACATTGGAACCGAAAAAGATGCTCCTATATATGGATTAGACCCTGGGAGTGCCCCTCATACTATAACAGAAGATGATGGCAGTTTCGTCTTCGTAGATGTTCCAGAGGGACGATACGTTATTGTAATTTGGAATCCCTTTAATTCTTTTGTGATTATCGATCAGAACAGCGGAAAAGAAATAGTGATCGAAGCGAAATCAAATAAAATTTACGATATTGGCGTGCTTTTTGTCCCTCAATTTCTAATGAGGTAACTATCTCATGGAAGTTATCGGCGTTGTTCCAGCAGCAGGAAGAGGAACACGACTGGCTCCATATCCGCTACCTAAAGAGCTTTTTCCAATAGGATATCAAATAATAGAAATAGAAGGTAAATACCAAAAAAGGCCAAAAGTTGTCAGTCAATATTTAATAGAGGCCCTCTCAATTGCGAAGATAAATCGGTTATTTATTATTATAGGTCCAGGAAAATTAGAGATTATCGAATATTATCGGAATGGAGAAAGTTTTAATATTCCAATTGCATATCTCTTTCAATCTGAAGCGAAAGGTATGCCATATGCTATAGATTTAATAACTCCATGGCTTAAAGGAAATGAGACGATACTATTAGGTATGCCAGACACGATTTTTGAGCCACGTGACGCTTTTATAAAAATTCTAGCTGCTCATCAAAAATGGAACGCAGATTTAACACTTGGGCTATTTAGGACAGATTTTCCACAAAAATACGGAATGGTTGATATCGATAACGAATTTAATATTGTTGAGCATATAGACAAACCACAATACAGTCATCTGAAGTGGATGTGGGGCATCGCCTGTTGGGGACCACGCTTTATGACATTGATACATGAAACCTTAGAAGAAAAAGGTGCAAAAATTTCAAGTCAAAAGGGCAGGGAAGTTGTGTTTGGCGATCTCATTGATATAGCTCTCAGCGCCGGGATGCGCATCAAAGGTTTGCCTTTTGAGGATGGAACTTATATTGATATCGGAACTTACGAGGACATTAGGAAAGCCTTATCACTTTATTCCTGATTATTTTCTGTAAGATTAAACTTTCGCTTTATTTATAATTGGTGTCCTATGAGCGGCGAGTTTGTCTAATTTAAGTAAGTCGCCAAAAAAAATTTTGTGATAGACTGGGAGGGAGCCTCCTGCCTTCTGGAGAATCCACCTGATGGTAAGGGTTCGGTTGTTAAACAATGAGGAGCGTAGAAACCTTAAGAAGGCTGGCCCGGCGGGAAGTGGGGCGAGTGTCTGAGAGGATTTATGTGGTTTTGCTGGCTGCCCGTGGTTATCCGGTAGGGAAGATTGCCCAAATCTTCGAACGGGATGAGCAGACGGGGATGCGATGGCTGGAAAGGTTCCACGCGGCGGGGGTGGAGGGACTCCGGGACTGCCCGAGGTCCAGGCGGCCGCGTCTGCCCGCTCGAAAATCATCTGCCTGGTCGAGGAGGGGGTAGTCACCACCTAAGGTATTGGTGATGCTTGAGGGTCAAGAATTCCTCCCAGCACCGGATGGGATCGGTCACCCGATGGCCATTACCGGCGTCCGCTGCCGATCCCGCTGCCCCTCCGACAGGCCCCCCTGCGCTTCTCGCAAGGCCCGATGCGGCCGCAACCAGTCGTGCTCAAACAAGCACAGGATCACCAGCGCATCACAGGTCTCCACCTTTTCGCAACAGCGTGAGTCTTGTGTGTTCGCGTATTCGATTGGTCTCGCAAAACGCCGTTCAGTCCCTTCTCATGCACCGACGGCCACTCGCAGCTATCGGCCAATGGTTTCATATCGTAGCCCGTGATTTCTTCTATGGCGCTCAGGCTCACCTAGCGCATCACCACCAACAGCGTGCACGCCACTTCCGTAGGGGATGGCACACAAGCGATCCATCGCCGTGTCCAGGGTGGGCCCAAACGATCGCTGGCAGTTCCGACAGACCCAGTGGGGCCGCCCGCCTTTGCTGTCGTTCTTCATCACGTGGGTGGCTCCACAGCGAGGGCAGGGAGGATTCCGCGAATTAGGTTCTCGAGTCATCTTGCTTACCTCCGCCTCATCTCTTGCCCCGATTATGCCACCGAGCGCTACTCATGAACCGGGAGGTTGGGTGAGGGAGGCCACCGTCCTTCCGCGCCTCATCCACATAGGTCCCATCCCCTTCTTCAGCAGGAGGTGACCTATGCACCGCTAGGGCTTCATCGGTCTGGATGGGGCCAAGGACTCCTTCACCGCCGCTTTCCGGGTCGTGGATGCCCTCTCGGGGACCATCCAGCCATCCCACGTGGAGACCTCCCCTTACGACCTACCCGGTTGGCAGCGCTTCCTGGCCACCTGGGACACCTTTTAGGCCGACTTCTGGTAGGTGGGTCTGGAGGCCTCTGGCCCCTCCTCTGCCCTCCTGGAGGCCCATCTCCTTCGTTGGTAGTCGCTCCCCTGAGTAGTGCTCGGTGGTATCATCGGGGCCAGATTCCGACGGAGGTGGGCCCGATGAATCGAAAGCCCAATTCCCAGAACCCCCTCTGCCCTCGCTGTGGGGCCACCCATGTGGTAAAGAACGGCAGTAAGGGTGGGCGGCCCCGTTGGGTCTGTCGGAACTGCGGGCGCTCGTTTGGGCCTACCCTGGGCACGGCGATGTATCGCTTGCGTGTGACCCCTGCGGAAGTGGCGCGCACCCTGCTGGTGGTGATGCGTCGGGGGAGCCTGAGCGCCGCTGAGGAGATCACCGGCCACAAATATGAAACCATTGGCCGATGGCTCCGGATGGCCGCCCAACACGCTGAGGCCCTCACTGAGGTCCTGGTCCACGACCTGCATCTGAGCCAGGTGGAGGTAGATGCCTTCTGGTCTTTTGTCAAAAAAAGTGTCCGGAGGCTGGAGATCCGGACGCCTCGGCGGGCGGGGTGGGCCCGCGTTGGGAATGTTTGAGCCAGGACCGGGCGACTCGTTTTGTGGTGGCGTGGGGCTTTGGGTCTTCGGAGGAGGAGGTCGCGCCGAAGGTGGTGGCGCAGACCCGCCAGCGCACATCTGGCGGGAGGGGCGTGATCTGGATCCGTGATGGACGGCCGGTCTACCGACGGGCGGTTCGTCAGGTCTATCGGGATGCGCAACCGACGGGAAAGCGGGGGCGTCCGCCCCTGGTGCCCACGCCCGGGGTGGGGTTGACGCAGGCGGTCAAGCGTCGTCATCAGGGCCGGATGGTGCGCGTGGAGGTGCGTCAGGTTCTGGGGGAGGCGGTGGATGGCCCCGATCCGGTGCATGAGGGGCGATTGAATGGCATGTTGCGCGATCGGTTGAATGCGCGAACGCGTAAGACCCATTCCTTTGCGAAGACGACAGGGACCTGGGATGCGCTGGTGATCCTCTGTTTGTTTGAGCACAACGGGCTGCGGCCCCATCGGGCCTTGCGGGAAGCGGGGGAGGGCCTGCCGGAGGGGCGGCGGTATCGGCCGCGGACGCCGGTAACGGCCATCGGTTGACCGATCATATCTGGACCTGGGAAGAGTTCTTGACCTTCAAGCATTATCAATACCAAAAGGAGTGACTACCGAAAGCTCTTCTCCCAATCTTTTGTTGGAGTTCTGGATGCCGCCATCAAGTCGGTCGGTGGGAGCCGTATAGGCGAGGACTACCGCGCCACCTGCAGCTCGTGACCCGGGGTCCACAAGATCTCGTTGAGGACCTTGCGGTCATCAGTATTCCCTGGATTTCCCGACATCATAGGTCACACCCTCATCCACCTCCGGCTACAACCGGACGCTGAAGTTTTGAGATGAGCCTTCTGGCGATTAACCTAAAGCCCCTGGCTAATACTCAAGTAGTATTGACAGGAAAGACAGAGACAGCGTAATATACAAGCGCCTAAGCTTGGTAAAGGGAGGACCACCATGATGCGCTATAAGTGGATTTACTTAACAGGAATATGCGTTGCGATCTTGTTTATCGGTATAGTTTCCGGGGTTTCTGCTCAAGTTCCGGGACCTGGCGGAGGATATAATTCTGGATTTACCATTCAAAATCTGTCAGCTTCTACCGCTAGTTGTGTTTTTCAAATCTATGATCAAAACGGAACATCTGTCTATTCGAGTTCTTCTATTTCTATAAATCCAAATGGTAGCTATTTTGTCTATGTAGGAAATTTAAGTATCCCCAATGGATTATATAGTGCAGTCGTATCCTGCGATCAGCCAGTGCGTTCAGTTGTTAATATGAGTACCTCAAACGGATACGCTGCTTCTTATGAAGCTGCTGCATCTTCGGACATTTCTAGTATTTTGTATGCTCCTGGATTGTATAAGAATTACTATGGATATAATTCGAGTCTTGTTGTCCAAAATGCTTCCAACTCTTTAATCACAATAACACTCAATATTTATCCCCTTGGTAGTGGCACTCCAATAACTACCATAACAGCTGTTTCAGTTCCTCCTGGGGCATCAAGGGGATTTGATTTGGCGAGTATTAGTATTCCAAATGGGGCCTATTCTGGGAAAGTAACTTCAGAAGGACCTGTGGTTGGCGTTGTCAATATTTGGAATAGCTCTGGTCAGCAATATCAATATACAGCAATGACTACAGGAACAACCGCAGCATATGCACCGGTATTGATGAAAAACTACTATGGATTTAATACAGCACTAACAATTCAAAATGTTAGCGGCTCATCAGGGATTATTACGATCACTTACTCAAGTTCATTGGTGATTACAGCATCGATTCCTGCGAATGGTTCCATTCTTCGTTATACGCCTAATGAATCTTTGCCAAATGGTTGGATCGGTTCGGCCCGGATTGATAGCAGTGTTCCTGTTGTGGCTCTTGTCAACGAGTCTGGGGCATTCAATCGGGCTGCTTCCTATACCGCTTTCGGTTCTGGTTTTCTCCAATTGAGGGCTCCAATTGTCTTGAAGCGTTATTATGGATTTAGTAGCAGTGTAACATGTCAGAATATTTCTAATTCTTCGCCGACGAATGTGACTATTACATACTCTAATGGCTATTCCCAGCCTCCAGTGAGTGTATCACCAAACGGAACCGTTGTGTTTTATCAGCCAAATGCAGCCGGGTTGCCAGATGGATTTAACGGATCTGCCACGATAACAAGCGACAGTCAGCCTATTGTTTGTGTTGTAAATCAGAATAAAACTGAAGATACCTCAAATCAGGATTGGTTGCTTGCTTACGATGCTATTGGTGATTAAGTTTGTTCTTTAAACAATGCCCCGCGAGGATAAACTGAAAATTATAATCCTCGCGGGGCATTGTTTGGTGGTTCCTTTGCTCATTAGTGATCTGTACGATCATTGAGGAAGTTGATGGAAAAATTCGAATGGAGGAGGGTATTGGCGGCGAGGCCGGGAATCGCTATCGGCAAGTGCTATCGGCACCAAATGGGGTGACTACCGCCTTCAGGCCTTCGTGGGTTGAGGTCGTCCCGAAGGGGATAGTTCAGCCTCGCCGATGCATGCATGGTCAGGGACCATGACTTGGGTCCGTGATAGGCGGCCGGTCTATCATCGGGTGACGAGCCGTCTCTACCGAGAGGTGGGCCGGATGGAGACCGGGCGGGAAAGCGGGGGTGTCTGCACCTGGCACCCACCCCCGGGGTGGGGTTGAGTCAGGCCGTCCAGGGCTATCGTCGGGACCGGGTCGTGCACATAGAAGTCCATCGGGTTCGGGAGGAGGCGGTAGATGGTCATGATTCGTTGCAATAGGATGGTTTATCTTGCGAAATTGGTGGAATAAACGGACCTGTAAGAATGCTTTTGCGAGGAAGGCGGAGATTTGGGATGCGCGAGTGAATCTCTGTCTGCTGCTTGAGGTTAACAGACTGGGGCCGCATCGGGCCTTGCGAGAAGCGCAGGGGGGCCTGCCGGAGGGGCGGCGGGATCGGCCGCGGACGCCGGTAACGGCCATCGGTTGACCGATCACACCTGGACCGGGGAAGCATGCTTGACCTTCCCAAATTATCAATACCAAAAGTAGCGACTGTTTTTGCGCCATTGTTCGGTAAAAAACGGAAATTAAATCCTTGTTAATGACTCTTGCATGTTTTGAACGAAAGATGTGCGAAGGCCTTTTCGTATTTGATTCCAGTTACACCTTCCCTTCATCTGTTCTCTGTCGATCTCTTGAACTCATTTCAAAATTCTCCAGGCGATGAGGGAGCAGGCGAGGAGGACGAAGGCCAGGAAGGTGGAGAGCCGCCTCTCGTGCCGAACCGTTCACCTTCGGAACCCCCCTTTCCGCCACCCGAAGAACCGCTCCACGCGGCTTCGAGCCTTCCGATGCCAGAACGCCTGCTTTCCCCCTCGGGTTCGCTTCCCCGGCCGTGGATTCCTCGGAATGCCAACCCGAATCCCCCGCCGCCGCAACCCCTCCCGAATCGCCTTCGCATCATAGGCCGCGTCCGCGCCCGCCCCCTCCCCTTCCGCTTCACCCGCAGGCCCCCCAGCACCTCCTCCAACCGACGGCCGTCGTGCTCATCCCCAGGCCCCACCACCACACGCAAGGGAAGCCCATCTTCATTCACCCAAACGCGCGCTTTCGTCCCTTTTCGCTTCTTATGCCCATCGATCCCTACCCCTTCCCCCCTTTTTTCGCCTCCACCAGCAATGAAAGCCCACTGCTCATCCGTCAGCTCCTGAAACCCCATCGGTCTTCCCCTCCCAGGCAGGTTGTCCAGAGACAGAGTATATTCCAACCGGATACCCTGGTTTTGAGATGAGCTTCAGGTTTGAGCTAAATGGATAAAGCAGTAGTGCTGTGCAAAACGGGACATCGAGGCTAAAGTCGGGTTTCCAGCTCTCGTAGTCGATGCATGATTTCTTCCAAAAGTCTCCGGTTGTCGCCGATGCGGTCGGCCAGGAGGCCGAAGAGGAAGATCAGGAAGGCGAGAATAATCGAAAGGGTGGCGACGATCAGGGATTGCAAATGGCCTCGCAGGGCGAAGCCCTCGGTGA
>Ga0272449_1003838_pt1 | contig 12633 bp, 11 predicted proteins | sample YNPCB0241_FD_198679 | JGI IMG/M metagenome (GOLD analysis project Ga0272449, IMG submission 198679) | Hot spring sediment microbial communities from Yellowstone National Park, WY, United States - YNP-CB-024-1 | ecosystem: Environmental > Aquatic > Thermal springs > Hot (42-90C) > Sediment...
TTGATCATGTCCACCCCACCCCGGGCCACTGCTCTCCAGACGTCCCGCCGCTCCAGCGTGCGGCAACTACCCGACACGTAATCGTGACCCTTCTTGTCCAGGAAAGGGAAACTAGCGGTTACAGGAGGAAAGCAAGGAACAAAACTGCTGGGCGACGGCGCCCACGGCACCGGGCCCAACCGGCGCGCCCTGGCCGAGGAAGGGACGCCCCTGGTGGCGCCGCCGCTGCGACCTGAGCCCTGGCACCGGAGGTGCGGGAAGGGAAGTTCGTCTTCGACCCGGAGAGCGAAACCCTCACCTGCCCGGCCGGGGTGGCGTGTAGCCGGGGCACCTACCTTCTCGAGAGCGAAAGCTGGCTCTATCGCTTTCCGGCGGCTGTCTGCCGCGCCTGCGAACTTAACGCCTCCCGCGCCAAAGGCCGGGGCGGCCGCACCCTGACCGTGAGCTGTTACTACCGGGAGCACATGGCCGCCTACCTTTACAGCCAGACGCCCGAGTACAGGCAGGACATGCGCACGCGCGCCTTAATCGAGCCCAAGAACGGCGAGCTGGCTTAGGATCTTGCGCCGCGCCCGTGACTTAAGGCCTGGCCAAGACCACCTTTCAGGCGGTTTTCACGGCCCTGGCGGTGAACTTCAAGCGGTGGGTTCATCTGGTAACTGCTCCCAACAAGGCGGCCAAAATTGCCGTAGCATAGTCACAGGGGGTTTCCTGTCCATTTTGGGGTGAGGCCACCTACAAGCTGGCAACTAAGGAAATATCATAACACAAAAACATGACCCGATAGCATACTACGGTGTCAGTAACTGGCACCGGAAGCCAACAGAGAGCCAATAACTGTCAGCGGTTGCCTTGGCATCTCAAAAGGTTGATACACTCCTGGGTTTCGCGACGGTCTCCTAGCCATAAAAAACAACCTCCTCAGCAACACCGGATTTCTCTGAGGAGGCTAATCCGCTGGAACCCTTGATTTTTCTGCTGGTGCCGGAGGTGGGACTCGAACCCACACGGAGGCCGCCCTCCGCCGGATTTTAAGTCCGGCGCGTCTGCCGGTTCCGCCACTCCGGCGTCTCTTGGCCTTAATATTATACATCAGGTTTCGCCGGAGGGGCAATACCGGCGCGGCACTTGCGGCCCGCCGGCCCGCAGCAGGAGCGCCGCGCGTCGGGCGGGTGGGCGCGGTGCGGCCGGTACCGTGGCCCTCGGGGGCGCGGGGCTTATTCCGGGGCTGCAGTTTCAGGCCGCGCCGCAATGGACCTTTGGTGTCCACCCCGGTCACGGCCGGAGGTGCCTATGCCGGTCGGGGGCCCGGCAAGGCGCATACTCAGCGCGTCAGCCAGTAGTCCAGGGCGCGTTGCAGGAGGGCCGCGGCTTCGGCGCGGGTGGCCGGTTCCTTTGGCCAGTAAGCGCCCTCCCAGCCCTGCAGCAGTCCGGCCGCCGTGAGGCGGCCCACGGCGTCGCGCGCCCAGGCCGGGATGCCGGCCGCGTCCCTGTACGGGAGCCCCTGTTCGGCGGGCAGGGGCAGCACCCGGGCCAGGAGCACCGCCAGTTCGGCCCGGGTTACCGGGCGGTGGGCGCCGAAGGTGCCGTCTTCGTACCCCTTCACCACCCCCATGGCCACGGCCGCGGCCACGGCCGGGGCGGCCCAGTCGGGCACCCGGTCCCGGAACTCCGGCATGGCCTCGGCCGGGGGCCAGTTGAAGGCCCGCGCCAGCAGGGTGACGGCTTGGGCCCGCGTCAGGGGTTGCCGCGGAGCGAAGGTGCCGTCAGGGAAGCCGGCAATAACGCCCTGCCCGGCAAGTTGCCTCACCGTGGCCTCGGCCCAGTGGCCGCGGAGGTCGCGCCACACCGGCACCGGCCGGGTTCTTTCGGCCAGTACCAGCGTGCCCGTGGCAAAGCCCCTGGTCCTCAGGACCCCGTCGGCCACCCGTACGGGCAGCAATTCCAGCCCGCCGCCCCGCAAGACACCCAGCACCGTCTGGCCGGCGCCGGCTTCAGCAAGGCGCCAGGTGAGGGTCCAGGGCGCGGTCGGGATGGAACGGTCCCCGTCCGTTTCTACCGCGAGGCTCACGGCCGCCAGCGGCGCAAAGCCTTCCAGGCGCTCCGGCGGCGCCGCGAGGCTGAGACGAACCACACCGGCCCCGGACACGGAGGCCGCGGGAAAGGAAAAGGTTAGGTCCGCCAGCCCCAGGGTCAGGGGCCGGTGCGGTTCCAGCAGGCCCGCGGTGGCCTGGGCCGTGCGGACGGTTACGGGCACCTCGGCCGCCAGTCCCGAAAAGCGCGCCCTGAGCCGACCGGCCGTCACCCCCGGTCCGGCGGTGAACACATTGCCTTTCGCGAGGCCCAGTCCTTCGGGTACCTCCCAGGCGACGACCTCGGGGGGCAGATCGAAGGTGCGACCGTCCGTCGCACGCACCCGTGCCTTCAGGGGGGCCTGCTCCCCCGGGCCGAGGGTGAGCGAAGACGGTTCTACCATCAGGGCCGCCAGGTCCTGCGGACCCAGCACCTCCACGTCGAGCGTGCCGGTGGCCCCGTCGGCGGCGGCCCACACCGTGGTCCGGCCGCCGCGGCGGGCGTAAAGCACGTTGCCCCGCCATTCGCCGAGCGCCGGCTCGCTGCTCCAGCGGACGTCGGAGGGCCGCACGGAATACGGATTGAAGTACTCGTCGTATCCCGAGGCCGTGTAGGCGGCGTAGGTGCCGGCCACCACCGTGGTCGGGCCGCGCACCACGAGACCCGTGAGCCGGCCAGGGGGAGCGGTGCTGTAGAGACCAAGGGCATTTGCCACGGCCCGCCAGTTCCCGGCCTGGGGCTGGTTGACCGGCACGGGGTCCGTTTCCCCCAGGGGCCGCGCCACCAGGGTGGTGCTCCCGCCCCCGTCCAGGTTCAGGGCCTCCCAGACCCCGAGGTCCGCCAGAAACCCGGCCAACTCGGCCAGGGTCATGCCGGCGCTGGCCGGCCCCTTTTCCACCGCCACCAGATAGAGGTAGCGCCCGTCCCGGGAAAACCCCACGGCGCTACGGGCGGTCCGCCCGCCCAGGTCCGGGGGATACGTGCCGACGGGCCGGCCCTCGTGTACCAGGAGGCCGTAACCCCCCAGGGCCAGGCGCAAGGTATTCAGGTCCGGCGTCAGTCGCCACTCCACGGTAACGGCGGACCCCGCCGGGCAGCGCTCGGCAAGGAACTGTGCCGCGGCACCGGAACCCGCCATTACGAAGCCGTGGCGGGGAATCGGCACTTCCCCGTAAACAATTTGCCTTACGGTATGCCCTTCCACCACGGCCTGCGCCACGTCGGTCCCGGCGGGCCAGGCCCGGGCCGTTGTGGAGCCCCAGTCGGGTGTGTACAGGAACAGCAGGTCCGCGGGCTCGGCCGGAAAGGGCTTGTTAATGCCGGCCAGGGGAAAGGTCTCGGTGCCGGTGCCCCGCACCCGGCCCGTAAACTTGAGGGCCGCGATGAGTGGGACCCGGGAGGTGGTGAGGGCGAAGGCGTAGAGGTTTTCCCCCTCGGTGGGACTGGCCAGGAGCCGGCCGTCTTTGACCACCGGCCCGATGGGCCGGCCGCTGCCCTCCATGTAGAAGAAGTCACCGTTGAGGGCCGCCACGGCCCCGGTGCGCTTCGCCATGGCCGGGACCGTCTGACGCCGCTCCAGGGTGTCCTCGGCACCCACGATGGGGCGCAGGTCCAGGTAGGGGTCGCGCAGGTCCGCCCGCAGCACGTAGGCCCGCACGGGCACGTCGCCCCCCTTCAGGTCGTAGGTGAGCAACTCGGCGCCGCGGGTCACGATCTCCCGGGTCGCGGGTGCGGCCGCAGCGGCGGGCAGGGCCGGAATCAGAAGGGCCAGGAGCAGGGTCCATAGCAGGCGGTACATCCGTTCGGGGCCGCCGTGCCCCAAACAGCGATTGGCTCGCACCGGTTCTCCTCCTACGGTGGTCCATTATATCAGGAACGCGCCCCCCGGTCTAGTCCCGGACGTCCGGTCTCTCGCAAAAAAGAAGGCGTCCGCACCGGGACGCCGCTCGGCCGGCTACGCAAGCCCCGAGTCAAGAAACCTTCGGCAGTTCCTGCTTCGGATTCTTTTTGGCCGCCTCCTCGGCGTAGTCCGAGGAAATGAGGTAGATGTTCACCCACAACTCGTGCTCGTTGGGCTTGCCGTCGAACTCGCGGGCGATTTCTTTGAACTTCTTGGTTACGCGGTCCTTGAAGGCCGAGAACTCCACCAGCAAATCGATGACCTCGCGCTGGGTGTAGGAGGTCCCCTCCCGCAACGGTTTGGCCAAGGCCCCACCTCCGGCCGGTTTTGACCATATTATAGCTTGTTTGGCATTAAATGTTAAGGGTTGCCCGTGTCCCAAAATGTAAAAGGGGCTCGTGCAAGCCCCTCGGTCGAAGGCGTTACGCCATCACAGGGTACCGTTTCACTGTTCCGGGCGGTATTCGCCGAACTGCGGGCCCACCGCCGATCCCGTGGCGGACCACTGCTGGGCGCCGCCCCACTGGCCCCCGTAGACCGGTGGCTGAGCCGCCGGGCCGGTGGCGAAGGGGAAGGCCCCGGTTTGCGCCACCTGGGCGGAAACCTGCTGGGCCAGGGAACTGATCTGGTTCAGCTGCTGGCTTACCTGGGTGCACATCTGCTGGATGCGCTGCAACTGCTGGGCCGCGGAACCCTCCAGTTGCTGCAGCCTCTGGAGCTGGGCCTGGTTGCTCTGCTCCGACTGGGCCAGCTGGTTGGCCATCTGCGCGATGGAGTTGAGGTTCTGGCGCAGGATGTTGATCTGCTGTTGCAACTGCTGCAGGGTGTACAAGGGGCATACCTCCTCGCGGGTTTTCGTCTTTATTCTGCTCCCTCGGAGGGGTCTTCATTAATGGTATATACTGGGTTCCAGGCCACACCGGCCAGGTGGGTGGTACGGTTCCACACCGCTGAGAAGTTCTGTATGCCGTCCGAGAGGGCCACCGGGTCCAGCCCGTGGAAGAGGGGCACCCAGGGCAGGTCGCGGGCCACCATGGCGTGGGCCAGCCGGTAGAGTTCCCTGCGGGCCGCAGGCTCCACCGTGGTCTGGGCCCTGGCCAGGAGCGCGTCCACGTCGCGGTTGCTGTAGCGGGAGGCGTTGAGGCCGGAGGGCACCTGGGAGGTGGCCAGCAGCACCTGGAGGAAGTTGTCCGGATCCAGGCAGTCGGCGGTCCAGCCGTAGAGGAAGAAATCTCCCTCCTGACCGAACAGGGCGGCCTTGTATTCCCGCCAGGGGTAGGACCGCACGGTCACGCGGATGTTCACGCGGCCCAGCTGCTCGGCTATGGCCTCGGCCAGCCGGGAGCCGGCGGGGTTGTAGGGCCGGGGCTCCCGGTAGGTGATGAGGGTGACGTCCAGGCCCGCCGGGTATCCGGCGTCGGCCAGGAGGCGGGCGGCGCGGGCCGGGTCGTGCGGGGGCAGGGAGACGGCGTGGTCCGTCAGGACCGGCGGGAGGAACCCCTGCGCCGGTATCACCAGGCCGTTGCACGTGTCCCGGGCCAGCAGGTCGCGGTCCAGGGCGTGGGCCACGGCCTGCCGCAGCCGGGGGTCCGCGAAGGGGCCCTTCTGGACGTAAAAGCCCAGGTAACCCAGGTCCGGTCGGGGCGTGAGGTGCAGCCGGTAGCCCGGCGGGACCGCGTCGGGAGCCACGCCTACGGCAATGTGCGCCTTTTTCAGCAGCGCCCCCCGGGGGGGTTCCCCAGCGGCCAGGAACACCAGGCGGTCCACCGAGGAAAAATGCTGTCCCGTGGTTTCCGGCGACCCGGATCCGGCGGGGCCGGAGGGCTCCGCGCCGGACCGCCGGCCCCAGTAGGACCGGTTGGCGGCCAGCACCAGACGCCGGCCCGGGACCCACTCCCGCAGGACGAAGGGGCCCGTGCCCACGGGCACACCTCCGGCGTCCAGTTTGGAGACGGGCGCGGCGAAGGGAAGGGCCAGGTGCTTGGGAAAGGGCGCGTAACGTTGCTTCAGGATGAACTTCACGGTCAGGGGGTCCGGCGTGTCCACCCTTTCCACGGCCCCGTACACGAACGTGGCGTAACTGGCCGGGGCCGCGCCGGCCAGGGCCCGCGCCACGCTGGCCCTCACGTGGTCCGAAGTCAGCGGGGTGCCGTCGTGGAACAGCACACCCGGACGCAGGCGGAACACCCACATCCGGCCACCGTCGAGGACCTCCCAGGAGGAGGCCAGGGCCGGCTCGAGGGCGGACGAGCCCGGCGCGTAACGCACCAGTCCCTCGAAGAGGAGCGGGAGGACGCGACCGGCGGCCTCGTCCGCGGCCCGGGCGGGGTCCAGGGATTCCGGCAAGGAAGGAACAAGGTACACCAGGGTTCCCTGGGGCCACGGGGTGGCGGACCGCAGGGCCAGGAGCAGGGTGACCAGTCCGGCCACGGCGGTGGCCACCACCAGGCCCAGAGACCGGGCTCTTTTCACGGCGCGCCCTCCTTCCTTAGTTAATTATATGTGGGGTTATAGCCATTTCCTGCCAGGAAATACGCCTGCCCTGCGGGCTCCGCACCGTTTTCTTTTTGGGTTATAATACCGGGCAGGAAGTGGCACCGGGGGCCGGCCCTTTGGCCGAAGAGCCGGTGGCCCGCAGGGCCGTGAAGGGATGGGGGTTTGGGGCATGGCAGAGCCGCGTTTCGGTCCCGCCGGGAATCCGGATTCCTTTTACCGGGAGGGGTACAAATCCTCGACGGACATGCCCGCGTGGCTGCGGCGGCTGGGATTGACGGCCTACGAGTACCAGTGCGTGCGGGGCGTGCACATAAAAGAGGACACGGCGCGCCGGCTGGGGGAGGCGGCCCGCGAGCACGGCGTGGTCCTGAGCATCCACGCGCCCTACTACGTCAATCTGGCCGCCACTGACCGGACCCTGCGGGAGAAAACCAAAGGGTACCTCCTGGATTCCCTGCGGGCCGCGGTCTGGATGGGGGCCACGACCGTGGTCTTCCACCCCGGGAGTCCCGGCGAGGATCGGGCCGCGGCCCTGGAGCGGGCCGCCCGCACCCTGCAGGAGGTGCTGGACGCGGCCGCCAGTGAGGGCCTCGACCGGGTGGCCCTGGCGCCCGAGACCACGGGCAAGGTGAATCAGCTGGGGTCCCTGGAAGAGGTGCTCGCGCTGTGCTCCCTGGGGGGCAACGTGGTGCCGGCCGTCGACTTCGGCCACCTTTACGCCCGCAGCGGGGGGGTGCTGTCGGGGAAGGAGGCCTTTGCCGAGGTTTTACGCGCGGTAGAGCGGCACCTGGGCCGCGCGGTCCTGACCCGCCTGCACGTCCACTTCAGCCCGGTGGAGTTCGGGCGCGGCGGCGAAAAAAGGCACCGCACCACCCTGGACCCCGGGTTCGGGCCCGATTTCGAGCCCCTGGCGGAATTGCTGGTGGAGTGGGGACTGGCCCCCACCGTCATCTGCGAGTCCGACGGCCGGCAGGCCGAGGATGCCCTGATCTACCGGGACATCTACCGTCGGATGCGGGCGGCGGGGCCGGGCGGGTTTCACGGTTCTCCGTGACCAGTCCGTTTACGACGAAGAGGCCCCGGCGTCGCTCCGCCGGGGCCGCGGGACCCGCAGGGCGCGGCGGGTGCGGGCGCCCCTCTGGCGGCGCGGCCCCGCCCCGCGCGCCGCGGGGTCAGTAGGTCTCCACGTCCTGGGCCCCGTGGCGCCGCAGGACGTCGGCGGCCATGAGGACCCGGTCCTCGCCGGTCCGCACCGAGACCAGCGTGTTGCCCTGCTTGACCCTCTCCTCGTAGTGGCGTCCCCGCTGGGCCGGAATGCCCCAGTCCAGGAGCCCGCCGGCAATGCCGCCGGTGGCGGCCCCGGAAAGCAATCCCGCGATGGGCCCCGCGGCCACGATGGGCCCGATCCCGGGGATGGCCAGGGCGCCCGCGCCCGCGGCCAGGCCCGCGAGGCCGCCCACGGCGCCGCCCGTGTAGGTGCCCTCCAGCACCGAATCGCCGGCGCCCCGGCCGCCTTCCCAGCGGTCACCTTTGGTCACCACGGAAATCTCCTTGTCGAAGCCCTGGAGGCGCAGGTCGTTGATGGCCCTTTCGACCGCGTCGCGGGCGGTGAAAATACCGGCAACGGTCTTCACCTGGTTTCCCCCCTGCGTGGTTTTTGGCAACCGGATCGCCGCGCTACCGGCTGCAAACTGTAGTATTCCGCGGCCGGAGGGGCCCTATACCTGGGGAGACCGGCCCCGGCCCGGCACCCCGGCCGCCGGTGGGGCCACCGGGCCGGCGGGAGAAGCGCCACCGGCTCGCCCGTACTACCCGTGGCCCGTAAGGGTTCCCCGCCGGGCCGGCGGGTTGCTCTTGACCCAAACACCGGCACGGTGTATACTATTTATGTAAAGGGAGCCCGAAGGCTCCGCTACTTGAAGGACCACGGAACCACGGAGCAACGACCCAGGGAGGGCCGGCGACCCGTGGTTTTTTCGTTGCGGAGGCCGGAATGCGCATTGCCGTAATCGACGGCCAGGGCGGCGGTATCGGGCGCGTCATCGTGGAGAAGCTCCGGCGCGCCCTGCCGGAAGCCGAGATCCTGGCTCTGGGAACCAACGCCGTGGCCACGGCCAGCATGCTGCGGGCCGGGGCCAGCGAAGGGGCCACCGGGGAGAACGCGGTGGTCGTCAACGCCGGGCGGGTGGACCTCATCGTGGGTAGCCTGGCCGCGGTGGTGCCCTACGGTTTCCTTGGGGAATTCACGCCGGCCATGGCCGCGGCCGTGGGCGCCAGCCCGGCCCCCAAGATCCTCCTGCCCCTGAACCGCGCCAACATCGAGGTGGTGGGGGTGTTACCCGAGCCCCTGCCCCACCTGGTGGACATGCTGGTGGGGCGGGTGCAGCAGTTTTGCGCGGCGGCCGCCGGGGCGCCCACGGAGGGTGCGCCGGTCGGCATATAGCGCTGCTCCCGGGGTCACCACGAAGGTGGCTTTAACACGCAAAGGGGGCGCAGCGCGCCCAACCTCCTCACTTTCGGTTGGCGGCCGACACGACGCCAACCCCTTTCCTCCGCGGGGCCGGTTTCGCCGCCGGCCCCTTTTTGTGCCCCGGCACCGGAGCACGCCCCGACCCGACGCCCCACCGGAAAATTTTCTGCTGGGGGTTGTCGGGCCGGTCTTCCTTGTGGTAAAATCGTGTCGGTTGAAAAGGGAGCCACGAAGGCTCCACGAGGCGGAACGTGAGCCACGAAGGCGGATCCGCACCACGGACCGTGCCGGCGTGGCTTTTTTGTGTGCGGGAGGGGACCGGGTGGTCGCACGCCTGTGGGAGATCGGCCTGCTGGCCGCGGTGGTGGTCTTCGGGGTCAAGATCGGCCTGGCCCTGGGCTTCAGCGGCCTGCGCGCCAGGCTCAGCCTGGCCCTGCTGGCCGCTTACGGGCTGGTGCTCTACGGGCTGGCCCTGCTGGCGGCCCGCCATGCGGGCCCGCTGTACGCCCTGGCGACCAGGTACAACTACGTCCTGTTTCTGGCCATGGCCGCGGTCATCCTGTGGGCCGGGCTGCACGTGCTGCGGGAGTGGGAGTGCTGCGGTCGCGACGCGGCCCGGTGGGGCTGGGTGGCCCTGGCGGCGCCGTGTCCCTGCTGCTTCGGGGCCGTGCTGCTGGCCGTGGTGCTGGCCGCGCCGGCGCTGGAGGTTTCCGTGGGGCTCCTGGGCCGCTACACGGCCGCGGTCCTGGTGGCCTCGGGCACCGTCACCTACCTGCTGGCGGACCGCATTAGCCGCCTGTTGCGCCGCCCCTACCCCGTGCTGCTGGGCCACCTCATGCTGCTGGCCGGGTTCTACTTCCTGGCCTCGGCCCTGGTCATACCCCAGATGGCCAGCCTGGAGCACGTGCGCTTCGCGCCCCTGGTGATACCGCCGCCCGGGATCATGGCCGGCCTGGGCGCGCTGGTGGCGGTGCTGCTGGGCCTGGGGGCGTGGGGCGGCCACCGCCGGGGACTGCTGAGATGAGGGGATGAGAGCGTGCCGCTGCCCGGCAGCGAGTGGCTGGCGAAGGTCCTGCACCTGGCCGCCCAGAGTCTGCTGATTCCGGTCATCGCCGGCCTGTTGCTGTTTCTGACCTACGCGCTGGTGGAGCTGGGCGGGCTGGTGGCCGAGTACGGCATGCGCCGGCGGGTCGGCGCGGCGCAGGTGGGCGAACTGCTGGAGGCCCTGCAGGCGACCCACGACGCGGCGAAGGTGCTGGCCTCTGCGGCCCTCACGCCCGGCCAGAAGGCGGTACTGGAGCGCATCCTGGCCCGCGAGCACCTTGCGCCGGCGGCCCTCAAAGCCTACGCCCGCCGGGTGCTGGAGGAAGAGGAGCTCATCCGGGCCCGCGCCGTGGAGCGCACGGACCTGGTGGCCCGCCTGGGGCCGGCCCTGGGACTCATGGGCACCCTGATTCCCCTGGGCCCTGGCCTGGCGGCCCTGGGGGCCGGCGACGTACGCGGCCTGGCCGAAGCCGTGATCATCGCCTTCGACACCACGGTGGTGGGACTAGCCGCCGGCGGAGTGGCCTACTTCATCTCGCGGGTGCGGCGGCGCTGGTACGAGGATTACCTGGCCACCCTGGAAGCGGTGGCCGAGGCCCTGCTGGAGGCCCTGGAGCGTGCTAAGGAAAAGAAGGCTGTTGCGTCCTGGCGGGGAAGAGGTTGACCCCCTGGCCGGGGCGGCCAACCTGGTGGACGCCATACTGGTCTTCGCCTGCGGGCTGCTGGTGGCGCTGGTCCTTTCCTGGAACCTCCACAGCATCATCTTCAGCAACCTGACCAGCCAGGAAAAGAGGGCCATCCTCCAGACCATCAGGGAAGTGGTGCAGATCCGGCAGGGACAGGAACTCAAGGACCTGCCCGAACTGGTGCAGGGCAAGGGCGAGGGGTACCAGGAGATGGGCACGGTTTACCTGGACCCGAAAACCGGCAAGCTCATCATGGTCACCCCCGGCCGGGGTGGCGCGGGAACGCGGCCGCAGGAGTGAGTAAGCGCCGGGCGTGACCGCTACGAAAGGCATACGCGACTCAAGGGGACCACGAAGGTCCGGAACTCCCCAGAAGGGGGAGGCCGGGCCTTTTTGCCGTTCGGGGAGCCTTGTGCCCGACGAAATCACCCCAGCGACCCTGTCGGCGCCGGGCTCGTCCTGCAGGTAGCAGAGGATGGCGTAGGCGTCTGGAACCGCGTTTGTTCAGCGGGTGTAACTTTCTGGGATAAGGGGGAAGGTCATTTATGAGGGAGAGAAAAGGCGGCGGATCCGTGGTCGGCCTGATGGTCGTGGCATTGTGCGTACTGTTGCTAGGGTGGGCTCCGGGCTGGAGCGGGCCCGGCGTGGCCGGGGAGGTTTACGCCACGGGTACGGCCTCGGTGAGCGGTGAGGCCTACGCCGACGAACGGGAGACCATCGGTGCCGCCGGGCTGGGCGTGAGCGGCAGCGTCTACGGGGCGGAACAGACCTTCTCGGCCGCGGCCTACGAAGGCCGGCAAACCGTCGCGGCCGCCGCCTACCCCCAGAGCCTTCCCACCGTTGGCGGGGTGGTGTACACCTCCGGCGACGGGACCTTCGCCTTCGGCTGGCCGCGTGAGAAGGCGCTGCTGCTGGAGGTGGTGAAGGAAACCCTGCCCGACCACGTTTACGGGGCATTGGCGCCGGACACACGGCTGCTGCTGCGCGTAGCCCCGGGCGCAAGCGCCGCGGCGGCCTGGGGGGACCTGGCCCTGGAGGCGAGGGCAGAGCTGGTGGCGGCAGGAGGCCTGTCGGTCGTCGGGCGGCTCTCGTGGCGGGGGGCGCCGGTGGGCGGGGTGGGGATACAGGTGCGCGAAGTGATCAACATGCTCCTCATCGCCTGGCCCACCGAGGCCGGACAGCTGCTGGTCCCCATGCACAGGGTACACGAGCGCCATCCGGAGGTGGAATTCGCCGCGCGCACGACCGTGCAGGCCCAGACTAATCTCGAGGAACTGCCCGCTCTGGTGGATTGGGCCGACTTCGTCTATATCAGCAACGTCCAGGAAGGAGCCCTGGCGGACCTGCTGGTGAGCATGAAAGACAAGCTGGCCACCAAGGTGGTGGCCGCCTACGGCGTGCCCTATTACCATTTTCCGGTCATCCGGTTGACCAACTTCGCGGGCACGGTCTTCCAGGACGTCTACGGCAACCCGCTCACGGACCAGCAGCTTTACACGTTGCTGAACTCCGTTTCCCAGGCCAAGCCGCCCCAGACCGCGTGGGGCGTGGTGCGGCAGCTCCAGAGCCAGTATCCGGCCATGGCCAGATACCTGCGGGCCTGGGAGTACCGGGTGGCCGAAACGGCCTCACCCGAAAACCGCACCGAGATGCTGGTTTACTTCCTGGAGCAGGCTTTTCCGGGAAGGGGTTACGCGGCCGCGCCGCCGGTGGCTGCCGCGGTCTACGGCCTCTACCGGGACGGTCAGCTGTTCACCGACTTCGCCACCTTCCAAAAAGAAAACCGCCACTGGCAGCCGGGCCGTCCGGCGGTGGGCCTGGTAGCCTGGTCCGCGCTCACCTGGGAACGGGGGGACCTGGCGCTGCTGGACCGGCTAATCGAGGAACTGGAGGCCAGCGGCCTGAACGCGCTGCCCCTCATCGCCCAGGGCAACCCGGTTTACGGCGCGCCCACCCTGGCGGGC
>Ga0272449_1003839_pt1 | contig 12633 bp, 15 predicted proteins | sample YNPCB0241_FD_198679 | JGI IMG/M metagenome (GOLD analysis project Ga0272449, IMG submission 198679) | Hot spring sediment microbial communities from Yellowstone National Park, WY, United States - YNP-CB-024-1 | ecosystem: Environmental > Aquatic > Thermal springs > Hot (42-90C) > Sediment...
AAAGCCCTCCTTAGCTATTTTGATTTACTTACATTAAATTTTTATACAAATTTAGAATCTCCCCTTGGAAAGGCAACGATTCATCAAATAACACCCTTTACAGTTATTGCCCACAGAGGAAGGGACAATAATTATATAATTCCGTCAGTTGGATCAAAACAGTTTGATCCAATTTATAAACCAGAAGAATTAGCAAAATTTTTAAGATTATGATATATTATAATTATATAAAAAATTTTTTATAGGAGGTTTATTATGGAAATAAAAATTCTTGGTCCCGGATGTGCTAATTGTTACAAAGTTGAAGAAACCGTTAAAAAAGTAGTTTCCCAGCTTGGAATTCAGGCTGATGTCATACATATAAAAGATTTAAAAGAGATTTTCAAATATACTCAAGTCACTCCAGGCTTGCTTGTAAATGGAAAACTTAAACATTCGGGATTTCCGCTTCCATCAGAAGACAAAATAAGAAATATCTTAATTGAAGAACTCAATTCAAAATAATTTTATCTGATAATAAAAAATTTTAATTTGTATAATTTTGGAAAATTTAATAAAATCCAATCATGTTAGATTTTCTGACATATACATTTCCTATTTCAGGTGTTACAACAAATATACTTATTCCACCTCTGGTTGCTTTCATTGTTTCTTTTTTTACATCAATGGGAGGAGTATCTGGAGCATTTCTTCTATTGCCATTTCAGGTAAGTGCCCTTAACTATACATCTCCGGGAGTAAGTGGAACTAACTTTATTTTTAATGTAGTTGCTATTCCCTCTGGTGTTTACAGGTATCATAAAGAAAAAAGAATTCCCTGGCCCCTTGCATGGGTTATTATGGCTGGAACAGTTCCAGGCATTATCATTGGATATTATATAAGAATAAAAATTCTTCCAGATCCAAAGTCTTTTAAATTTTTTGTCGGCCTTGTTTTACTTTACATTGGTGTAAGGCTTTTTCTTGATGTTTTCAAAAAGAAAAAAGCTGAAACACAAAAAAAATTTGACCAGAAACTTACAAAAGAAGCTGTGGTCAAAACAACATCTTTTTCATTAAAAAGGACTGAATATGAATTTTGGGGAGAAAGATTTTCTTTCAGTACAATTTGGGTATTTATCCTTGCCTTTGTTATAGGAGTAATAGGTGGTGCCTATGGAATTGGTGGTGGAGCAATTATGTCTCCTTTTTTGGTAACATTTTTTAAGCTTCCTGTTCATAGCATAGCAGGTGCTTGCCTTATGGGTACTGCCACGGCTTCTGTATTCGGTGTTATCTATTATGCAATTCTTCCTTCACCAGCAGGACTTCAGACAAGTCCTGACTGGTTACTTGGTTTACTTTTTGGAATTGGTGGAGCCTTTGGAATATATCTTGGTGCAAGGGTACAGAAACATGTACCTCAAAAATATATAAAGCTTATTTTATCGATTATAATTGTCTATATTGCCCTAAGATATATAATTCAATTTTTTGTTTAGATTTTTTAATATTAATAATTTGTAAGTCTACCTTCAAAAACTTCCTCTGCTGGTCCTGTCATATACACATGACCATCCTCTGCCCACTCAACATGCAAATCCCCCCCTAAGAGATGAACGGTAACTTTTTTTTCTGTAAAACCTTTTTTTATTGCTGCTACTGCAGTAGCACAAGCACCTGTTCCGCAGGCAAGAGTTTCTCCTGCTCCTCTTTCCCAAACCCGCATTGTTATTTCCTGTGGATTTTGTACAAAAGCAAATTCTACATTGGTTCTTTTTGGAAAGATTGGATGATTTTCAATTAACGGACCGTATTTATAAACAGCAAAGTCCTTAGGCTCTACAGAGAGAAAAATAACTGCATGGGGATTACCCATACTAACACAGTTAATTTTTGTATGCCATCCTGAAACTTCAAGGAGTATATCAAATGCCTGTTCTCCTTCTACATCAACAGGAATCATAGAGGGATTAAATTGGGGAATTCCCATATCTACCTGAATAAGGTTTCCTATTTTTTTAGGTTTAATAATTCCAGCAAGGGTTTCTACTTCAAGTACTTCCTTTTTAGAAAGTCCTCTATCCCAAATATATTTAGCAAAACACCTTATCCCATTTCCGCACATCTCTACCTCTGAACCGTCAGCATTAAATATTCTCATTTTAAAATCTGCAATCTCTGAGGGATAAAGAAGCAGTAGCTGATCTGCTCCAATTCCAAATCTGCGATTACAGTATTTAACAGCAAAATCTTCTGGATTAGGTATATCCTGTTTTATACAATCAATTAAAATAAAATCATTACCCAATCCATGCATCTTTATAAACTCTAATTTTTTATTCATAGAAGCTCCTCCGGTATAATTTCATTTCTGATTAAATCTCGATAGGTCTCCCGTTGTCTTATCAGGGCATACTGTTCTCCTTTTACTAATACTTCAGCTGCTCTTGGTCTACTGTTATAATTCGATGACATACTAAAACCATAGGCTCCTGCGCTCATAACAGCAAGATACTCACCGGGTAAAATTTTTTCTATCTGTCTATCCTTTGCAAGAAAATCTCCTGACTCACATATAGGTCCAACTATATCTGCTAATATTTTATTTCTGTCTTTGGAAGTTACAGGTTGTATTTCATGGTAGGAACCATAAAGAGTAGGTCTTATGAGGTCATTCATTCCTGCATCAACTATTATAAAATTTTTTTCTTCCGATGTTTTAGTGTATAAAACCTTTGTAACAAGTATTCCTGCATTACCTACAATTGATCTACCTGGCTCAATTATGATTTTTCCTTTTTTATTTTTAATAAGTGGAATTAGAGCATTAGCTAAATCTTTTGGATGGGGTGGTTCTTCATCTTTATAAGTAATTCCAAGTCCACCACCAATGTCAATGTATTCAATATTTAAATCGAATTTGACAAGTTTATCATATAAATCGAGAATTTTAGATAATGCCTCAACATAGGCTTTAGTTTCTGTAATTTGTGAACCTATATGTTTATGAATTCCGATTATCTTGATATTTTCTAAGGATTTAGCAAGTTTGTAATAATCAAGGGCTTTTTCTATTGGAATACCGAATTTGCTTGTTTTAAGTCCTGTGGCAATATATTTGTGGGTTTTTGGATCAATATCAGGATTTACTCTTAGGGCAACAGAAGCCTGTTTTTTTAATTTTTTTGCTACTTCATTTATTTTAATTAGTTCAGCTTCCGACTCTACATTAAACATTAATATTTTACTTTTAAGAGCATACTCTATTTCTTCCTCTGTTTTCCCAACACCTGCAAAGACTATTCTAAAAGGTTTAATTCCAGCTTTTAATGTTTTGTAAAGTTCTCCTCCTGAGACAATATCAGCACCAAGCCCTAATTGAGCAAAAAGATTCAGTATTGCTAAATTAGAGTTGGCTTTAACAGCGTAGCAAATTATGTGAGGGACTTCACAAAAAGCTTCTTCATAGGCTCTTACATGTCTAATAAGAGTTCCATAACTATAAATATAAAGAGGAGAGCCAAATTCCTTAACAAGTTCAATTACAGGAACATCTTCAGCATATAATTGTCCATTTTTATAATTAAAAAAATGCACTGATACCTCCCATTTATAAAATTTTTATAAAATAATTATAAAATTATACAAAACTTGAGAAAAAATTCGAAAGTCCTTTGCTGACATTTCAAATTTACAATAGAGAAGTGCTGTCTTGGATAATTTTTTTTATTTTCAGCCAAAAATAGAAAAGTCTCACACTTTAATTTGTAATTCTAAGCGCAAGCGAAGGATATCTTCTTTTTTTGAAGAAAGTTCCTTTGATTTCCCATCAGGACAACGCATTGGAACATGAAGTTCCTCTATTTATCTTTAAAAATGTTTACATACAGTGGGATTAAAAGCCGAAATTGCAATAGCTATAGCAATTTTAATAATCATACTGATAATTACAAAAAAGGAAATAGTTTGAAATTGTGAAGCTTTTCAAGAAAGCTCTTCCTCAGTTTCTCCTAAAATTTTATTTTGTAAAAAACATTTCAGATGCAGCAATCAAAGATGCTTTAATTATCAAATTTTCAGGAATAGCCTCATAAGTATTCCCCTTAAAATGAATAGTTCTACAGTCTTCGTCTCCACAGACACTACAACATTTCGATTTCCCCGTCTCTGCACCCAGCCATTCCTCAAGAGGTTTATTATTAATTAATATTAGATTGGAACTAAGTGGAGTTTTACTGAATTCAACTTTATTCAGTTCAATTTTTTCTAAGATAACCTCAATATTTAAATGTTTAAAAGCTTCTTTAAGCTTAAAAAAGGCTTCTTCAATTTCTTTCTCTGTCTCCGAACATCTTGGACAGGTAGAGTTATTGTAAAGAAGTCTCTGCCATTTGATAATAAGTTTTTTCATCTTTGCCTCTTCTTAGAGAATGATAAAATATAATAAAAATATTTTATTAAATTAGTCAACATTTTACACTTTAAAAACAATTTTAAAAATTAAGCATAAAAATAATTAAATATGATTGGTCTTAATTTTGAGCATCTAGATGTTTTTGCTCCTAAAAATTCACTTATACAAAAAATTCTAAACGGTTATGTTGCTTGTGAATAACAGATTAGGTAGCATATCAAGAAGATCAATGTCAGTCTATAAGTTATATTTTGTAGCTAAACCTAAAATGTCAAAATCTCTAATGAGCGAAGATAGTTTTCCTCAATTAGCAAATTTAGACTGGCAATTATGATAATAAAGGGCAGGAAAATTAAAAAATTTTTTATTTTTTGACAAATTTTATTGACTAATTTACAGTTTTACTGGTAAAGTATCTTAATTAAATTCATAAAAGAGAGGAGGGGAGGAACTGAATGCCCTCTGTAAATGTAAGAGATATGGATTCTTTTGAGTCAGCTCTCAAATTGTTCAAAAAGCAGTGCGAAAGAGAGGGAATTCTTTCAGAGATCAAAAAAAGAGAACACTATGAAAAGCCGAGCGTAAAAAGAAAGAAAAAAGTTCTTGCTGCTAAAAAAAAGCTGGCAAAAAAATTAAAAATGCTATCTAAATAATTTTTTCTCAATGATTAATAGAGGAGTTTATGAAACGTGAGCTCCTCTATTTTTTTTATTAATCCATTTAAAAGGAGGATCTATGAAATTAAGAGATTTATATAAAAAAGCTATACAGATTGGTATAGAAAATGATCCCAGAGGAAAAGAGCTAATATTAAAGGAATTGGAAAAAAGAAAAAAGGATTATGAAACACTTTCTGAAAAGAAAAAACAGTTTTTTGATATGGAGTCTTTAGAAAATCCCTATGCTGACTCAAGAATTCTTGTAGGAAGCGGTGATGAAGAAATTAAAACAATAATAGCAGGAATAGACATGGAAGTTGGCGAAGTAGTTTTAGCTGATGCTTTAAGGCAAAAAGGTGAAAGAGTAGATTTAATTATCTCTCATCATCCTGAAGGTGGAGCTTATGCAAGGCTATTTGCAGTAATGTATATGCAAGCGGATATTCTTGGAAGGTTTGGTGTGCCTATTAATATAGCTGAAAGTCTTATGGAAAGCAGAATTAAGGAAGTCGAAAGAAAACTTATGCCAGTAAATCATACAAGGGCTGTTGATGCAGCAAGACTTCTTAATATTCCTTTCCTGTGTTTACATACACCTGCGGACAACATGGTTGCAACTTATTTACAGAAAATTTTTGATGATAAAAAACCTTTTACTTTAGACGATGTCATTGAAATTTTACTTGAAATTCCAGAATACAGAGAGGCTGAAAAAAACAATGCTGGTCCAAGAATTTTAATTGGCAACAAAGATAGAAAAGCAGGGAAAATATTCGTTGATATGACAGGAGGAACAGAGGGATCAAAGGATATATTCAACAGTATAGCATTAAGCGGAATTAATACCATAGTAGCTATGCATTTAAGCGAGGAGCACCGCAAAGAAGCAGAAAAAAATCATATAAATGTAGTTATTGCAGGACATATAGCAAGTGATAATTTGGGATTAAATCTTTTGCTTGACCGAATTTTGGAGGAAGAAGATATTAAAATACTTGAGTGCTCCGGTTTTGTAAGAGTAAAAAGGCAATAAGCCTTTTTTGCAATGGATTACCAAAAATTATTAGAAGAAATAAAAAGCAAAATTGATATTGTTGACTTTATATCAGAATATATTAACTTAACTAAAACAGGACAAAATTACAGAGCTTTATGCCCTTTCCATCCTGAAAAAACTCCTTCTTTTTTTGTAAGTCCATCAAAACAAATTTTTCATTGTTTTGGCTGCGGTAAAGGAGGAGATCTCCTTAGTTTTTTAATGGAGTATGAAAAGCTTTCATTCATTGAAGCCTTATCTATGTTAGCTACTAAAGCTGGCATAGAACTTCCAATTAATAAATCATCTACCTATTCAATTCCTAAAGATAAACTTTATCAGATTTATGAAATTGCTACAGAAATATATTCAAAAAAACTATCTGAATCTCAGATAGCTCAAAGATACTTAAAAGAAAGAGGAATTAATCAAGAAAGTATTGAAATTTTTAAAGTCGGCTATGCACCTGAAGAAAAAGATTTTTTATATCAGCATCTAAAAAAACAGGGGTTCGATGAAAAAATAATTAAAATTTCAGGTCTTATACATAATTTCATGGATTTTTTCAGAGATAGAATCATTATCCCTATTCATGATTTAACGGGAAGAGTTGTTGCCTTCGGAGGTAGAATTATTCAACAGGATTCTAAACTTCCAAAGTATATAAATTCATCGGATACGCCGATATTTAAAAAAGGTAATAGCATCTTTGGACTATGGCAGGCAAAACAATATATTAGACAAAAAGGATATGCCATTTTAATGGAAGGATATCTTGATGTAATTTTATCTCATCAATACGGATTTAAAAACTCTGTTGCTCCCTTAGGTACTGCCTTAACGCAGGAACAATTAAATAAATTAAAAAGATTTACCAACAAAGTAGTTATTGTCTTTGATAGTGACGAAGCTGGAACACAGGCAGCAGAAAAAATTCTTCAGACTCTCTTTCAGAAAGGCTTTATTGTTAAAATCGCAAGATTACCTGATGGACAGGACCCTGCAAGTATACTGCAAAGGTATGGAGAAAAAACTTTTAAAAATTTTATTGCAAAAGCACTATCACCGGTAGATTTTATTTTAGAGACTAAATCCAAAAAAACTCTAAATGAAAAAGTTTATGAACTTCTTCATAAAATTGCATATATGAACAATCTTATTTACAGAGATGAATTAATAAAAGAACTATCTGAAAAGTCAACAATAAATGAGCTTACATTAAGAGAAGAGATTAAAAAAATTTTAACTTCTTTGAAAAAAGAAAGAACTTTTGAAAAGAAAAGTGGTACTAATGTTTTAAATGAAGAGGAGACTCTTTTGAGAATAGCACTATCTTTTCCTGATAAAATTCAACCCCTATTAAGCAAAATTGATCTTGAAACACTGGAAAATCAAATTGTCAGGCAAATATTCTATAAGATGAAAAATATTACTGATACAGACAAAAAGGAAGTAAAAAATGATTTCACAGTTGACAAATTTTTAAACACTTTAACAGAAGAAGAAAAAAGATTTGTATCTAAGTTAATAATCTCCGCAGAAATTGATGAAGATTATATCATGGAGAATTTAAAGGATTGCATAAAAAGACTTAAAATAAAATTCATAGATAAAAAAATTAAAGAATTAAGCAAATCAGCCGATAAAAATCTTTTACAAAATCTTATAAGGCAAAAGAAAGAAATTTTAAGGAATTCTTATGAAGGATTATGAGGAATCTTTTGACGAACTGAATATTAATTTTGACAATTTTGAAGGAAAAGAAGAAGTATTTCAGATTAGAGAGTCCGAAGATATATACGATATTCTGAAACTATACTTCAAGTTAATAGGGAAAATACCTGTTCTTACAAAGCAGCAGGAAGAATCATTAGCAAAGTTAATTGATAATAAAAAACGACAACTTATCGAAGAGTTTCTTAGTATTCCCTTTGTCTACAACAAAATTGGTTCTTTAAGTGAAATTTTTATTAAAAATCCAGAAAAAGCAAAAGAGATAATTGATGAAGAGGAATTAGAAACTGAGGAAATTAAACATAGATTCATTCAAATTTCTGAGAGTATAAAGGCGATAATGAGAAGAAAAAAGAATAACAGAGAAATTTTAAAAAATTTTTTCAATATTCCCTTAAAAGATGAATTAATTGTGATGTTTTTTGAAGAACTCGAAAAAATATACAACTTAGCCCAGAGAGGCAATGATGTAATTGATACTGTTGGATTACCCACTGAAGAATTTATAAAACGGTTTGATAATCTTCAAAAGATATTTTTTGAGTTTTCTGAAGCAAAAAATAAATTAATAGAGGCAAATCTAAAATTAGTTGTAAGCATTGCTAAAAGATATTTAGGTAGAGGGTTACCTTTGGAAGATTTAATTCAGGAAGGAAACATAGGATTGATGAAAGCTGTCGATAAATTTGAATATAAAAAGGGATTCAAATTCAGTACATATGCAACATGGTGGATAAGACAATCAATTAACAGAGCTATAGCAGATCATTCAAAGACTATCAGAGTACCTGTTCATATTGTTGATAATATATGCAAAATTAATAAATTATTCAGGGAGATTTGTCAAAAAACAGACAGTGAACCTGACCTAAATGAAATTTCTTCAATCTTAGACATATCTGTTGAAAAAATTGAAGAAATTTTAATGATTACTAAAGAACCAATATCAATAGATATCAGTTTAAGGGAAGACGATGATACTTTATTAATAGAAACTATAGAAGATTCTAACTCACCAAATCCCTATTATGAATCTATGCGTAATGAATTAAGAGAAAAAATACTTGAACTCTTTATAAATCTTACAAATAAAGAAAAGGAAATTTTATTAAAACGTTATGGCATTAATCATGATAGACCTGAAAGTCTTGAAGAGGTTGGCAAAGAACTCCACATTTCAAGGGAAAGGGTAAGACAATTAGAATTAAGAGCAATGCGTAAATTAAAACGAATGAGCGGTCTTAAATGGCTTAGAGATTTCATTAAGGAATCTTGACTTAACCCCATTCTTAGGGTTATAGTAATTTTGTAACATTTTTAAAAAGGGCCCATAGCTCAGCTGGCCAGAGCTACCGGCTCATAACCGGTTGGTCCCAGGTTCGAATCCTGGTGGGCCCATTTTAAATAAAAGGAGTGAAAGTTTTGTGACAGAAGAGTTAAAAACTCTCATTGAGTTACAGCAAATAGATTCCCAAATAATTTCTCTCAAACATACATTAGATACTATTCCTTCTGAATTAAAAAAAATCGATGGAATGATTAACAAATTTGATAAAGAGTTTGAAAATGAAAAAAAGAAACTACAAGACTTAGAAAAGAAAAGGAAAGAAAAAGAAAGACAGATAGAAGATTTACACGAGAAAATAAAAAAACTAAAAGAAAAAACTTCTCAGATAAAAACGAATAAGGAATATCAAGCATTACTTCTTGAGATCAGTTTAATTGAAGATTCAATAAAAAAGGAAGAGGACAATTTGCTTTTAATGTTTTATGAAATTGATGAAAATATAAAGATCCTGGAAAAAAGTAGAAAGGAATGGGAAAGCAAAAAAAATGAAATTCTTCAACTAAGAAAAGACATAGAGAGTGATGCAGAAAAAATAAACAATGAAATAGAAAACCTTAAAGAAAAAAGAAAAAATATTGTCTCTCAACTTCCTTCAGAATTATACGAAGAATATAAAGAATTAATGAAAAAACACAAAGGCTTAGCAGTAGCAGAAGTTATAGATGAAATTTGCCAGGGTTGTTTCCTTCATATTCCACCACAACTTTATGTTGAAATAAAACTTAACCAGACTATTAAATACTGCCCTCAATGTGGTCGTATTCTTTATTATAAATCCAAGGACAAAAAAGAAGAGCAAAAGGTTTCCTCTGAATGAAGGCAAAGCTGTACTGCGATGGAGCATCTCGTGGAAATCCAGGAGATGCGGGAATAGGTTGTTTACTTGTTATTGATAATAAAAAAATAGAAATATCTGAGTATATTGGAAAAACAACAAATAATGTAGCAGAATATACCGCTTTGATAAGAGGGCTTGAAGAGGCATTAAAACACAAAGCAAAAGATATTGAAATTTTCTCAGACAGTGAACTTCTTGTTTTTCAGATATCTGGTATTTACAAAGTAAGAAATAAAAAATTAATTCCCCTTTATGAAAAAGTTAGAGAACTTTTAAATAAATTTAATCAGTACAAGATATATCATGTATACAGAGAAGAAAATTCTGTAGCAGATAAATTAGCCAAAGAAGCATCATGGAAAACAGAAGAATAAGATGCAAAATTTGTAACAGCCTTAAAGAAGGAATTATCCTCAATCATTACAATCTTAAGTTATGCCTTGAATGTTTCCCCTCTTTTTTTAGAAAAAGGGTAGTTGATACCATCGAAAAATTTAAAATGTTTGAAAAATCTACACCAATTTTAGTTGCCCTTTCAGGTGGAAAAGACAGCATGAGTATCACAAAGGCACTTAAGGATTTGGGATATAACATCAAGGCTTTACACATCAATATTGGGATAGATGGATTATCAGAAAAAACAGAAGAACTTGTTAGTGCTTTTTGTGAAAAAGAAGGAATATTATTAAAAATTTTAAAATTAAAGGATTTTATTGATATTCCATTGGTAAAACTTTCTAAAGTAACCAAAAAACCTGTATGTGCAGTATGTGGAATGCTTAGAAGATATTTAATGAATAAAGAAGGAGAAAATCAAACAATTGTTACAGGACATACTTTAAACGATGAAGTTTCATTTATACTGAAAAATATGCTTTTCTGGAATGATGATTTATTATCAAGAATCTCTCCTGTTTTGAAAGAAAAGGAAGGATTAAACAGAAAAGTAAAACCTCTATGTCTGATTACAGAGGATGAAACAAGGCTTTTCTGTAAAATTTCAGGAATAGAAGTCATAGAGGAAAGATGTCCATATAAATCCGAAGTTTATGATGTATTTAAAGGTATTGTAGAAGAACTGAATAAGAATTTCCCTGGCTCTATTATCGGCTTTTATAAAGGATACTTAAAAAGGAGCAAAAACTTCTATCGGGAAAATGATGATCAAGTTGTGCTAAATTCATGTAAAAAATGCGGATATTTAACCTTAGCAGATTTATGTAGCATTTGCAGATTAAAGGAAAAGCTGTTAGAATATAAGCATGGATGAGGTTTTAAAGGCAGTAAAAGAAAGAAGAAGTATCAGGTCCTTTTTAAAAAAAGAAATTCCTGAAGAATTAATAAAAAAACTTATTGAAGCTATTATCTGGGCACCCTCAGCAGGAAATCTTCAGGCAAGAAAGTTCTTTTTTATAAAAAATAGAGATTTGAAATTGAAACTTGCCTATGCTTCATTAAATCAGATGTTTATTGTAGAAGCTCCATTAGTTATTGTTGGATGTATTGATATTAACAAAATCTATCCGAGATATGGAGAAAGGGGTGTTTATCTCTATGCCATTCAGGATGTATCCTGTAGCATTACAAATGCGATGCTGGTTGCCCATGAAAATGGACTTGGCAGTGTCTGGATCGGAGCTTTTAGAGAAGATGAAGTATCTAAAATATTAAACTTGCCAAAGCATTTAAGGCCTGTTGTAATTTTACCTGTTGGTTATCCAGCAGACATTCCAAAGGCACCTCCCCGTGTATCAATTCATGAAGCAGTGGAGTTTGTGGAATGAGAGATTTTCTCATTGTTTCATTGGAAGCTGCTCAACAGACAGGCAGAATTATAAAAGAAAGAATTGGAACAATCACCAATGAAGAAATCACACAAAAAAGCATTTCTGACTATGTTACAGAAGTAGATGTATTAGCTGAAAAAACAATCATTGATCATATAAAAAAGAGTTTCCCATCCCATCAAATAATGGCTGAAGAGTCATCTAATGACTATAAAAAGGCTGAATATTTGTGGATAATAGATCCTTTAGATGGGACAACTAATTTTATTCATGGGTTTCCAGTAGTAGCTATATCAATTGCATTAATGTATAAAGGAGAACTGGTTTTAGGGGTTGTCCATGATCCAATAAGGCAGGAAATATTTTATGCTGAAAAGAATGGAGGAGCCTTTTTAAATGGGAGAAAAATAAAAGTATCATCAACAAAATTACCTGAGTTAAGCCTTATAGCAACAGGCTTTCCTTTTAGAAATAAACAATATATTGACCCTTATATAAAAATTTTTCGTGAACTACTTTTTTCTGTAAGCGATCTTAGAAGACCAGGTGCTGCAGCAATTGACCTTGCTTATGTAGCCTCAGGTAGAGTTGATGGTTTTTTCGAGTTTTCACTGAGTCCATGGGATATTGCAGCAGGTATAGTTTTAATAAAAGAAGCAGGAGGTTGCGTTTCAGACTTTGAAGGCAATGAAGAATATTTAAAAACAGGCAATATCATTGCAGGTAATCCTGTAATTCATTCTTTTTTGGTCAAGAAAGTAAAAGATACTTTAGGAGGAATTAATGGGTAAGAGTGTTGTTGAAAAAATCTTAGAATCTCATCTTGTTTATGGAG
>Ga0272449_1003841_pt1 | contig 12629 bp, 19 predicted proteins | sample YNPCB0241_FD_198679 | JGI IMG/M metagenome (GOLD analysis project Ga0272449, IMG submission 198679) | Hot spring sediment microbial communities from Yellowstone National Park, WY, United States - YNP-CB-024-1 | ecosystem: Environmental > Aquatic > Thermal springs > Hot (42-90C) > Sediment...
GAAACAGGCCCAAGGTTTAAATATCTTGTAACAGGAGATGGAAAACTAGTTTATGATAAGCAGGGTCCTCTGGCATTGCTATGAGCTTTCTAGGAATCAGTGGCTCAAGCCTGATGAATTGAGAAAGCTCCAGGAGAAGGGGCTGAGGGCCATCATCAGGCATGCTTATGAGAAAGTCCCGCTTTATCACAGTAAGCTCAACTCCGCCGGCCTTAAACCTGGCGACATTAAGACGATAGGGGACTTATAAAATACCGTTCGTAACTAAGCAGGAGGTCGGAGACAGCGAAGAAGCATAACGCTCCCCTCATGTCCTGCTCCGCCCTACGCTACGCTAAGGAGGTTGAGGATTTTCTCGCTGAAAGAGACGAGGTTGGAGAGATACTCATCGGCAGCAGCGTCTGCAGCGGAGACTTGATTTTCTACGGAGTCCACGCCATGGAGCAGTTGTATGTTTGCATGGGAGGAGGGATAAAAAGCGTGCAGAACGTTGGTGAAGAGGCGCGCGCTATCGCATTTAAATACCTCTTTTCCATGGTGGATGAGGCTCAGTACTCGAGCAGAATTCTATAACCCTTCCTTTTAATTATATGAGGTAAATCTTTACTATACATTCAATCGCGTTTAATTTTTCAGTACTCAGGCGTAGCCTCCCCAGCCCTCTAAAAGCAACTAACTTCGTAGCTTAATAAATGCTATAATCTTGGGTTGGCATAGGGTGTCATCGGCAAAATTTTATAAATGAGAGCATTCCGGGCATTCGAGTTGAATAAGAAGAAGCCAGCTTAGGATTTCTGCGGTGTCAGGAAGATCTGTTGCTTCTTGTGCTATTTTTTGATATCGTAAAGCACCAAATCTATCAGTTATAAGAAACGTGGGAAAAGGCATGTTTTTAGATTTATCGATGAAGGTGAATCTTTCGGTTGTCGCTCCACTATGGTCGCAAAGTAATGGAAAGGGTATTTTATCTTCTTCTCCTTGATCATTTGCATCCTCAAGGCTATCGAAAGAAATAGCTAAAATTTCGGCTTCAAAAGCTTTAATTTCCTTATAAGCTTCTACTAATTCTTTAAGCTTGTTTCTGCAATGTGAACACGCCTTGCCATGGTGAAAAATTAATACAAGATTTTTTCTCTGCTTGAAATTCCAAAGATTCACATTCATACCCTTATTGGAGGGCAGGTTTAAATAGGGAACAACTTCCTGAAGTTCCAGTTTAGGCTGTATATCTACCTTATTTTCTGTCTTCATAATACTTCGCTTTCCTTTGATTTTTTTATTCGTTTTTCGCTATTTAAGTTTTGCTTAGCGTGAACCTAGAGATAGGCGCAGCGATTAAGGTTTAACTCCTCAGATGGCTGTAGTATGATGTGAACAGCACGCTCAAAAACAGGGCTATTCTCGCAATTACTACTAACTATCATAATCACAGGGAAAAATTAATCATCTTGTTAGTTCTGCTAAGCCTTGCCGATTCGAATCAGGAGCAGAAGTACACAGTCTCTATCGGAGGATTAGCCCTTGAGTGAAAACTTCCACCTCCATTTTAAAGGGAATTTTGCTGAATTCAAATGTGAAAAATTATGCAAATAAGCATCGTGACGAAAGTTCACAGGTTCTTAGCCAATATAAGTGCGGGGGAATGGGTTTACATCCCGGTTTAAAGGTTTAAATTCCATATAAAGCAACAGGCTTGTGTTTACAATAGTTTACTTCAGATATTTTTATTAATTAATTTGGTTTATTTTAGAGAGGGAAAGTTAACAGTGAGAGTATGGGGAAAAATCTATGAGGCAGTTTCTGCAAGAATAAAGGAAGAAGACAGAGCTTTTGAGTTAGCCGATATAAGGTTTAGTGAAGCCCGAAGATGGTTGGTGGAGCAGATTAATCCGAACTCTGATTGGCTGATTTTGGAGATTGGATGTGGTCAAGGCTATTTGACTATGGAGTTAGCTTCTACTTTGAGCGCTGGAAAAGTTGTGGGAATCGACGTTCTTCGTGAACATGGCACGATCAGGGTCACTCGGTGGATTGCAAGGCGAATAGAGGTGGAGAGAAGCATAGCTTTGTTGGTCTGCGATTCGACAAAACTTCCTTTTAGAGAAGGAAGCTTCGATGCTGTTGCCAGTTTTCGAGCTTTGCAGGATATAAAAAGCACAAGGGGAAACAAAGGCGTTCTCGATACCGTTAAAGAGGCTTATCGAGTTGTAAAGAAAAATGGTATAGTTGCAATAGCAGATGATTCTTTCCCTTGCTGCAAGCCGAAAGGAGAGCAGGGAAGGCTTTTTAATGCTATCAAGCGATATTGGGGGTAACCTTCTGCCCACAACTAAAGAGATTACTGCCACGATGAAAAAGAATGGGATCTCTCAACTTAGGGTTTTATCTTATGACCCAAGAGAGAGTTTACTCCCAAAAGACGCAGAAAGGGAATTAAGATTAAGCGTTGAGTGGATGAAATCATTTGGTGTGAAGGTGGATTTTGATAATTTTTGGAAAGAAGCAGGTGAAGTGATTAAAAAGCAAGGGAGAATCTTCCCTCAAATAATTCTTCTACTCGGAATAAAAAGTATCATAAGATCCGATATTCGATATTGTTTTTTGCGTCATAAAGCATTCTATCATTTCCGTAAATGAAGAAAACCAATGATTTAAACCTTCTTCTGAAATCAAAAGAACACTAAAAAGCAAAAGCGAATTAATTGCGATTATTTAGCGAAAAACGCTAAAATTACAGTGTCATAACCGTCTTCTACCTCTGATTAAGAGGTTCCAAGCAGGTAAGCGCCGAGGAATAGCTTTACATCTCGTTTTGAATTCTACATGGGAAAGAGGTTAAGGTTCACTTTTTTGCACCGAGAAATTATGGAGTATTCAGGATTTGAGGCTACTAACTTAATTTTTAAATGATGCTTTCGAATGATTTTTACTTGAAAAGAGTTTGGTGAGAAGATGAAAAGGGAACAGTTTCTTTCAGAAATAATAGGAAGCATTCTCTTCCCGTATGAGGCTAGCAAAATATATGAAGAACAGATCATCGGGGAATTTGAAAACGAGTTTGAAGCAAAATATTTCGACGACTTTCTTAGAGCTTTAGAAGGGAAGGGTCTTATCCTAGATTTAGCGTGTGGAGATGGCAGACATACCCAAAGACTTTCTGAAGCGGCAGATAATGTCGCAGCCCTGGATCTGTCTCTTAACAACTTAAGGATGGCAAAGAAGAAATGTGGAAAAGAAATGAACGTTAGCTTTATAAGAGGCTCAATGTGCGATTTACCTTTCAGGCAGAACATTTTTGACGGTATCTGGTTTTCTCAGGCCTTTGAATATGTTCCTCCAGATAAGAGAGAAAAAGTTTTATTTTCTATAAAATACGTGTTAAAGTCGAAAGGGATTTTATACATGAGTGTTGAAACATGGATGCACCCCAGCGTCTTGGCTTCCCTCAAGGAGTTATGGGGTGATTTTAAACTTTATTTTTATTGGAAATTCATAAAGAGGAAGCCACTCTTATGGGGAGAATTTCTATACTACCTTTCATCCATAAACGTTCAGGGAGAGTACTCCGGCTGGCATTATCACGTTCACACGGACGAATGGACTCTTAAACGGCTTCTTCGCAGATTCGAATTCAAGTTGTTGCAGTTGCATTTCCATGAGGGTTACATTTACACTCTTTGTAAGGTTGAAAATTAAGAATACATCCGATACTTTGACGGGTGTTTGAACTTATTCTTTGCTATCAGTGTTCATTGATTAAAGCCGGGAATTAAACATCAATAATAAGCGCCGGGGAAGGGACTCGAACCCCTGCGGCCCAATGGGCCACTGGCTCTCAAGGCCGAAATATTTGAAGGTTTCGAAAGGTTTTTGAGAATCGACAGGCAGCTGGGAGAAAGGACTGTTGAGAGACATCTTATAGAGTTGAGGAGGCTTTTCGAAAACTTAGGCTTCAATCCCCTGGAGGCTTCGAAGACAGATATCAGGAACTACCTGATGAAGCTTAGAGACATGCCTCCGAACAGCTATGCCAATGTTTTAAAAACATTGAGGATTTTCTATAGGGATTATTTAGGGAGGAGGGAAGTAGTTGAAGGCTTCGAATTTCCAAACCGGCCTATAAACATGGTTAAAACTCCTTCGAAGAAGGAGCTCCGAGAATTCTACGGTTGGTTGAAAGAACCGATGGCTAAAGCCTTGTTTCTACTCTATGCTTCAACCGGCTTAAGGAGGAACGAAGTTCTCAGCCTCAGGTTTAGAGACATAGATTTTGAGAAGAGGATGATCATTCCAAACGGAGGATCCAGGACTAAGAAAACATGGATAACCTTCTTTAACGAGGAGGCTGAAAAAGCCTTGAAAGAATACCTAGGCTCGTTCAACGCCTCGAATAAAGATGCTAAACTATTCCCGGTTTCTGAAAGCTATTTCAGAAAACAATGCCAAGGCTTCGAGAAGGAGAGAGGCATAAGGATAACTCCTCAGGTTCTAAGGGAATGGTTCTCTTCAGAAATGGGAAGGCTCGGAGTTCCAGACAGGTTTATCGATGCCTTCTCCGGCCGGGTTCCCCGGTCAGTATTGGCTAGGCATTACACGGATTACAGTCCTGAAAGATTGAAGGAAATCTACGATAAAGCAGGCTTGAAGATACTCGAGGATTGAACATTGAACTCCAAACTTAAGGGATATCTAGCTGAGAGGAAGATCCGGAAGGCTTTCGAATCAGCCGGCTGGACAACAATACGATCCGGAGGCAGCTTCGGGTATGCGGATATAGTAGCATTGAAGAACAAGACATGCATCCTCCTCCAGGTTAAAGCAACCGGGAGAAAATCGTTAAGAGTTGAAGGCCTGCCTCTCGAGGTCCAGGGTTTTCCATTATTCCTGGTTGTCGACTATGGCTATGGATGCATCAGGGTTTACCGGCCGGGGGACCATGTTTCCAGGTTGGGGGGAATCCCCCTAGACGTTTTCATTAAGCAGCTTGAGGCTACGGCTGCTTTCATCTAAGCATGTTTAAACAGTTAAAGAACCTTGAGACTGTGCTGCTAACGCCCGTGCAGACTGAAACTTGGAAAAAGACCGGTTGTATCGCGGCAGGTACATATATGCTTGGAAAAATACCACTTGTACCATATGAACCGGTATTTGAGGGATGCGCACGTGTTAATAAAAATTTAGTGAAAACTTGAAAAACCTGAAAACATGTTTCGTTAATATTGTCTAGAAGGCTTTTCATGGTTTTCAACCGCCTGAAAACTTGAAAACCCTAGGAACCCGGTTGTTTCACTCTGTTTAAAGGGGGCTTCCTCCTCCCCCGGTTAGGCTGCTTTTACGAGATCTCTCCCGCTTCAAGGTTTTTCACCACCCGGTATGAGTAAGGTACCGGTTCCCCGGCAGCCAACACCAGCAGGATACTGGTACCGGTTGAACATAGCACCTTGTTCCGGAGAGATCCCTAGTGAAAGAAGCAGTGGCAGCGCTACCTGTTTTAAGAAAACCGGTTTAAACATGGCTTTTAACCCAGGTTTTTCAGGTTTTTCAGGTTTTCAGTAGCCTGAAGGCGCTAAAAACCCTATTAACAACCTATTTACAAACCTTGTTTTCAAGAATTTCAGGTTTTCAGCGATTTTTTCATTATGCCTATCCATCCCCCAGGTACCGGTACCAGTGGTTCAAGTGGTATCGGCCCTAGGCTAGGCCGAGCCTCCGCAGCTTGTTGAGAGCCCTACTTACAGTGGCCTCGCTCAACCCCAGCGTTTTCGCAGCCTGCCGCTGGTTTACACCAGTTTTAAGGATCTCGAGTATCTTTAACGCTAGTTCACGCTGCTCCATGCTGTGGAAGGCTTGTCTCAACCGGTCTTCTCCCCGGTTGAGCAGCAGGGGGGCCAGGATGCTCTCAACCATTTCCATGGTTATCCTAGGCTGGCCCACATAGGTTTCTAGGGCCTCCACCGCCAGCATTTTAAACTCGCGCATGTTTCCCCCGGCTGCTTGGGCGATCCTAAGGATCGCGTCATCGCTGAACGGGTTTTCGGGGAAAAGCTTTTTGAAGAAATTGAACAGCTCCTCAGGCTTGAAGGGCTCGAGCCGGTAGAAAACCATTTTTCCAAACAGGTAGTGGTCAGCCGGGTTGAAAGCCTCCCCCTGCAGCGTCACGACGATGTTAATCGGCCTCTTTCTTGAAAGATGAATACGCCAGTAGGATTGAACCTGATCCAGGTCCCTAAGGAGCGCGCGCTTGCTACTGTAGTCAGGCAAATCGATAAGCACGGTGTGAACTGTTTCATCAATCATCGTTTTAAGCTTATCTAGGTTTCTGCTTATGATTCTCAACGCTTCACGCTCGTCAGCCAGCTCAATCAGTTTCCTAAAATCATCATTACTCGGGAAAACATATTTATATCTTTCATCCCTGCTCATTCCCTTCAGTTTTTCAAGAATCAGTTTTGCAAGCACAGCATCATAGTAAAGCCTGCTTTCAGCCTCCTGAACAACATCATATATTTGGCTTTTAGGCCGCATCCTAATCAGAAAACACGGCTTTTTAAGGCAGGTGAGCCTCCAAGCGATCCATCTTAAAGCCCTGCTTTTACCCACGCCCCTTGGGCCTAAGAGGCCGATAAGCATGCCGCGCGCATACTCGAGACGCCGGGCCAACCGGTCAACCGCGACGGGTATAAGGTAGGGCTCCTCAGCCTGCTCAGCCTCAAGGTTCTCCATGCTGAGCCTTAACGCCCAGTTAAGGATCTCGCTCATTTTTCCTCCTCCCCCCGATCTTTTTTAAACCCACAGCCTTCCAGAGGACCAGGCGCGGCACCTGGAAAACCCGCCATTCAAGCGACTGGTTAAGTTTCTCGAGCTCCTCCGGCTTGAGAATCAGCTCGAGCAAGCAGCGCGCAAACTCTTTAGCGCCCTCTAGGGGGAAGACCAGCTCGCCCCAGGTTTTCCACTCCGCTGGACGTTTCTCATAATAGTGTAGCGCTTCAACATGCCTCTCTCGCGCGCCCCCGAGGAAAACAACTTCAACCTCAGGCTCCCCGGTTTTAGTGCGCAACGTCCTCTTAATGAGGAGCCGCGGCCGCTCGCCGCGCTCTACAGTCTGGTCAATCTCCTTCATTAATTCAGGTAAATAAACCCGGATAGCGCTAATCTTGCCGAAAAACTTTTTAGCTCGAGGCTTCTCGATCCTCAACCTCCACCTTCCTGCCCATCCCCCGGCTGCTGCAGTATGCGCAACATTTCCAACCGGTGTTCCTCAGGTAGGAAGCCAGGAAACGTGAAGATCGCCTTCATAATTGGAAAAAGCGTGGCGACAGGCATTTCTTCAACGCTCTGCTCAGTGATTTTAGGGTTCGCCTTTTGCAGAGCGCGCGCAGTAATTTTAATCGCGATGTCGAGGGGCTTCCCTATCGATGCGATTTCTACAAGCTCCTTAACCGATAAAGGGCTGAACCTAACGGTTTGACGCAGCTCCGGAACATAAGCTTCATAAATAACCGGTTTTCCGGGTTTAAACACCTTCGCCTTCATCATCCTAATACTCCCCTCCTCCTCAACTCCCTCCCAATGCCTTCACTGATCTGCCTGAGCAGGTCCCTGTCTAATACACCCTCAATGTTAACCTCAATCTTCTCTATGACTACCTCTCTGCCGCCGACCATTCCACGAGCTATCTCCGCGGGCACTATGGGCTCACCCTTATGCACGTATGCCAGGCCGCTTCTCACCACTATTCCACCCTGCTGCGCGCCGGGTATCCCCATCATAACCGGGGGGACCTCGGGAGGCGTGCCCTGCTCATAGTTCACCCTGACGGTTGTCTCATGAGGCGCGCCGAATATTCCCTGGATGAAGTCCCAGATGCCCTTGAAGAAATCGTAGACTGGTTTAAGCACCGTGCAGAGCGTGTTGAACGCTCCGACAAGCGTGTCCCAGGCTGTTTTAAGACCTCCCAGTATCCATTCGCCGAGCTTAACCAGGCCGTCGGCAAGCTGGTTGACAGCGTTCCTGAAGGGCTCAATATTCTCATAGGCCCACGCTAGGCCGGCGACCAGGGCTGCTATCGCCGCGATCACCAGCACGATCGGGTTCGCAGCCAGGAAGCTCATCGCGCCGCTAACAGCCTGAATCCCCCCGTGGAAAACATTCATAATCCCTCCAGCCTCGCTGATATAGTTACCCAGCTGCATAACTTCTTTCTGCATGTTTATCGCTTGTTTAATGAATGCTGGAGCCTGGAGGACGAAGCCCGCCATCATCATCAGGTTCTGGTTCCTAGCCTCAGCAAGCTTTCTCTCTGCAGCCTCAGCCTCCGTCTGAGCCTTGTTCAACTCTTTCTGAGCCTTCTCAAGATCCTTCGCAGCAGCCTCAGCCTCCCTGGAGCCGGGACCGTATTCAGCGACGACAGCGTTTAGTCTGGCTTGAGCAGCCGTTACAGCGTCCTGCGCAGCCTGCAGGCGTTGAGACGCTTCGACGCGGGCCTCCTCCAGCTGGTTGATCCTGATCTGCATCGTGTTATACTGGGTAAACATGTTGAGAGCCTTGCCAGCCATGTTAGACACGCCTTGAAGCGTGTCAACCATCTGGAGGCCGACCTTATGCTGATCCTCCCAGGCGTCGACCAAGAGCCTAGCAGCCTTCTCGTCAGCGTTCAGCTGCCTGGATAATTCACGCATCTCAGCGTTAGCAGCCTTACCCGCCTCACCGCCCTGGGCAACAGCCTTCGCAAGCTCGTTAACCCTGGTCCTGAAGTCCTCAGCGTTCTTAGCAGCCTCAGAGAGAACCGGGGAAGCAGCGTCAACAGCCTTAATATTCAGAAAAACCTCAGGCATCTCTCTAAACCTCCTCAGCTAAATGTTTCTCCAAGTACTGCTCGATCCCCAGGTTCAGCAGCATGGTGATGATGTTGCTCCGCTTCATGCGCGGCCTCGTCTTCACCTCTTCAGCCATGATCACGTTAATCTCATCGTCAAGATTCTTAGGGATCCGCACCGTCCGCTGCACTGAGTTCAACAGTAATCACCTGACAGGTTTAAGGCCCAGGGGGAGGGTAGTTTGGCTCCGCGGGGGTAAGGCAGGCTGTAAAAACTGTTCCTGCTCCCGCTTGCTCTCGCTTTGAACCCTCCCCCCGGATTCGGCCGGGGTAAGAGGAAGGCGAGGAGAACCGCCCGGTTCTCCACACCCGGGAGCCTTCCCCACCCCGATTGTTTTATCTTAGCCAAAAGTATTCTTTCAGCTCCTCTATCAGCCCCTTTAAGGGCAACAGTTGCCGCAGCACTTCGTCCCGCTGCTCGCATAATTTAGCCTGCTGCCGTTTCAGGTCTGCGATCTCTCGCAATTTGGCTTCAGGCGTCACCTTCTCAATTGTTTCATCGATCTTATTCAGAAGTTGTTTAAAGGTCCATTCGCCGAAAAAAGTTTCTAGAAACTGCTTAAGCCGATTAAGCTCTTCCTCACGCGTTACTGTGGGAAGCATGCTGCCGCGGAACGTGGGAGTATGATGATAAGTCGTGAAAAACGCGGAATCAATCTGCACTTTTTGCTCTTGAACCTCCTCTTTTGCTTGGTTTAAAAGCTCTTCCAGCCCCTCGCGCGATAGGCGGTAATCGCGCCTCCTCTCATCAAATATTTTCTCAGCGCTCAATTGCTGATAGCCAAGGATCACAATCTTGAATCGCTCTAAAGTCGGAATTAAGATCCGAGTTTCAAACAGGACCGCTTCTTCAAGCTCGTCTACTCGTTGGTTGAGGCTGAGGGCTTCCGCGTTCAAAGCCGCTGCGCGCGCTTTGATCGTTTTAATTTCCTTTATGATCTCATTTATGTTCATTTCCTATCTCGCCTCTCCAGGTAAGCTGAGATCGCGTCTGAGATGAAGCGCGATCTCGATATTGCCCCCCGCGCCATCTCGAGTTGCTCGAAGAGTTGTTTTGGGAGGCTTATCCCAATTTTCTTTACATTTGTTCCCATTTTCTGGGTTAGACTAGTATGAAATGTTTATAAAAACCTTTTACATCATTATTGGATGAAAATAGTCCATGAAGAAAGGAGGAAGAAGAAAAGGAGGAAGAAATCGCTCTTTAACAAGCCTTATAGAGAATTTTTTAGAGGCCCTTCGCGAAGATATCCTGGAGAAAAAGGGTAGAGAAAGGACTTTAACATTCGTAAAATCAAGGCCACGCGCTCTACTTTTCGAGAAGCGGGAGATCCATATTAGCGGGAGGAAGAACCAGCAGCTAATTAAAGAGATGCTGGAAGAATATTTAATCGAGGAGCATGAGGGTAAGTATTCACTCACGTTTTTCGGCTTCCTTAAGCTCCTATGTTTAAAACCGCCCCCGGAATCAGACATTATTCGCGCGCTTGCCACTGGGACAGGTGTTCTTCAAGGAGAAGAATTGGAGAAAGGGGTTGAGAATTATAATTCATGGATTCGAAAGGTTAAGGAATTGGTTAAAACGGCTGCGAAGCATTTTCAACACCCTTTGTTTGAGAAATGCGAGTTGTTTGAAAACGATAATCCTTCCTATCCTCCTCCCGGCCTCGAGAAGCCAAAACCCTTAAGCCGGATCTACTATGTCTATTATGATGCTGCGAAAAAGCTTCTCGATGATGAAACGTTTTTGAGAAACATTGAGAGAATTAAATTTTTGAAGAAAGAGAGGCAAAGGCTGTTCGAGAAGCGGAGAGAATTCGAGGATTTTAAAAAACAGCGGGGGAGAAAAGGAAGGTGGAAGCGTGCCAGCTTCAGGCGTCTTCTTAAAGGTGCACTCTATGAGGAAACCACGTTAAAGGATTACGTCGCTAGTAAAATCATGGAATTCGATGAAAAAAATAAGTTTCAAAAAAAGGTCATAGAATCGTTTGAAAGGGGGCTTCTCCACGGGTATGCGAGCAAGTTTCTATCCCTATGCGGAGAGCAGGATATTGTTATGCCGAGGGACCAGGATCTTTATGATGTTTTAAAAAACATTGTTCAAGTTGAACGGGTGACGTTAGAGAAACAACTCGAGAATCTTCAAAGAATTGAACATCTTGTGGAAGAGGCTAAGCCCTAGCTTGTTTAATTACTAGACGATCTTTCTCAATAGTGATTTCAACCGGTCCAACTTTAAGGGGGAAAGCAGAATCTTTCACTAGGTCAGCCGGTAGCCAGACAACTCCGGTTGCGCTCCTCTTCTCGAGTTTGAAGCTGCCTTTAGCGCGTGCTACCATTTTCTAGGATACTATGGTATCCCCCATTATTTAAATCTTGCTGAGTATTTGAATCAGGATTGTTCTGAGTAGGGATGTTTAAGCGTTTAAGCTAGCTTATTTCTTGAAATCATGTCGTTCGAAGCAGGGGGCCTTTTAAACCGGAGGAAAAGTTTAAATAGTATCCTACGGAGTATTATACCGAGTAAAGATGAAGGGGAAAAGGGTGATCATAAACCTAGATGCCTATGAACATGAAGCAATACAACGCGCATTAAAAAGGTGGCCTAAGCTCGAGAATATTGAGGGCGCGATCCATGCTGCGCTTTACAACATGATCCAGGTTTGGGAAGGGAGGAGCCGGGTGGTATGAGCACGCGCGTCGGCTTGATTCTACACTCTGAGTTTTACGGTGTGGTTAAGACTGCGCGCAAGGATTACAAGTGTTTTATCTGCGGCGCGGAGATTAAGAAGGGTGAGGAATACATCTGGCGGAAACCGTTTTGGCGCGACCAACCGTTTCAAGTCTGTCTCCGGCATGCTGAAAACGTTGGACTGCTGAAAAAGAGGGATGCGGATTAATGAGGATGGTTGAGGAGGCTTGACTAAGATGCTTTCCTCTGCCGAGATTGATTTTCTGCTTGGCCGGAGGCCGATGAATTCGAATCTTAAGAAGGTTTTGAAGCATCGGATTAAAACTAAATTTTTAGCCTTTCAACAGGCCGATTTACCGGCCATCCTGGGAAACGAGTGGAGCCGGGAGTTATGGCTGCAGGTTACTGGAAACGTTAACCGGGTTAACGATGTTGTTAACCCTCTGGATAACCATGGTTGCTCCAGCTTCGAGAATCAAGCTGGAAAGCGCCGGGGAAGGGATTTGAACCCCTGCGGCCCGCATGGGCCACTGGCTCTCAAGGCCAGCGCATTACCACTCTGCCACCCCGGCAACCGGCTTTTATCCTCCGTTTAAGTTAGATAAGCTTTTTCACGAATAATGTTTAAAAGCAGTTCAAAAACTGTTCCTTCAGCGTGATAATTGTTGTCTGAAGACAAGGAGCTGGAGCGCATCCTGGAGGAGAAGAGGAAACGCTTGATGAACAGGCTTGCCAAGAGCAGTGAGAAGAGTGAGAAGACTACTCCTCAGAGAACGGTTGACGACGTGGATAAAATGGTTTTAAGCCTCCTGGATGATAAGGGTAGGGAGATACTTTCGCTCGCCGAGCAGAATTTCCCTGAGGAAACCAAGAGGGCGAAGCTCCTGCTCTACGCGCTTGTTAAGAAGGGCTATGTGGACGGGCCTGTTGACGCCGGGGACCTCTACAGGTTCCTAAGGTACCTAGGGATCCCGGTCAGGTATGAGTCCCGCATAGTTGTTGCAGAGGGGAAGGAGAGAAAGCCTCTTTCAGAAATACTTTCAGAGAGAATGTCCGAGCTCG
>Ga0272449_1003845_pt1 | contig 12621 bp, 10 predicted proteins | sample YNPCB0241_FD_198679 | JGI IMG/M metagenome (GOLD analysis project Ga0272449, IMG submission 198679) | Hot spring sediment microbial communities from Yellowstone National Park, WY, United States - YNP-CB-024-1 | ecosystem: Environmental > Aquatic > Thermal springs > Hot (42-90C) > Sediment...
TCGGTGATGGTTCTTTCAAAAAAGAGAATCTTTCGCGGTACTGTTCGATGAACTCCAAAAGCGTCTCTGGGGCGTCTTCACCGAGCCAAACTTTGGAGGGACAGATCAGACCGAGTTCTGGCTTGACGAACCCCCAGTCTCTCTGGCCTTCGAACTCGTAGCTTGCCAGCTTCACGTGAAACACTCCCTTCAAAACGCGTTCGTTTGAGATTATATCAGCGTTCGTGTTGCCAGGCGTTCAGGCAACCGAGTCAAGGTTATCCCAACAACGTTCAGAGAATGACTGATGGAGAAACCAGCAAAAAACGAGCGGACTTTTTTCGTATAACAGGGCAGAACAAATTATTTTCCCTTGCGAGCAGAGCTCGTACGATCTGACATTGTACATAGCGATGATCAGTTGGAATGTGATTGAACGCTAACGTGGGTACGGGAATCGCAGAAACGGCAGACTGTACGCTGGAAGACTCGATAGGTGGTCTTCTGCGTGTGTTTTTGAGAGTTTGAAAGATTTTGCGCACACATCTATCAGAGACTTCTTCAAAAGCACACAGACACGATCCTGGCTGCTGTCTTGCGAAATTTCAGGGAAGATCATGCACTGGCAATTTTCAACTCCACGAACTTCTTTTCCTGAGACACGATACCAGGCGAGATACTCGAGCATATCTTTTTGGTTATCCCGTCGCGCAGTTTGCCAGCTCTAATCGTTTTTTAATAACCTCTTAGCAGAATTCAAGAGTGAGGGGGGATTCTTTTCTGGACAACTCGGGGCTTGACAGGCATCTTCATTGAACTCCTTCACCGTTTTCTCTTGGAACCAATGGAGGCACAACGTTCGGGAAATGTTGTGATCTATGTGATCTTCATCCAAATGTTTTTCAAGCGAGAGGAGAAAATGAGATGTTCAAGAGGATCTCACTGGTTTTTCATCCTGTTTGTCGCCGTTATGCTCAGCGCTGAGCGATTCCAGCGAACCATTAAAGAGCTCATAGTGATCCACTACGATGGTTCAGCAATTATCACAAGAACTGCGATGATTGCCGAGTCTAGTCTGTCAAAGACGTACAGCATCTACTTTCAAAAGTCGGAGGAAGACAAGAGGTTCTTTCAGAAACTCTCGTGGGAGTTGACCAAAGAGTATTACTTTCTCTATGGAACAGTACCTTCTCTGATCATCAATGATCTCAAGATCTTTTCAGACGGTGTTTTCAACTGGACGGTAGCAATGAAAGCACAGAACCTTTTGTCCTCCGAAAACGGACAGTTCATAACGAGACATAAGGGATTCGGTGGTTCTGAAAAGCCGGCCGGATTGCTGTTACCAGAGTACTTCGAAAATGAACTTAACGACGAGCTATTCGACTCAGCATTTCTTGGCTTTGAAAAGAACTCTGCGCAGACCACAAAGACTACAGAAATGATCCTGTCAGAAGGTCTAAGACGGAGAAATTCTCTCCTGTGCTGCCCACACAGAAAGACGTTGGTGACGTGTACGTGGACTTCACTGGACAGAGTAGCTACAAAGCGGTTCCGGAAAAAGACCAGCAAAGACTACATCATGAGAGAGACAAATGAGACGGCGGATGGTACACCAGAAAACTTGCTCGATAAAAAGACGAGCAATCTCGTACTCAACTATCTTTACATCTGGTGAAATTCGGATGGCTGGCTGAAAAGTCTGTGCGGTGGTATTCCGTCGGTGAGCCATGACTTCTGGACATTGCAACAAACACTTGCGAACGGCAACTGTACGTTTTAGAAAACGTGAAGAGGCTTTGTCTGTAAGTTCTCAAAAAACACCCATCTTCGAGGATGGGTAAGCAGAGGGGGAATGGAAGATGTTCAAGAGGATGGTCCTCGTGGTGGCCGCTGTTCTCGTGATAGTTTTTTCAGTCGGCGCAACCTTCAAGAACAGGACCTGGAAAACTGATTTTCCCTACATCGGTGCTTTCTTCTGTCACAACGACGACTACGTGAGATTCTACTGCACCCAGGACATGCATCGCTTCTACTACATGACCGCTAAAGACTCCAGCGCGTTCGTCGAATTCTACATCGATGGAGTGAGACAGGGAGTTGTCAACGAGCTTCCGGCAAACAAATGGAATTCGAGGCATTTCTCCATCGCGAACTGGACGCACTTTGACCTTGGACCAGGTTTCATTGGGCACGAGGTGGAGATTCATTTTCGTGAAAACGTCACCGTCAATGGTTTTAGATGCCCCGAAAACGACATCATGATCAAGCTTGAAGACAACAGCTTGGCAACATTGTGGAAAAACGTTGATTCGACCACATACTGCGACCTGGACCTGTTCGCAAAGTGAAGATCATTTTTACTGGCTGCCTTGCGGCAGCCTTTTTTGTGGATTTACACCCCGATGACTTCACGTGAGTGACATGATAACTTTTGCCCCTTAGCTGCCTGCACCTATCTTTGGTCAATGCTTTTGAAAACGAGATCTGCGTTACTTTAGTCTCCCTGTCGGGGTTTCTCCTTGCCTTTGAGCGAAAAGACGGTCAAGTCATCAATCTTTTCAGTCAGAAGCTTACAATCCTCTCATAACCCAGCTTGCCGCATGACACCGTCTTTAACCAACTGTTGTTGGTGCTTTCTGCAAGTACATTCCTGGCAGGTGCTAAGTCTCCCGAGAATGTTAACACAGACAGAGATCAGGAAAAAACACGAGCAAGGCAAAGAATAAGTGAGAATATCGCGCGTAGTTAAAGTTGGCTGCTATTTCTCAGGCAGCTCGTCATTTGTCTGGCCTTGACTTGTGCTACACCCTTGGGCAAGATATGAGTGGTGGTTTGAAAACGTTTTCAAGAACGTTTTCAGAAACGTTTTCACAACGAAGACCGTGAGGGGGTCTCATGGCCAAGCAAAGGAATAACTCCATCAACATCAAAAGTGTGGCTCAACTTGCTGGTGTCTCAATTTCCACTGTGTCGAGAGTTATAAATTCCCCAGAAAGTGTCAGCGAGGAACTACGAGAGCGTGTCAGAAAAGCCATAGAGGAGCTGGGGTACCGTCCAAACCAAATAGCGAGAAGTTTACGAACCGGTTCAACCAAGGTAGTTGGATTCATAATACCTGATATAACGAACCCTGCATTCCTGCTGATGGTTAAAGGCGCCGAGGATTACTTGAAGCGAAAAGGTTACATGTTCATAGTCTGTGGAACAGACCACAACATCGAGGAAGAGACGAAGCTTTTGAAGACACTTCTTTCGCAGAGTGTGGAGGGGATTATTGTTACATGTTCTGGTGGTCGCAACTCCAGTTTCGCGAAGACAATACAGGATTCCGGGGTCAAGTTGGTGTTCATGGATCGACGTTACGAAGACATCGACCTGCCTTACGTTGGTGTTGATAACACCGCTGGTATGGAAAAAATAACGGACTTTTTAGTGCAAACAGGTCACAGGTCGTTCGTCTACCTCAGCGGTGAGAGGAACACGTCGAGTGCCAAAGAACGCCTACGAGGTTTCATGAAAAGCATGAAAAAACACGGCGTGAAAGATTACCAAGTTCTCTACGGGAGGTTCACATTTGAGAGTGGCTACGAACTGACCAAGAAGCTCAAGAAGATTCCAGAAGCAGTGGTTGGTGGGAATGATTTGGTCGCCCTCGGTGCCATTGAAGCTCTGAACGAAATGGGCTATCACGTTCCGGACGACGTGAGTGTTGTTGGCTTCGATGACATGTTTTACAGCAAATATTCGAAACCTGGTCTCACAACTGTGAGGCAACCGATATACGAAATGGGGTACATAGCCGGCAAAGTCCTTTGGCAGCTACTTTCTGGAAAGAATGTTAGGAAACGTGTCACGATACTTCAGACGGACATCGTCTTGAGAGAAACCGTGAAAGAAAGAAATGCCTCCGACAGGAGGCTCACTGAGAAGGTGGAGGTGGTTTCATGAGAAGGTTGATCGTCCTGGTGGTCGTCGCGGCTATCTTCCTCGTGGGAGTCACCAGCGTCTTTGCTGAGTCTAAGGGGAAGGTCGCAGTCGTCATTTCTACGCTGAACAACCCGTGGTTCGTTGTACTCGCCGATGCGGCAAAGCAAAGGGCAGAGGAGCTCGGTTACGAAGTGACGGTCTTCGATTCACAAAACGACACAGCAAAGGAATCTGCGCATTTTGACACGATCATCTCGGCTGGCTTCAAAGCAATCCTCTTCAACCCAACAGACGCGGATGGTTCCATCGCCAACGTCCGACGAGCGAAACAGGCAGGTATTCCTGTGTTCTGCATCGACAGAGGTATCAACGCAAGAGGCCTCGCGGTAGCTCAGATTTACTCTGATAACTACTACGGCGGTGTGCTGATGGGTGAATACTTCGTCAAATTCATGAAAGAGAAATTCAAGGACATGAAGACGATACCATATGCGGAACTGTTGGGGATCCTCAGCGCACAGCCAACGTGGGACAGGTCGAACGGCTTCCACTCTGTTGTTGACAACTACAAAGAGTTCGTGATGGTGGCTCAGCAGTGTGCAGAGTTCGACAGAGACACCGGATTCAAGGTTACAGAACAGATACTCCAAGCGCATCCAGAAATAAAGGCAATCTGGTGCGGTAACGACGCTATGGCTCTGGGTGCTTTGAAAGCTGTTGAGGCAGCTGGAAGGAAAGATATCTTCATCTTCGGGTTCGACGGTGCGGAAGATGTGATTTACGCGATTCAGGAAGGTAAACAAATCGTCGCAACGGTCATGCAGTTCCCGAAGCTGATGTCGAGACTTGCAGCCGAGTGGGCAGACCAGTATCTCAGAGGCGAGAGGCAGTTCCCAGAAATTGTCCCAGTCACAGTCGAACTTGTCACGACTGAGAACATCGGGAAGTATGCACCTTACGGCCGTAAGTGAATTTGACACCCCGGGCCTTTCTGGTCCGGGGTGCTTGGGGGAACATTGATGAGAAAGAGAATCATCTTAACGTCATTGGTAGTGCTGGCAGCATTCTTGATCTACAGATCCTGTAAGGTAGTACCGTTGAGCTCAATCAAAGCAAGTTTTGACCCGAAAGCCTATGCACACACTGTTGTTTGGCCCAAATTACAGAGCCAGTTAGCAGATCTTAAAAAAGCTGATGCTTATGAGGTGCTTGAAGCCTTCGATACCAATCCTGAGGAAGCGCACGAGAAGTTCGCTAAGACAGTTGGTGTATCGAACTACAGGTACTACATAGTCGAGGGCTCAGGCCAGATCGTTTCCGTTGATGAAGACGGCATTCTGGTGCAGGTGCGCCCTGACTCAGAGAAACCTGAGTTTTACATCACATCCCGTGTGTTCGGCAACACGATCGTTATGGCAACGGGGATCATCAAGATGGAAGATTTTGACAGAATCATGGACTTTAACTTGGTTTCCACGGCACTGAATCAAATCGTTCGCGATGAGGTGGCTCTACCAATTATGAGCTCGCTGAAAGACAGAAACGTTCAAGGAGCGGTCGTCAGATTTCTGGGCCTTTTCAACGTTCTCAGAGACGACCCTATCAAATACCCAATCAACGTTATACCCCTGAGACTCGAGTTGATCCAAGGAGGTTATTGAGCCAGCATGAATGACACGATGAACGATTCCAAAATCATCCTTGAGGCAAAAAATATAACAAAAACCTTCCCCGGTGTCGTAGCAGTGAACGATGTCTCGTTTTCCGTGAAAGAAGGTATCGTGACAGCCATCGTGGGGGAAAACGGCGCGGGTAAATCAACCTTAATGAAAATTCTCGCAGGAGTGTATTCCGATTACATCGGAAAAATCTTACTCAAAGGAAAAGAGGTTCGCTTCAAGAACCCGCGAGAAGCGATTGACGCTGGCATCGTGTTGATACCACAGGAGCTCGATCTTGTACCGAATTTGACTGTGATGGAGAACATCCACCTGGGCAGGGAACCACTTGATTTTTGGGGATTCGTGAATTACAGAAAGATGTACGTACAGACCAAAGATCTGCTTTCGAAGGTGCGCCTCAAAATTGATCCTAAGAAGAAAGTGGGAGATCTCAGTACAGGCCAGCAACAATTGGTAGCTATTGCGAAGGCCTTAGCGAGTCAAGCGATGATAATCATCATGGACGAACCAACTTCAGCCATAAGTGAGAAAGAAATTGAAAATCTCTTTGTGATAGTACGGGATCTGAGGCAGCAAGGCAAGGCCATCCTGTATATATCACACAAGCTGGACGAGGTTTTCGCGATAGCCGATGAGATCATGATAATGAGAGATGGCAGGCTTGTCGCTCGTGGCAGTATCAAGGACTTCTCGTATGACGATGTTGTTCGACTCATGGTAGGTAGAAGCATCGAAAAATTCTATGTCAAGGAAAAAAGCGAGATAGGAGATGAAGTACTGCGTGTTGAAAACATGTCCGTGTTGGATCCAGACAAGAAGTACCTCATAGTGGATGACGTGTCCTTCTCTGTTCGGAAGGGTGAGATCCTTGGTGTGTACGGATTGATCGGCGCAGGAAGAACAGAGCTCATGGAAGCCACATTTGGTTTCTATCATCCGAGCAGGGTGAGTGGGAATGTTTTCATCGAAGGAAAGAGGATTTCGGTTAAGACCCCCATAGATGCGATACGGGCAGGCATAGGTTATGTTCCGGAAGACAGAAAATTGTCGGGTCTGATTCTGCAACTGACGGTTCTTGTCAATTTTTCGCTTCCAAGCCTCAAGAATCTCTCCAAATTTGGATTCATCCAGTTGAATCAAGAAAAGGATCTCGCACGTGAATACGTTAGAAGGCTCGGTATAAAAACGACCTCGTTGAACCAGTTTGTTGAGAACTTGAGCGGTGGAAACCAGCAAAAGGTTGTGCTGGCTAAATGGTTAGCTTTGAGACCGAAAGTACTGCTGTTGGACGAACCCACGAGGGGTATAGATGTGAACGCGAAGTCAGAGTTGTACTCGCTGATCAGTGAGCTTGCAAGGGCTGGTCTTGGTATAGTCCTGGTGTCCTCAGAATTACCGGAGGTCCTAGCCATGTCTGACAGAATCATGGTCATGTCCGAGGGAAAGAAAACTGCAGAATTTACAAGAGAAGAGGCCAGCGAAGAGAAGCTTTTGAAGGCAGCCATTCCGAGAAGCATCAAGTTGGTGTCCGCATCGTCTTAACCTCCTAAGAAGGGAGCGTGCTGCGTAAATGCTTAAGAACGACCAAAAGCTTGACAATCAGACAGAAGTGGTCGCTTCCGTTGAGGCAGGGAAAAGAACCTTTGGTCTCAAGTCAATCACCCGATACCAGTCACTGATCATTCTGGGCGGGCTCTTCGTGATCTTTACGCTGCTCACCAATCGCTTTCTCACACCTGGAAACTTGTGGACTATTCTGAGGCAGAGTTCAGTGAACTTGTGCCTTGCGGTTGGTATGACGTACGTGATACTTGCCGGAGGCATTGACCTATCGGTCGGATCCATTCTTGGCTTTTCCGGTGCCGTAGCGGCGAAATTGCTCAAGTACGGCCTATCCCTTACAGCCTTTGGTGTGGTTCTTCAATTTGGTGTTGTAGGCGCTTGCCTCATAGCACTGATAGTCGGTCTTGCCATAGGACTTCTAAACGGATTGATCATAACGATGTTCAGCGTTCCACCTTTTGTTGCAACCCTCGGTACCATGACAGCTGTACGTGGGTTCATAATGCTTTGGACCAAAGGTTATCCCATAACCAAGCTCGGCGAAACCTTCGACTTCATAGGTTCCGGCTGGATTCTCGGAGTGCCAACCCCTGTCTGGATCGCAGGAATCATAACCGTTATTGCATCCGTTTTTCTGAGGTTCACAAGATTTGGAAGGTATGTCTACGCGGTTGGTGGTAACGAGAGAGCGGCGATCCTTTCCGGGGTGAACGCAAAGAGAACAAAGCTGATAACATATATGATCTCAGGTTTCCTCGCTGCAGTCGCAGGCTTGATCGTTACAGCAAGGCTCGACTCGGCTCAACCCAACGCTGGGCAGATGTACGAACTCGATGCCATAGCGGCCGCTGTCATAGGTGGTGCTTCACTTTCAGGAGGTAAAGGAACAATAGAAGGGGCAATCATAGGAACTTTGACGATAGGTGTACTCAACAATGGTCTTGTCTTGACGGGAGTTTCTCCTTTTTGGCAACAAGTTGCGAAAGGTTTCATAATCATAGCCGCCGTGATCGCTGAGAGGATCGGAAAGGGACGTGAATGAGTGATGGAACAAACGAAGATACTGAAAAAGAAAGCAATACAGATCAGAAAGACGGCTCTTCAGATGATCTACAATGCTAAGAGTGGCCATACGGGTGGGTCCCTGTCGTGTGTGGAAATCCTTGTCGCCCTTTTTTACGGAATCATGAAAGTGGATCCGAAGAACCCCAAGTTACCCGATAGAGACAGGTTCGTTATGAGCAAGGGCCACAGTGTCGAAAGCTATTACGTTGTGCTCGCTGATCTCGGCTTCTTTCCTGTCAGTGACCTCGAGAGTTACTGTCAATTTGGATCCTACCTAACGGGACATCCCACAACGAAGGTTCCCGGGGTGGAAGTGAATACCGGTGCTCTTGGGCATGGTTTGGCGGTTGGAGTTGGCATGGCTATCGCTGCTAAGATTGATTCTGCTGGTTACAAGGTCTACGTGTTGATGGGCGATGGTGAGCTGGACGAAGGTTCTGTGTGGGAAGCCGCTCAAATAGCTGCGCATTATGGCCTGGACAATCTCGTGGGCATTGTGGACAGAAACAAGCTTCAAATAAGTGGCCGTACAGAGGAGATCCTGATGCTCGAGAACCTTGAGCAGAAATGGACTGCGTTCGGCTGGCATGTCATCCATGTCGATGGCCATGATATAGAAAAGTTGATCAACACGTTCAAAGGTTTACCAGTTGAGAGGGGAAAACCACACCTTGTCATAGCACACACGATAAAAGGCAAAGGTGTTTCCTTCATCGAGAACAACAAAGACTGGCACCACAAGGTTCCAAACGACGAGGAGTTCCGAATGGCGATGATGGAGCTCGACGAGAAGTTGAAGGAGCTCGATGCCCATGAGTGAGAAATCAAAAATGGCATCAAGGCAAATGGTTGCTCAAGCTCTCATGGAGCTGGCAAGGGAAGATGAAACGATCGTGGTTGTCACCTCCGATGCGCGTGGATCGGCAGCCATCACGGAATTCTTCGAATCTTTTCCCGAAAGAGCGATAGAAGTTGGAATAGCTGAGCAGTCCGCGATTGGTATCGCAGCTGGACTTTCCCTCTGTGGTAAGAAGCCATTTGTTCTTGGACCTGCCTGTTTCTATTCGGCGAGAGCCTTTGAGCAGGTCAAAAACGATGTGGCGTACACTGGGGCGAACGTGAAGATCATAGGCGTCAGCGGTGGTGTGAGCTATGGTCCTCTCGGTAGCACTCATCATTCCTTACACGATATAGCAGCTTTTCGAGCCATACCGAACATAGATGTCATCCTGCCGTGCGACGCGAACCAAGCTTACGCCGTTGTGAAATACGTTGTCAATAGGGAAAGGCCCGCTTACATAAGGATCGGTAGGAACCCGATACCATTCGTTCACGATCGACCGTGCTTCGAGATCGCTAAAGGGTATGTTCTGAGAAACGGATCTGACGTAACTATCATTGCTTGTGGAGAAATCGTCTGGCATGCGCTGAAGGCTTGTGAAATCTTGTCTAAAGAGGGTATCGAGGTTACGCTGATAGATATGCCGAGTGTAAAGCCAATTGACGAAGAGATAATAATAAACTCTGCTCGGAACACCGGTAAGGTCGTTACAGTTGAAGAACACAGCGTTCACGGTGGCTTAGGCGAAGCGGTCTCGGCCATCCTTGGAAAGAACTTTCCTGTACCCATTGAGATCTTGGGCATACCCGACGAATTTCCCGTAACTGGAAGACAGGAGGAAGTCTTCTCACACTATAGTCTCGATTCAGTGGGCATTGCTACGAGGGTCCAGGCATTTTTGAGGAGGCTTACACATGGTAGATAGCAGCTTCATTCTCTCAATCGATCAGAGCACCGTGGGGACAAAGGTGTTTCTTTTCGATACGAACTTGAGTTTGGTGGCGAAAGCAACAAAGAGTCATAAGCAGTACTATCCTATGCCTGGCTGGGTTGAACACGACCCAAGAGAGATAGTGAAAAGAATGTACGAGGCCTGTCGCGAGGTCCTTCATAACGTTCCGAAAGACAATGTACTGGCTGTCTCGATAACCAATCAGCGCGAGACTGTTGTGGTTTGGGATGGTAGTGGTAAACCACTTTACAACGCAGTAGTATGGCAATGTCAGAGGGGAAAGGAAATTTGCGAATCGCTGAAGAACAGAGGATACGATGGCATCGTGAGGGATAAAACGGGGTTGTTGATCGACCCATACTTCTCAGCGAGCAAAATAACATGGCTCGTGAAGAACGTGAAGGAAGTCAAAGAAAAGCTAGTCGAAGGAGATTTGTACGTCGGCACGGTAGACAGCTGGTTGGTGTGGAACTTAACAAAGGGCAAGGTGCATGCCAGCGACTACTCAAACGCGAGTAGAACACTCCTTCTGAATATAAACACACTGAAATGGGATGAAGAATTGCTCGATATCTTCGAAATCTCCGGAATAAGATTGCCCGCTCTGGTCGATTCTGATTCTGTCGTTGGCTATACGGATCTTGATGGAATCTTACCTCATGCGGTTCCAATATTGGGTATAATGGGAGATTCGAGTGCGGCTCTCTATGGACAACTCGGATTCGAGTTAGGAGATACGAAAGCGACCTACGGCACAGGCACGTCGATCATGATAAATGTCAAAGACACCAAACCGAGGCTAAAATCTGGGGTTCTTTCAGTTGGTTGGTTCCAGGAAGGCAAGGTCGACTTCGTTGCCGAAGGTAACATACACAGCTCTGGCGACACGATTAAATGGCTTGTTGAACAAATGGGGCTGGCAAGTTCGGTCGAAGAAATTGAAAGACTCGCAGTGTCGGTCGAAGACAACGACGGTATTTACCTTGTCCCAGCTTTCGCTGGTTTGGGTGCGCCGTATTGGGAAAACGATGCGCGCGCACTGATATGTGGTATGAGTCGTCGAACAAACAAATCTCACATCGCCAGGGCCGCTATTGAATCAATCGCCTATCAGGTTTATGATCTGTTCACCGCGTTGTGCGAAGAGGCAGGTGTTACACCCCGAGAATTGAGAGCTGACGGAGGTGCCACAAAGAACACGTTCTTGATGCACTTTCAAGCTGACATCTTGAACGTGCCTGTGGCTGTGAACAAATTTGAGGACTGTTCTGCTTTAGGAGTTGCACTGTTGGCAGCGAAGAAAATTTCGCTGATCGATCCTAGGAACTTTGAAGCCGAGCGTGTGTATTACTATCCGAGGATGAATGAAGTAGATAGAGAAAAACGCATAAAAGGTTGGAAAGGAGCCGTTCAGAGGGCCATTCTCAAAGTGTGAGGTGAAGGGCATGAAGAAGACGTGCTTCGGTTTGATCGTGGGAAACAGGGACTTCTTTCCGGATTCTCTGGTCGCTTCTGGTAGAGAAAGAATTATGAACAAGCTTGAAGAAATGGGTTTCGAAGTCATTTGTCTCTCACCGGCGGACACAAAATTGGGAGCGGTTGAGACCTTCTCAGACGCGAGAAAATGTGCAAAACTGTTCGCCGAAAATGCAAATAAGATTGATGGCATCATAGTGACTCTACCAAATTTTGGTGATGAAAAATCGATCGCGCAAGCAATAAGAATGAGCGATCTAAACGTTCCGGTGCTTGTTCATGCCTTCAATGACGATCCTGAAAAGCTTGATTTGGTAAACAGACGGGATAGCTTCTGTGGAAAGATATCGGTCTGCAACAACCTCAAGCAGTTTGGTATTCCTTTCTCTCTGACTTCAAAACACACCGAGGACGTAGATTCAGCGTTTTTTGAACAGGATATAGAATGGTTTGCCAGTGTCTGCAGTATTGTGAGATCCCTAAAGAGAGTAAGAATTGGAGCAGTTGGGGCTCGTCCCAACGCGTTCAACACCGTCAGGTTCTCAGAGAAGTTGCTTGAAGCTATTGGAGTGAGCGTGGAAACCATAGACCTGTCCGAGATACTTTTCAAAATCCAACAGATCAAGGATCGAGAGAAGATCGATCAGTGGATCGAGGATGTCAAGAAAAGGTATGTGGTCCGGATAGTTCCAAGAGAAGTTTTAGAGACGATGGCAAGGTTGTCTCTCGTGTTGGAGGAATGGATAGAGGAAAATCAAATAGATGCCGTTGCGATCCAGTGCTGGACAATCCTGGAAAAACAGTTGCGCATCACTCCGTGCACGGTCATGAGTTTGTTGAGCGAAAGGCTGAAACCGAGCGCTTGCGAAGTCGATGTGATGGGAGCTCTGTCGATGTACATCTTACAAGCGGCTTCAGGCAAGCCATCGGCAATCGTCGACTGGAACAACAATTACACTTCGGATGATGAAACGATCTTGTTCCATTGTGGTAACTTCCCAGTCTCTATATATGAGACAGCCGAAATAAGATTTGCGGATGTGATAGGCACAACCGTTGGTAGTCAGAACGCGTACGGAGCTTGTGCCGGAAAAATCAAGTCTGGACCGTTCACGTTCTTCAGATTGTCCAGC
>Ga0272449_1003847_pt1 | contig 12617 bp, 16 predicted proteins | sample YNPCB0241_FD_198679 | JGI IMG/M metagenome (GOLD analysis project Ga0272449, IMG submission 198679) | Hot spring sediment microbial communities from Yellowstone National Park, WY, United States - YNP-CB-024-1 | ecosystem: Environmental > Aquatic > Thermal springs > Hot (42-90C) > Sediment...
AATTAGATTTTTGATGAGGCAATTCGAAAATTTGACAAATTATGAATTGGATGGTAATATTTAATCAAAAGGAAAAAAAATGAGAAAGATAATTTTATTACTTTTAATGATGAGTATTATTGGTTTGGGTAAGGGAGTGATAGATTTAATAAATGAGGGGATTATTTATTTGAAGGCAGGGGACTATGTTAAAGCAATTGAAAAATTAGAAGAAGCAAAACAAAAATCCCCTCAAAATTCTGATATTTATTATTATATTGGTGAAGCATATTTTAGAAGTGGTAATCTAGATGAAGCAATCTCAAATTATCAGAAAGCGATAGAAATAAGTCCAGAAAAACCATCTTATTATTATTCTCTTGCAATGGTTTATTTATCACAAAATAAGAAGAAAGAAGCGATGGAACTTTTTGACAAAATTATTCAACTATCTCCTTTATCAATATATGGTAAAGAGGCAGCGAAACTAAAAAAAGAATTGGAATATAAAGAAACTCAGGCAGCACTATTAAAAAAATGGGAAAAAGCTGCCACTATGGAAGAGTTAAAATTAGAAGGTGGAACAAAAGAACAAAAACCACCTATTCAATCAGTAATTAGAAAAATAAAATTTGGTACTAAAGATGAGAGAATAACTGCTTCTGCATTACTTCCATCTTATTCCAGTACTCAAATTCTTGAAGTAATTGATGAAGTTCTTTTGGCTATCAAAAATGAAACAAGTTGGCCAAGTGGAAAAGTTAAAAGAAATTTAATTATGGCTGCTGGAAAAGTTAATACTCCTGAAGTTATTACTACTCTTTTAGAAGTGCTTCAATCCGATGATGACTCAAGGACGAGAATTGTCACACTTGATGCACTAAGAAATTTTAGAACTGAAGAAGTAATTTCAAAATTAAGAGATGCTCTTTCCTCTGTACCATACCCAGCCCAAAAAAGACAAGACCCAGGTATAGAATTCCTGAGGTATCCAGTAATAGGAATATTTTTCAAACCTGATTCATCACCAGAACAACCTGATTTCATATTAAAATTAATTCCTCCACAAAAAGATCCGGGAGAGGAAGAAAGAAATAGAATAATATTTGCTACAAAATTAATTTATATTCTTGGCAATATGAAAGATAAAGAATCTTTATCAGATATAGAAAGTGGATGGAGTAAAGTAGACCTTCCAGCATTGAGGATTTACTATAATATTGCACGTGGTAAACTTGGAGATTTTAGCAGTAGAGACGAAATGATTCAAAGATTAATGGATACTTTCCCTACTGAAAATGTAGAAGAAGAAATTAATATAAGAAAAAATATACTTGAAGTTATGGAAGATTACCTTAGGGAAAATAAAGAAGAAGCAGATGAAAATGTGAAAAAGATAAAAGGACTTATAGAATATATTGCTGGAGATAGTAGATATCCTGAACTTCAGAAAAAAGCCAGAGCAGTAATTTCCTCATTAGGCATTGCAACAGCTACACAATAAATTTTAATAGTGGAAATATTGGATCTTCTAAAATCTGGAATAAAAATTCTTAAAGAAAATAAAATTGAGTTCCCTGAATTAGAAGTTGAAATTTTACTCTCTTTTTTACTTAAAATTGAAAGATATAAGATTTACACAGAAAGGATTAAAGTTGATAAAAATTTTGTTAATAAATTTTTGAAGTTAATTGAAAAAAGAAAGAAAGGTATTCCAATTCAATACATTACAAAAGAGGTTTATTTCTTTAATACCAACTTTAAAATAAAAAGTGGAATCTTTATCCCAAGGCCAGAAACAGAATTACTTGTAGAGAGAATAATCCAGATATATAAAAACTACTTTCATCCTAAAAAAGTGAAAATTCTTGATATTGGAACTGGTTGTGGAAATATTGCTATATCTCTTGCAAAAAATATAGAAAACTGTTATGTTGTTGGCACTGATATCTCAAAAAAATCAATTAAAATTGCAAAAGAAAATGCCATTTTAAGTAATGTAGAAGATAAAGTGAAATTCAAATATTCAGATTGTTTTTCAAATATAGATGAAAAATATGAAATTGTTGTTAGTAATCCTCCTTATGTAAGTGAAAATGATTATGTAAATCTACAAAAGGAAATTAAATACGAACCTAAAAGGGCACTTATAGGAGGAGAAGATGGTTTGAAAATTATTAGAAAAATTATTAAGAATGTAAGTTGTTTTCTTAAAAAAAATGGATTTTTAGTTGTTGAAATTGGAGAAGGGCAAAAAGAAATTATAGAAAAGATGGATTTAAATGGAATTGAAATTTTTGAATTTATAAGTGATTATTCCGGAATAAAAAGAATAGCAGTATTTAGAAAAAGTTAAACTTCTTTCGTTAATGCTTTTTAAACTATTTGAGCAATTGAGAAAATAGTAAAATCTATTTTTGACTATTTTTATTTTTTGATTAAAATTAAGATAAAAGAGATAGGATTATGGAAAAATTTGTAATTGAGGGTGGATGTAAATTGAAGGGAGAGATATGTGTTTCAGGTTCTAAAAATGCGTCACTCCCAATAATCGCAGCAAGCATAATGGGAGAAGGCAAATCAATAATTCATAATGTTCCAAATTTAAAAGATGTTCAAACAATGATAAAAATATTAAATTATCTTGGAGTAAAAACAAAATTTGAAAATAATACTCTTGAAGTTGATCCATTAGGAATATATCAATTTACTGCTCCATATGAATTTGTAAGTACAATGAGAGGTTCAATATGCCTTCTTGGTCCACTTCTTGCAAAATATAAAAGAGCAAGATTTTCAATGCCTGGTGGTTGCGTTATAGGACCAAGACCGATTGATTTACATATAAAAGGATTAAAAAAACTTGGAGTTGAAATAGAAAATGAGGATGGGTATATTGTTGGGAAAGTTAATAAACTTAAAGGTAATAAAATTTTTCTTGGAGGTAATTTTGGTTCAAGTGTTCTTGCCACTGCAAATATATTATGTGCAGCAACTCTTGCAGAGGGCGAGACAATTATAGAGTTTGCTGCATGTGAGCCCGAAATTGTTGACCTTGCAAATTTTTTAAAAAAAATGGGAGCAAAAATTTATGGAGAGGGTTCACACTTAATAAGGATTGAAGGAGTTAAAAGTTTAAGAGGGACTGAATATACAATTATTCCTGACAGAATTGAAGCAGGTACTTATATTCTTGCTGGATATATTACAAAAAGTAAAATTAGAATTAGTGGTATTATAACAAATCATTTGTTTTCACTTTTTGATAAAATAGAAGAAGCCGGACTTGAAATATTATACGAAGATAATTATGTTGAAACAATTCCAAAAGAGGTATGGAAAGCAGTGGAAATTACAACATTACCTTTTCCTGGCTTTCCTACAGATTTACAGGCACAGATGATGAGTTTTTTAACTATTGCAGAGGGTATAAGTTTGATAACAGAAAAAGTATTCCCTGAAAGATTTATTCATGTTGGAGAACTAAATCGTCTTGGTGCAGATATAACTCTTGATGGTTCAAAAGCAATTATTAAAGGAGTAAAATCATTAAAGGGTGCAAGAGTTATGGCTTCTGATTTAAGAGCAAGTGCAGCACTTGTTCTTGCAGGACTTGCTGCAGAAGGAACAACAGAAATTTCAAGGATTTATCATCTTGACAGGGGATATGAGAAATTTGAAGATAAACTTAATGCTGTTGGTGCAAAAATAAAAAGGGTAAAAGAGGAAATCTAAATGGAAAAAATAAATTTGATTATTTGCGGTATTGGTGGAAAAATGGGAAGTATTATCACAGAACTGGCTTTAAAAGATAATGATTTTTTTATTAAAGGAGGTATAGAAGCAAAAGGACACCCACTTATTGGAAGTAAAATTAAAGATGCAGTTAAAATTTTTGATAATTTAGAGGATTTAATTGGTGGAAATGATATTGTTATTGATTTTACAACCCCATCTGCAAGTATGGAATTCTTAAAAAAAGTTAAGGAGAAAAGAGGTAAAATTGTTATTGGTACAACAGGTTTTAGAAAAGAACAACTTGAAGAAATTAAAGAAGCAAGTAAATACATACCCGTTTTTCTATCACCAAATATGAGTTTAGGAGTTAATCTTTTCTTTGAAATAATCAAATATTCTTCAAAACTTTTAAAAAATTATGAAGTTGAAATTGAGGAAATACATCATCATTTTAAAAAGGATGCTCCAAGTGGAACTGCTAAAAAAATTGCTGAAATAATATGTAATGAAAGAAATTTAAAAATAGAAGAAGTTTTAAAATATGGAAGAAGTGGAATGGGAGGAGAAAGAAAATTTGAAGAGATAGGTATACACTCTTTAAGGATTGGAGATATAGTCGGAGAACATTATATTTATTTTGGAGGGAATGGAGAAATCATAGAAATTTCACATAGGTGTTATAATAGAGAGGCCTTTGCCCTTGGTGCTTTAAAAAGTGCAAAATTCATAAATAAGAAAGAAGTTGGTTTATATGGAATGGAAGATTTGCTTAGGGAAGAATTTAATATTTAAATGATTTTTCCCATTCAAGAAGAAATTTTTTAAATTCTTTTCCATATATATATTTTCCTGTTTTTCCATTTTTATAGATTACTCTATGGCATGGAATTGAAATTGGATATGGATTTTCTTTTAATAATTTTGCAATATATCTTGTCTGCTTTTCCATTTTCATTTTTTTACTTATTTCAGAATAACTTTTAGTTTCTCCAATCGGAATTTTCAATAAAATTTGCCACAATCTTTTTTTTATGATATCTTTATTTTGTTTTTTCATTTTTAAATATTATAAAATTTTTGGAAAAATGGAAAAAATTTTTGAATTGATTAAATTTGATGAAAAAGGACTTGTTACTGCTATTGTTCAGGATGAAAAGGGAGAAGTTTTAATGGTTGGATATATGAATAAAGAAGCAATAGAAAAAATATTAAAAACTGGTAAAATGCATTATTATAGTAGAAGCAGAAAAAGATTATGGTTAAAAGGGGAAGAATCTGGAAATTTTCAATTTGTTAAGGAAATATATATTGATTGTGATGGAGATGCATTACTTTTTAAAGTTCAACAAAAGGGTGGTGCATGTCATGAAGGATATTACTCCTGTTTTTTTAGAAAATTTGAAAATGGTGAATTTAAAGTTTTTAGAAAAAAAATTTTTGAACCAAAAGAGGTATATAAATGAAAACACAATTTTATGTTAAATTTGGAATCATTATTCTTGTTATAGGAGTATGCCTTTATTTGATCTATCCTCCTGAAAAGAAATTTAAAAAGGGTCTTGATTTACAGGGAGGGATTCATGTTGTTCTTGAAGTTGAAAAAGAAAATGTAGAAGAAAAATCAATTTCCGATTTAACTGATAGAGCACTTGAAATTATAAGAAATAGAATAGATGCTCTTGGAGTAACAGAACCGGTAATACAGAAGGAAGGGACTGATAGAATAATAGTTGATTTGCCAGGAGTAAAAGATCCTGAAAAAGCAATTGAGATAATAGGAAAAACTGCTTTACTTGAATTTAAACTTGTTATAGATGATGAAAACCTTTTAAAGCAGGCATTGAATGGAAATGTTCCAGAAGGTTGTGAATTATTATATCTAAAAGAAAAAGATGAAAGGGGAATTTATAGGGAGACACATCCATTATTATTAAAGAAAGAATCAGAATTAACAGGTAAATACATAGTTGATGCTTATGTTGGTTATGATAGAACTGGTTTTCCTGATGTAAATCTGGTTCTGGATAAAGAAGGAGCAAAAATTTTTGAGGAAGTTACAGGTAACAATATAGGAAAGCGACTTGCAATAGTTCTTGATGGTGTTATAAAAAGTGCTCCAGTTATAAAAGAAAGAATTCCAGAAGGTAAGGCAGTTATAACAGGAAAATTTACAATTGATGAGGCAAGAGAACTTGCAATTGTTTTGAGATCCGGAGCGCTTCCTGCAAAGATGAATATAATTTATCAGGAAGTAATTGGACCTACTCTTGGGAAGGAATATATACAGAAAGGATTTAAGGCATCATTTTATGGAGCAATAATAGTTGTAATATTTATGATTTTTTACTATCTTTATTTTGGTCTTCTTGCTGATTTTGCACTTTCTCTTAATATTTTAATTTTACTTGGAATAATGGCTGGAATTAAAGGAGTATTTACCCTTCCAGGAATTGCAGGAATTGCATTAACATGTGGAATGGCTGTTGATGCAAATATTTTGATTTTTGAAAGAATAAGGGAGGAATTAAGAGCAGGAAAATCTCCAAAAGCAAGTGTTGATGCAGGTTATCATAGAGCCTGGGCAGCAATAATTGATTCAAACATAACAACTTTAATTACCGGACTTGTCCTTTTTTTACTTGGAGAAGGACCTATAAAGGGTTTTGGTTTAACATTGAGTATAGGAATTATAGCAAATTTATTTACAGCGGTTTATGTTACAAAAGCAATAGTTGACTGGATAATAATAAGTAGAAAAATTGAAAAACTGAGGATATAAAATGGAAATTATAAAAAATCCAAATTTTGATTTTTTGGGAAAAAGAAAGATATGCTATATTTTTTCAATTTTAATAATAATTGCTGGTTTAATTATGCTTTTCATAAAAGGAGAAAAAAATTTTGGTGTTGATTTCATAGGAGGGGACTTACTTAATATAGAATTTTTTCAGAAAACAGATGTAGTTAATTTGAGAAATGTTATCGGAGAATCCAAAATTGGTTCATTTACAGTTCAGGAACTTGGAAGTGAGGGTAGAAATTTTATAATCAGATTGCCACAAAAAACAAGTGATATAGTAATAGAAAAATTGAAAGAAAAATTTTGGGATTCATTTATAATAAAAGGGAAATCAATTATTTCTCCTTCAATGAGTGTAAATCTAAGAAAAAAGGCAATAAAGGCATTTTTAATCGGGATAATAGGAATTTTAATATACCTTACCTTTAGATTTGAATTCAAATTGGCTGTTGGTGCAACAATTGCAATTTTTCATGATATTCTGAGTGTAATTTCAATTTTGGTTTTAACAGGAAAGCAGATAGATGGTATGGTTATTGCTGCATTACTTACAATTGCAGGTTATTCAGTAAATGACACAGTGGTAATATTTGACAGGATAAGAGAGAATTTAAGAAAAACAAGAAGTACAGATTATATAACAATATTCAATAAAAGTATTAATGAGACATTGAGTAGGACAATTTTAACAGTTCTAACCACTCTTTTTGTTGCTCTTACTATATACTTTTTTGGAGGGGAGACATTAAAAACATTTTCATTTTGTTTAATTTTTGGTTTTATTTTTGGAACATACTCTTCTGTCTATATTGCTTCAGCAATTGTTATTGACTGGTTAAAAAAAAGTTCTTCAAGAATTAAATTATGAAGGTTATAAGCGGACTCTATAAAGGAAAAAAATTACAATTCATAAAGGATAAAGATATAAGACCAACAAAAGATATTGTAAGAGAGGCGATTTTTGATACTTTAAGGGCCTGGATAGTTAATAAAAAAGTTATTGATTTATTTGCTGGTTCTGGAATACTTGGGATAGAAGCATTAAGTCATGGAGCAAAAAAGATAATATTTATAGAGAAGGAAAAAAGATGTATTGAGATTATTAAGGGAAATATTGCAAATTTAAAACTTGAGAAAAAGTGTGAAATTATCAAAGGCGATTGTGAATATGAAATTGAAAAACTTGAAAATTTAAAATATGATTTAATTATTGGAGATCCACCTTATGATTTTCCTGTTTCAAAACTTGAAAGAATAATTGAAAAAATAATAAAATTAAATATTTTAAAAAAAAACGGAATATTAGTTATTGAGCATGAATTTAAAAGGGAAGTGCCAATTGTGGAAGGATTTGAAGTAATTAAGAAGAAAAAATATGGGAAAACAGGTTTAACTTATTTAAGGAGAATAAAATGAAAAGGGTAGGTCTCTATCCAGGAACTTTTGACCCAATTACTTACGGGCATATAGATGTAATTGAAAGGAGTTTAAAAATTTTTGATAAAGTGGTTGTTGCTGTAAGTAATTTCCCGAGAAAGGATTTTTTATTTTCACTTTCTGAGAGAATTCAACTTATTAAAGAAGTATTTAAAAATAATAAGAGGGTTGAAGTTGATAGTTTTGATGGATTACTTGTTGACTATTTGAAAAAGAAAAATTTAAATACAGTTATTAGAGGTTTGAGAGCAATAAGTGATTTTGACTATGAATTTCAGATGATTCTTGTGAATAGGAAATTGTATAAAGAAATAGAAACAATATTTTTAATGCCAAGAGAGGAATATTTTTATATAAGTTCTTCAATTGTAAAGGAAATAGCAAAACTTGGAGGAAACATTTCCTGTTTTGTTCCAAGAAATGTTGAAATTGCTTTAAAAGAAAAATTTAAAGGAGGAGGAGAAAATGCCAAATCCTAAAAGAAGACACTCAAAAAGTAGAAGTAGAAAAAGAAGAGCAACAAAAAAAATAAGGAATGTTCCTTTAAGCAAATGCCAAAATTGTGGTTCTTTAAAACTTCCTCATTTTGCCTGTAATATTTGTGGATATTATAAGGGTGTTGAGGTTATAAAAATTGAAAGTAAAAAATGAGTATCATAAAAGTTGCCATTGATGCAATGGGTGGAGATAATGCACCTATATCTCCAGTAAAAAGTTGTTATTTTATAAAAAAAGAAGATAATTTGAAGATTTTTCTAATTGGAATTAAAGAAAGAATAGATAAATTAATGAAAGAAAAGATTAATTTTGTTGAAATAGTTGATTGTGATGATTATGTTTCAATGGATGAAAAGGTATCCACAAGTTTATTGAAAAGAAATACATCAATGAAAGTTGCAATAAATCTTTTAAAGGAAAAAAAAGTTGATTTTTCCATAAGCGCAGGAAATACTTCTGCTTTTGTTTCCTATGCAATTTCTGAACTTGGAATGATAGAAGGAATTGAAAGACCATCAATAGCAGTCCTTTTTCCCAATATAACAGGAGGTATAACTGTTTTTATGGATGCAGGTGCAAATATAAGTCCAAAACCAGTTCATTTATTTCAATCTGCGCTTCTCGGTTCATTGTATTCAGAAATTATTTTTAATATTGAAAAACCCAAAGTTGCTCTTTTAAATGTAGGAGAAGAGGAAACAAAAGGAGATGAATTGAGGAAACAAACATATAAACTGATGAAAGAGGAAAAGAATATAAATTTTATAGGAAATATAGAAGGACATGAAATATTTTCAGGCAAGGCAGATGTTATTATTACAGATGGATTTACTGGAAATGTGGTTTTGAAAACTTCAGAAGGTATAACAAGATCATTCAGAACAATATTGATGCAGGAAATAAGGAAAAATTTAATTGGAAAGATTGGAGCATTTTTAATAAGTAAGAATTTGAGAAATTTTTCAAAAAAGGCGGACTATGCTGAATATGGAGGAGGAATACTTCTTGGAGTTAATGGAAATATAATAATAAGTCATGGAAGGAGTTCTCCAAGAGCAATTTATAGTGCAATTAAACTTGGTGAAAAGATTGTAAAATCTAATTTAATTGAAAAAATAAGAGAAATAAAATGGGAGTTGCAATAATAGGAATCGGTTCATATTTACCAGAGTTAAAATTAACAAATAAAGATATGGAAATGATAGTTGATACAAGTGATGAATGGATAATTACAAGAACAGGGATTAAGGAAAGAAGGATATGTCCGAAAGGAAAAGGTTCTTCAGATTTAGGATATGAAGCATCTATAAAAGCAATAGAGGATGCAAAAATAAAAAAAGAGGAGATTGAATTTATAATATGTGCAACAATAACTCCTGATATGTACTTCCCTTCAACTGCCTGTATAATTCAGAAAAAACTTGGTCTTGAAAATATACCATGTTTTGATTTTCAGGCAGCATGTTCAGGTTTTATATATGGTCTTGAAATAGCAAAGGGTCTAATAAATGGATGTAAATATAAAAAAGGACTTGTTATTGCTTCTGAATGTATGAGTAGATTAACTGATTACACTGATAGAAGCACATGTGTTTTACTTGGAGATGGAGCAGGAGCAGCAGTTGTTTCTTATTCAGAAGAAGAGGGAATTATTGATTCTTTCCTTTCTTCAAATGGAAATTATGGAAATTTGTTGTTTACACCTGCTGGCGGTTCTTTAAATCAATCAAGTTTTGAAACAATTGAAAAAAGAGAAAATTTTATGAAAATGGAAGGTGCCACACTTTTTAAAATTGCTATATATTCAATGGCAGAAGCAGTTGAAAAGATTCTGGAAAGAAATAATTTAAAAAAAGAGAATATATCAATTGTTATACCTCATCAAGCAAATTTAAGAATTATAGCAGGTGTTGCTGAAAAACTTGGGATTCCACTTGAAAAATTTTTTATAAATATTGAAAAATATGGAAATATGTCTGCTTCCTGTATTCCTGTTGCTCTTGACGAAGCAGTTAAGGAAGGCAGAATAAAAAAAGGAGATTTGATTATAACTGTTGCATTTGGTGCAGGTTTAACATGGGCATCAAATTTAATAAGGTGGATAAAATGAATATTGGAATTGTTTTTCCCGGTCAGGCATCCCAGTATGTAGGAATGGGTAAAGAAATAATAGAGGAAAACAAAAAATATATGGAAATAATTGAGATAGGAGAAAAAATTACTGGCTTACCATTAAAGGAGAAAATATTTAATGGACCTATTGAGGAATTAACAAGAACATTAATATGCCAGCCAGCAGTTTTCGGAGTAAGTTTAATTTGCTGGAAATACTTTAAAGAAAAAACAGAAATAGTTCCTTCTTCTCTTGCAGGTCATAGTTTAGGAGAATATACTGCTTTGTGTACAAGTGAAGTTTTTACATTAGAAGAAGGATTTTATATTGTAAAAAAAAGGGCTGAGATAATGGATAATATTTCTCAAAAAGTTGATGGAAGTTTGATTGCAGTGATAGGAGTTAATATAAATGAACTTGAAAAAATTATTAAAAATTTTGATGTTGAAATTTCAAATATTAACTCATATATTCAAATAGTTGTAGGTGGGAAAAAAGAAGAACTTGAAAAACTTGCCAATTATCTAAAGGGGAGAAAAATAAAAAGTATTTTTTTAAAGGTTGGTGGACCATTCCATACTAAATTTATGAAAGAGGCATCTGAAATTTTTAAAAATGAGATTGAAAAAATAGATTTTAAAGATGCCAAAATCCCTGTTTATATGAATTTTTCGGCAAAAAAAGTAATTGACAAAGAACAAATAAAAGAAAATATTTTGAAACAACTTTATTCTCCTGTAAGATGGGTTGAAATAGTAGAAAATATGGTTAATGATGGGGTTAATTGTTTTGTGGAAATTGGACCTAAAAATGTATTGAAAAAACTTATAGAATCAATTGTTCCAGATATACCTTCATTTAATATTGAAAATCCACAGACTCTTGATAATTTTTTTAAATTTTTAGAAGGAGGAAATAATGTTTAAAGATAAAGTTGTTCTTATAACAGGGGCTTTTGGTGGAATAGGAAAGGCACTTGCAAATAAATTTGGTGAGGATTTTGCAAAACTTGCTTTATGGGATATTTATGTTGATGAAGAATTTGAAAAAAGATTGAATGAAAAGGGAATAGAAATAATTTCTAAAAGTATAGATATTACAAAAGAAAAAGAAATTGAAGAGGCAAGCAAAGAGATAATAGGAAAGTGGGGTAGAGTAGATGTTCTTGTAAATAATGCTGGTATTACAAGGGATAAACTTATTTTCAGAATGAGTGAAAATGACTGGAATGATGTTTTAAATGTAAACTTGAAAGGTGCTTTTTTATGTAGTAAAATTATAGGTCAGATTATGTTTAAACAAAAAAGTGGGAAAATTATAAATATAGCATCAATAATAGGAGAGATTGGAAATATTGGGCAAGCAAATTATTCGGCATCAAAGGCAGGTCTTATAGCATTGACAAAAACATGTGCTAAAGAATTTGCAAGAGCAGGGATAAATGTTAATGCGGTTGCACCAGGATATATAATGACAGGGATGACAGAAAATTTACCAGAAAAAGTTAAAGAAGAAATGCTTAAAAGAATACCTCTTGAAAGATTTGGGAAACCTGAAGAAGTTGCAGAACTTGTTTATTTTTTAGCATCAGAAAAAGCAAATTATATAACAGGTCAGGTTTTTAGAATAGATGGTGGACTTGTAATGTAAGAAAGGAGGTATGTATGACAAGAGAGGAGATTGCAAAAATTGTCAAAGAAATTGTTGTTGAAAAGTTAAGTGTAGACCCTAAAACTGTAACTGAAGAATCTGCATTTGTTGAAGACCTTGGTGCTGATTCACTTGATACAGTTGAACTTGTAATGGCTTTTGAAGAAAAATTTGATCTTGAAATTCCTGACGAAGATGCAGAAAAGATTAAAACTATTAAAGATGCAATTGATTATATAGAAAAAAAGAAGGCACAATGAGAAAAGTAGTTGTTACAGGAATTGGACTTGTTACACCTTTAGGAAATGATGTTAAAACAACTTGGGATAATTTAATTAATGGAAAAAATGGAATTGGTAAAATTACTTCTTTTGATGTGTCAAGGTATGATACAAAAATTGC
>Ga0272449_1003849_pt1 | contig 12616 bp, 11 predicted proteins | sample YNPCB0241_FD_198679 | JGI IMG/M metagenome (GOLD analysis project Ga0272449, IMG submission 198679) | Hot spring sediment microbial communities from Yellowstone National Park, WY, United States - YNP-CB-024-1 | ecosystem: Environmental > Aquatic > Thermal springs > Hot (42-90C) > Sediment...
CTTTGTAGACCTTCTTCGAAATTTGTCTTCGCACGGAAGCCGAATTCTTTCTCTGCTTTTGAAACGTCAAGGCAGCGTCTCGGCTGACCATCGGGCTTTGTCGTATCCCAAATGACTTTCCCATTAAATCCAGTGTATTTCATAATAAGTTCTACTAAGTCTTTTATTGAAATTTCAAACCCAACACCTATATTCACAGGCTCCGACTTGTTATACTTCTCAGTAGCTAATATGATAGCCTCGGCACAGTCCTCAACATATAAAAACTCGCGTGTTGCCTTTCCTGTGCCCCAAACAACTATTTCATTTGCACCTTCGTCAATAGCATCAAAGCATTTCTTTATGATTGCAGGTATGACGTGCGACCTTTCCGGGTCAAAGTTGTCCCTGGGGCCGTAGAGGTTTGTTGGCATTAAAAATATGGAATTGAAGCCATACTGTTGGCGATATGCTTGTGATTGCACAAGTAACATCTTCTTAGCTAACCCGTAAGGCGCATTCGTCTCTTCAGGATATCCGATCCAGAGATTTTCTTCCTTGAACGGCACTGGCGTAAATTTAGGATAACAACATATAGTGCCTATAGCAACAAATTTTTCTATACCGAAACGTCTACCCATCTCCATCATTTGCACGCCCATCATTAAATTATCGTAAAAGAACTTCCCCGGATTTTCTCTATTTGCGCCGATGCCGCCCACTACCGCGGCTAAATGTATGACAATGTCTGGTTTCCCGTCTTGATATGCTCTTTTTACTCCTTCCATCTCTACAAGGTTATAGTCTTTACTTCTGGGGACAAAGATATCTCTGCAGCCCTTCTCTTGCAGCTTCTCAACGACATAAGAGCCTAAGAAGCCGGAGCCGCCTGTTACCATAACTCTTTTTTTATTCCAAAAGTTCTCCATACAGAAACAAATACCTGCCCTCCTTTTGTATTTTTTTCAATTCTTTCCAATACAGGAATTTATCTCTTTGAGTTATAAATATTATAAAAATAAAACCTTATCTCTCAAGGATTTAAAAATTTTCTTTTACACTTTCCCTCAGACTCTTTATGGGATGATATGCACAGGTTTGCGCAGGCTGAAGCCTGCGGCTACCGTTAAATACCATAAAATTTAAAACAAAATGGTAGCCGCAACCTTCAGGTTGCGCTTATATTTTCGCAGGCTTATATTCAGATTTTGCGCTCTGTTTCCTTATAAATACCACCGATTGTATTCAGATTAAGTAAGTGCCAAAAATTATTAGTAAAAATTTTTTCAGTTATTTGAAAGAGTTAAATATTATTTAGTATAATTGTTTCTCCAAGAGGAATGAAGAACATGTATGCGAATAGAATTACTTTTGTGGGGAAAATTTTATATTGTCTTATAATTCTTGGTATATTTTCAACAAACATCATAGCGGAGACGGACACAAGCATAGAGAAGAAATTGTCCATTGAGGCATCTCTGGAAGAACGCCTACGGAAGGTATTAGTTGAGATAACTGGCACGGACAAGCTTATTGTGATAGTGAACGCGCAGCTGTACAGCGAAAAAGAGAAGAAAGAGCTAATTCCGCAAGAGGCTAAAAAGCCTAAGACAGTGTTACCCGGCGTCCCAGTAAAAGAGAGCATTGCAGAGAGAAAAATTGAGGAGCTCCTGGCACCACTTGATTTAGGCGAGACACGCACTATGATAAAGAAGCTTTCTGCAACGGTCATATTGGATAAAAAGATACCAAAAGCAGTAGTTGATATTGCCAAGAAGGTGACAATAGGTCTTTTAGGGATAGACTTTTCTCGTGGCGATGAATTAGTTTTTGAGCAGATGGAGTTTTACAAGTCCACTTTCACCTATAAAGAGCTCCTACATCCCCCACATATCTATTATGTGGCAGCTATATTTTTACTACTTTTATTTGTAATTTCCTCCATGGTATATTTTTTCAACCCATTTAAAATATTGCCACCCAGTGTAGTAAATAATATAATCAACATATTACGTGCAGGGCAAGAAAAAGCTTCTACTGTGGGGGCCGGGATTAATGAATTTTATGCTGCTGCAGCTGCACCACAGCTATTACCGCTTGCCCCCACTGCATCCGTTAATTTTACACCATTGCAAAGGACATCTTCTTCCGAAAATAATAGACCATTTTCGTTCATAAATAGCAGCAATAGGGATGCCTTACTTAAAATATTACAATCTGAGCCAGTAGAAGTTATTGCTGTAGTGATAAATTACATCCCGCCAGAGATAGCTTCTTTCATATTTAATTCCTTAGACGTGAAACGTAAAAACGAGTTATCTTTATACCTTAGTAGAATGGAGAAAGAGAACATCGGCCCGGAAAGCTTAAGATCTGTGGAAAAACATATAAAAGAAAGGCTTGAGTTTTTCTACGACAGCAAGGATACGTTAGTCAATTTGCTAAACTCCGCAGATAAGGCGCTACAAAACTCTATACTGAATACTTTGCGTCAACATGCGCCCGAGGTGTTTAATAAAATAAGAGCAGAGATAGTCAGTTTTGAAGATATTCTTTCCTTGCCGCCGCAGGCGATAATGGCGATTTTGCAGCAAGTAGGCTACGGCGCTTTCTCTCAATTGCTTAAAAGTTCCTCTGTGGAGGTGAAAGATAAAATATTGAATTCGCTTCCCGAAGGTATGCGGCAAAGGTTGCAACAAGAGATAGAGTTGGGGCGTCCTTTGACAGAAGAACAAATTAATTCTATAAAGCGCCAAGTTAACCTCCTTATAAAAACGTATAAGTCAACACCTGCTAAATAAAAAATCGTCTAACAAAGGAGGTAAAAAGGCACTCTGTATGGATATAATGACAATATTTGGGCTGCTGTTAGGCGCAGGCGTAGTGTATTATGTTATGTGGCGTGGTGATATAGTGCATTTATTGTTTAACAGCGATGCGTTCATTTTAGTCTTTGGTGGCACAATAGCAAGCACTCTTATTGCATATCCTTTCTCTGTGTTAAAGGAAATACCGAAAGCCTTCAAGTTAGCATTCTTTCCTAAGAATCGTCCGTCCCCATTGAAGACTATAGAGCAATTAGTTACGATGTGCGAGCATGTCCGCAGAAGCGGTGTAATAGCTCTCACAAATGATATCCATAATATAAAGAATAAATTTTTCCGTAATGCAGTCCAGATGCTTATTAACGGCTTTGAAGTTGACGTTGTAGAGGATACATTAAGGAAAGAAATTATATATGTGGAGCAGCGGCATCAAAAGGTTAGCAGTGTTTTCCGTATGATGGCCACCGTGGCGCCTATATTTGGCCTTTTAGGGACACTTATTGGTGTAGTGCAGGTGTTGAAAAATTTGACCGACCCGAAAACTATGGGCGCTTCAATGGCAATTGCAGTAACTACAACTTTCTACGGCATTTTTGGCGCAAATTTCTTATTCTTGCCAATAGCGGTTAAGCTCTCGGAATACAGCGAAGATGAAATATTGAACATGGAGCTTATAACCGAAGGTATACTTTCAATACAGAAAGGCGACGTCCCCTTGCTGACTGAGAAAAAATTAGAAGCCTTTTTATCGTCAAAACTTAAAGAAAAAGAACTGCAACAACAAGGTGTACGGCAACAAAAATAAAATAGATAGATGCCTGCGAAATCTGTAAGGAAAGTAAGTCCTATCTGGTTGACTATCTTCTCCGATATGGTGACAAATCTGACATTGTTCTTTATGATGATGTATGCTTTTACGCGCGTTAGCGAGACGGAACGTATGCAATTTATAGATGGTTTACAGAGTGCTATCTCGCAAGATAAAAAAGCGGAGATGCGTGCAGAGTCCGTATTGCGAAAATTGCGTACCCAAGAGACGGCATCTGCTATAGAAGAAATATCCAAACACGAGGAATTTGCTAAATATGCAAAACTTGATATATCGGAGCAATTTGTAAAAATAACTTTAGAAACACCGGTATTGTTCAATATAGGCAGTGCAGAACTCAACCCTAAAATGTTGAAAATACTTGACGATATTGCACGCATCATAAAGCTTTTGCCAAACAGGATAATAATAGAAGGTCACACGGATAATTTGTCCATCACTGGGGGAAAATATAGCTCTAACTGGGAGTTGTCCATAGCGAGAGCATTGAGCGTATTAGAATATTTTACCGTAGTGAAAGGTTTACCAGCGGAGAAGTTCACTATTGCAGGCTACGGCGAGTATAAGCCTATTGCGCCAAACGATACAGAAGAAAATCGTTCCTTAAACCGCAGGATAGAGATTTACATAGTGAAATAAAAAAATTAGAATGAGATGAAGCGCGAGAAAGGCTACGTTGAAGATATAAGATCTATCGTTGACCCATCCTCGTGGATGGTCCCATATTGTAATCTATTGACTATTTTGATGATATTTTTTCTTCTGCTTTACGGATTTTCCACTATTGGTGGCATCAGGTATGAGAGAGTGCTGATTGACCTGCAAAGGACAGCCTTAGCAAAAGCTGAGCAGAAAGAGAGCAAGATAGAAGATAAGCTGCAGGAGACACGTGTTGCTGCAGAACTCGTAGATGAATTGAAGAGGATCGCAACTGTAGAAATAAATGCGCAGTATATAAAGATATTTCTACCTTCGCCAGTATTATTCCCTTCGGGCAGTGCGGAGTTGACCCCTGAGGCTGTAAACATATTGAAAGAAATAGCGAGTTCGCTGAGAACAATAAAAAACAAAGTCATAGTTGAAGGACATACTGATAACATACCGATTAGCAAAGGTGGGAAGTATAGCTCTAATTTTGAGCTTTCAGCAGCAAGGGCTTTCAGTGTAGTGAAGTATTTCATAGATAAGGAGAAGATTCCGCCGGAGCGCTTCTCCGTGTATGGCTATGGTGAATATAAGCCTATTGCACCAAATGATACTGAGGAAAATCGTGCTAAGAACCGCAGAATTGAGATAAGCATAGTGAGAGAGAAGTGAAAAAAGATTATGAGATGTTTTGTTTTTATTGTTATTTTTCTAATCCCGGGATATTTATTTTCTCAACAGTCTAATGTCAAAGGCGAAAAGATACTTTCCCAGAAGGAAAGAATGGCAATTATAAAATCTTACTATGAAAATGCAGCAAAGTTTTATAGCGCCCAAGAATACGAGAAAGCTATCTTTTGCTGGGAACAAATACTTAAAATAGACCCTGAGCAGCTGCCACCACGTAAATATATAGAACATGCGAGAGCTAAATTGCAAGAAAAATACAACGTTCTACTTAAAGAAGTAGATGACCTCACTAATAAGGGTAGTTACAAAGACGCTGTTGAATTGTTAAAAAAGCAATTTGGCGAGACAGGTATGGAAAGTTATTTAGATAAGAATGTTGTTAGTAAGCTCAGTTTGGCGGCAGAAATTTTTAATAATTGCACAGGCTCTGACAAAGTCTCTTCCCTTATACGGCTAAGCGTAAGCAATTACCTTAACCCTAAAGGAAATCCGAAAACCGCCATTAATGCTTGCATTTACGCATCGCAGTTGGCACCGGAAAATGATGCGATAAGAAAATTTCTTTCCGTATTAGAGAAAGAATTTTCTTCAGTGTGGAAAACAATAACCATTATTCCTGGCATTTCTTTTATAGAGCAGAAGTTGCGTTCTGCACTTGAGTATATATATGACGCAAAATATGAAAAGTGCATCATAGAATGCAATGAGATATTAGAACTTGAGCCTACAAATTTGTTAGCGTTGAAGCGTTTAGGGTCGGCATATTACGCGCTAAATAAAATTGATAAAGCAAAGGAGATCTGGGGGAATGCGTTAAAAATGTATCCGAATGATGACGAATTAAAACAATTCCTTAAAAGATGAAAAAAATCAAGGGGAGGAAAGAAAGGGGGGAGAAAAAATAAAAAATGTTTACTGGTAGTTGTGTTGCTTTAGTTACACCATTTAAAAACAACGAAGTCGACAAAGAGAAGCTGAGGGAACTTGTTGAATTCCATTTAAGTAACGGCACAGATGCGATTTTACCTTGCGGAACAACGGGCGAGTCCGCAACATTGTCCTACGAGGAGCATATTGAAGTTATACGTATTGTAGTTGAAACTGTTAAGAAGCGTATTCCTGTGATAGCGGGCACTGGGTCAAATTCTACACGCGAGACTTACGAGTTGACAAAGCATGCGAAAGAAATAGGTGCAGATGCAGTTCTGCTCGTAGCACCTTATTACAATAAACCTACGCAAAAGGGGCTCTATGAGCATTACAGCTTTATTGCTAAAAACGTGGATATCCCAATTATAATTTACAACATACCTGGGCGCACGGGTGTGAACATCTCGCCAGAAACAATAATTTCCCTTGCTAAAGCACATAAGAACGTTATTGGCGTGAAGGAAGCTTCCGGGAGTATTGACCAGGTGAGCGAGATTGTGCGTAATACCGCAGAGCTTAACTTCTCTGTGTTCTCAGGAGACGATTCTTTGACATTGCCGATACTTGCTGTTGGCGGGAAAGGAGTAATTTCTGTAATTGCGAACATTCTCCCACGGGATACACATAATTTGTGCGAATACTGGTTTAAGGGTGATGTTAAGAAGGCGCAGGAGCTGCACCTTAAGATGTTCCCCTTGGTTAAAGCGCTGTTTATTGAGACAAACCCGATACCTATAAAGGCAGCGATGGGTATGTTAGGGCTGTGTTCTGATGAATTACGCTTACCGTTAGTCCCTATGGAGGAGAAAAATAGAGAGAAGTTGTACCAAGCACTCAAAAATTATGGTCTTGTGGAATAAAACATGGAGGATATTATTGCTATTTGCGTAGTTTCAGATACACATAATGACGTTGAGAACATAAATAAGTTAATAAGCGTAATCAGCGACAAAGAGACTTTACAAAAAGTTCCTATTAATGCAGACAAAATTGACGTGGTAGTGCATTTAGGCGATGAGTGCGAAGATGCGGAAATATTTCGGGAAAACAGATTTAATGTTATATCTGTTCCTGGCGTCTTTTGTCAACATTATAGAGACAGAGCCGTACCGCACCGCATAGTAAAAGAAATTGGCGGTGTAAAGTTCCTCTTGACACATACAAAAACAGCACATCCGAATGATTTCCCTGATGATATAAAGCCGGAAGAGGTTATCCAAAAGAAGTTAGTAGATGTCATTCTTTATGGGCACACGCATGTGCCTGCTATAGAGAAGATAAATGACGTGATACTTTTTAACCCTGGGCATTTGAAATCCACGGATAAGCGCGGCTATAGCCCGTCTTTCGGGATCATTGAAGTTGTTGACAAAAGTACGGTAGAGATGAAAATTGTTGAATTATCTTCATTAAACGTGTTTATTGCGGAGAAGTTTAAAATCGTAAAATGAGTAGATATGTTGTATTTTTCTTAGTATTATTGTTATTTACATCTTATGCGTGTTGTGAAGATTTGATACAAATAAACGTCCAGGTGGTAGAAGTGAAGCTTTCTTCTTTGAGGCAATTAGGTATAAAATGGCCCGATAGCATAACGTTTGCGGAGGGCGCTCCGCCGGCAGTTTTCACACTTGGCGAAATTGCGCGCCTGACGCACCTAACTGCAATTTTAAATTTTCTTATCCAGCAGGGTAATGCAAAAATTTTAGCCAACCCCAATCTTGTAGTGGTAAACGGTGGGAAAGCGGCATTCCAGGTTGGCGGTGAAATACCATATCTTGTAGGGCAGAGCCTTGGGCAAAGCTCAGTTGAGTGGAAGCCTTACGGTGTACAATTAGAGATTTACCCTAAAGGCGATAGGAGTAAAAATACTATTTATGCTAAGATAAAAACTGTGGTAAGTAATTTGGACTACACAAACTCAGTACGTGTGAGCGGCTACGCTATTCCTGCGATATCGCTACGTGAGGCAGAAAGCGAAATAGAGGCTTCCCCGGGAACTACTATACTTATTGCTGGTCTTAAATATACCAGTAAGACTTCACAAGAAGAAGGTCTTCCTATAGTGAGTAAAATACCTCTCATCGGATACTTATTTAAGGCGGAGACTGCAAAATTGGAAGACACAGAGCTTAACGTTTTTATCACACCAGCGTTTGTTAGCGGCACGACAAAGAAATAAAAAAACAAATCTATCCGCGCCGCATACCCATTTTTAGAGAGAGAAGTTTTTTCATAATATGGAATAAATTCCCCTTGTATTCTTTTGTGCCGAAAATGTCGTGCAGCTCTTTATATAACGCGAAAAGTTCAGAATAAACATTTTTATTTTCCGGGATCGGGTTATATACTATATTTTTCAAGTGGCACATTTTCTCCTGCGCTTCTTCGCAGCTGCTGTAGCCGCCTAATTCTTTCCCAGCAGCAACAGCACCAAATATAGCTGCACCTAAAGCTGACGTCTGCGACGATGCTGAAATCTTGATAGGTCTTCCTAAAACATCGGCGTAGATCTGCATCAGAAGAGGATTTTTATCCGGTATACCTCCACAGGCTACTATCTCTTCTATCTTTATATTATACTCTTCCAGTCTGTCAATTATTACCTTTGCACCAAAGGCTGTTGCTTCTATCAGTGTGCGATAAATTTCTTCAGGCTTAGTTTGTAACGTCTCTCCTATTATCAAACCAGTCAGTAGAGGATCTATTAAAATTGTCCTGTTGCCGTTGTGCCAGTCAAGCGCTAACAGCCCAGTTTCACCAGGCTTAAACCGCATTGCTTTCTTCATGAAAAGTTCGTGTATACTTATCTTTTTCTTTGCCGCTTCTTTAAGGTACTCGTAAGGTGTATTTTTCTTCACGAACCAGTTAAATATGTCGCCAACTGCAGACTGCCCAGCTTCTATTCCCCAGTAGCCCGGTAAAATTGAGCCGTCCACGATGCCGCATACTCCAGGTATATCTGGCAATTTCTTTGTGTTAGGGAGGACAGCCATGTCGCAGGTTGACGTGCCAATTATTTTTACCAACCTGCCAGGCTTTATACCTGAGCCTACCGCACCTAAGTGCGCATCTACAGAACCTACCGCAATGATAACATTCTCATGCAAGCCTAATTTTCTTGCCCACTCTTTACTGATTTTACCAGCTGGCGTGTCCGCAGTATACGCCTTTTCAAATAATCTATCTCTTAACTTACCCAATTCTGGGCTCAACTTGGTCAAGAACTCTTTACACGGTAAACCACCCCATAAGGGATTATACATACCTTTATGCCCCGCAGCACATATGTTCCTTTTAAGTTCTTGCGGCTTCTGTTTCCCAGTAAGAACCCCAGGTATATAGTCACTACACTCAACCCAGCTGTATGCAGCATCAAAAACTTTCTTATCTACGCGTAAACAATGTAATATTTTCGAAAAGAACCATTCTGAAGAATACTTTCCACCATATTTATTTACATATTCTGGATACTCTTTGGAGGCCAATTCTGTTATTTCTTCGGCTTCTGCGTAGCTTGAGTGGTCTTTCCATAGCCATGCATACGCGTTTATATTGTTCTTGAACTCTTTATGGAAAGCAAGCGGCTCACCATTCTTATCCACAGGTAGTGGCGTGCTTGCAGTAGTGTCAATCCCTATACCGATAATGTTTTCCACGTTAAAGTTTTTGTTCTTCTTTGCTTTCTTTAATACACCTTTTATGCAAACCTCAATACCTTTGATATATTCAATTGGGTGCTGTCTTGCAATATTGGGATTTTTTGGATCGGTTATGACACCGTTTTCTCCTTTCTCATAATTAAACACCTCAGTTGCGATTTCTTCGCCAGTGGAGATGTCCACCAAGAGCGCCCTCATTGAGTTGGTCCCCAAGTCTAATCCAATTGAGAATTTTTTATCCCCCATATTTTGTAATTTTTTACCTCCTTTCATCATTTTTTATTTTTCTTCGTTAGAAGTATTATATTGATTTTCCACTGTAGATTTTGTTTTAATCTTTTTCGGGGTTTATTGATGTCGCATCTATTATTATGGGAGATTTAATGCTTTCTGTTGGTATAGTGTGCTTCATTTTAGGTGTATGCTATTTATATTTTCCTAAAGTCATTTTCAGGGTGAACAGCTTCTTCCGTAAATACTTGTTTAACGATGATTATATTTTACAATATCGCAGGCGCGTAAGTATAGTGTTGTTGCTTACCTCTATTTTAATTGTTTATAGCACATTTTTCTCCTCACTTAGGAAAATAAAGTTCTCCCTGAGTGATAATAGGAATATAAAATTCTACACCGCTATGCAAAATATGTATTCTGGGAAATATAATAAAGCTATTTCAATATACGAAGGTATATTGTCGCAAGAGCCTAATAACATAAAAGCTATCTCAAAATTGGTGTATTGCTATTATATGATAGGTAATAAAGAGAAGGCAAAATATTACTTGTCATACGGCTTAAAAATAGAACCGCACAACAAGGAACTCAACAGCTTAGGCAAGACACTGTTTGGCAAAAATTAAATATTTTTTTCATTATAAAATAAAACAGATGGGCACGAAATTGTATCCCCTTATAGTTAAAAAATTTCTCTTCCCGGTGGTTTTAATAATATCATTCATATTGGCGCTACCTACAATTTTTTCACGCATACACACAGAATATAACAATATTAACGTAGAAATATGCTTAGATGAGGAAGAATTTGTCTCTTTGTGCAAGTCTTACGGCTACCCGATAGAAGAGTTCCTCGTAGAAGTTAAAAATTACAATGTATCGTCCTTTTTCCTTAAGGAGGATGACAAACAAAGCCTGATAGATAAGGGCAAGATGGTGGTATTTTCTTCACAGGAGAGGGGAAAGTTGTCGCTGCTGGGCGTATCTTTTTTACCTTATTATGTTCGTGGCGGGGAGCTCTGGATATTTAATGACAAAGCTTCAGCATCAAGAGTTAAATCTTCGCTTACAAAATATGGAATTAATGTGCAAGTCTATAATATTAAAGAATACATAATTTTCTCTTTGTCGTCACCAAATATTAATATATCCTTTGGGCATGATGCGGAGGAGATAAAATTATTGAATAAATTTGGATTTAGGGGTGTGCTTGAAGTTAAAACTTATCCACAAAAGGAAATAATGGAAAATTACAGTAACCTGTACTTTCTCGCACAAGATGCTTTGTTAACTAAAGAGGAAATTCAAGAGCTGTCAAAATATAATATACCGCTTGTTATAGACGAATTTGGGCCGAAAGTAAATAGGTTATCGCAATTTTATAAACATTTTCCCGCCGTCGCTGTTATGCATAAAATTGCCGAAAATGAATATAAAAAGTATTACACTGAACCATATTCTGTGGAGAGAATTATAGAGCGCATTTTGCGTGCTATAAAGGAGCGCAACGCGCGCGTAATTTACCTTACACCAGTGCCCCCAGAAGTGTTCTATTACAAAGATCCTATACACACACAATTCAAATTCTTAGAGCTTCTAAAAGCAAAAATCTCAGAGCATAGGTTTAAATTAAATGATGCTGAACCCTTCATAATAACTAAGATTAAATTTTTAAAGTTACGCAAGATGCTCGCTTTCGTTATAGCAATACTTTTCCCAATAATTTCGTTACATTATATTCTTAAATTAGAAGCGAAAAGCTTAGAACAGCATTTCATGCTGATATGCTTAATAAACTTATTTGGTGGCGTGCTCGCTTCGGCTCTATTGAGCCATCCTATCTTCTACTCTAAATTAGAGACTTACACAGGAGTAAAGCTTTCTATCCTTTTACCGTTATTTTTTGCAGCCTACATTTTATACAAGCAGGATGTGAATAGAATTGCTGCTGCACCGCTTACGGTTGGTTCATTCTTTATAATGTTAGCTGTAGGTTCTATACTCACGATAGCAATTATTCGCAGTGGGCATACTGTGGTGCATAATTTTACATTCAGGGGGGAGATTATTTTTCGTGAACTTCTGGAGAAGATATTTTTTATACGTCCAAGGATAAAAGAATTTCTTTTCGGGCACCCGCTATTGCTTGTAGGGTTATACTTCAGGCGGGAAAAGTTAAAATTGTGGCGTCTATGTATTCTGTTAGGGCTTATAGGACAAGTCTCTATAATTAATACATTTTTGCATTTGCACACACCCTTCACGATATCTTTATTTCGCAGCTGCCTCGGTATACTATTAGGATATTTTGTTGGCAAAATTGCAATTTTTCTTTACAATATTTTGATAAAAAAGTGGACATAGTGATAAATGGCTACTACGGTTTTGGCAACGTTGGTGACGAGATTATACTTAGTTGCATGTTGAAAGAATTGGAAACGTCTGTCAGCCGGAAAAATATCACAGTGTTGTCCAAAAATCCAGAAGAGACAGAAAATACACACTTAGTGAATGCAAAAGATAGATGGAATATAAGAGAGGTAGTTTCCGCAATAAGAAAATCCTCAATTTTCATTTCTGGCGGGGGAACACTTTTCCAAGACATCACCAGCTCCCTTAGCCCATACTACTATCTCTCTCTTCTATATTTAGCACAAAGGCTCTGTAAAAAAACATTCATTTACGCACAAGGTATAGGCCCTCTGAAGCGTGCCCTCACAAGATATGCATGTAGGCAAATCTTGGATAAGACAGATATAATAACTGTAAGAGATAAATACTCATTAAAATTTCTTTACGCTCTTGGCGTAGAGATGAACAAC
>Ga0272449_1003852_pt1 | contig 12593 bp, 12 predicted proteins | sample YNPCB0241_FD_198679 | JGI IMG/M metagenome (GOLD analysis project Ga0272449, IMG submission 198679) | Hot spring sediment microbial communities from Yellowstone National Park, WY, United States - YNP-CB-024-1 | ecosystem: Environmental > Aquatic > Thermal springs > Hot (42-90C) > Sediment...
CCAGTATTTACCCCCCCCCCGTTTCGGGTGGTGGTATTCCAGTTCGGCAGCGACGCCGAAGGTTGGGGGTAGGGTCAGCGACACCGTAAGCGCGAAAGCGACCGTTTTACCGATAGCTGTGCGCCCTGTTTGGCGCAGGGTTCTGAGCGTAAGCCTCATCGTTGAACCTCCCGTTCAGAAATGTGTCCTGCGTCGGACGGTTATATTATAGCACAGGATTTCGGATTTGTCAAGGGGGGATGTGGGAATTTGGGTTTGCGCCGCCTTGCCAAAGCTGCGTTTGGGGGCTAACGACCAGCCCCTTCCGATGCATCACGGATGAGGTATCCTACATGCTCGGAGGATGAGAGCGATGGCGCTTACACAGACGCAGCAGTTTCAGCCTGGCATGGGGCTGACCACCACGAAAGCCCCGTTTATCGAGGTCGCCCGCAGCCGCGGCGAGCTGTATATCGAGCAGCCCTACGAGCTGTATTCCGAAGAGAACCACGAGGCGTGGCGACGCCTGTACGCACGCATCCAAGACCGCTGGCAACGCTACGCCACCGAGAAGTTCCTGGAAGGCGTGTCGAAGTTGTGCTTAGACCCGAACCGCGTGCCGCGTCTGGACGATGTGAACCAGTTCCTTGCGCCGCTGACGGGCTTCAAGGCGAAGGCGGTGTCGGGCTATGTGCCTGCCTACATCTTCTTCGATTGCCTGCGCCGACGCGAGTTCCCGACCACGATTACCGTGCGCGACATCAACTCGCTGGACTACCTACCCGAACCCGACATCTTCCACGACATCGCAGGGCATGTGCCGATGCACACCGACAAGCGATTCGCCGATACGCTGGTGCGCTTCGGCGAGGCGGCGCATACCGCGGCGCGACTCGTGCAGGAAATCAAAGACCCCGAGCTGCAGGTGCAACGCATCATCAGCATCACCCGCGCGCTGGCGCGATTCTTCTGGTTCACCATCGAGTTCGGGCTGATGCGCGGCAAAAACGGCGAGCTGAAGGTGTACGGCAGCGGGCTGCTCAGCTCCTACGGCGAAATCGCCCACGCCATCGAGTCGCCCGAGGTGCAACGCTACCCCATCCAACTGGAGTGGGTCATCAACCAATACTTCGAGATCGACCACTACCAGCCGCTGCTGTTCATCGTCGACTCGTTCGACCACCTGTTCGACCTCGTCGACCAGCTGGAGCGGTGGATGCTGGAGGGCAAGCTGAACAATGTGGCTCCTGGCGAACCGACGATGAGCGAGGAGGACATCCGTAGCTTCCTGGAGGCGGTTGTAGACTGACGATGGGGTCGTTGCGCTGGGTGTTGGCTTCGGGGTCGCCGCGGCGACAAGCGTTGATGCGGTTGTTCGGCGCGCCTTTCGAAGTCCACCCCGCGCAGATTGAGGAGCATCTGCCCGAATTCTCGGCGCGCCCTGCCGTGCTGGGCAAGCGTCTGGCGCGTGCCAAAGCGGAAGCGGTCGCGCCGCACTACCCTGACGCGCTGATTATCGCCGCCGACACGCTGGTGGTCATCGACGGGCGCATCTTGGGCAAGCCCGCCGACGAGCGCGAGGCGTTCGAGATGCTCCGCCTGCTGTCGGGGCGCACGCACACGGTGATTACCGCACTGTGCCTGCTACTGCGTCGTGAGGGGCGCACCGTGCGCACCGTGCTGGACGCGCCGCGCTCGCGCGTGACCTTCCGCCCGCTCAGCGACGCTTGGATCCGCTGGTACATCGCCACGGGCGAGCCGTTCGACAAGGCGGGCGCGTATGGCATCCAAGAGTACGGCGCGCTGCTCATCGACAAGGTGCAGGGCTGCTACTTCAATGTGGTCGGGCTGCCGCTGGCGACGCTCGCGCAACGGCTGGAAGAGCTGGGGCTGTGGTCGCCTGCGGGACAGGTAAAATGAGGCGACCCGCCGACGCCGATTCATCGCCCACGAGATGCTCCGCCTGCTCCAGCCGCCATGGAGTAAACTCACACCTTTGCCCGCTAATGTAAGCAAACCCGCCGAAAGGTTTCAACGCCCTCGTACGCCATGGGGGCACCGAGCCTCGTCAGGTATAATCCCCCGCAAGGAGCGACGGTGCAATGCGAGAGTTTCCGACGAATCCCGAAGCATTTACTGACGAAATTGCCGAGCTAACCGAACGCCACTTGAACCCCGGACTGGCGAAGGTGCTGCGCTTCGCAGGGCTGGGCGTGGAGTGGTACGCCGAAGGGTGCTATATCTGGGACGCGCAGGGGCGCAAGTTTCTGGACTGTCTCGGCGGATACGGCATGTTCGCGCTGGGACACCGCCATCCGAAAGTCGTGGAGGCGGTCAAACGCCAGCTGGACATGATGCCGATGCCCAGCAAGATTATGTTCAACGCCCCACAAGCACTTCTGGCAGCGAAACTGGCGGAAGTGCTACCAAGCGACCTGCAGTATAGCTTTTTCTGCAATTCTGGCACAGAGGCGGTGGAGGGCGCGATTAAGCTTGCCCGCAAGGCGACGGGGCGCGTGAAGATGATTAGCGCTATCGGCAGCTATCACGGCAAGACGATGGGCAGCCTCTCTGCCAGCGGGCGCGAAGTGTACCGCAAGCCGTTCGACCCACTGCTGCCAGGCTTTGTGCATGTGCCGTTCGGGGACGCCGATGCCGTCGCTGCGCACTTCGACGAGCAGACCGCAGGCGTCATCATCGAGCCGATACAGGGCGAGGGCGGCATCCGCATCCCGCCCGACGACTACCTGCCCCGCCTGCGCGAGCTGTGCGACCGCCACAACGCCGTGCTAATCGTGGACGAGGTGCAGACGGGACTGGGACGCACGGGCAAGCTGTGGGGCGTGGAGCATTCGGGCGTGCGCCCCGACATCGTGACGCTTGCCAAGTCGCTGGGCGGTGGCGTGATGCCCATCGGCTCTTTCTCGGCGGGCGCGGCGCTGTGGGACGAGATGTTCGGCGAGAACCCACTGCTGCACACCAGCACCTTCGGCGGCAACGAACTCGCCTGCGCCGCAGGGCTGGCAACGCTGGAGGTCATCGAGCAGGAGGGGCTCGTGGAGAACGCCCAGCGTGTCGGCGAGAAACTCCTGCGCGGGCTGCGTCAGGTGCAAGCCGAATATCCCGACTTCATCCAAGAGGTGCGCGGGCGCGGGCTGATGATTGGCGTCGAGTTCCACGAAGCAGACTTCGGCGAGCTGACCATCACGAACATGATTCAGCGCGGGGTCATCGCCGCCTACACGCTGAACAACCCGAAGGTGATTCGCATGGAGCCGCCGCTGATTCTGACCGAGCGCGACGCCGAGTTCGCGCTGCAGGTGTTCGCCGAGTCGGTCGTCGCGGCGCGCGAGCTGGTGCAGGCGGTGCTGGCTTAGTCGGGATACACGATATCGCCCTCAATCAGCCAGTCGTCGCCGAGTTTGCGGTGCGTGATGTTCACTACCCGCGGGGCGCGTGCGACTTCGGCGACGCCCAGCCCCTCCAACGCTGTGCGTGCGTCCGCGCCGCCAATCAGCTTTGGTGAATAGAAGTACGCAATCCGATTGGCGAGCTTCGCCTCCAGAAACGACGCCGCGACCTGACCCCCGCCCTCTACCAAAATACTCCGCACCTCCCGTATGTGCCACAGGTAGCGAACCACCTCGCGCACATCGACGCGATAGGGGTCTTCGGGTTTCGTATAGACAGGCTCTGTGTAGACGCCTAACTGCTCCAACCAGCGCGCCCGCTTGTGCAACTGCTTGCCGTCGGGGTAGTATGGCAGCCCCTTATAGAAGACAATCGTGGGCAGGTCCTGTAAGCCCCGCCAAGTGTTCAGGATGGGCATCTCGCGCGGCTTGCGATGCCAGCGGTAGAGGCGCACCTGTGCATCGAGCACGACGCGCAGCGGCTGGTTCCGAACGCCGCGCACGCGGGCGGTCAATCGCGGGCGGTCGCGTATCACCGTCTCCACCCCCACCAGCACGGCTTGGTGTTCGGCGCGCAGGCGGTGCGCCGTCCCGCGCGCTCGCGTGCCCGTAATCCACTTCGAGTCGCCCGTATGCGTGGCAATCTTGCCGTCCAGACTCATCGCCGCCTTGAGCGTGATGAAGGGGCGATTGTGCCGACGCCAGTAGAGATAGATGCGGTTCACTGCCTCCAGCGCATCGATGAGTTTCGCTTCGGCAGGGATGTCAGGGCTGAGTATCTCTACCTGCACGCCCGCCTCGCGCAGTTGTTCGACGCCCTTGCCGTTCACTTCGGGGTTCGGGTCGAGCATGCCGACCACCACACGGGCAATTCCTGCGGCACGGATGGCGTTTGTGCAGGGGGGTGTGTATCCGTAGTGGCAGCACGGCTCCAGCGTTACATAGAGCGTTGCGCCGCGTGCGCGTTCGCCCGCTTGTTGCAGCGCGTACACTTCGGCGTGTGGCGCGCCCTTGTAGGGGTGGAACCCCTCGCCCACCAGCACGCCGTCCTTCACGATTACCGCGCCCACATGCGGGTTGGGCGCAGGGAAGCCGCGCTTGGCAAGCCGTATCGCGCGGCGCATCCACTGCAAGTCTTGTTCACTCAGCGCCATTTTTGCTCCCTCGCTCGCGTTCGCGCCGTCGTCGGTAGTCGGCGCGGATTTGTTCGGTCATCTCCTCGAACGCCTCGCGGTGCGCTTTGCGGTACTGCTCGCCAATCTGCTGGATGTCCTTGAGGGCGAGCCAAATCAGCGCGAAGAGCAAGCCGACTGCGATCACCAGCAGCGCGCTCGCCGCCAGCAGCCACAGTCGCTTCTCGTCGGCGGTCTCGCGCGGCAGCGCGTTCAACAGCACAAAGCGCAGCGGGATTAGCCCCACCAACGCCCCCAGCAGAATCGCCATCCACGCTCGGTACGACAGTCGCTTGCTCATGCTTTGTGGCTCATTAGCGCAAGGCGCAGCGCATTGATGCCCGCCTGCGGGGTCGGCGCAGCAAACACGCTGGAGCCTGCCACCAGCACCTGCGCGCCGCTCGCGACGAGTTCACGGGCGTTGTCGGGCGAGACGCCGCCGTCCACCTGTAGCAACACATGCGGCGCGTCACGCTGGATTAGCGCCGCCGCTTCGCGTATCTTCGGGTACATCAGGTCGATAAACGCCTGCCCGCCAAAGCCAGGGTTTACCGTCATCACCAGCAGCAGGTCAATCGCGGGCAGCACATAGCGCACACTCTCCAACGGCGTGTGCGGGTTCAGCGCGACGCCCACCCCGCAGCCCAACTCGCGAATCTGCTGAATCACGCGATGTAGATGCACGCACGCCTCCACATGTACCGTGATGCTGTTCGCGCCTGCCCGCGCGAAGTCAGGAATCAGCCGCTCTGGGTGTTCAATCATCAGATGCACATCGAAGGGCAGGTGCGAATGCGGGCGCAGCGCGGCGACCATCGGTGCGCCGAAAGTCAAGTTCGGCACAAAGTGCCCGTCCATCACATCGAAGTGAATCCAGTCCGCGCCGCCTTCGGTGAGCGCAATCACCGCCTCGCGCATCGCGCCAAAGTCGGCGGAGAGGATTGACGGAGCAATCAGGGGCTGCTGCGCTTTCATTTCACAATCTCCTGTACCAGTTCGTCGTCCACATAGACGCGGATGCGCACCCGCTTGCCATACGCCTCTACGGAGATGACATACACCTGCCCTCCCGCGCGGGTCTCATCAAACACCGTGCGCGTGCCTTGCGCGTCTTCCACCTCGATGCGGATGCGTCGGTCGGGCTGGTCGGTCAGGTCTACTTGCACATCGAAGTAGCGCTGCGGCTCGTTGGGCGGGCGCGTGGTGGTCGGCGAGGCGGTCTCTGGGGCTGTTGGGGGCGATGTGTCGTAGCCCATGCCGATGCTCACAATGAGTTTGATGGGGCGCGAGCGGTCAATCCGCGCGCCTGCGGGTGGCACCGTGCCAATCACATAGCCCAGCGGGATTTCGGCGTCGCGCCGCTCTTCCACTGCGTCCATCACCACCAGCCCCATGCCCTCCAGTTCACGGCGGGCGCGCGATTCGGGGAGGTTGCGCACATTCGGCACCTGTACAAAGCGCGAGCCTTTGCTCACCCACAGATAGACCTTGCTGCCCTTGCGCACCACGCGCCCTTCGGGCGGGCTGACCGAGTAGACGACGCCTGGCGGGTACTGCTCGCTGTAGCCTTCCAGCCGTACCTCTGGCTCCAAGTCCGCCGCGCGCAGGATACGGTTCACCTCCTCCAGCGGCTTGCCGACCACCTGCGGCACGGGGCGGTCTTCGGGCACAAAGCGCAGCGCCATCCATGCCGCAAAGCCAATCACCAGCCCCACGACCACCAGCGCGCCCGTCACGCGCAGCATCGTGCGCAGCCAGCGCGGGATGTCGTCTTCCTCTTCGTCTTCCTCGACAACAGGCGGGGACGGCTGTGTAGGTTTTCGCGCGAAAATATCACTTTTGGCAGGGCTTGCGCTGCGCGAATCGGGCAGGTCAATCGGCGACCAGCCCAGCGACTTGCCGAAGCGCAGCGCGTCGCGCACCGCTTTCAGGTCGTTCAACAGGTGCAGCGCGCTGGCATAGCGTTGGCTGGGGTCTTTCTGCAGGCACTTCGTGACGATGCCCTCCACCGTGCGCGGGGTCGCAGGGTTGCGCTGGCGCAGCGACGGGATAGGGTCGTTCAGGTGCGCTTCGGCGGTCAGCACAGGCGTCTCACCCACAAACGGCGGCGCGGCGGCGATCATCTCGAACAGGATGACCCCGCAGGCGTAGAGATCGCTGGCGACGCTGGGCGCGCCCCCGCGAAACAGTTCGGGCGCGGTGTAGGCAGCCGCGCGCGCCTCATGCGCTGCCGCCAGCCCCAGCTCGGCGCGATAGACCCCGCGCATCCCCACCCCGTTCAGCCACACATGCCACTCGGAGCCGACGATGATGTTCGCAGGGCGCAAATCGCCGTGCGTCAGCCCCGCGCTGTGAATCGCCTGCAGACCCTCCACCACGCCGATCATAATCTCCACCGCAATCGGCACGGTGAACGGCGCGGTGCGGCGGATGCGCGTCGCCAAGTCCAGCCCACGCACAAACTCCTCCACGAAAAACGGGGGCTGCGCCTCCAAGTCTACCTCGTACAGTTCGGGCAGGTTGGGGTGGCGCAGTCGCTTCCGTGCGTCCAGCGTCATCTGCAGCGCGTCCAGCAGCGGGCGGTTCTGCGCATACGGCGCACGCAACGCCTTCAGCGTCACCACACGCGAACGGCTCAAATCGCGCGCGCGGTACACATAAAACAGCAACCCCTCCGCCAGTTGCTCAATGAGTTCATAACGCGCCGCCAGCACATTCCCTGTCATGGCTACCGTTAAGATACCAGATTTATGCTGGCGGATGTGCTGTTATTGCGTCAGCCCCCCATTCCGCAAGGTCGGCAGCAGCGTCGGCAACTGGTGCGGGGCAAGCGGCGTTGACTCGCTTGCGAAGCCGTCGGGCACGCCCAGCCCGCGCCGAATCGTCTCCCACCAGTCCCACTGCACGATGTGCGAGGCGTCGAAAATCATCACGCCGTGCGAGTTCAGCCGCGCCGCGCGAATCGCCCGCTCGAAACCCGAAGGGTCGCCCCGATAGTCCAGCGCGTAGATCCCCGAATAGACAAACAGGTCGCCGTTCGTCCACTCCATCACGCGGCGCGTCATGCCCTCCACCGTGCGGATTTCGTCGCCATCATACAGCGCCGCTTCGTTCATAAACGGTATCGAATAGTAGACGCCAGGCATCAGGTAGTCCATATCGTACAGGTAGGAGGTGAGTCGGTATTCGGGGCTGACGAACCCATAGGGGCGCGCCAGCGCGTCGCTGCCCCAGTTCACGCCCAGCTCGAAGTAAATCGGATACCAGCTGCCGACATACGCGCCGATGGGCATCGGGCGAATCGACTCTATCGTGCGTCGAATGTCGCGCAGCAGGTCGCGAATCACGCGGGCGCGGAACTCCGCCCACTCCGCAAAGCGCGCCCCGCGCGTGAAGCCCTCGCGCGGCAGCGTCGGCGGGCGCACAATATCGTCGGGCCAGTTCGCCACGCGCCCGTACTCCGCCTCGAACGCCGCGCGCGTGCGCTCCGAGAAATCGGTATACACATTCGCCCAGCGCATCCGATCCAGCACGAAGCCGTCAATCGGGTAGTTCTGCACAATCTCGCGGATGATGTTCAGCAGTCGCTCGCGCACTTCGGGGTGCAACGGGTTCACGAACACGGCGATGCCCTCCGTGTCCGATTCGGCAATCGGCTGCAGTATCGGCTGCGTCTGCAGGGTCAGCCCGACGCCGAGCGTACTCATCCGTTCCAGACTCAGCGCGGCTTGCCCGTCGGCGACGAGGATCCAACCGTTTTCGGGGGGCGTCAGCGGGCGCAACACGAACTGCCCGTCAATCACCGCCTGCACGCGCAGGTCGTCGGTCAGGATGGCGTATGCCCAGGTGCGCCCTGCGGGGGGCGTCGGCGCGGGGTTGCGCCGATAGGCGGCGATCCCGTCGGGCGGCGGGGTCGTGTCGAAGCGGTTCAGGTCGTAGCGCGACCCATCGGGCAACACCAGCGTGCGCCGACGCGAGTAGGCGACCATCTGCCAGTCGGGGTTCTCGTAGGCGGGACCCGTGTTGAACATCTTGTGCCCTTCCGACAGCACATTGATGTTCGCATGCACCTCCAGGCCAACGGCATGCGCCTCCTCCAGAAACACCTGCAGCACATCCAAGTCGGGGGGAACCTGCACCCCGCGCCATTCGGTCAGCTTCGGTGCAATCTGGCTGTTGTATAGCACATGCCCGCTGATGGGCTTGACATCCAGCACGATGCAGTTGATGCCCACCTCGCGGCACTTGCGCACGAACTGGCGGATTTGGGCGCGGTCAATTAGCCATGAGAGGTTCGCCGTCGCATCCACCCACATCACGCGCCCTTCCAGCCCCATGCGGCGCGTGAGTGCGACCGACGGCGGCAGCGTCTGGGGAAACGCGCTCGCTATTATGCCTGCCAGCCATACCCAACACCACACTCGCCACATCGGGGGGATAGGATACCCGATGAGGTACAATTTGGGTTACGAGGGAAACGAATGGCAACGCTTAGCCTGCATCTTCGCTCGCGCGTGAGCGGAGAGGGAACACTGGAACTCAAGGTGCCTACCTCCCTTCCAGAAGGAGAGGTAGAGGTATTGCTTATCGTGCGTCCAGTTGAGAGCATCCCTGCTGACCGCTGGCCAGAGTCGTTTTTCGAAAACACTTGCGGACGCTGGATTGGCGAGCTGGAACGCCCCTCTGTGGGTGATTACGAGACACGCCCTGCGCTGAGTAGCGATGAGGTATCTGCTTGATACCAACACTTGATGATAGCGGCAATCGCGCTGGCAAATGGACTGACCCTGATTACCAACAACCTTCGTGAATTTGAGCGCATTCCCAATCTCATCTGCGAAGACTGGACAGTTTGACAATCCCTTCGGCGGGGTACAATCTTCTTGATGGGTCTCTCCCTGAATGTTCAGATACCTGAGAGCCTGCAGCAAGCGCTGGAGCTGGCAGGCTACTCCGCCGAGTCGTTGGGGGTGGAGGCGCGTCGTGCGCTTGCCGCCTCACTCTACGCCCGCCGCATTCTGACTTTAGCTCAGGCGGCGCAGTTGGCGCAGATGCCCATGCGTGAGTTCCTTCCGTTCCTCGCAAGCATGGGGCTGCCTGCCCTTAACTATCCGCCCAGCGAGCTTAATCATGATGTCGAATCTATCCGATGGCAGATTCAAGAAGAGTAGAGGCGGTTGTTGACACTTCGTTCCTCATCGCCCTGCAGTGGCTGGAGCTGCTTGAGACGCTTGGGCAAGTCCACACGAGAGTTCTCGTTCCAGAGCGGGTGTGGGATGAGTTCGCTGAGGGCGCCAGTGAGGCGGAACTGGCTGCTGCTGCAAGAATAGGGGTCATACAACGCACCCAAGTGTCTAACGCCACCCTTGCGGCTGCCATCGGGACAGCGGCTGAGGGAGGCGAGGCAGAGGTGATTGCACTTGCGTTGGAAAGCGGGATTATCCTCGTGCTTATGGACGACTATCGGGGGCGCAAAGCGGCGCAACGACTGGGATTGAAAACGCGCGGCATTCTCGGACACCTGCTGCTCCTGAAGCGTCTGGGGAGCATCGAAGCCGTAAGAGGATACTTGGAAAAGCTCAAAGAGAGAGGTTTTTTCCTCAGTGAGCAGATTATCCGTGAGGTTTTATCGCTTGCGGGCGAGGAGTAGCAACTTCGGAATAGGCTCCTTGGTTGCCCCATCGGGGGGATAGGATACTCGAAGTGTCACCTCCTGCAGGTTGCCCCCCGCATCGCGAGGGGAACCGAGAATCGCGCCTGCTCGGTTCCCCCTGCGGGCAGGGGGAACCTTAAGGAGGGGGTCTTCACGCACACTTTTTCTGCAAGTTCTGGCTGCGCGATTGGTATCAATCACAGGGTACACTCCTTCCCACTATGACCCAACGCGCACTGCCCGAGGCGACCCCGCGCAAGCTCCCGCGCTGGCGTGGGTTCAACCTGCTGAATAAGTTTGGACTGGAGTGGAGCAACTCGCCCTTTGAAGAGAAAGACTTCGAGTGGATTGCCGAGCTGGGCTTCAACTTCGTGCGCCTGCCGCTGGACTACCGCATCTGGACGGAGAGCGACAACCCCTACCGCCTCAAAGAAGCCGAGCTGCGCGAGATCGACCGCGCCGTGCAGTTCGGCGAGAAGCACGGCATCCATGTGATGCTCAATTTCCACCGTGCGCCGGGCTACACAGTCGCCTCGCCGCCTGAGCCGCTGAACCTCTGGAAGGACGAAGAGGCGCAGCGGCTGTGCATCCACCACTGGACGCAGTTCGCTAAGCGCTACAAGGGCAAGCCGAACCGCCAGCTGAGCTTCAACCTGTTCAACGAGCCTGCGAATGTGGACGCCGAGTCACACCGCAAGGTAGTCGAGCGCGTCGTGGGGGCAATCCGCGAGATAGACGCCAATCGCCTGATTGTGTGCGACGGGCGCGACTGGGGCGCGACGCCCAACGAAGACCTGATTCCGCTGCAGGTCGCGCAGGCGACGCGTGGCTACCAGCCCTTCCGCCTGACCCACTACCGAGCGGAATGGGTACCAGGCGCTGATCAGATGGAGCCGCCGCGCGAGTACCCCCTGCGCGAGGGCGACACCGTGTGGGACAAGGCGCGCCTGTGGGAACGCTACTACGCCCCGTGGAAGACATTGGAAAGCAAGGGCGTCGGCATCATGGTCGGCGAGTTCGGCGCGTACAAGCACACCCCACACACCGTCGTGCTGGCATGGATGCGCGACCTGCTGGCGCTGTGGAAGCAGGTAGGCTGGGGCTGGGCGCTGTGGAACTTCCGCGGACCGTTCGGCGTCCTCGACAGCGACCGCGCCGATGTGGAGTACCAAGCATGGCGCGGGCACAAGTTAGACCGCCAGATGCTGGAGCTGTTGCAGGCGATGTAATTAACTGCGCGACCAGAGTTTACAATTTCCCCCCTCCTACAGGTTCCCCCCGCTTCGCGAGGGGAACCATGCTGCCCGCCTGACTGGTTCCCCCTGCGGGCAGGGGGAACCTTAAGGAGGGGGTTCTCGTTTGCTCGTTTTTCGAACTTTGACCATGCCGCTGGTATTATCTGTAATTGTGGCGCATGTAGGCGTCCAGCAAAATCGCGGCGGCTACGGCGTCCACGACCGCCTCGCGCTTTTTGCGGGGCAGCTCGCTCTCGCGCAGGCGGCGCTCCGCCTCCAGAGTGGTCAGTCGCTCGTCGTATAGCTCGACGGGAATGCCCAGCCGCTGGCGCAACTGCTCGGCGAACGCCTCCACCGCCTGCAGCTGTGCGCTTTGCGCGCCCCACAGCATGTACGGCGCGCCGACCACCACCTGCTGTACCCCTTCCTGCTGCAGCCAGCGCGCCACCTGCTCAAGGTCGTTCGGCAACACAGCGGCGGGGAAGGCGATGCCGACCTCCGTGTTGGCGACAGCGACCCCTATTCGCTGCGCGCCATAGTCCAGCGCGGCGATGCGCATTCATTCCTCCCAAGTCAGCACAATCTTGCCCGACTGCCCCGACGCCATCAGTTCGAAGGCATGCTCATACTCGCACCAGGGCAGCACATGCGTGATAGCAGGGCGCACATCGAGCGCGCCTGACAGCAGCAGGTTCTGCATTACCTGCCATGTGTGGAACAGTCGCCTGCCGATGATGGCGTGAATCGCCACGCCCTTGAAAATCAGCGCGTTGAGATCGAGCGTCACTTGCTGGGCAAACAGCCCCAGCAGGCTCACCTCGCCGCCAGAGCGGATGGTGCGGGTGATGAGGTCTATCGAAGTGGGGTGTCCCGACATCTCCAGCGCGACATCGACGCCCAGCCCGTCGGTGGCGCGCCGAATATAGCCCTGCACATCGTCGGTCGTCGGGTTCAGCACGGCGTCCGCGCCCATGCGTCGGGCAAGCTCCGCGCGGTAGGGACGCACTTCGGTCGCAATCACGCGCGTTGCACCCAGCGCCTTCGCCACGCCGATGCTGAACAGCCCGATTGCGCCGCAGCCCGTAACCAGCACCGTCGCGCCGCGCACATCCGCTGCCGTCACCGCATGCACCGCGTTGCCCAG
>Ga0272449_1003853_pt1 | contig 12593 bp, 6 predicted proteins | sample YNPCB0241_FD_198679 | JGI IMG/M metagenome (GOLD analysis project Ga0272449, IMG submission 198679) | Hot spring sediment microbial communities from Yellowstone National Park, WY, United States - YNP-CB-024-1 | ecosystem: Environmental > Aquatic > Thermal springs > Hot (42-90C) > Sediment...
GATTAATTGTGCTTTGTTCAAGCTTCTTCCAGCCATTTCCTTACCTCTTAAAAAATGTTAAACCAAACACCTTTATACTTGTCAATCTTAACCTAACTATTTGCAAAAATCTAAATTACAAAAATATCATTTAAAAAAATAAATTTAATCAATTTTTAAAGAAATAAAATCGATTTTTTTGTGAAAATATTTTGAATGGTCTTGTTTTCGTTTAAAAACAAAAGGAGATTACCCAAGACAATCCATTACAATCCATTCTATGTATAAAAAATATTTGGAATTGTTCAATACAATCTAAACTATATTTGAATTTTTAAAAATTATCAAAATTTGCTCTATTGTTGGGGTAATTTATGAATTGCCTATAAAAAACATACAACAAAACATATCGTCATAAGATGTACAATTCGTGGCAAGCACATAGGAACAGTGGGTAAACACACTGGTTCGCCCCTAAGCATTTTTCAGACATCGGATGTTTCGCAAACATCCGATGTCTTTAATTAATGAACTCCGTTAGGGTCAAGAAGGAAAGTTTTCGGTCAAAACATCAATTAATTTAATATCTCCTAGGAGCGAAAAATTATTCGCCCCTACAAAAACACAATTACCAAGCATTCCTACATCATCATCAACATCGTAAGGGCAGACCTTTGTGTCTGCCCCATAAGTGCTTTAGTGAAATGAATTGAGTAATTTCCAAAAAATATGATTTCTGGTCATAAAAGATTAGCAATAATTTCATTGGTTTGCTTATTTTTGCTTTACAACTTTTTTAGTTTTAATTTTCCTTAAACTTTTTTGTTTTATGATAGAAAAATACTTAATTAGTTTACAAGACACATTAAACAAAGGAGATGCCCGAGAAGAGAGCTTCTACGTTCATCTGGAAAATTTAATCAAAGATTTTGCCGAGGCGAGCCAAATCAAAAACCTTGATATTACGATACTCCCCAAAAAAACCGAAGCTGGCAATCCCGACTTCCGTATCTGGGATGGAAAGCATCATATCACTGGCTACATCGAAGCAAAAGAACCGTCGGTAGCTCTGGACAAGATTGAGGAGTCTGAACAGTTAAAACGCTATCGAAGTACTTTCCCAAATGTTATTCTCACAAACTTCTATGAATTTAGACTATACAGGAACGGCGAACTAATAAAATCCGTTTCGATTGCCAATCCTTTTGTTGCTTTGAAGCTTCAAACTGTTCCGTCTGTGGAAAACGAAACAGAGTTTTACGATTTACTGAACACCTTTTTCTCGTTTTCACTACCACAAGTTCGCAATGCAAGGTCGTTGGCAGTGGAACTGGCAAAGCGGACTCGCTTTTTGCGAGATGAAGTAATAAGCATTGAACTTGCAGAGGAAGAAAAGCAAGGCAGAAGAGCAATTTTAGGATTTTACGAGGCTTTCAGAAAGTATTTAATAGGAACTCTCACCAAGGAAACATTTGCCGATTTGTATTCGCAAACAATAACCTATGGCTTGTTTGCTGCCCGCACTCGTAGCGATAATTCTTTTAACAGAGAACTTGCTTTTAAATACATTCCAAATACTATCGGTATCCTCAAAGATGTCTTTCATTTTATTTCTCTCGGGAAACCACCAAAATCTCTCGAAGTAATTGTCGACGATATTGCCGAAGTGTTGAATGTTACAGATGTTAACAAAATTCTTCACGAGTATTACGAAGAAGGGAAAGGACACGACCCTGTAATCCATTTCTACGAGACATTTTTGAGTGAATACGACCCATCAATTCGAGAAAAGCGAGGCGTGTATTACACGCCCGAACCAGTCGTTAATTACATCGTCCGTTCTGTGCATCAATTCTTGAAAACGCACTTCAATATCTCCGATGGTCTCGCCAGCGAAAATGTGACTTTGCTCGACCCAGCAGGGGGAACCCTAACTTTCCCTGCCGAAGCAGTGAAAGTCGCTGTCGAAGAATTTGTGGAAAAATATGGCTCGGGAGGGAAACAGAAATTCATTAAGAATCACATTCTGCAAAATTTCTATGCCTTTGAACTGATGATGGCTCCCTATGCTATTGGGCATATCAAAATGAGTTTTCTTTTGGAAGAGCTTGGTTATCGTTTGAGCGATGACGAGCGCTTCAAACTCTATTTGACCAATACTTTGGAAATGGAGGAACTGGAACAAATCGAAGTGCCCGGATTAAGTTCGCTGAGCGAAGAAAACCATCTTGCAAGCAAAATTAAAAAAGAACAGCCGATTTTGGTTATCATCGGTAATCCCCCGTATAGCGGGCATTCGGCAAATCAAAATGGATGGACGGAAAAACTTTTGAAGGAGAATATCGATGGTCTCCAAAGCTATTACATCGTCGACAACGAGCCGCTTGGGGAGAAAAATCCTAAATGGCTTCAGGACGATTATGTAAAGTTTTTGCGTTTTGCCCAATGGAAAATTCACAAGGCGGGCGCAGGCATCGTTGGTATGATTACAAACCATAGTTATCTCGACAACCCAACTTTCCGAGGTATGCGCCAAAGCCTAATGAACACCTTCAATGAAATTTATATTCTCGACTTACACGGAAATAGTTTAAAAAAGGAAACCTGCCCCGATGGAAGCAAAGACGAAAATGTATTCGATATTCGCCAAGGAACTGCAATTGCCATATTTATCAAACAGAAAGATAAAAAAGGATGCAAAGTATACCATAATGATTTATATGGACTTCGCGAAACCAAATACAGTTGGTTGAAGGAACATAGAGCAACTCCAAAAAACTACAAACTAATCAAGCCAGAGAAACCATTTTATTTCTTCACCCAGCGAAAAACTGAAAGCATAAAAGGATATTTAAGATGGAAATCCCTAACTGAAATTTTCCCAGTTTATAGTGTTGGAATTGTAACAGCTCGTGACAATTTGACCATCCGCTGGACGGAAAACGAGCTTTGGAATACAGTTTTGAGATTTTCGAAGATGGAACCTGAACTTGCGCGACGAGCTTACGACCTTGGTCCAGACGCTCGCGACTGGAAGGTGCATCTGGCTCAGGAAGATTTAATCCAAAGCGGTCCCGACAAGAAATATGTTAAAAGAATCTTGTATCGTCCGTTCGATATTCGGTATACATATTATACAGGGAAAAGCCGTGGCTTCCATTGTATGCCAAGACCCGAAGTGATGCAACATATGCTTATGGGCGAAAATTTGGGGCTGATTACAATCAGAAGATCAAGGAGTCCTGAAACTTGGAGATTTGCTTTTATTACAAATACAATTATCTCTGGCGCTACATCAATAAGTTCACTTGATATTAATTATCTTTTCCCACTTTACCTTTATATCAAGCAAGAAAAACCAAAAAAGAAGTCTGTTAAACTTAGTTCTTGGATAATTTTTGAACCAAAGGCGGAGTATTCCGCAAACCGCAAACCCAACATATCAAGCGTGATTTGGGAAAAACTTAATGAACATTACAAACATTTGCTATCGCCAGAAGATATTCTTCACTACATTTATGCAATTTTGTTTTCAAATAAATATCGTTTAAAATATGCAGAATTCCTAAAAATAGATTTCCCAAGAATTCCGTTCACAAGCGATTACAATCTCTTCAAATCAGTTTCTACTCTTGGCTCTCGCCTTGTAGAACTTCACCTTTTGGAAAGCAGAATGCTCGACCGTCCAATCTCCAAATTCCAAGGTGAATCAGAAAATGACAAAATCGAAAAAGTTGAATATATTCCACAAGAAAAAAGAATTTACATCAATAACGACAAATTTTTCGATAATGTAACACCCGAACTTTGGGAATATTTCATTGGCGGCTATCAAGTTCTTCAGAAATATTTGAAAGATAGAAAAGGCAGAACAATGGACGACCCCCGTCATTTATGTAGAGTTATTACCGCACTGGCCAAGACCATCGAAATCCAACAACAAATTGACGAAATCTACCCAAAACTCGAAAACAATTTGATTGAGTTTTAGTCAGGCAATTGTTTAAATTCAGCAGTGTTTCACAAAGTGCATTTTTCAAAAAATTTGTTCAAAATTTTGAAAACGCAAATCTTATTAGAGATATTCGTAAATTTGTAACTTTATGAAAATTGGATTAATACTTACAGCTGGTGGAATTGGTAAGCGTTTTGGTTCCGAAACTCCAAAACAATTTGTTTTTTTGAAGGGCAAACCTTTGTTCATTCTCACTTTGGACAACTTACTGAAAATACAGGAATTCAATAACATAATCTTAACTTATCCAAAGAGTTGGGAAAATGTTTTCTTTGATTTAATCGAGCAGTTCCCTCCTTCGAGAACCGTAGATTTTGTCGAAGGCGGGAGTGAACGCTTCTATTCGGTTTGGAATGCACTTCAACATCCGTCGATTAAATCCACCGACATTGTTTTAATTCACGATGCAGTTCGCCCTTTTGTTACATCTTCTTTGATTGAAAGACTTCTAAACGGAATAGCTAACTTCGATGGAGTGATTCCCGGCATAAAGGTTAAGGACACCCTGAAGGAGTCCGACGAAAATGGTGTGGTTTTACACACATTGAATCGCAATAAAATTTTTGCTATTCAAACCCCGCAGGCATTCAAAACCCAAATTCTTGTGGAATCTTATAGCAAAGCAATTAACGATGGCAAAATATTTACGGACGACTCTGGAGTTGCCGAATTTGCGGGTTTTAAAATCAAAATCGTAGAAGGCGAAGAAATAAACATTAAGATAACAACCCCTCTGGATTTCGCTTTCGCCGAATTTTTAAACATTTAACATTTCCATAAGATTAATATGCCCTCTGAAGGTGTAAGATAATTTTCTCTTGTTCCTTAAAACAAGGAAGTAAGGGAAAGGATAAATTTTTTTCCGAATTTTAATTTAGTTGTTTTAGAATTAAAAAGGATATCTAAGAAAATTATTGATATTCCCAGACATCCGATGTCTAACCGTGATAAATCCCGTTTGTGAGAACAAACCCAAAATGGTGTTTCCGCGGTTCCAACGATGTAGGGGCGACCGGCGGTCGCCCCTACAAGTATTTCCCAGACATCGGATGTTTCAAAAACATCCGATGTCTTTCCAAGAACATCTTCAGTCGAAGATTACTCCACCACCACCGGTACGGTCTCGCTTCCGCCACGCCAGCGGATGAGGATGAAGTATATCCCCGCGGGGACGCCACTGCATTCCCATTCCAACTCCCCGCTGCTTGTGCTCCGTGCGTCCACTCGTATTCGCTCCTTCCCCTCTACCTTCCGTCCCATAGTGTCATACACCCCGTCGATTGCTTCCCGCAGGTCGAAACTCCCGTCCCAAGCAACACGAGCCTTCACCCGCACCTTCGCCGGCTGGGGATATGGGTCGGACGCCCAGAAGTGCGTGGTGTAATACCGCTTCTCTACCGTTGGCTCTTTGACTATGCTTGGCTCTTGCTTCTTCAATGTAATCTTGTAGTAGTTGAACGGACGCAGCGAATCGCTCAGCCCTGCGATTGCCACATTCCCACGGAAAATCACGCTCTCGAAATTCGGCTTGCCGTAGTCCCACTCGCCCTCCCGCCATTGGGTGAGGTCGCTGCGGTCGGTATTTTCCAAGAACAGCCCCCGCCCAACAAGATAGAAATGGTCAGAGATGACCATAAGCATCGGATGGAAGTCGCCTTCCTCCGCTTCCCAAAGCAATTTCAATTCATTTGTCTTTCTATCGAATAAGTAAAGTCGGTCGGGAAGGGAAGTAGTGAAAAACAGTGAATCTTGTGTATGCTGATAAAACTGAACAATCTCGTTTTCTATATCTATTCTATGTAAGATTTTGTTCGTTTTACAGGTATCTTCGGTCGAACGAATTTCCACCCAATAGATTTGCGGGAGTGTGGGATTATTTACCAAACAAACATAGGTGAATTTACCAAAAGAATCCGTCGGAAGAATGTGAAGTATACCAAAACCAGTATCTTCTCGAAGACACTTACCAATTTTCATTGATGAATCAAGAAAAGATATTCTATTTCTGAAAGGTTCCCGGATATTGGGATAACAACAGAAAGAAGACAAAAGAAATCCATTACCAAAATTTACTGGTGAAGCAGTTACACTATTATCACTTAACCCACTAAAGCCAAATAAATATGCTATGCTATCTGAATAAGTGTAATTAAATGTTTCCCAAAAATTATTAGTGTAATACAAGGGGCGCTTTTGGTTAGAAACACCTTTTAGGAAGCCCTTCCCAGTTGAGTCAATATAAAAGAATTTCATTGAAGTAAAACCATAGATGCCTTTAGACACTGTATCTCCTTCGGTGTAAGATTTTGAGGGGAGGAAACCAATACCACCATTTGTTGTCCTTGATATTACTGTTACACTGCTTCCGGTAAAAGTAATCCCAGGACCTTGGGTCATTTCAAAAAAGAAAGTTGAATCGTTGAGTATTGCCCGAGGTTTACCCGAAAGATAAGAAAAGAAATTCCAAGTTTTACAATCATCGGGAGTGAACAACAAAAACCTATTTCGACCAGTAAAAAACCAAATAGAATCATTAACAATCAATGAAGGTGGTGTTATTCTGTGTATTATCTCATATTCAAAAAGGAACCCGCCTAATGGATAAAGATAAGTAGCGAAATATATATCTTTAAAAGGAGTGCCGTGAAGAATGAAAGTATCTTTTGGATTTTGAATATATCTTTTAACTCTATATAAGTTGAATAGGTGGTATTCTAAATGCCGAAGAGAATCAATGATAACTTTACGAGACGAATCAAACTTAGCACCCACAAATAAAGATTTTCCATTAGTGAAATATTGGAACGGATCTCCTCCTAATTTCCCCCAATATAAATTGTTCGAAACAGAGGTATCAAATCTCATAAATGTTGTGTCTTTATAAAAGTATTTAAATTGGGTTAGATTTGAGTCGGATGTGTAAAGATTTCCTGCAATGCACAAAATCTTTTGGTCATTAAGGTCAAGTACTTTTACATACAGGCCGAACCAACTACGAGCTCCTTTCGATAGTGTATCCGAGATAGAAAAAATACGGAAGTTTTCTAAATTTGGTTCGACTACAATAAAACAAGAATCTTTCAATGAATCCGACCAGAAAATTATTTTGTCATAATAGAAATACATTGAAGCATAATACTTGTTCACTGGCAAATAAATTTCATCTGGATTCCCTTCTATAAACTCATCCCGATAAGGTTTGAAAAGTGGTGAACTAAGAATTTTCGTAACTTTACCATTTCGGTCTAAAAGGTAAAGCGTATTTAAACCTCTAAGATAAATTCCTCGCTCATTTACCAAAAGATTCAACCAAAGTTCACTTGAATCTATATCCAATGGTTGAATATTCCAACTCAACCCACAATCGGTTGACTTAAGCAGTTTACCTTGAATTGTTATGCCCCAAAGCGTATCGTTGTAATTTACTATTGCTCGAATTTGGTCGAACACACCCACAAACTTTTGTGTCCAATTCTTACCTAAATCACTTGAAAACAAGTAGCTTCCGAAATCTCCATAAATTATAACATTTTGAGAACAGCTTACCCCGCCAAAGAAAGATATTCTCAGAGGTGTTGCCTCAAATTCAAAGCCCCAAAGAATGCTATGGATTAAAGTGAAAAAGATTAAAATTTTTAAAACTTGCCTCATTTCATTCTTCAATTTTTCAAAAACAAACACAAATCTTGACATTATTCACCCCAAACTTTTCGTGGCTTTTTTAATTCATTAATTAATTACCTCCACACTTTTTAAAGAGAAAACAGTTTGGATCCATCGAATCTTCTATACACTCTCCATTGCCTTCAATAGTGCTGCTTAAAACTTGATAATTTACATGAGGTCCATAAGGTGGCTTGTCCTTACATTTTTCGTCATAACATCCCCCAAGATCACAATTACACCAACACCAATCAACTACCTCAATGCAACGTTTATAACAATCTCCATATGCTTGATAAATATAAGTTCTGCCATTGATAATTTCCCTCCTTGCACAAACGGGATAAACAAAAGTTAATAATGCATGTTCTTCATTACAGAGAGTATTTCCACAAAGAAATGCATAATTATTAAGAACCCAATCGCGAGTGTAATCGTAAGCTTGGGATTCCAGACCTGGGCAACAATTTTCAATATAAATATTAAAATAGGCTTCCAAATGGGTAACAGCACAAGTGTAACAAATTACGGCTCGAACACCAGGGCAGTCTGGTAAATCAAAATTCAAAATATAACAAAGGTTAGGGGATTGGCAAACATCGCAAGGGTCTTGACCCTTAGCCTCTTTACTTGATGTAAAGAGAGTTAATATTGTCAACAACAGAACAAAATATATCTTTTTCATTTTTTGTCCCTTTAATTTTGTTTAACAAAATTACTTAACAAAAACAAATTTTCAAAGCGAAGTCCAATGTTTTTTGCACGAAGGTTTGGTTGAACATATCGCAAAAGAATTTCCCCAGCCAGTGCACTTTGGCGGTCCACGACAATTTGAACAGAATTTATGTAATTCAGAATGTTTTCTCCGAGATGAAGTGCTCTCTCTCTCTCTCTACAGCTTGGCAAATTGGATTGAACACAAAAGAAGGGTCGAACAACAGAATTATTCCCTGCTTCGCAACATTAGAAAAGACATTCCGGCACCAACGCCAAAACATTTCCAAATTATGTTGAAGTTCAAATAGCAATATACAAAAAAAGAAAAAAATTTCAAAATTTTTAAAAACTTTCTTTGAAAATTAGATTGCCAAGAGAAGAGGCATTTACACAATGTTCAGTGAAGTATCCAGACATCGGATGTTTTAAAAACATCCGATGTCTTTTCAAGAACATCTTCAATCGAAGATTACTCCACCACTACGGGCACGGTCTCGCTTCCGCCACGCCAGCGGATGAGGATGAAGTATATCCCCGCGGGGATGCCACTGCATTCCCATTCCAACTCCCCGCTGCTTGTGCTCCGGGCGTCCACTCGTATTCGCTCCTTCCCCTCTACCTTTCGTCCCATCGTGTCATACACACCGTCGATTGCTTCCCGCAGGTCGAAACTCCCGTCCCAAGCAACACGTGCCTTCACCCGCACCTTCGCCGGCTGGGGATAGGGCTCCGACGCCCAGAAGTGCGTAGTGTAATACCGCTTCTCTACCGTAGGCTCTTTGACTATGCTCGGCTCTTGCTTCTTCAATGTAATCTTGTAGTAGTTGAACGGACGCAGTGAATCGCTCAGCCCTGCGATTGCCACATTCCCACGGAAAATCACGCTCTCGAAATTCGGCTTGCCGTAGTCCCACTCGCCCTCTCGCCATTGGGTGAGGTCATTGCGGTCGGCATTTTCCAAGAACAGCCCCCGCCCGACAAGGTAGAATCGGTCGGAGATTACCATAAGTAAAGGACGGCACTCCCCTTCCTCAATTTCCCAGAGTAATTTTAATTCATTCGTCTTTCGGTCGAAGAGATAGAGACGGGGAGGTGTAACCATGGTAAAGAAAAGACTGTCTTCATTTAGTGGGAAAAATTGAATGACTTCTTCATTTGGGAAAAGTAGTCTGTATAAAATTTGTTGTGTTTTCCCAGAATCAGGGGTGTAGCGAATTTCAAAGTCCCATTGCTTAGAATACTCGTAATTTTGGGCATACCCAAATAGTATAAACCCAGAATTGCGTGATGGCATAATGTAAAGATTAGTAAATCCCTTGAATGTATTCAAGAAAGTTGGCAACGATTGTGTAAATCCTGTGTCGATTGAATAAAATGAGGTATGAATTGAGTCATTAAAAGTATATGTAATGTACTTAGACAATGTAAAAAGGTAATTGGGGCCAAGTTGAATGGCATTGGAGCCTCGAAAATAGGAGTTTTTAAATCTTTCGAACTTGTATGTTCCCGAGAAATCTTTTGTGTATGCAAAGTCTAAATCATCTGGACTTAGGGAGCGATCGCCAAACCAAAGCCCTCTGCCAGTAGAGTCAATATAGAACATATAGGTGTGGTCAGAAGTTGAAAAATATCCTGTCTTTAAACCGGTATAAAAAGTATCAATTGGGTTATAATTCGAATCCACAATGACATATGGAATTCTATCAGTGTCAAGTCCTATTTCAGTTGGAATAAAAGTTATTCCACCATCTGTTGACCTATCGACATCGTTGTTGTATTCATCGTAATCATTTAAAAAAACAAAGATGGAATCATAGAAAATAAACCTTGGGGAACAATTTGGATGAAGGCTTGAAACCAAACGCCATTCCTTACCCTTATTTGTAGTTAAAAATATACTGTTGAAAGCGGAAACTTTAACAATTATTGAATCCTGAAAAACATAATGTTCAGAACGTTTTAGAAACCATTCGTTTCGAGACTCTCTACTAATCCCCATACTATCGGTTCTAATGTTGGGAGTATAATATTTGTTTTCAAATAAATTATTGTAAGGCAAAAATTTCAAAGAATCCTTGCTGAAGAAGCTAAGTTGATAATCCCAAAGGGTCCCCGGACGATTTCTACTATTGAAAGGTGGGTTTTTCATAAGATACTTTTGCGATAATTTTAAAGTACCAATGAACAAAGTGTCTTTAAGGTAAAAAAACAAATTTTTTAAATGCCAAAACCCCAGGCGAGAAATCTGGCCCCAATAAGTTGAGTCATATGGATTGAAAATTCGTTTGTCGGGGAAAAAATAGGTAAAATTTTCAAATGAAGTATCACAGACTGTAAAGACACCATTCAAAGTTAGCAAATATTTATCAGGTCTTATTTTTATTATTTTCTCAAACACATATGTTTCTGGGTTATACTCGTCTAAAAACTTACCTCGAACATTAATGGTGTGTATAGTTGACAAATCTTCAGAAATGTAACCAAAGCCATTGGTGTTAAAATTGGGACCACTTAGGATGATTTTATTATCATAAAAGTAAGCCTGATAATGTGGAACTTGGATAGAACCGAGCAGTTCGCCTTTTTTTGTGTATCGAATAAATCCACTATCAGTATTAACAATTAAAGCATTATCAGAAACAAACAAGTCCAAAAAGCTCTCGTTCCGGTGATTTTCGACATTTAAAACTTGCCAATCTTTTCCAAAGTTTGTAGATATAAGAATTTTTCCATTTGATATAGCTCCATATAGGGTGTCGTTGTAGTTAACCAGTCTAACAATTGTCCCTTGGCAAGTGTCGATGAATCTCTTTGCCCAAGTCTTTCCTTTATCATCAGAAATTAAAAGGGCACCTTGGGTACCATAGATAATAAGTTTTTCATTAATCCAAACAGCACCTACCCAATTAATTTTTAATGGGGTTATCTCGAAATTCGATATAGAAAAAGAAATTAAAGGAAATGCAGTTAGCAAGATTATCCAAGCCTTTAAAAAAACTTTTTTCCCATTATTATCACCTCCTTTGTATTTAAATAAGATGCCCCAAACTACAAACGTTTGGGGCTAAAGTTTGTTTTAAGGTAGCAAAGGACCATTAAAACCTCCCGGAATGCACTCGTTGTTTATATGAATACAAACTTCCCAGGGGTATTTTGCTCTTAAATTATAGTAATAATCAGGGTTATTCTCCTGACCTGTCGGCGCATACATATAAATTTTTATGTCGTCAGTATTTAAACAACTTGGCATTAGAGGCTGGGTAATTAATGTAGTTCTTTCGTATTTGACGTGGGGCTCATTGGGACAAGGGGGGTCATTACATTTATCATCGCATAAACAATAGCACCAAGTAAAATGATGAATACACACAGCATAGCAGTCATTGGAATATTCCATTGTATAAGCATAAGAATTATTCGGAACATATTTTATTCTAACGCAAAGGGGTTGGGCTATAATAATGCTTGGTGTTTCATCTTTAAAACCGCACGGTTCTATACCGCAATATTTCAATCCCGCTTCATATAAGAACCAATTTTTAACGGCTTCGAACAAATCAACCTGGCAATTCCCAAATGGAAAGTCATATTTTTTTATTAGCACACAGATTCCATTATGTGTTACATCACAACGATAACAAACAGTTACTCTAAATATGTAGGTTAAACCATCTGGACAAGTTGCAGGGACTTCGACAGTTGTTTGCATCCAACCAAGTGGGCACTCATCAGGAAGATGAGTAGTATCGATGAAATTGCAACTCCAGATTTGAGAATACAAGATCTGGGAGAATAAGAAAATGAGAAGAAAAGTGAGAAAATATATCTTTTTCATTTTTTTTTACCTTTAATTTTGTTTAACAAAATTACTTAACAAAAACAAATTTTCAAAGCGAAGTCCAATGTTTTTTGCACGAAGGTTTGGTTGAACATATCGCAAAAGAATTCCCCAAGCCAGAGCACTTTGGCGGTCCACGACAATTTGAACAGAATTTATGTAATTCAGAATGTTTTCTCCGAGATGAAGTGCTCTCTCTCTCTCTCTCTCTCTACAGCTTGGCAAATTGGATTAAACACAAAAGAAGGCTCGAACAACAGAATTATTCCCTGCTTCGCAACATTAGAAAAGGCATTTCGGCACCTACGCCAAAACATTTCCAAATTCTGCTGAAATCCAGATAGCAATATACAAAAAAGAAAAATAAAATTTCAAAATTTT
>Ga0272449_1003856_pt1 | contig 12591 bp, 13 predicted proteins | sample YNPCB0241_FD_198679 | JGI IMG/M metagenome (GOLD analysis project Ga0272449, IMG submission 198679) | Hot spring sediment microbial communities from Yellowstone National Park, WY, United States - YNP-CB-024-1 | ecosystem: Environmental > Aquatic > Thermal springs > Hot (42-90C) > Sediment...
TTAATTAGAAAAGGAAAATTAAAATTAGTGGAATTATGGTGGTAGATAAAATTCAAAAGAGAGACGGCCGAATCGTGGATTTCGAGCCTCAAAAGATCACAAACGCGATTCACAAGGCCATTTTGGCCGTGGGAAGGCAGGACGGAGATTCTGCAAAAAGGCTTTCCGATCAAGTAGTTGCTCTGGTTGAAAAAAGATTTGAGGGAAGGCTTTGCAGCGTTGAGGACGTTCAGGACATAGTGGAGGAGGTTTTGATAAAAAATGGCCTCGCAGATGTTGCGAAGGCTTACATCATTTACCGCCAGAAGCGAACCGAGCTGAGGGAGGCAAAAAGGCTTTTAGGGGTTTTTGACGATTTAAAGCTCTCGGTCAATTCCATAAGGGTGCTGGAGCGTAGGTACCTGCTGAGGGACGAGCGAGGAAATGTAATTGAGACGCCATCGCAGATGTTTCGGAGGGTCGCGAAGGCGATAGCTTCGGTTGACCGTATATACGGCCGTGGAGCTGGCGTGCAATCAACGGAGGAAGAATTCTACCGGATGATGGCGAACCTTGAGTTCCTCCCAAACTCGCCAACCCTGATGAACGCCGGAACTGAGCTTGGGCAACTCTCTGCCTGCTTTGTGATAGATGTCCCTGACTCAATAGAGGGAATTTTTAATGCCCTTAAAACGATGGCGCTAATCCATCAGTCTGGCGGGGGCACTGGATTTTCATTTTCAAAGCTCAGGCCTGCTGGGGATATAGTCAGGTCAACAAAGGGGGTTGCGAGCGGCCCCCTCTCGTTCATGAGGATATTCGACATCGCTACGGATGTGATAAAGCAGGGTGGTAAGAGGCGCGGGGCGAACATGGGGATATTGAGGGTTGACCACCCTGACATAGTTGAATTCATCACCGCGAAGGAGAAAGAGGGGGTCCTGACAAACTTTAACATCTCAGTTGGAATCACCGACGAATTTATGAGGGCTGCGATGAACGATGAGGAATACGATTTGATCAACCCTCGCACTGGGAAGCCTGAGAAAAGGCTCCGCGCTAAGGATGTATTTGATCTGATAGTGAGCATGGCCTGGAGGACCGGAGACCCTGGATTAATTTTCTTAGACGAGATAAATCGCCACAACCCAACGCCAAATCTTGGGAAAATTGAAAGCACTAACCCTTGTGTTACAGGAGACACTTTGGTCGCCACAGATGAGGGATGGGTGAGGATGGACGAATTGAATTCCCACTGCAGGATTGCTGGGATGGATGGGGAGTTCCATAAGTTTGATTGGGTTAAGAAGACTGGAGTCAAGGAAGTTTTCAGGGTAAGAACTAAAGCAGGGTACGAGGTCGAGGCAACTGGCGACCATAAAATTTTAACCAGTTCAGGGACTTGGAAGCGGGTGAGGGAACTATCACGAAAAGACAGATTGATTCTTATCCCTAACGAAAGCTTCGGAAAGTTGCATGTGGATAAAGAAATCGCCATGATGTTGGGGTGGATAGTTGGTAATGGATGCGCGACCAAAAACTTTGAGGATTTAATTTTCTGCTTTAACACGGCGGAAAAACTGGAGCTTCTAACTGTGTTTAAGAATTACTTGGGAAAAATAAATGGAATGGCTGTGGAGCCCATAAGGGATGGCAGCAAAATTCGACTGAAGTGCCCACCAAAGATAGCGAAAATTTTCATTGGGCTTGGAGTGAAACCTAGCGAAAAAAAAGTTCCAACTTCCGTTTTTAAGATGGACCAAGAATCTATCAAGCACTTCTTATCGGCTTTGTTCAGTTCAAAGGGGTCTGTTCAAGGTAATAGGCAAAAGGGTGCTAGCATAAGGCTATCATCGAGCTCATTGCCATTATTAAAGCAAGTACAATTGCTTTTGCTGCAGTTTGGGATCATGTCTAGAGTATGCGAGAAAAGTCGTGGACCAAGGAGGAATGAATTGCCAGGTTCGAAGAGAAGGCCCAAAAAATACTCCTGCAAAGCAGAACATGAACTCGTAATATCTAGGGAAAGTATGTTCAGGTTCATGGAGAAAATTGGGTTTTGCATTAGTTCCAAGAATTTAAAATTTGATAAAATCAAGCCGTCCAAAATTTACCGGGACAACATCGACCTCTCAGTAGAAAAAGTTGAACGTATCGGAATGAGGGAGGTATATGACCTTCATGAACCCGTCACCCACTCCTTCGTGGCAAACGGCATAGTTGTCCACAATTGCGGCGAGGTGCCTCTGCTGCCATACGAGTCATGCAACCTTGGTTCAATAAATTTGTCGAAGATGGTTGAGGAAGGTCAAATAAATTGGGACAAGTTGAGGTCGGTCGTAAGGTCAGCAGTGCATTTCCTCGACAACGTGATCGACGCCAACAAGTATCCATTGAGGGAGATAGAGGAGGCGACCAAAAGGACCAGAAAAATAGGGTTGGGGGTGATGGGATTCGCTGACATGCTAATAAAGTTGGGCATCCCCTACGATTCCGAGCAGGCAATAGCTAAGGCAGAGGAAGTGATGAAGTTCATCTCAGACGTGGCCACAGAGAAATCTGTAGAACTTGCCGAGGAAAGGGGCCCATTTCCCGCATTTGAGGAGAGCGTTTGGAAGGGGAGAGGACTGAAGGGCTTGAGGAACGCAACTCTCACGACCATAGCTCCGACCGGATCTATAAGCATAATAGCAAATGCATCAAGCGGGATTGAACCTTTGTTCGCAATTTCTTACGTAAGGAATGTAATGGGCACGCAGCTTTTCGAGGTAAACCCGCTTTTCGAGGAGGTGGCGAAGCGCGGGGGGTTTTACAGCAGGGAGCTTATGATCAAAATCGCAAAAAGGGGAAGCGTCAGGGGGATGCCAGAAGTTCCTGAGGATGTGCAGAGAATTTTCGCCACGGCATTGGATATAGCTCCTGAATGGCACGTCAGGATGCAGGCAGCTTTCCAAAAATATGTCCACAACGCGGTTGCGAAAACTGTTAACCTGCCCTCGCACGCCACGCTTGAGGACGTGAGGAGGATATTCATGATGGCTTACGGGCTAAAGTGTAAAGGGATAACAGTTTACAGGTACGGGAGCAAAAGGGAACAGGTTTTATATGTGGGCCCGCCCTCATCTGTGGAAGAAGGCCCGCCAACCAGCGAGGGACCATACGTTATGGCCGGGCCGGAATATTCTGGGGGGTGTCCATCTGGCGTCTGCGAGTTCTAAAGGGGGAATGGTCCATCTCTACACCGGAAGCGGGGAGGGGAAGACAACAAATGCCTTCGGCCTAGCTTTAAGGGCGGTTGGCCACGGTTATAAGGTCGTTATAGTCCAGTTCATGAAGGGGAGGAGAAACGTCGGTGAGTATAAGGCATGCCTGAGTAGGCTTTCACCGGAGTGCGAGATCCGCCAGTTCGGTAGGAAGGAATTCGTGGACCTAAAGAACCCTGAGCCTGTCGATTATGAGCTCGCGCGAAGGGGGCTTGAGTTCGCGAAGGAAGCCCTTAAGAGGAGGCCTAAATTGCTCGTGCTCGACGAGATAAACCTCGCGACAGCAATTGGACTTTTGAAGGTTGAGGAAGTTTTGAAACTTTTAAACAACGTCCCTCCATCAACTGTGGTGGTCCTCACCGGGAGGAGGGCTCCGAAGGAGCTGATAGAGCGCGCAGATCTTGTAACGGAGATGCGCGAGGTTAAGCATCCAATGCACAAAGGGGTGCCGGCGAGGAGGGGGATTGAATATTAGGCATGGCCTTTAGAAAAAATTATGTTCTTTAAGTCTTTATTCTTTTATTAACTGCTTTTGTCCAACGCATTTAAGGGAGTAATGGACCACGAACTCGAAGAAATTTTACGAATATTAGTCTTGACACACCGGGAGCTGCATTTAGTGAGGAAATTGTTAGAGAAGAAAAGTTTAAGATCTGATAATTGAAATTTTTACCGTGCAAGCTTGGATTTCAACTGGCACGCCCGAAAACTGGGAAACTGCAATCTCTGGGAACATATGGGGCGTTCGTGAAAGCCTTAAGTACGCTTGGGAAAAATTACAAAAAGGGGACTTGCTGTTTTTCTATGCCACAAAACCCATAAAAGGGATCATTGGCGTGGCTAGAATTGGGAATAAATTCAAGCAGGATAAGCCCCTATGGAAGCAGGAACTGAAGGAGAATAAAGTAATCTGGCCCTATCGCTATGATTTTAAAGTTGAATTTGTTTTACCACGGGTAGACTGGGAAACCAAGAAAGTTAGCGTGACTGGATTACCCATCATGGCAGGGTTAAACCTAATAAAAAACATGAATTTAGCTAAATCCTTGCTGCAAAAGATGGATGGGGATTGGAACACAGAACTCAGGTTATTACTTGAAAAGGGGCCTGAGGAAGTTCCGGCAGGGAAAATCCCGAAAGTCAATTTGCACGATGAGATAAAAGAAAAGCTCTTAGAGCTTGGTAAAATCGAAGGATACATAGCTGAAAAAGAATACATAATACCTGATTTGGGAGAAAGGCTGGACGTCGTTTGGAGAAGAGTTGCCGCCAGTGTCCCGACTTATGTTTTTGAGGTTCAAATAGGTGGAAATTTACACCAAGCCCTAGCAAAATTGAAGCACGCGTACGATATTTGGAACAGCAACATTTTCATAATCTCTGAAGATAAAGATACGCAAAAAATAAATCAGCTTATCAGCGGAACTTTCCATGAAATAAAGGACCGAATTAGGGTGCTGACTGTTGATAAAATAAAAAAGGTTTACGATGTCCAAATAGAGGACAACAGGCTGAAAAGAGAAATCGGTTTTCGCTGAATTATGTATGCGCCAAATCTATTGGATCGGCCCAGCCCAACTTAATTTTAACAAATCTCGGCGCTGCGCTTGGTCCATTTCAGAAAACAATTTATGCTCGTTCAAATAAAAAATTAACAAATTGGTGAGAAAATGGTTACCGCAAAATTGCCAGATTGCAAGATTTGGAAGACATCGATAAGCGCTATAGCTAGCTTGATAGAGGAGGCCGCATTCAAGCTCACCCCTGAGGGAATAAAGATGAAGGCTATGGATCCTTCGCACGTCGCCCTGGTAGACTTTGAGATCCCTGCGTCCGCTTTTAAGGAGTACGATGTAAAGCGATCTACAACATTAGGGGTAGATCTTGCTGAGATGAACAAAATCATGGGGAGGGCGAGGGCAGAGGATGAGTTTACGCTTGAGCTGGATGAGGAGAAGAACCGCCTTTCGCTAATTTTCAAGGGGGCGTCCACGAGAAAATTCAGCCTTCCTTTGATTGAGGTTGACGAGTCCGAGCTCCCGGAACCAAAGCTCCAGTTTACCGCAAATGCCGATGTGGTGGCGGGCGTCATCCAAGACGGCTTAAAAGACGCTGAGCTTGTAGGGGACAATGTGAAATTTGAGCTTACGGAAGAAGGGTTCTTTATGCACACGGAAAGCGACACGGGGGCCGCGGAGCTTAGGTTACAAAGGGGAGATCCGGGACTTTTGACATTGAACGTCCAGCGCCCGGCACGCGCTATGTTTAACATAAAATACCTCATAGACATGACCAAGGCGGCTAGCTCGACCGATGTAATAAGCATCCAGCTTGGGACGGATCTACCAATTCAGCTAGATTTCAAAATCGCGGAGGCTGGAGGGAAGCTGAGGTTTTTATTGGCGCCTAGGATTGAAGCCGAGTAGTATTGCAAACCTGCTAAAATTTTGTTACACGTGTAACAAAAATTAAAATGCCCTATGGTGGTCTAATGGGAGATATTTTAACAAAAGTTGTCAGGGTAGATACGATAAATCCCGACCAGGAGGCAATAAAGGAAGCTGCAGAACTCATTTTAGAAGGAAAACTGGTCGCCTTTCCCACCGAGACGGTTTATGGTTTGGGCGCGGACGCCACAAATGCGATTGCCGTAAAAAGAATATTCGAGGCGAAGCTGAGGCCTGCCGATAACCCCGTAATAGTGCACATAGCCAGCTTCGAACAGCTATATGAGGTCGCGTCCGAAATTGAGGAGAAGATAGTTGAATTGGCAAAAGTTTTTTGGCCCGGTCCTTTCACGATAATCGTAAAAAAGAGCCCCCAAATCCCAAATGAGGTCTCAGCCGGGTTACCGATGGTGGCGGTGAGGATGCCGGCGCATCCAGTAGCAATTGCTCTGATCAAAACTTCGCGCAGACCAATTGCGGCGCCTAGCGCGAACCTATCCGGAAGACCAAGCCCCACAAAAGCAGAGCACGTTCTCGAGGACTTGGGGGGAAGAATAGAGATGATCTTAGACGCGGGCGAGACCCTTTTCGGGGTTGAGTCAACCATAATAGACCTAACGAAGAGGCCACCAAGACTTCTGAGGCCTGGGCCGCTTGTCGTGGAGGATATAGAAAGGGTGGCGGGAAAAATTGAGGTATCGGATATTTCAAGGGCAGAAATAAAGTACGATGGCATAGCCGAGGCCCCTGGGACGAAGTACAGGCATTATGCCCCAAAGGCGCCAATGACCTTGGTTGAGGGGCCCCAAGAGAGCAGGTTTAAAACCGCATTAAGTTTGGTGAATGAACGTCTTAAAAAAGGCGTCAGGGTTGGAGTGCTCACGACATCAGAGAATTATGAGCGCTACCCAAAGGGTGCCATCGTCCTAGCAGCTGGCTCATCAAATGAACCATACTCCATCGCCCACAATTTGTTCTCGGTTCTGAGAGAATTTGACAGGATAGGAGTTGAGGAGATCATCGCTGAAGGGGTGGAGATGAAGGGGATAGGGTTTACGATAATGAACAGATTGAGAAAGGCCGCAGGACACAACATAGTTAGGGCGGAATAAAACTTTGTTACACGTGTAACAAATTAAAACGCTCGCTGAGCCAAACCTATGGTGGAGACAATAACTTACCTTGTGATCTGGGCTGTTCTAAAAACTTCAAGCAATTTTTTGTTGGATGGCTTTTCAAAGTGATCTCTAATCGGCTTTATTATCTCTGAGATTTCTCTGGTTACATTCTGTTTTAGATCCTGAGGGTGTATCTTCCCAGCTTTAAATGCCTCCTCAAGCTCGCTGTATGAATTGAAAGTCTCTGTCCCACCGTACTTGGCAGGCCTCTCAACCTCAAAGCTGCTTTTGTCTCTAAAGATGAGGTATTTCGCGAGCTCCAAGACGGGGTTCATCTCCACATCTTTTTCCGGGCACCAAGCCTTTTCCAATTTCTTTTTTATTTGCTCCTCGGTGTCGTGAATGAAAATACATGTCCAAGGTTTGGATTTGCTCATTTTGGCAGCGATCACTTTTTCAAGCTTTTCCGCAGGTTTGGCAGGCGGAGGGGGTGCTAAACCCATAAGAAGGTGATGGTGAACTGGCACTGGTTTGTCCCATTTCAACTTTGGAAAAACTTCTCTGGCTAATACGTGAACCTTTCTCTGGTCCATACCCCCGTGCGGGACATGTTTACCCATATATTTTATATCGACCGCCTGCATTGGGGGGTAGATATACTGTGCGAAGTCCAACTTTTCCCTTTCGTCCCTCCCCATAATCGTTAAGCACCTTGTGTTTCTGGCGATGGTTATGTGTTTAGAAAATTTTATGACATCTTTCCAATACTCATCGTTGTTGTGGTAGATCTCAGAGCCCCTAACTATTTTAGCTTTAGGGCAAAAAAATCTGAAAGCCTCTTCGTAATATCTCGAAGCTTTAAGTATGTTATCCCAATCTCCGCCAAGTTTATCGTTTATGAAACTGTGCCAATCCGCCAAGTAAACCTTGCAATTTAAACCAGCTTCAGCGAAATCGTTGATTTTATAACCGCACATTATTAAGGTCCCTATGTGGAGCAAACCGGAGATCTCAAATCCTATGTAGTGCTCAGGGTGCTCGTTGGTCTCGAGCAACCCTCTTAATTCTTCCTCCGTTATTATTTCCTCAGTCGGGGGACGCTTTATAATTTCTAACTTTGTCTCGACATCCAATTTACCACCCTGAGAAAACTAAATAGATTTTTTCCCTCGCCGAGTTCTCAGCTACGTGCATTTTTAAAAACCTCACTCCATAATCAATTTTATGTTATAAAAACGCTTTAGCCTGTTTGATAATTGTTACACGTGTAACAAAGAATCTATGGCTAATAATCTCCCCATTGTTTCCATTGGAGGGGGAGAAGATCTGATACCCGCCAAGGGAAGAGTTAAAGAGAAAGTTTGCGGAACAATTTTTTTGCTTTTATTGCTTTTAGTCGGCTTTTGAAATCGTTTTGCTACCAATTTTTTTACTGCTAAAAGAACTTAAATTGATGTATTGTTACATATGTAGCAATGTGATAGCAATTAATTCAAAAATAAGTTCCAGTGGAAATAAAGGGGTGTGAATAATGGTCGAAAATATGGCAAAAGTCTTCAGCTTTGACATAAAATTTAAGGGGTCGCGAAGGACCACGTTTTACAGAAAACTTTTTGGGTTTTCATACAAAATAGGACCTGAAAAGCGAACGAGGAGTTCACCAGGGATTCTCGAAGAAATCCCTTATCTAAAACTCGGAAAAAGCGTCATAGCAGTTCCGCAGTCGTGTGCTTTAAAGCTAAAGTTATTTTTTTCAAATCCGAAATGGCAACCAATCGAACTGCACGTGTTTGACGCAATTTTGCCCCCTAACGAAAGGATGGAGGCAATGAACTCGATGTTAAATAAAAAAATAAAGATCTCCAAGGCGGAGGATGCCATACTAATAAGTGAAATAAATAGGTTGAGGCTGATGGTTCAAAACAGGAGCTTGGACAGAGAGACAATAGAAAGAATTCGTAGAGTGTTAAGGGAAGCCGAGGAACTGAAAAAGCATGATTGGACAGATGGCCGGGAATTCTCAAGCAAACTCGACGCCTTGATTGAACCGCTGAAAAAAATTTCTGGATAAAATTTTTCAAAGTTTGACTACCTTAAACTTAACTACTGGTGGGATAATCTGAAAAAGCCAGTTATGGCGCAAAGCAGACTTTTGATTTTGTCGCGTTTGAGATATTTAGCAAATTAATAGGGCTAATTCATCGTGGTCTTAAGCGCGTTTTCCTTTTATGAGGTTGTAGATCTCATCTGCGTGATGTTCTTCATCCTTAAGAAAATCCTCCGCAAGTCTCCTAGTCGTTGGGTCATCGAATCCACACAATTTGACGAGCTCGCGATAGCCATCAATAGCTATCCTTTCCTTTTCATAGAGGTCCTCAAGCATCTCGTTGTATCTTGTGACCTCCTTAAATTCGTAATTAAATTTTTTGGCCATCGTTTCAAACTCAGAAGGTCGCACAACTGGCACTCCACCTAATTGCACAATCCTAAAGCCTAGACCCTCAGCATGACCCAACTCTTGAGAAGCGTGTTCCCTACAAAGCTCTTGCATGTCCTCCATCATCATACCTTCCATTATCATCTCAAAGTGCTTGTACTCTAGGTATGCGATCAGTTCCCTGCTCCTGGCCTCATTTAAAAGCTCCAAGATCCTGCTTCTGTCAGCGCTGTAGCCCTTAGTAACGCATCCAAATTCCTCTTTCACTTAAGTCACCATTTTCAATTTCAGACTTTGATAGGCGAACCCTCATCCCCACTTTCCCTTTCCTATGTGCGTCTGGATCTCAGTTTTAGACCTCTGCCTTATCATCCAAGCCATTTCTTTGGCTTGGGTGAAAATTTCCAAACATCTTGGGTCAAGGTTATCTTTGATTCCATTTTCCGCTACAGCGATGACTTCTCTGAGCAAATTCTGCAAAGCGACGTGTAGGTCGTTGGTGTATCTGGATCTCTCTATCAGCTGCGCCTTTTCTTCAGCCAGCTTCTCGAATTTTTCCCTGGGCGATCCACAGTTCGGACATTTTTCAGGTGGGACCTCCACATCGAAGACGTAGCCACAGACCGCGCACTTCCACTTAAACATTTTTTTCACCTTCCAACCCAAACTTTTAGAATCCCCTAAATTCAGCAGCAGGCGCACCGCACACCGGACATCTTTCCGGCGCTTCGCCCTCGACTGTGTAACCGCACTTCTTACATATGTAGACCGTGCCGATTTTGATGTCCGTCCCCCTTTTTACTGCCTGTTTAGCGATTTGATACATCCCAGCATGCACCTTCTCCGCCTGAAGCGCAAAGTTGATGCTCTGCTGCGCGCCCTTCTCATTTTGAAGTTCTGCCACTGCCCCGAACGCGGGGTACATCTCCTCGACTTCATAAGTCTCGCCATCGATCGCCGCTTGGAGATTTTCAGCCGAGTTTCTTATTAGCCCTAGCGCGCGGAGATGGTTCGTAGCGTGCACCAGTTCGGCGTAGGATATGGCCCTGAAAAGCCTAGCTACATTTCTAAAGCCCTCTTCCTCTGCCTTTTCAGCAAATATTGCATATTTCATGTGCGCCTGGCTCTCGCCTGCAAACGCTTCGTTCAAATTCTTTTCAGTCATTTTCCTCATCTCATCACCCAAATTTTATTTGTTTAAAAATTTCCAACTAATACCCATGATTTCCCGATTTTCCATAAGCCGGCTTCATTCAATTTTCACCTCGTGATTCGCGTCACCGTCACCAATTATGTAGGTGATCACGTAGCTATCCCCATCATCACCATCGACACACGCGATGGTCAGTGGTCTCTCCAATGTCTTTTCGAGTTCCGTTTTCAGGTCGTCAAAATAATCGTAAACCCCGCATGTCCTGCAAAAAGGACCGCTCAATCTAACTTTGATTTTGCCGTCCTCGGCGTCAATCAAATTAGCGAATGCCTCTGGGCCCATGTATTTGTTGAATCTCCCTATGCCATCCTCAATCCCTTCAGCCTCTGGAGACCCGCTGCTAAACTTTCTTTGAATTTTTTCCTTCCCCATCCTAGACACCAAAAGGATAATATAGGACTAATTATAAATATTTTTGGTTCGGAATTAGTCAAAAAGGTGATAAAAAATGGACGAAAAGGACCTTAAAATCCTGCGCGAACTCGAGGCCAATGCTAGGGCATCCTTCATTGAGATCGGAAAGAAGCTTAAGATGAGCGAATCAGCTGTACGAAAGCGCGTCCGGAAGTTGGAGAGGGATGGGGTCATAGAAAGATATACAATCATCGTAAACCCGGCTAAGCTTGGCTACAATACGGTCTCGATAATTGGCCTCGATGTCGCACCAGAAAAGTATCTGGAGACAATCGATAGGCTTGCCGGAATGGATGGGGTAAAAAGCGTAATAGTCTCAACCGGAGACCACATGATAATGGCCGAGGTTTGGTCTAAAGACGCCAAGGATCTTTCAGATTTCGTGCTCAAAAAGATAGGACAGCTCGAGGGCGTTTCTAGGGTTTGCCCTGCGATAATACTCGAAAGAAGAAAGTAGAGGCGGTGCATCTGGGCGAGGAAGAGCTTTTGAGGCTGGTTGAAAAATTAAGGTTCAGCGAGGTTGGGGAAAAGGTCAGATCAAGGATCGAAGAGTTCAAGGAGACCGGAGAGAAGGGGAATTCAGAGTGGTTTTCCGAGATGTGCTTTTGCATTTTAACCGCAAACTCAACCGCCAAGTGTGGGTTAAAAGTGCAGCGCGAACTCGGCCCACAGGGTTTTTTGTCCCTTCCAAGGCCGGAACTCGTTCGCAAGCTAAAAGGAGCTGGTCACAGGTTCTATAATAGGCGCGCGGATTTCATAGTTGATGCGAGAAAATTTAAAAACATCAAAGACATCCTGAGCAAAAAATCAAATGAACACGAGGCAAGGGAGTGGCTTGTGGAGAACGTTAAGGGTCTCGGATACAAGGAGGCCAGCCATTTTCTCCGTAACTTGGGATTTTTAGATTTGGCGATTTTGGATAGGCATATTTTAGCAGTGATGCGAGAGAACGGGTTGATAGATGGCGCGTTAAAACCTCAAGGGAAAAAATATCTTGAGATTGAGCAGAGGTTGAGAGAGTTCGCGAAAAGGGCCGGGATGTCGCTTGGAGAGCTTGACCTTTACCTATGGTACTTAAAAACCGGGGAGGTCTTAAAGTGATTGTTACACGTGTAGCAAATTTCTTAGCGTTCGATAAGATGGCTTCCATCGCAAGTTTTAAACGTGTTTAGCCCCTCCAAGCCTTCTCTGCATGTCGAGAACGTCAACCCGTTTTCCTCGCAGGCTCTTTTGACCTTCTCCATAAGTTCACGGCGAAATTCCTTAGGCAAATACCAGCTGTTGTGATGGCGCATGCCCATTTTAAAATAAAGGTCGTAAATTCTAGAGCAAATTTCGGGAAAAGCGGATCGCATCCGTCTCCAGCTGTCATTTCTAGGCTTAAACGTTGATGAGGTCACATGAACGGCTCCAGATGAGGATGCGGCTTTAACTATTTCCTCGATGTGTGAGTCATTCAGAAAGGGTATGACGGGGTCAAGCCTAAGGGTGACAGGAACCCCTGCCTTACTCAGTTCCTTCATCGCCCTCAGCCTCCGCTCGGGCTCTGGAGCGCAAGGCTCCAATTTTGAACTCAGATTTTTATCTAGGGTTGTGATCGTGAAGCTGACAACACTTTTCATTTTGGAAAGCAGGTCAGCGTCCCTCACAACGATGTCTGATTTTGTTATCACCTGAATCAAACTCCCTCGCTCAGCGAAGAGCTTTAGGCATGACCTGG
>Ga0272449_1003859_pt1 | contig 12588 bp, 9 predicted proteins | sample YNPCB0241_FD_198679 | JGI IMG/M metagenome (GOLD analysis project Ga0272449, IMG submission 198679) | Hot spring sediment microbial communities from Yellowstone National Park, WY, United States - YNP-CB-024-1 | ecosystem: Environmental > Aquatic > Thermal springs > Hot (42-90C) > Sediment...
GTCGCCCATGCGGGCGAGTACGAGACGGCGATGATGCTCTACCTGCGGCCCGACCTGGTGCAAATGGATAAGGCGGTGCGGGAGGTGGGGCAGGTCAAACTGACCTACTTCAACTGGGACCACCCGGGGCCCAGCGCGCTGATGTGGCAGGACTGGTGGTCCCGGATGAGCGAGAGCGGCGTCTGTGGCGACCCGACCGTCGCAACCGCTGAGTTCGGCCAGGCGCTCTTTGAGACGACGGTGGAGAACTTCATCCGCTTCGTGCGGGAATTCCGCACCATCCCCGTCCGTCCCCGCCGGGACCACCATTAACGTCCTGCGCAACTTCAACTGAGGGATTGGGTAGCAGGCCGCTTCTGATCCCTGAAAAAGAAGGGTTTGCGGCGGGCGGCTTCGCTGCCCGCCGCAAACCCTTCTCAATTCCCCCTCCAATCACTTCAAAAGACCCGGAAGGCGCTCCAATTGCGCACACTTTACGGATTTTGCGCTGATGGCCCGCTCCACCATCTCCCGCTCCAGCCTCTTCAGGCCCTCTGGCAGCGCGTCGGGCGAGACCCAGCGCGCCGCCAGAATCTCGTTGCTGAGGGAGCCCAACTCCCCGTCCACCTCGCAGAGAAACGCCGTCTCCAGGTGACCCGGAAGTTCGCCCAGGTCCACCAGCAGGGGCGGCCCGACCTGCACGGCCAGCCCCACTTCTTCCCTCAACTCCCGCCGGAGCGCGTCCTGAGGCCGTTCATGTCGTCCCACCCAGCCCCCCGGTAGTCCCCAGGGGTGACGCCCCCGGAAGACGTGCTCCAGCAGCAGGATTTCCCCCCGTTCGTTGAAGACGACGCCGGTCACCCCAACGGTGAACCGGGCAGCGAAAAGCCCGATGATACGGCTGATCAGCGGGTACAGGAAGGGGAACCGGCGCATCAGGTGGGCGACCCGTTGTTTCAGAGGACGCGGATGCGCCGATTGAAATCGGCCTTTTTGGGCACTCCCGCGCCGGGCGTCAACCTGCGTTGACGCCTGATTTCGCCAGTCGGTGCGAGTCGGGCATCTCATCATTGGTCATTCAGTCATTGGTCATTCACGGGTACACCCGCTTCAGGGTGCGGGGGAACGGGATGGCCTCCCGCAGGTGGTCAATCCCGCAAATCCAGGCCACCGTCCGCTCCACGCCCAGGCCAAAGCCGGAATGGGGCACCGACCCGTACCGGCGCAGGTCAATGTACCACTCAAACGCCTCGCGGGGCAGGTTCCACTCCTTCAGCCGCTGCACCAGCAGGTCCGGGTCGGAGATGCGTTCGGAGCCACCGGTAATCTCGCCGTACCCTTCCGGCGCCAGGAGGTCCACGCTCTTGCAGACCTCGGGCCGTCCCGGCCAGGGCTCCATGTAGAAGGCCTTCGCCCGGGTGGGATAGCCGTAGACGAAGATCGGTTTCTCAAACCGTTTCGTCAGTTCGGTCTCGTGCGGGGAGCCGAAATCGTCCCCCCACTCTATCTTCAGGAGTTCCCGCCGTTCCTCGTCCTCCGTCTCTTCCCGGATGCGGGCCAGGATGTCCAGCGCCTCGTCGTAGGAGATGCGGGGGAACGGCGGCTCCACCTTCTCCAGCGGACGAGTGTCCCGCTCCAGAACAGCCAGTTCCTGGGCCCGCTCCCGCAGGCATGTCTGCACGATGTAGGTGACGAACTGCTCCTCTATCTCCATTAACTGGTCCAGGTCGCAGAAGGCAATCTCCGGCTCCACCATCCAGAATTCGGTGAGGTGGCGGCGGGTTTTGGACTTTTCGGCGCGGAAGGTGGGGCCGAAGCAGTAGACCCGACCGAAGGCGTAGATATTGGCCTCGTTGTACAACTGGCCCGACTGGCTGAGATACGCCGGTTCGCCGAAGTAGTCGGTCTGGAAGAGGGTGGTCGTCCCTTCGCAGGCCGCCGGGGTGATGATGGGGGTGTCCATGTTGATGAAGCCGTGGCTATCCAGCCAGTCCCGGATGGCGCGGATGACGGTGGCGCGCACCCGCAGGACGGCCCATTGCCGCCGGGAGCGAATCCAGAGGTGGCGATGGTCCAGCAGGAAGTCCACCCCGTGCTCTTTGGGCTGGATGGGGTACTCGTCGGCAATCTGCACCACCTTCAGGTCGGTGACGCTCAGTTCGTAGCCCGGGGGGATGCTGGGGGCACGGGGGTCCTGTCGCACCACGCCGGTGACGATGAGGGAGGATTCCTGGGTCAGCCGGGTCGCCGCCGCGAAGACCTCCTCCGGCACCTCTTTTTTGAAAACGACGCACTGGATGAAACCCGTGCCATCCCGCACCTGGAGGAACTGGAGTTTCCCCTTGTCGGTACGGTTATAGAGCCAGCCCTGCAGGGTGACCTCCTGACCGACATGCCGGGCAATGTTTTCAATCCGGACGACTTCTGCCATTGTGCGCTCCCCCAAGAGAGGATGCAGGATGCAAGGTGCAGGATGCAAGATGCAGGATGATGCTGATTTCCCCTGATTGTACCGCAAAATGGGGAGGACGCAACCGAGGAAAAGCACCACTCTTCCTGGCCCCTCACCCCCCTTTGTCCCCCCTCTCCCCTTGGCCTGCGGCCAGGGGAGAGGGGGGATTGAAGTGGAGTTTTGCGGCGGGCGGCGAAGCCGCCCGCCGCAAAACCCCTCTTTCCACCCCCTCCCAAAGTGCTTGCAGGAAACCCCGCTTCGGTTTATAATGGCCCGGCGAGGTTTTATGCACATAGAGGTTGCCGTCGCCAAAGTGCCCAAATGGGCCAGCCAGGAGAGCGGGGACACGATGGAGATGATTGAGCGCCCCCGGGGCGGCTTCTCCTTCGTGCTGGCCGACGGGCAGGGGTCGGGGCGGGCCGCGAAGGCCATCAGCCAGCAGGTTGCCCGCAAAGCCATCGCCGAACTGGCCGAGGGGGTGCGGGACGGCGCGGCCGCCCGGGCCGCCCACGACTTCCTCTACACCCAAAAGGGCGGACGGGTCTCTGCCACCCTGAACATTCTCTCCGTGGACCTGGCCAGTGGCACGCTGGTTCTCTCCCGTAACAACCCCCATCCGGTGATTGTGGTGAGGCCGGACGGAGAGGTCAGCCTGCTGGACGCGCCGTCCCAGCCGGTGGGGATTTACCCCCGCACCCGTCCGGCCATCACCGAGGTGGCGATGGAACCCGGCCTGGTGGTTGTTGTCTACACCGATGGGCTGGCGCTGGCCGGCGAAGGTCGGGGTGGGCCGATGGACCTCCCCGCCGTCGTCGGGGAGATGGCCGCACAGGGCCTGGACGCCCGGCAGATGGCCGATGGTCTGCTGGCCCGCGCGCTGGCGCTGGAGGCCGGCCGCCCCCGGGATGACATCAGCGTGCTGGTCCTCCGCGTCGGGCCCGACACCGGCGACCCGGTCCGTCGCCTGTATGTCCAGGTCGGTACGGGGTAACTATTCACGCCGATTGAAATCGCCCTTCCCGGGCACTTCGTGCCCGGTGTCGGCCTTCGCCGACACGCTTCATAGGTGCGTCACCAGAAGGGTCGGTGAAGGCCGACCAAAGGCCTGCGGCCCAAAGAGGCCGACTTCAGTCAGCGCCTGAATCGGAACGTAGATGAAACTCGTCAATCCCCGCACCCTTCGGGCCTATCTGCGGGACACCCGGCTCCTGGTTCGGGAGTTCCGGCATTCCCTCCTGCTGTTCATCATCCTGCTCCTGGTCGGAACCGTCATCCTGCGGTTCACCTATGACGCCGACCGGCCCCTGGGCTGGGGGGACGCCCTGGATACCACCGTCAAACTGATGTTCTTTGAGACCACCCATGAGTACCCCCGGGCATGGCCAGCCCAAATCGTCTTCTTCCTGTGGCCCCTCCTGGGGGTGGTGTTGGTCGTGAACGGCGTGGTGCAGTTCTGGACCGCTCTCTTCAACCGGCGGGAACGGCGGGAAGCATGGGAGGTGGCCGTGGCCTCTACGTATCGGAACCACATCGTGGTCTGCGGGCTGGGCAAGGTGGGGTACCGGGTCGTTCTCCACCTGCTGCAGATGCAGCACGAGGTCGTCGGAGTGGAGAAAAACCCCGAGGCGAGATTCATCCCCGCCATCCGGAAGGAGAAAGTGCCGGTCATCGTGGGGAACGCCCGCCAGCGGGACGTCCTGGAAAAGGCCGGGGTCCGCTTTGCCTCCGCCATCGTCGCCGCCACCGAGGACGACCTGACCAATCTGGACATCGGGCTGGAAGCGCGGCTACTGAACCCGAACATCCAGGTCGTCCTGCGGCTGTTTGACCAGGACCTGGCAGACCGGGTCCGGGAAGGCTTCGGCTTCCAGGCCGCCTTCAGCACGTCGGCGCTGGCAGCCCCGGCCCTGGCGGCCGCCGCCACCCGCGCCGCCGTGGAGTACTCCTTCTACCTCAATGACGTCCTTCTCAACATCAGCCGCATGACGGTCAATCCGGGCACCGCGCTGGTCGGGCGGCGGGTGGGGGACGTGGAGCAGGAACTGGACCTCTCCATCATCCTCATCTCCGACCCGAGGGGGGTGGATTTCCACCCGTCCGCTGACCGGGTGCTGAAGGCGGGGGACCAGATAGTGGTCTTCGCCTCGCTGGAGGCACTGGCCTGTCTGAACCGGATGAACGGGATGGAAGGGGTGTGCCCGCGATAGACCACAGACGATAGACGACAGACCACAGACCATAGACGACACAGACCACAGACCATAGACGACAGACGACAGACCACAGACCATAGACGGCAGACCAAAGACAACGGACGACAGGGGTAGCGCAGGCTGTCAGCCTGTACAGCGGTCCGTGGTCGGTGGTCTGTGGTCAATGGTCCGTGGTCGGTGGTCTGTGGTCCGTGGTCGGTGGTCCGTGGTCGGTGGTCCGTGATCAGTGGTCGGTAGTCTATGGTCCGAATCGGAGTTGTCGGCCCGTGCGGGGCGGGCAAGAGCACGCTGGTGCAGGCTCTGCGGGCGCGCGGCATCGCCGCCCGCGAAATTGCCCAGGAGCACTCCGGCGTCCCCGCGATGTGGCAGCGTGTCACCCGGCCTGACCGCCTGGTCTACCTGGACGTCTCCCGGGAGACGGCGGAGCAGCGGCTGGCGCGGGAACTCCCCCCGGCCTGGTGGGAGGAGATGACCGCCCGGCTGGAGCATGCCCGCGCCCACGCCGACCTGGTGGTGATGACCGATAACCGGACACCCAAAGAGGTCCTGGAGCAGGTGCTGGCGTTTTTGGATTCCATTGAACCTGATCGGAAAGCCGCCGCCGCAAAACCCCTCTTTGCTGGCGGTCGGTAGTCATGCGGGCAGTCACACTGAATCGTCGGAGGAGGGAGAGATGACCGTGGGAATTCTGACCGACACCACCGCCAGCATTCCCCGGCCGCTGGTTGAGGAACTGGGCATAGAACTGGTGCCCTACTATGTCCATCGCGGCCTGGAGACGCTGCGGGACGAGATCGATATAGACACCGATACGCTGGCCCGGTATCTGGAGCGGGCGGATACGTTGCCGACCACATCCAATCCCAGCCCGGGGGACTACCTGAGCGGGCTGCAACGGCTGGCGGAGCGGACGCGCGAGATTGTTGCGCTGACGATGACCTCTAAGGGGAGCGGGGCGTTTCAGTCCTGCCGGGCGGCAGTGGAAATCATCAAAGAACGGTTGCCCCAGTTACAGGTAGAGGTTGTGGACACTCTGCAGGTCGCGATGGCGCACGGGTGGGCCGCGATAGAGGCCGCGCGCGCGGCCCTTGCCGGGCTGGGGCTGCGGGACGTTGTGGAGCGGGCGCGCGAAGTGGCCCGCCAGGCAATGATGATTCAGACCGCCGATACCCTCCGCTACCTGCACATGGGTGGTCGCATCGGGCGGGCCCAGCACCTGGTGGGGACGCTTCTGAACATCAAGCCACTCATCGGGATGGAGGACGGTGTGATCGTCGCTCTGGGGACGGCCCGTAGCCTCTCCCGGGCCTATGCCCGGATGGTGGAACTGATGGAGGAAAAGGTGGGGAAGGGGGCCCGCATCAAGGTGGCCTTCACCCACGTGGCAGCCCTGGACCGGCTGAGGCAACTTCAGGAACAGGTGCTGGAACATTTTGAGTGCATTGAGGTCATCGTCACCAGTCTCTCCCCGGCCCTGGCCGTCCACTCCGGCCCCGGTACGGTAGGAGTCTGCTTCTTCCCGGCCGGGCAGGCAGAGCGTTCATCCCCAACCGCACGCTGAGGAGAGCGCGATCGGCCTTCAGCGTCCGATGAATGTCAACCGGCGCGCCGACATCCTCCCCCTGATGCTGCTCCTGGCTGTCGCCCTGGCGGCATCTGTGCCCCTCTGGGGGCCGGGCATCGTTAACACGCGCGGGGGCGGCGATAGCCCCTTCCTCCTCCAGCGCGTCCACCAGATGGCCGCCAACCTGCGGGCCGGCGTCTTCCCCGTCCGCTGGATGCCCGATGCCGCCTACGGCCTGGGCTACCCTTTCTTCAGTTACTACGCCGCCCTCCCCTACTACCTGGCGGGCCTGCTGGTGGTGATCGGGCTGGACATCCTCACCGCCATCAAAATCACCCAAACTCTGGGCTTCCTGGCGGCCGCGCTGGCCATGTACGGCTGGATGCGCCGCCTGACCGCCAACCGGTGGGGCGCGTGGCTGGGGGCTGTCGGCTACACCGTCGCCCCCTTCCATCTGGTCAACGTCTACGTCCGGGGGGACTCCCTCTCCGAGTTCTACGCCTTCATTTTCTACCCCCTCATCCTCTGGGCGCTGGACCTTCCCGAAGGCCGCCCGCTCCGCCGGGCCGGGATCGCCCTGGCCTATGCCGGGCTCCTGCTCACCCACAACATCTCCGCCTTTATCTTCACCCCCTTCGTGCTCCTGTATGTGTTGATGCGGCGCCGTCCGGACTGGCGGACACTGGGAGACCTGAGCGCCCTGGGCCTGGGACTGCTCCTCTCCGCCTGGTTCTGGCTCCCCGCCCTGGGCGAGAGCAACCTGGCCCAATTAGGGGCGGTCACCCAGGGATACTTCCACTACACCAACCACTTCCGCGCGCGGAATCTGGTGCAGAACTGCTTCTTTTTTGACTATTCCCTCTCTTCCCCGGAACGGACTCCCTTCGCAATGGGGCTCCCCCAGGCTGTCGGCGCGGCGGTGGGAGGACTGGTGCTCCTGGTCCGGCTGGCCACCGCACGGATTGGGCAACCGGCGAGGGGGCAACCGGTAGGGGCAGGCCTTGCGCCTGCCCCAAACGGGCAACCGGTAGGGGCAGGCCTTGCGCCTGTCCCAAACGGGCAACCGCAAGGGGGGCAACCGGTAGGGGCAGGCCTTGCGCCTGTCCCAAACGGGCAACCGCAAGGGGGGCAACCGGTAGGGGCAGGCCTTGCGCCTGCCCCAAACGGGCAACCGCAAGGGGGGCAACCGGTAGGGGCAGGCCTTGCGCCTGCCCCAAACGGGCAACCGCAAGGGGGGCAACCGGTAGGGGCAGGCCTTGCGCCTGCCCCAAACGGGCAACCGCAAGGGGGGCAACCGCAAGGGGGGCAACCGCAAGGGTTGCCCCTACAGGTCACCGTTTACCTGTTGCTGGGGCTGGTCATCTCCACCCTGATGATCACCCCGCTCAGCAAACCCCTCTGGGACCACCTGCCGCTGTTGCCGATGGTGCAATTTCCCTGGCGCTTCCTCTCTGTCCAGGCCCTCTTCGCCGCCGCCGCGCTGGGGATGGTGCCTCCCCCCATCCCTTACCCCCACAGGTGGCGCGGATGGGGTGAGGCCCTCTGCGGCCTCATCCTGGCAGTCGCCGTGCTGGTCCCTCTCCACCCTGACCGACTGCCCATCGGCCCAGAGGACGTAACGCGAGAGCGGTTACTTCTCTACGAATTGTTTACCAGCAACATCGGGACAACCATCCGGCACGAGTACCTCTATCAGGCCGTCGTCCCCCGCCCCTTCACGTCCGACGCGGTGATAGAACCGGATGCGCCGCCCCGGGCCATTCCGCTGGACGGCGCGCGCCTGGAGGCAAAGCAGGTGGAGTCCGCCCCCACCCGGCAGGTCTGGCGGGTGGCGGGGGAAGGGGGCGGCATCGCCTTCCCCCTCCTCTACTGGCCCGGCTGGCGGGCCCGCGTGGACGGCCAACCGGTAGCGGTCAGTCCGGTGGACGGGTCCGGCTACCTGGCCCTGCAGGTACCGCCCGGCGAGCACACCGTCGTCCTCTATCTGGGGCGGACCCCCATCCGGGCGCTGGCGGAGGGAATCTCCCTCGCCGCTGCCCTGGGGATGGCGGTCATTGTCGCAGGGCGGTATCTGACCGCCCGTCGCCGCGCCCTGCTCTATGCCCTTTGCGTCGTGATTGCCCTCACCCCCACCCCCGTACCCCCTCCCCCTCTCCCACAAGTGGGAGAGGGGGAGGGGGGCAGGGGGGAGGGGGTGAGGGCCCCTCTGACCATGGACTTCCTCCAGATGCCTTACCTCCACCCCAACCCCCAGGGGGTCCGGTTTAAGGGCCAGGATGGGTGGGCCGAACTGCTGTGGTACACCCTGCCGGACGATACGCCGTCCCCTGGCGACGTCCTGACTGTGACGATCAAACTGGAGGCCAGTTTTCCCGCCACCGTCACACTGGCGCTGGTCTCTCCGGCGTCGGTGCGGCAGGACCTGGCGCCGCTGGCGGAGGTGACCTGCGCCGGTCACCTCTGCCCGCTGACCGTCCCGGCGGACACCTCGCGCGGTCTCTACCTGCTGCGCCTGCGGGTCTTCGGGCCCCAGGGGGAACTGAGCGCCCGGACGCCCGCCGGGGCGGAGATGGGGACCATCTATCTGGCCCCCGTCCGGGTGACCGCCGGTCCCCCGCTTCCGGCAGAGGCGGCGGTCCTGCATCCCTTCGGCCCGGAAATTCGCCTCTACGAAGCCACTATCGCCCAGATTGCACCGGACCGGCTGACAGTGCGGCTGGTCTGGGGGGCCCGCTACCCCATCGCGGCCAACTACGGCATCTCCCTGCGCCTGCGGAATGCCCGGGGGCAGGAAGTCCAGGTGATGGACACCCAGCCCGGCTACGGCTTTCTGCCCACCAGCCTCTGGCGCCCCGGCGAGATGGTGACGGACCGGTACGAGTTCCCCCTGACTGCCGACCTGCCCCAGGGCGAAGAGTACACCCTGCACGTCGTCCTCTACCGGTTCCCGTCCCTGCAGGCCGTTGGAGAGAGGCCGGTCGGCCCGTTCACCGTCCCCCTGGAGACGCCGTACGAGGAGAAGCCCGCCCCGCGCCAGTTCACGGTTCCCCCTATCCCCCACACGACCTCGGTGACGTTCGGCGGGGAGATTCGCCTGCTGGGGTACGATGTGGAACAGGCAAAAGACCGACTCCACCTGATCCTCTACTGGCAGGCACTGACGGCCCCCCGGGGAGACTACACCCGCTTTGTCCACCTCTTTGACCCGGCGAAGGGGGCTCTGGTCGCCCAGAACGACTCGCCGCCGCGCGGGGGGAAGTACCCGACCTCCTGGTGGGCTGCGGGGGAGGTGGTGACGGAGACTGTCACCCTATCCCTGGAGGAGGTACCGCCGGGGGCCTACCGTCTGGCGGTGGGGCTCTACGACGCCACCGTGACCCGGCTCCCGGCTGTGGGACCGGACGGACAACCCATCACCGACAACTACCCGTTGCTCCCTCCAGAAGTCCGAATAGAACCGTAGCGCTGACTGAAGTCACCCTGCCTGGCCCTGTGGCCGATGGTCGGCCTCCGCCGACCCTTCTGGACGCACACGCGAAGTGTGCCGGCGAAGGCCGACACCCGGCACCAAGTGCCCAGGGAAGGGCGCTTTCAATCGGCATTCAGCGCTGACTGAAGTCACCCTACCTGGGCCTGTGGCCAATGGTCGGCCTCCGCCGACCCCTCTGGACGCACACGCGAAGTGTGTCGGCGAAGGCCGACACCTGGCACGAAGTGCCCAGGGAAGGGCGATTTCAATCGGCGTGAAATTTACGACAGGAGGACCCGATGGCCCAAACCTGCATTCAGACTCCAGGCCCGCTGCTGGCCCCCGATGGCACGCTGAGCGCAGTGGGCTGGTCGCCCCACCCGATCCTGGACTGCAACCTGGAGCGGGTCCGCTTCTACCCCCTTCCCCTGCGCCCGCTCCAGTTCCTGCGCGTCAAGCGGTGGGATTACTACGCCGTCTTCACCCCCCGGCGCTTCTTCTCCGCCACCATCGCCCATCTGGGGTACGCCGGTAACATCTTCGTCTACACCCTGGATTGGGAGACGGGCGACCTCCACGAAGAGGGACGGGTCATCCCGCTGGGGCGCGGCGTCCAACTGCCCCGGAACAGCACGGAGGGGGAGAGTCGGTTTGAGGACGGGCGCGTCCGCCTGATCTTCCGCGCCGAAACGGGATTCCGCCACGTCCAGGTGGACTGGCCGTCGTTCCACAACGGACGGGGCATCCGGGCGGACATTCGCCTGGACTGCCCGCCCGACCACGAGTCCATGACCATCGTCATCCCCATCGGCCGACGGCGGTTCTACTACAACCGCAAAATCAACTGCATGCCCGCGTCGGGATGGCTGCGGTACGGCGATGTGGAGGAGGAACTGCGCCCGGAGGAGACGCTGGGCTCGCTGGACTGGGGGCGAGGGGTCTGGGAGTACCGGAGTTTCTGGAACTGGGCCAGTGCCTCTGGCTTCCTGCCCGACCGGAGACGGGTTGGTCTGAATCTGGGGTGCGGCTTCGGCGACCTCTCCGCCGCCACAGAGAACTGTCTGGTGCTGGAGGGACGGGTGCACAAACTGGGCGCCGTCCGCTTTGACTACCGCTCCGGCGACTACATGCATCCCTGGCGCTTCACGGACGACGAGGGCCGCCTGGACCTGACGCTGGTCCCCTTCAAAGAGCGCGTCGCCCGCACCAACCTGGGGGTCATCTTCAGCGAGGTTCACCAGATGTTCGGTCGCTACCAGGGGCGGGTGGTCGCCGACGACGGGGAGGTCATCTCTATCCAGGGGCTCATCGGGTTTGCCGAAGAGCACCGCGCGCGGTGGTAGATATGGCCGTAATCGTCCTGCTTCTGCTGCTGGATTTCGCCCTGACGACGGCGCTGTCGTGGCTGAACCTGGCCTACCTGAAGCGTCGGGCGGCGTCGCCGCTTCCGCCGGAGTGGGCGGCCCTCCTGGACACCTCCCGCTTCCCGCAGATGGTCGCGTACCGGGAGGCCAACACGTGGCTCTCCCAGGGCGCCCGTCTCACCGACCTGGCGGTGGCGCTGGCGATTCTCCTCTCCGGCCTGCTCCCCGCGCTGGCCCGCTGGGCGGCCGCGCTACCGGCGGCGCGCGTCGTCCAGGGGCTGGCCGTCTTGGCGGTCCTGGGGGGCATCTCCTACCTGGCGGGCCTGCCCTGGGGCCTCCTCTCCGACTTCGGGGTGGAGCGGAAGTTCGGGTTCAGCACCATCACCTTCCGGACCTGGCTGATGGACCAGGTGAAATCCCTGTTCCTAGCGGTGGTCCTGGGAGTCCCGCTGGCTGGCGTCCTGCTGCTCCTGATAGAACGGATGGGGGCGACGTGGTGGCTTCCGGCCTGGGGGTTCGTCACCCTCTTTCAGTTGCTGGTCGCCTACATCGCGCCCGTGGTCATCCTCCCGCTCTTCAACAAGTTTGAGCCGCTGAAGGATGAGGCCCTGAGGGACGACATCTTCGCGCTGGCCCGGAAGGCCGGTTTCCCCCTGGGTGGGGTCTTCCAGATCAACGCATCCCTGCGCAGCACCCACTCCAACGCCTACTTCACCGGCTTTGGAAAAAGCCGCCGCATCGCCCTCTTTGACACGTTGCTGGAACAACTCTCCCACCAACAGATTCTGGCCGTCCTGGCTCACGAAATCGGGCACTGGAAGAAGCGGCACGTCCTGAAGGGGATGATAGGGGGCATTCTGCTCTCCGGCCTGGGGCTGGCGGTGGTGGCCTGGGTGCTGGACCACCCCTGGCTGTACCGGGCGGTGGGGATGGAGGACCTGTACCGCGCGGTGGGGCCGGTCGGGCCGGTAGCGGCGGTGGGACTGTTCGTCTTCGGCGTCGTCGCTTCGCCGCTGGGGTTGCTGCTGGCGCCGGTCGCCAACTGGATTTCCCGCCGCCGGGAGTACCAGGCCGACGCCTACTCGCTGGAACTGTACGAACACCCCACCGCACTGGAGGAGGGGCTGATCCGCCTGACCGAGAAGAACCTCTCCAACCTCTTCCCGCACCCCCTGGCGGTCGTCTTCTACTATTCCCACCCACCGCTCCTGCAGCGGGTGGAGGCCATCCGTCGGCGGGTGGCCCAGAGATGATTTTGCGCCGTCTCCGTCCGTCCTACAGCACATCCACCGGGTCCACGTCCACCAGCCAGCCCCGGGGGATGGGGATGGTCCGCAGGAAGGCGGGCGGGTCGGGATGGCGGAGGAGAATCTGCCAGCGGTAGTACCCCCGCAGCCGGGCGAAGAAGCAGGGGACGGGACCGATGAGGTCGGTGGTGGGAAGGCCAGACCGGCGGAGCGCATCCCGCAGCCGGTCCCCCATATCCCGCGCCGCCACCTCCGCCCGACGGGGGTCGGTGTGCCGGTACACCAGGCGGGCCAGCCGGA
>Ga0272449_1003861_pt1 | contig 12583 bp, 6 predicted proteins | sample YNPCB0241_FD_198679 | JGI IMG/M metagenome (GOLD analysis project Ga0272449, IMG submission 198679) | Hot spring sediment microbial communities from Yellowstone National Park, WY, United States - YNP-CB-024-1 | ecosystem: Environmental > Aquatic > Thermal springs > Hot (42-90C) > Sediment...
ATCATTATTCCATGAATTACGTTAACAGGTCCATTCCAGCCGATGAAACATTGAGCGCCCAGGTTTAGGAAAACCTCCGCTAAACTAGTGTTGTTTCCAGAGTAGCAAGCGTCTATAAAAATCAGCGCGTCGGGGAATAAACTGTTGTTTCCATAAAGTAGGAAAAATTGTGGAGTTACATATAGATATCCGGCTAAGCTTCCGGCTTCAAGATATCCTACATTGTTCTCCTCAATATCATTCTGATACAAATTTATTTTTTCGGAATCTATTTTTTCATTAATAAAGAGGGCGAAGGATCCCTGAGGATCTATGAATCCATGCGAGTTTATGTAGATGACGCTGTACCCCTCATCATCTAATCTCTTGAGGAGATTTATGGTTACATTTTCATCTTTATAGTTATCTACGATATAGCCGGCTCGTTCAAGATTATAAATTATACTTCTCATGTACATTTCATATACGCCAAGGGATAGCGAGTTAAACTCGCTGTTAAACGGATCTAAAATGACAGCTTTATTATTTTCTTTGGTCTTAAAATCTGCTCCCGCAGGATTCAATCCAATGAATGATAAAAGAATAATCGTGACAATTATTAAAATATATCCTTTCATTTTATTCAGAAGCAAATTTCTTCCTCAACAAATAAATTTTGAGGAATAACACATTTAAAATTTTTGTCAGAGTAATTAGGCGTGTCAACTTAGGCTCACTATTTCTCCTATTTCTTGGCCGAGTTTTAAGTATGCTGAGACTTTTTATGATTGGGACAAAATGTTAATCTCTCAGCTGGAAAACGTATATTCGCACTGTTTATTGCAGGATGATGCCATGCTATGTGTAAGGGCGAATTATCCCTAGCGGTTTCGGAAGCGAAATAGTTATCCAGCGAGAAGTGGATAACATGCCTTGGGTCAAGACACCGATCCTTTATCAAGATCCTCCTGACGCAAGTGTCCCCTAGATATTGCCTATCTTCTTAGAGGCGTCAAGCTAATTATGGACTTCTATAAGCATCCAGATTTCGTCAAAGAACTTTTCGCTAGAATCTCAAAAGTGTACATTGAGTTCTCCGAGATTCAGAAGAAAATCGTCGGTGAACCAAACAATCAAGGGATTCATGGAAACCCTAATGTGCGAATGGAGAAAGGTGGTATGAGACTCTGTGAAGATGTGGCCGTTATGCTCTCTCCGAAGATTTACCGGAGCTTTTGCAGACCATTCAATGACATGTGCTTGAAACCTTTTGAAGGTGGCATGGTCCACTTCTGCTGCAGTTCAGCAGTGGATGGCAGGCACATACTTAACGAAGTGATCTCCAGCCCATACGTTAAGGCGTTTGCCTTCGGAAGCCCGGGAAAGTTCTATAACTTTAAAGAAACCGTTGAGCATTTTCAGAAGAAACATGTATGTCTTGTCTGGACCGATGGATCCTTACAGGGCCAGATGGTTGAAAACTGGGTTGAGACTATAGCCAATAGCCTGCAAGAGAAGACAGGCATAATATTTTCGATTTCCGTGGAAAGCTTCAAGAAAGCTCAGATGTTGATGAATTGCTGGTTGAAACAATTCCAATAGTTAAGAATATATTTTTAATTATAAGTAATTAGTTAATAATGTTTATCAATAGAGCGTCTTCAAGAGATTATGAAAGCCAAGCTATGACTGCAGCTAAGGAATCACTGAGAATCTCTGCAAAAAATTGTTGCTGTGTCAAAATCTGATAGTAGGCTTTAAACGTCTGAAGCCCATTTTCTATATTAAAAAAGAAAAAAGGTTTAATTAGTTTTTATGCTGTTAGTAGGGCGGCGTAGTTGGATAGTACTCCCCACAGTATCATGATCCCGGTGCTTGCGAGTGCGCCGATGGCGAATGGAACAACCATTTCCTCGTAGACTTTCGCTCCACCAATCCTTAATATTATGTATTTAGCTATTAGGGCAACTAGGGCTGGAATTACTACGTGAAATGTGATCCATGTGAAGCCTAATGTTACTCCTGCCGGGTTAAGCGGGAACCATGGGAACCTGGCGTGTAATACGTATACGACCGTTACTATTGCCGCTCCAATAATAAATTGCACCCAATGTTTAGGTTGCGGCTGATGCCCCAGACCAGTCCTCCAGTAGTCTCCCACCTCTGATATGGCTCCATATGTTGATCCCCTCTGGAAGTAGTTGTGGGGCGCACCTGTATAGTTAAATATCGACAGGTTTGTTGCGCCGAAGCTGCACCATAATGGTAAGTATGCAAAAGTTGTGACTATGACGCCGACTATCATCGCGATTGTCGCGCTTAAAAGTATATTTTTTGATTTAACCCCTTGGAGTGAACCCACCTTGTACATTTCCAGCAGGGTTGCCATTGGCGCCGCCCTCATGGTAGTTGTAAACCATGTATAATCCGTTTTTAGCGGCAGAAATCTAACTGCGGGATCCCTTATATAGAATGGTGAGGCTGGATCTGCAAGCCACCATTCCTTAGATACAACGTCCCAGTTGTGGGTGGGTATTTGGTCGTTCCAGGCATCCATAACTAAACCGAACTCCGCTGCGGCTCTCGCTCGACCCATAAAGAATAGCCCCATAAGTATGTAGTGTATAATGCCAAAGATTATTGGCAGCGTGCCCAAGCTCGCGTAATACCAGAGGCCGACGGAAATCAGTAGGAAGATTATGTAGATTGAGAACATATATCTGTATCTTACCGGCTCCCTCTCCTCAACTTCTGGTGGAGCTTTACCGAATATTGCTTTAATGCTATTAGCGAGTTCACCTCTAAACGTTATGAAGATTGGACAGAGCATTAGCGCAAAGAGCGCTCCGAAAGCCATTATTATCGGTGGGCCCCACTCGTTCTTCCACGCCTGCATCATTGGGCCAGTATAACCTCCCCTCCAAAGAGTAGGGATGAGAGAGTGCGCATATCCAGTGGTGCCGGCACCTTGAGCTTCCCAGAGACCAAGGTAGTTCATCATTGGAAACCAGACCCAATTTATAGCTATGCTTGTCACCACGAAGCTGAGGAGCGTTTTAGATGGAACTAGTATCGACGCAGCTATCAGGGGTAGTTCAAAGTTGAAGTTCAAATTTGCTAATGGTATTATCACGTATGGCGTGTAATCGACACTTATCGAGGTGAAAAACTGGGGCTTAACCGCGCCCAGCCCCGGTAGAGTCCAGATCCAGTATGGGTACATTGTCACAAGCCCGATTAGAACCCCAAGCCATATCCATATGTTTCTGAAGATCCGCAGGGAGCCATTAACCTTTTCGAACGTCATATCCACTAGTTTTGAGGCTGCCGTAGCCTGTGGGAATGGTAATACCTCAATATCAACCCATTCCCTACGCCACAACGTCGCGAAGAACATGTACATTAGATAGTAGGGTATTATCCGTGCTAGGTTAAATAGGAGCGCCGGCATCCACTCAGCCCATGGTACTGGTCCACCATACATCCATGACTCCCACAATGCGCTGTTGAGCGGGTCTGGGCCAAACTGCCAATTGATATCTTTGGCATATTCAAGATTCCATTTATGGAATGCCGGAATCTGCCTAGCTGTGCCAAGCGCTGTAAATATTGGGAGAATGCCATATATGCTTGGAAACATCCATGAGACCCACACCATCGTTAGGATGATTATAAACTCCTGCTTTGTTATAATGTTAATTTTTCCTAGCAGAGCGCCTATCACTGAAATGAGGAGAGGCCAGAAGAAGCCAAATGTCATGTTAGCCAACCAAGCATTACTCCATGTTTCACCATGCAAGCCCCATAAGGTGCCTCCTGGAGTGAATAAAGCGACAAACTCGGTGATCAATACTATTATTGCTGTTGCTATAGCTCCAATGATGTATGCTCTAGGCCTTATTAAAACTGCAACCTTCTCAGTCAAGCAGTATTTCCCCCCTTTCCGAAATATTTATCACGTTTATAGTTTATAAAATTATCGATTATAAGGCTTTTTTATAAATTATTCATTAAGCAGTCCTATTAGAGTTGATGAATTTGCAATTTATGGCGAATAATATCCACAGCAAAAATAAAAATATACGGATTGCACACATCTATGTTAGGCAATATGATCTTCACTACTCATCACTTACGTTTTGGGATTTTACTAAAACATTCCAGCAACAATCTTTATATAAAAATAAGAAGCGGAGAAATTATTGAGTTTACTTCAGTAGGGAGCCGCCCACATGCTTCTCATGATTACTGCCAATCCTGTTCCTATCGTAACCGCCAACCCCTCGCCGAGCAGGATTCCAGCGTAAATTATTCCTCGGATGCTCCTCCAAGATTCTCTGCCAAGAAGACGTTGCATTACTAAGCCGATAACCGCCCCGATGAAGACTGACAGCGCTGATGGAATCGGGGAGCCAAGGCCTCCGGCTATTCCGATTATTAGCGGCGTTATGCGCAATACGTATCCTACTATATATAATATGCTACCAAATACGAAGCCATAGATCATGTAGGGCACTTGGAAGAAGGCTGCCGCCTCAGGTGATATGAAAATGGATTGGAAGGTTGCTTGCACAGGCCATGAGTAGAGCACCCCGGGATATACTGATGAGGGTATGGGGGCCACCCTCCACAATGATTGGACTGTTACGTAGCCTACAAATAGGGCTACTGGAAATATTATGAACATGCCGAGTATTACGTCTTTCATTCTAGTGTTGGTTATGTCGCACACTTTGAAGCCGGTAACCCATGAGGATGAAGTATATATTGGGACGAACCATGCGTTTACACCTGGATATCCAGTGGCTTTTATCACAAGCTCTCTTACGTAGGGCACCCCAATGCTTACGCCTAATCCTTCACCGCGAACCGCTATAAGTATTGTTAAGAAGGGTATTATAACATTGAGCAGTATTAGGTAGATCAGCGGGAAATCCGGCGCAAGCCAGTAGTCTACGAAGGATAGGCTGAGGGTTGACGCTAAGAATAAGCCTATAACCCATCCTATATTAAATTCCGCAGCGCTTTCAGTTATACGCCTAAATGCCTTTAAAGCCCTATAAGTATCTTTCGGCCTGAGCAGCAAAGGAATGATTCCCATAGCTATTGCGAATCCAACCATCGGCATTGCCCAAGCCCACAAGACCGAGCGCTGCCATATGGTTTGTATGTCCATTCCATATGTGTATTCCTGAGCGAAGCCGGTTATGCCATATCTAACCAATAAATGGTTTCCAACAATATATATGGCTGCTGAACCTATTAGAGACCCTAAAACCACATTGAATGGCAGTATGAAGCCCGTTGCTATGATGGCTAGATCCGTAGCTACTCCGAATGAGGACCCTGGCAGGATTCGCTGTATTAAATAGTTATAGTCTGCCCAGGGAATTGGTATAGTTCTGAGGTTAATGCCTAAGAAGACTTCTCCCGTTAACGGAAGAGTATATAGCAGAAGTCCATAAAAGAATCCTACGATTGATGATGCGCCGAGCACGCTCATCCTTTTCCATTCTCTTTCTATAAGCGTTCTTGTTGTATCAACAATTGGGTCTGCGTAGGGGAATGGCAAATTCTCTACACGCACATAGAGGTGGTAGCCCACTATGCTCATTGCGAAATCGCCAAACATTGCTGCAAGCCAATATGCAACCGTCCAAAGGGCCACTATAGTCCATTCTGGATGGAACAATGTCCTCTGAAGCCACACCTCATAGGATCCAGGCGCATAGAACCAGGGAATCTTATCCGCTAACCCAAGCGCTATAGAAACCGGCGAATATCTCAGATATACCTGATAAATCCATCCTGGATGCGCAAGATTCCCAGTCGTGGGCGCTAAAAACCACCAGTATTTTATTGTCTGTCCAGCTGCCAAATAAATTATTACCGCCTCAAATATCGTTAATTTAGTTCCTGCAAAAACCGCCGCCAACTCTATAAATAGCAGAATTGTAGCCCATTGAACCGCGGAATACGCGGGGGTTGAGCCCGTTACCAGATGCATGAATGCCATAGAAGATTGGAACACAAATGTTATATATAGTAGGGCGAGTATGGAGCGCCAAGTTAGCCCTCGACCACGCGTAACCGTTGCGGTTTGCTCACTCATTCTTATCATCTCCTTTATCTTGTTCGCTCTGTTTCTCTATTTTCAATAGTAAATCTGTAAATCTTTTTTGGTACTCGGTTCTTTCATCAGGTCTAAAGCTCCTCCATAATAGGACCTGTTTTCTAATTAGATCTATAAATTCCCTGCCAAATGTTATCCATGAGCCTCTAGGTCCAGCAAGTCTTTTTATATGCAGCGAGAAGTTGTGCCTCTTAGTTTCCATACTTTTAACGTCTAAGAATTCAACATGCTGAGATATGCCAAGATCGTATGGCGCAAGCAAGGACTCAAATATTAGTGCCCTAATATGCGCTTTCGGATCTTTCTGCTCCATGAACTTTATAGGAGGCTTTAATCTGAAAGTTCCCGAATCTTCGGCTAGATGCCCCATTAGAAGTTCATGTATATAAGATATGACCCCATCAGCTTCTTCATCCTCAGTTACGAAGAATGGCAACGTAACTTCCCATATGTCACCTTTGGGCGGCGAAATCTTCCATCTTCTCTCAAGTGATGGAGTTATCATCCTTGAGGCTTTAATTACTGGGTAAATAGTTACTCCTAAAATAGCCAGCATCATTATGGATACGGTGGTAACTACCGTTGTGGATGCATAGTTAAGTTGTCCTCCAGCGCCGAAGATTCCTCCGAACATCGCCATAATCATGCTTAGTACATAACCTAATATGCCGCCTACAACAGAGTATGTGACGCTTTCCGAAAGGAATAGGAAGGCTACGTGGAATGGCGATAAGCCCACTGTGCTTAACACTTGTATTTCGCGTCTTCTCTCTTCTATTGAGCTTATCAGTAAGCCAAGTATAACCATTGAAGATATGATTACAGGTACAATTTGCTGCTGCCACCCAAAAACTGTGACTATGGATTGTGGAGATAGATTCCAGACGGTGCTTTCGATTCCCATATATAATGGGATTGGGAAGAAACCGTCTGTTTGCTTATAGATCTCTCTTGCAACCTGAATAATCGAGTTTTTATCCGCATATTCAGGCTTAAATTTTATTGCCACGCTAACGATCCATCCCTTGCACATTGTTAGAAGCGTCTTATATGGGATTATTATAAGCTCATCGGGAGCCACTCTGCCAGAGTAGCCTGGGACTCTGTCATCCCATATTGTCAATTCGAGGCCATCTAGGTCTCTAAAAGAAGAGAGAGCATCATCGTTAAATATTCCTACAACCTTAAAGTTGAGTCCGGAAACCGAAATTATATCAAATAACTTAACTCCAAGCCCATTAGCCATCTTACTTGATATTATTGCCACAAGCTTGTCTGACATGCTTTCTGTGAACCATGTTCCGTTAATTATCGCCTTATCTATGCCCGTAACCTCTTTTTCCTCAGGCGTCATCCCCAAGAACCCTCTTATTGGCCTTATTACTGCCCTTCTATTTTCGTAGTCGTATGGTACAAGGCTGTTTGCGCTAAGTAAATATGTCCCACGCATGCTATATCCTATATAGGACCATGCTCTAGGAGCCATTATAATTTTATCTCCATACAGCGCCTTAAATTCGGACAAAAATCTTTCGCCTACTTGGGGTACAGACTGAGAACCTCCTAAACCGCTGAAATCTCCGAAGCCTCCGTTCGAATAATCCTGGTGATGGAATAATATTCCACTGTAGAGCGCTTCTTTCCAAGTGTTCACCTCACTAATTACTCTTAGGGAACCTAGCGACGTAAATGCTGAAGTGGATGATGTTACAAGTATCACCGCAGCAAGCGTTAAACCAGTCAATAGCTTCCGCTTTCTCATGTAGGAAACGCCTGTGGAGAATCCAAGCAGAGCTACGGAGAATCTGGGCATCTCAACCCAGTGGACGCCTGCAACTTTAACTCTTAAGCGCTTTATGGCTGAAAGCACAGTGTTCAATATTACCGCTATCAAGGGCATTACAAGAACCACAACTAAGAAACCTATAATGACCATTATGGGGTCTGTAGCGAGCCTAAAGCCTGGATGAACGAAGGATAGAAAACTCAGAGGAGCAACGAAACCCATGAGAGTAACCATTACGCGCCTTATGCCGCTGGATTGGAAGAATAACCTCTCGACGAGAATTGAAAATGGAATCAAAGTTAAACCAAAGAAGGTTATCGCGTATATCGCATCCTCAATCGATGCTCTTAAAACCGAATAATTATTTCTTTCATACACTACTAGCCTATTTGACAGCGCCTCAAACTTGCTATATTCATAATTCTTAAGGGCTAGCAAGGCTTCTGCGAAAATCTCTTCAGTGTCGGTGTAGCCGGATGTAGTTATGCCTCCGGCGGAAAGGGTCCTTATCCTTTCAAAATTTAGCCTGCGCATGTCTTGGGCGAATCTTAATGTGGTATGAATTATCGTGTATTGCTCACCTTCACCAATTTTGAAACCAACACCTGATGGATATTCATCGCTTGAATTCGTTAGAACCAGCATTGGGTATCTCCTAGTATATGTTGTGTGAACTAGAAGTTCAACGGGTTTATCTGGAGGAACAAATGCCGCGGTGACACTCACACCGTACCCGCCATACAGATAGAAGTCCCAGCTCCATTGGTCAGGCGGAGCATGAGATGCAAAATCATTAACTGTTAGGGCAATATTTTGATCGCTGGCGCCGCTTCTGTAATATACATCGCATATGTCAAATAATACTAGAGTTCCGCACTTAAATAATGTATATATGCCAAAGCTCTGTTCCCTTTCGTATGTGTTTGCCGAAAAAGCTGAGCTTATATGCGCGGACGCATCCACCCGGCCCTTAAACCAGTATGTTCCAAATCCTGGAGCATACTTGACGTTCCCAGTTTCCTCATCGACAACATAAACTTCTATACCATAGTTGCCCCCCATTAGCCTCTCCTGTTGTATTAAGCCGGGCATGTACACGTCCCCATCCTCATCTGACATAGCGTATGCCGGCAGGAGGAGCTGGAATGGTCGGGAACCTAACGATGATGGACCCCCTCTCCCATAGACTATTATGGCGTTACTAACCGGTATATCCCACCATCCTGAGTAAACATTATACTCCATCGTTTTGCCGCTTACATCCACCCACTTCGGATAAAACTGTCCTGGAGCCTTAGGAGCCCAGCTTCCTATAAGCCCCGAAAGATCCATGTTAACTGTAGCGTAAATTATTGGGTACAAAGTCTCAATCTTGAACTTTATATTATCCCAATTAATGGTGTCCGGCAAATCGAATGTTGTCCAGTAGTCGTTGCTGTACGCCCATAGGTTACCCCATGTCATTCCAGGACCGCCCAAAACTAGTAGAGGTTCGCTGTTGGCATGTCTAAGTGGGGAGCCATAGTAGTCTTCGTAAACTATGCCGTGTCCTGGGCCTCCAGATCCAAACATATCCTTTGGAATCCAGGGTCTGCCTATGGCGGGATCTTCCTTGACGAGATATGGCCTGTTAAGTTTCGTAGCTAGATCTGGGAGCAGTGTATTAAACAGCCAATCCTGATAATTTGTTAGCCAAGGCGCTACACCCTCATTCCATCCGAATGTCCATCCGAGGATGTGGTATGGCATCAAATATTTGTTTATATCGTTTATATCTATGTTTATTTGGAGCTTTACTTTGCTGCCCCATTCGCCCCATCTGTTGTCCACATACTCTTTCACAAACCATCTTGAGCCGATGACTCCCTGATTTGTTCCCGAGAAAGCTATGAAGACCAACGTGTATTTATTTAAGCCAGGATTCGTAGCAAAGAACTTGGCTAGCTGGAGCATTATGGCTGTTCCTATGGCCTCCCTAGCTCCCGGAGCTAGGCTCGGTATAAATGAGAAGCTGTCGTATGCCGCCGTTATCAGCACATATTCATCAGGGTAGGCTGATCCTCTTAAATAACCTATTATATTGTAGGATTCAATGTTGCGCCATTTCATGTTGGACAATAGAGTGACGGTTTCCCCCCTTTCAGCTAACCCCAAAAGCTTCCTTGATTCATCAGCTCTAGCATATACCCTCGGAAAGTTCCAAGCCACGCTCTCAAGCAGCTTCATCCGAGCCTCTACGGTTGTAGTATATTCTGGTTCAAGAAAAACAACAGCCTTAGCGCCGAACTTGGCTGCAGTAACCCAATGGTATTGCGTATTGAAGTCCATGAGAACTATGCTGCCCTCTATAGGTTTACCGTCAAAATCTTCATATTCACCTGAGCCTACGTAAACTAAGCGTCCGCTTAAACCTCCAGGAGGAGTTTGTGGTGGACATACCTTGTTCGGATAAACCGGGTAAACAGTTATTTTTTCTCCGAGGGAGGTCTCTATGTAGGCGCCTTCATCAACCGGTATTGGAACCCTAAAACTATGTTTCTCAATTGATGATAACCCAAACTCGCGGAATTTACTTTCAATATAGTCAGCCGCAGCATAGCATCCCGGGTAACCCGTGAATCTTGAACCAAAACTAACGAGGTCTTCAATGTAACCTCTAAGCTCATCCATATTAATTGCCTTTAAGGCTGGTGTAAAGTAATCGAAGGGAACGCCCTGAGCAATTACGGGTTCCGTGGCCGTTAAAAACAGCATCAATATATATGAGACCGCCAAGAATGTTATTAGGGCCAGCAACAGAGAGATTTTTCCCCGCTTGCTGAATGACAGCATAATCGAATCCCCAGAATAACAAATATTCACATCTATCTTTTAAAAATTACCATTTTCAAGGATTATTAAAATAAAAATTTTTCTTTTTAAGAAAAATTTAACGTTAAGTTTAAAAAGATTAATTAGTGAGGGGGCGGTTATTTTGAAGGGAAAATTCCTTATGCCTATTTTGGCGGCAACAATAATAATAGCGGCAGGATTAGTCTTTTACATGTATGTCCAAAATAAAATATCTAACGAAATATTGGAGGTTTCCATCGAGATTAATGGGGCGAAGAGAAACCAGAAAATCGAAGGATTTGGCGGCTCAAGCGCCTATTATGAGTGGCTGTTAAGGAATTTAAGGGAACCCTACAGAACGGAGGTTGCAGATCTACTATTTTCGCATCTCGGAATAAATACCTATAGATTGCGAGCTTGGACTAAAATTGAAAGCATAAACGATGACGGCGATCCTGAAAATTTTAATTGGGAAGCATTTAATTTCACAACGGACCAAGATCAAGTGTGGAATGCTATTGAGGCTAAAAAGAGAGGCGTTACAAGATTTATAGCTTCCGTTTGGAGCCCGCCTGCTTGGATGAAAAATAACACCCAGGAAACAAATGACGGTTATCTTCTGCCAGAGATGTATGAGGAATTCGCGGAGTGGATATCCGCGTACATTATAGGCTATAAAAAATATCATGGTATAGATATAGGCTGAGTAAGTATACAAAATGAACCAGATTATACTGCTACATGGGAGACATGCATTTACACGCCTGAACAATTGAAGGATTTAATTAAGGTGGTTGGTAGAAAATTTGCGAGGGAGGGAATAACCGCAAAGATAGTTGTTCCGGAAACTTCCGGTGTTTACGGCGCCATTAATTATATAGAAGCAATAATGTCTGATCCGGAGGCAGCGCAATATATTGATGTCTTCGCTGCACACTTATATGACGTGCAATTCTTTAATCCAGATCAGGGGATAATGTGGCTTAAAATGCTCTCTGAGCTTTGCGCTAAATACGGTAAGCCATTATGGATGACCGAATATAGCTACCTAGATTTTCCAGAGGCCGGCACCTATAACGAGGCCCTTTACACTGCGCAGCACATTCATAATACGCTGGTTTATGGCAATGCATCAGTCTATTTAGTCTGGGAACTCTTCTGGTATAGAGAAACCGGGCTAATCAGCATAAGCATGGAGGGAGACAACTACAAAATTACTCCAAAATATTATGCGATTAAGCAGTTTTTCAAATTCATAAGCCCAGGTTCGATAAGAATAGATGCGAGCAGCGACAGATATCAAATTCTTGTCTCAGCCTACTTAAATGAGGAAAGTGGTGATATAACGATCGTAATAATAAATAGAGGATCAAAAGACGCTGATGCCAATATATTTCTAAAAAATCTTACCGCATTATCTTTTAAGCAGTATCGCACATCAAAAACTGAAAAATGCGAGTATATCGGCGACGTAGCCGTTAAAGATGGCGTACTTAAAGTATTGCTCCTATCAGATAGCATAACCACCCTCGCCACCCGTTAACCAATGCCTCCAACAATTTCCTTCCCTTGACGAGTTCAAGATATCTGCAATAAAAATCACAACATAATCGAAGATATCGTTTCTGCAATCAAAAAGCGCATCCGTAATATGCGATGGGGCAAAAGAACGTGAATCAGCAGCCAACTATTCAACGTAATCTATGAATCATCTTCTTCAGGATGTGCAAGATAGTAGATTTGATGAGGTTAAGCTTCACATATTGATTCGCCATAAACATAGGATTCCCCAATCAACCGATGCAGAAAGAAAAAGACAATGAGATTATTCAGGGATTTGCGGAACTGCAAAG
>Ga0272449_1003862_pt1 | contig 12582 bp, 11 predicted proteins | sample YNPCB0241_FD_198679 | JGI IMG/M metagenome (GOLD analysis project Ga0272449, IMG submission 198679) | Hot spring sediment microbial communities from Yellowstone National Park, WY, United States - YNP-CB-024-1 | ecosystem: Environmental > Aquatic > Thermal springs > Hot (42-90C) > Sediment...
ACGACTTGATAAGAGCAAGGTTAGATATTCACACTTGGAGCGAGGGTGAGACGAGATACTGGAAGATAGACCCCTACCCAGCCATGCGTTGCGGAGGCACACACCCAAAGAACACAGGCGAAATAGGTGGAGTAAAGGTCGGTAGAGGGAAGAAGCCTGGTGCAGGTAAGGAGAGACTGGAAATCACATTAACCGAACACAGCGTTTGACAAACAGTTTATTAGACTCTACCGCAAAAGCCTCTGCTTAGGTGCCGCCGTAGCTCAGCGTGGTAGAGCAGACCTAGCTGAAAGGGGGGGCTCAGCTGGCTGTTAACCAGTTGGTCGTCGGTTCAAGTCCGACCGGCGGCGCCACCTCCACTGTCCAAACCTTTGGAAACACTCTACCCAGCCTTAGACGAATGACAAGCATACACCAAAAACGATGTGTGGGCAACTAGATGTAGAGCCTATGCGGATAGAGGCGCTTAAGCCTAGGGGAACACTTATCCTAACAAGATCATAAGTGAAGATGAGCATCATCTTGCTGAATGCTGGGGTCTCCAAACCGCTCCACCATCGGAGAAGATTCTAATAAGGAGGGCTGCGTAGACTTATGTGGTGTGTACTGGTTGTCCATATTGGTGCTCGAAAGGATCCTAAGGGAACTGGACCTCCCCCTAACGGAGCTTGGGAAGGATGAGCTTTATTCAGAGCTGCGTAGAGCCTTCGGCTTCATAGGCTCATACAGAGAGTGTGAGAGGCTCGAAGAGATGTGGATAGACCCGCTCTACAGAGAAGCCATCGAGAAGTACATCAAGGCTTGGCTGAACTTCAGAAGAAAAAGGAGCATAATAGAAGCATACCGCTGAAGACCGAAAGATAAAAAAATAACTAGTGAGAATCTCATTCTATTTCAGACCTCATCATACACATGCCATCTAACAGCTGTGGACTAGAGATTCACTAAAACCATTACTAACTTGCCATTTAGTTGCTTAGCGTTTGGTTTGAAGAGTTATCGATGTCTTCTGAAGTCTTCGCGATGGTGCGCAGTCAAGTATTTTGTCTTCTGTCTATTATTCTCTTTGCTTTACCTATCTCGACTCTTGGTAACTGACCTGGATCAACAATTTCAACTACGGGTGTGAAAAGTAAGACGTCTCTAAGCTCGTTTTTTAACTTGGTTGCAACGTCTTGCTTCTCATTACTGGACATTACATTTCTCGATTCTACGACCACAGTTAGCCTATCCACTTCACCCACTCTTTCTACAATGATTTGATATTCTAGACCAACTTCCGGATGTTTAAGCAGGACGTTCTCAACTTCAGATGGCCAAAAGTTAACACCACTTACTTTAATCATATCATCAATCCTGCCCTGTATGCGCCCTATCCTGCGTAAGGTTCGGCCACAGTCGCAGCTCTCGGAAGCGTAGAGGAACGAGCGGTCTCTTGTACGGTACCTTAGTAGAGGCATAGCTTCTTTGCATAATGTCGTAAAAACTAGTTCACCAGCTTCTTCAGGATCGCAGGGTTCTCCTGTCTCCGGGTCTATAACTTCTACGATATAGTGATCCTCCCATACATGTAGCCCATCGTGAAAATGGCAATCAGCCGCAACACCTGGTCCACCGTTAAGCTCTGTTAGACCATAAGCATCATAAGCATCCATCCCCCATATATCACATACTCTCTTCCACATCTGTTGAGTCCACATCTCAGAACCTAAAAGACCTTTTCTAACAGATGTATGGAGTTTAGGATCTATACCCATCTCCTTAGCAACCTCTGCCAGTCTTATCATGTAACTAGTAATTGCGCAAACGGTTGTTGTGCCAAAGTCTATCATATATTGAAGCTGTCTTCTGCTGTAACCTGCAGAAGCAGGTATGATAGTAGCCCCTACTCTACGAGCTCCGTGATAGAAGGCGAATCCTCCGGAAAACATACCTAGGCTAGCGGTGATTTGAATCTTATCAGACTTACCTACGCCAGCCATTGCGAAGGCTCTACCAACAAGATCACCCCAGCTTCTCAAATCGTTCTCTGTGTAATACCCTAAGGTAGGCGTACCCGTCGTACCCGAAGATGCGTGAACCTCAACAATTTCGCTTAGAGGGACAGCGGATAGCTTAAAAGGATAATTGATACGAAGGTCGTCTTTCGTAGTAAACGGTAATTTGACTATATCCTTAAGTGAACGTATGTCGTCTGGCGTTACATTATTCTCTTTCATCTTACCTCGGTAAAAGGGAACCCCTTCATACACCCTACGGACAATTTCTTTAAGACGTTTGAACTGTAGTTCTTGTAAGTCTTGTCTCGACATGCATTCGAACATCGGTTCGAGTATTCGACCCTTCATCGTAGTTTATGCCGTTTTCGCCTTCTTTAAAAATCTTACCATCACGGGGAGGATGTTACGATATGGTTTAAGTGTTTTGTCTAGTCTGCTTGTCTTTCGGTCTTGTATTTTGTTGTTTGTTTTATTTCTGCTTTTAAGGTGTTGGTGGATGTGGTTGGGAGGGTTGGGGTCTTTAGGAGGAATAGGAGGTCTTGGAGGTGAAAGTCCTTGCGGCTCTCCTATGCTTTACAGGTTTATCCTATAGGGGTGTGACTAAGGCTATTGGTAGCATATCTTATGTTTCGGTGTTAGGGCTTTTGTAGCAATTAGGGATGCTCTACCTAAGCCTAAGAGGAGGTATCGTAGGTGTATAGCTGTTGATGGGACTAAGGTGAAGATAGAGCGTAGGGATGAAACCATATTCGTGTTCCTTGGGCTGCTGGAGATGCTGATACGTAGGAGGTTTTAACGTTCAGAGCAAGCTACACAAGATCATCACTAGACGCAGAAATATTACTGAAGCAGATCCTCGAATACTATGAGAACAAACCATTATTCCTCGCAGAGAAGGTCCCTGGGTACAGAGAAGCCTTCAAAAGGCTCGGTTTAGATTATAGCATGAAACTCCACAACACGAGACGTGAAACATTCGATATGAGAAACAGAATAGAGAGATGGTTCGGCATACTCAAAGCAAAACTAGACCCCTACTAGGAGGATTCCCACACAACACACCATCAGAACCATAACCAGATACATAAGCTCACACATAGCAATCTACAACTACCTACTCAAACACAGCCAAGCGTAACATCATAATAGTAATATTTAATAAAGAGTGCTTATACCAGATTGAGCGATGAGAATATGGGGCGTATGAATCGTTCAGCTCTGACTAAACTTGAAGCAGGTCTGGTTGTAGTAGTTATAATCTTGGCTGTTGCAGCTAGTGTGGGCTTCTGGCAAGTAGCTACGGTAACACCGGCTACAACCACCGTAACAAGAATCGAGAGCAGAACGCTGACACAAACCGTTACTACAACCTTAACACCGAGCGCAGCGGCAACGGTAACGCAGACAGTTACGCAACCAATCACAACTACGGTCACGCAAAGAGTCACACAACCTGTAACAACAACAGTTACTGCTCCAGCTGTCAAGCCTGTTAAGATCCGCATTGGAACCGCGGTTTTAGGCGACTATGGTATGGTTGGCCCGATTGCGATAGCGCTGGAGAAAGGCTTCTTTGCGAAATACGGGTTAGATGTTGAATTCGTTCCTTTCCCAGGAGGACCGCGTGGCAGCACAGCCCTAGCAGCTGGTGAAATAGATTTGTTATCTACTGGTGTTACCGACTTATACGTCTTGAAAGATAAAGGAGTAGATGTGAGGGTAGTCGGGAACAATAACGATGGTATACATATGGTGCTTGTTGTAGCAAAGGACATAAACAAACCAGAGGACCTAAAAGGGAAGGTGATAGGCGTTACTTCAATCGGAGCCTTCACTTGGCATCTTGCAAATGCCCTCGCTGAGCGGATGGGTTGGCAAGTAGATAAAGATGTAAAGATAGTTGCATTAGGAGGGTTTGATGCGCAAGTGGCTGCCCTTAAGAGAGGTGAGATCGCCGCATTTGTCTGGGGCGACTTCGGAGCAGTGGCTGAAGCGCTTAGTGTTGGAAAGGTTCTGTTAACCTTTGATGGAGTCGTAGCAGGCAGATGGCAAGATCAACCCATTTTAGTCAGATATGAGTTTGCGGTAAAGAATCGTGAGGCTATAAGCAATCTCATTCTAGCATATATGGAGGCGTGGAGATACATTAGGATCCATCCTGACGAATCTGCCGAGATAATAGCAAAGAAGACCGAAGTACCGGTAGAGGCGATAAAGCGAGCTATGGAACTAACTAAGATCTCAATAGATGGGCGCATAGATCTTACTGCTATTGAGAACATGAGGGACTTCCTATATGAGAGAGGGGTCATAAAAACCAAGTTAGCTGCAGAAGAGTACATAGTGGAAGGCTTCGTTCCAGTTATACGTAGTTGAGGCTACCTCCTCTCTTCAATTTTTTTGCTTATCTCACCCAATACGGCTGATATTACTATTGCGAGTAAAGCAACGAGAATAGTTACGGCGAACAGATCTGCAGATTTGAATGCGAATGAAAGCCTTTGCATCAAAAAACCGATGCCGCTCAACGACAAATACATTTCGGCGATCAATACACCTAGGAGACTGAAGATTATTCCTAATCTGAGCGCCGCTAATATGGAGGGTAGGGCGGCAGGTATTATTACTTTGCTGTAGATCTGTCTACTTGTTGCGCCTAGTGAAATAGCGTAGAGAACTTGCCGCCTATCTATGTTCCTTACTCCACCTACCACCACTATTATCACAGGTAGGATGGTATGCAATACAGCGTAGAAGATTGTTGAGTTGAAACCTATGCCCAAGAAAAGTACTATTAACGGTAAGAAGATCATTCTTGGGATGGAATATAGCCCGAATAGGTATGGGTGGATAACCTCGTGCAGCAGAGAGCGGCTTCCCACCACTATGCCTATTGCTACACCAGCAACCGATCCTATAGAGAACGAAATCAACGTCTTAAGCAACGTGTCGTAGAGAGCTGTGAAGGTTGCTGGACCTATGCCAACTAAGGATAAGAGGATTCTAGAAGGAGCTGGAAGGAAGAGCGGGTCTACGTAGCCTTCCGACACAACGCTCTCCCAAACAGCTACGCCAACAACAAATGTAGTGGCTTGCACCAAAAAGTGGAACTTCCTCAATCCTTAACTCCTCCAGCTCAAACGCTCAAACAGCTTACTGATCTGGTTCACCAAGAGCGCAATTACTATTACGATAATTGTGTAAACGAAGTAATGACCTGTCTCAAATAGAGTAGCGGCAGAAGCGATAAGAACCCCTAAACCCCTTATGCCTCCAAGCATCTCCCCTACAATCACACCGGTTACGCAGAGCGCTAGTCCAGTACTTATTCCACTCAAGATGATTGGTAGAGAGGCGGGAAGAACTACTTTATAGAATACGGTAAGTTTGCTTGCACCCATAGAATAGGCTGCCTTAACCAACACTTTATCAACCTGTGAAACGCCTTGTATAGTGGTTAGAGCTATTGGGAAGAAAGAAAGTATGAAAGCAAAGGCAACCTTTGATGCAATGTCAAGTCCTAGAAACAGTAGGAGTAAGGGATACCAAACTACACTTGGGACAGCATACAGGGCAGAAAGTATAGGTTCATATGCGTTCCTTAACAGTCTCCACGTTCCTAGAATAAATCCGAGCAGTAATCCGCAAGCGGTGGCTAAGCCGAATGATAAGAGTATTTCGAAACCAGTAGTGTATAGGTGCGGATAGATGTCTGACTCAAGCCATACATATATTAGTAAAGGAAATACGTCAGTAGGCGATGCCAAGAAGACTTTTGGCACCGCCTTCGACGAAGATTCCCAGAGCATTATGATGAACCCAAGTATGAGGAGTTGGTAGGTAAAGATTTTAAGGCGCAATCATAACGCGACCTCCATCATCCTCTTCGATTCATCCTTAATTTCATCCCACACCATCGCCTTAACTCGGTTCACTTCATCACTATTGGGGTCACGTGGTCTAGGGATATTTACTTCTACTATCTTCTTAACCATACCAGGTCTAGCTGACATCACTAATATCCTATCAGAGAGGTAAGCCGCTTCTGATAGACTGTGGGTAACAAATACTATTGTCTTTTTGGTTTCTTCCCAAATTCGAGTCAATTCTATTCCGAGGAGGAGCCTTGTTTGCTCATCCAAAGCTCCGAAAGGCTCATCCATCAACAGAACTTTAGTTTCAAGACTTAATGCTCTAGCCAAAGCTGCTCTTTGCTTCATCCCGCCCGACAGCTGGGAAGGATATTTATCTTCAAACCCACTAAGGCCAACTAGCCTAATGTACTTGAGGGCTTTTTCTCTTCGTTCAGCCTTGCCTACGCCTCTGATCTCCAAGCCAAATTCAACATTACTGAGCACAGTCCTCCAATTATAAAGCGCGTACTCCTGAAAAACCACGGCCATAAGCTCTGGGTTCGGTCCTTCGACTTTCTTGCCATCAATCAATATCTCACCTAGGGACGGCTTATCAAGCCCTGCTATTAAGTTCAACAACGTCGATTTGCCGCAGCCCGAAGGCCCTATAATTGTAAAGAACTCATCTTTCCTGACACCGAAATTCACATTCTGCAGAGCTACAACTGACTTCGAACCACTTCCGTAAATTTTAGTTAAATTTCGAACCTCAATCAAATGAGTCGTCATATCTTACAGTCCAAGGCTAATTAAAGAGAACCTTAATAAGTCTTTTTTGGGCTTGAGAACGTCGCACCACTTGCAAAAAAGTAGCTTTCTTTATTCATTTTTTACAAGCTATTCGCTTGCGATTTGTGAATCCATTGAAAAGATTCACATTGCGCTGCATCGAAGGATTTGCACTTCGTAACCTACGTATATTACAGGCCTGCCGCTCATGCTCTCAGAATAATAAGGATAACCTGCAAGAAAACGATGATGTTACGGTAGGCAGACATATGATAACCAAAGAAAGCACCAAACACTAAAACCTTATCGTAACATCATCTGAAATTCAAGCGAAAAAAATTTAAGCTAAAATCTGATACCTCTATCCGGTCTTATGCCTCTATATTTGACATATAGCGAGGTGGAAGCTATTTTAAGTATGGAGGAATGTGTTAGAGTAGTGGAGGAAGCTTTCAAGATTAGTGGGGGGGAATGGTCTCCTCCTAGATCGATTTTACGTCTACCAGCGGATAAATCAGTGTGGCTTTTTATGCCAACATACACCGCTACATATAACCTTCTTGCAATAAAGATCGTTTCCGAACACGAATATAATCCTGTTCGCTACAACCTCCCAAAACAATCAGGAGAAGTAATCTTACATAATCCCGTAAATGGGCAACTACTGGCAATAATAGATGCCACAATCATAACTATGCTGCGTACAGGTGCAATGTGCGGCGTCGCGACAAAATATATGGCGCGAGAAGATAGCAGCAGGATCGCTCTTATAGGCGCAGGCACACAAGCTAGAGGGCAGCTTATGGCAATCTGTGCTGTGAGAAAAATAGAAGATGTAAAAGTCTATAGTCCAACAAAGCGCCACAGAGAAGAGTTTGCAAGCAAAATGAGTGAGGAGCTCTCTATTAGAGTGACTCCTGTGGAATCTGCGAAAGAAGCGGTTAAAGACGTAGATATTGTTGTAACAGCAACTAATTCGCCTACCCCCGTCCTATCGGGAGATTGGCTAACACCGGGTATGCATCTAAATAGTATAGGCACCCTTCCAGAGAGGAGGGAGTTAGATTTACTAACGATTAAGAAAGCTGATGTTATAGCTGTTGATAGAAAGCAAAGTGTATTCAACGAAGCAGGAGATATGATGGAGGCGTTAAGACAAAATGTAATAGTAGGAGACAACGTACTTGAACTTAGCGATGTTGTCTTAGGTAGAAAAAAGGGGAGAAGACGTAGAGAAGATATCACACTATTTAAATGCGTAGGTTTCGCTTTCTTGGACCTTGTAACGGCTCTTAAGGCATACGAGCTTGCTTTGCAGAAGAAAGTAGGATTGGATCTGCCGCCGCTAATCTCTTGATGTAGAAGGTTGGATGGCAGTTCTGATATTTCATTCGATCGCAGCGTAATGGAGTTATTATTCCACGCGACTATTGTTTTTGAATCTGTCTTTCTTGCCCTCCCTTTACATATTGAGCGATAGAGAAGTTGGGATTCTAGCGAATTTTTTCTTCATATTCTCAACCAAGAAAAGGCTTAAGTAAATGCTTCACACGCAGTAAAATGAGTTAACCATGCTTGACGAAGAAAAAGCCGAAAAAGTTGAATCTGTCAAAGAACGCATTAGAGAGTTGGTAAAAGACTTTTCTGATAGTTACTGGCGCGAAAAGGACAGAAAACACGAGTTTCCTGAAGAATTTTGGTCAAAGCTAGCAGCAGGAAGATGGTTTGGTATAGCTATACCACAATCCTACGGCGGTCTCGGTATGGGTATTTTAGAACTCGCGATGGCGGTTGAGGAGATGTCTAAGTGTGGGGCAGGAATGGGCTCTTATACACTTCTCACAAACGCTCTGGGTTCGGTACTGATTTTAAGAAATGGGACGGAAAAAATGAAAAATGACTTGTTACCCGACCTTGTGACAGGCAAACTGAAACTTGCCCTTGCCCACACCGAGCCACAGTCTGGTTCCGACGCCCTTTCTTTGATAACAACCGCTACAAAGATCGATAACTTCTATGTGATAAACGGTAGAAAAATCTTCGTTAATAACAGCAGAATAGCTGATCTGCTCATACTAGTCACTAGGACTTGCCCTCTAGGAGCCGCGCCAAGGAGAAGCTACGGTCTTACAATCTTTCTTGTAGATGCTAAAGATGCTACGATTCGTCATAAGCCGTTGGATAAGATGGGCATGAACTACTTTGAAACCAATGAATTAACGATCGAGGGTCTGAAGGTTGATGAAACTCGGATCTTGGGAGAAGTGAATAAGGGTTGGCAGAGCCTGGTTGATACATACAATATGGACAGAATTCTTGTGGCGGCGATGGCAGTTGGAACAGGTACGCTCGCTCTCAATAAGGCTGTTGGATACGCAAAGAAAAGAATCGTCTTCGGACGAGCGATTGGAATGAATCAAGGTATCCAATTTCAGCTTGCAGAGGCTTACACCCAGCTTGAAGTAGCCCGACTTATGGTTCATAAAGCTGCACTGCTTTGTGACCAAAGTAAACCTTACTGGAAGGAGGCTACAATAGCAAAATACAGGAGCGTTGAAGCAGCTCTTTTGGCAGCCGATATAGCTATTCAAGTTCACGGAGGATACGGCTACTTAAGAGATTATGATGTAGAACGCTATTGGAGAGATTTAAGACAGCTTAAAATAGGACCAATATCACAGGAGTTGGCCCTAGCCTTAATAGGTGAACACGTTTTAGGTCTACCCCCCTCCTACTAAATTCAAGGAAGAAGTTCCACTTCGACTTAACGACTGAAGAAGATCGTGCTAACGTTCACACTGCTCCAACGCATCAAAGAATCTAGGAGTGGGCTTAGGAGGGCCGAAAAGCATCCCAACATCTCAGAGAACTTCCTGCCCAGCTGATTGGTAAAAGTGTTACTACACAGAAGATCTTCACAACATATAGATTTAGTGGCAGATTTTTGGCTGGAAAATTTTTTCAAAGCCGAAATCCAACACCAAATCTGACCGCGGCTTTCTAGTCGCTAATCTTAATCTTCGCTTAGGATTCTGGGTAAGATCCTTCCTTGTTTGGTAGTTTGGCGCTGTCGCTTCAAAAGAGCTAGGTAAGGGTGTTGGATGGGCTGGATGCATCGTCGGGTGAAGCTTGAATGTGATGTGTAGAAGGATTGGTACCGGATTTGGTACCACTTTTTTGCTGAAAAATTTTTTCCGCTGCCGAAATCCGGTACTAAATGGTTCGATTCTCTTTGAGAGGAGTGTAGTTGGAGTAGTCTGCCTTTATATGGGGAGTAGAGGTTTACTGTAGATGCGAATATCTGATATTTTAAGGTACTAGGGGAACGGGCACTACATAGTGTAGCTGTGGGGAGTAAGCTTGAGTTTAGCGTTTAGTTTGAGTTTCGCCTCGGAGAAAGATTTTCTCGCTTGCGAACTTGAACTAAGCGTGTTGGGAAACTGCCCTCAACTGAAGAGTGACGATCCTCCGCCGCTTTAAGGTATGCTGGCGAGGTTCTGAAGGGAAGGTCTACAACCCCTTGATCAGACTCAGCAGATGGAAATGCGCAGATTGAGATTATTAGATCCCTAGAAAGAAGGGGCGTCTATCTCGTTTGGTGGAGAGTCGCGCCTGTGGATAGAGATGTTGTTAGAATAGACGATGTTATGCGGGCTTGTTGTGGTGGATAGTAACCTCTATTGGCAGCTCGAGAGCCAAGCCCTTTTAGAAGCGTCAGACTTAGTTAAAGCATCGGAGAGCAACTCTATTTTCCTGAAATTAGTATACCCTGTGGTCGATCCGCTGGTACAATATGAAGAGGTCCCTCAACCTAAAGATGATAGAAACCCCTCTACCAAACCTACATAAGAAAGATGCCTAAGGACGACATCATCACAGACGAAGAATCAGGTGAGACATACCCATGCCCAAAAGATCTAGAAAGAGGTATACTCATTTCGGGAAAACACAGCATCGGAGAGTAGCCACTAGATTTAAGAAGGTGGTAAGCTCTATCATCGAGGTTGGTTGGGGTGCTTGAATTTTACCTCGTTCCCCTCTACCTGAATACCGTGGTTCTCCAAATGCGATCTCATCTGCAGATAAGCCGTCTATCACACCTATTACCTCTTTACTAGGAAGCAAGCAGCCTTCAACATCAGGCTCAACAACAGCCCACCCGATTAACTCTCTACACATCCTCTTTTCGGCTAGGGTATCTTTCTAGGCTCTTTCTTCAGCTTACACAATATCTTCTCAGCGCGGCGTCTAATGAAGTGGCTCACCCTTGAGCCAGGTCGAGTAGCCCCCTAGCGTCCGCAATCCTACCGTCTATATGAAACCAAATCTCCTTTTCAACCCCAACCACACACTTTGCTGTCGTGAGACGGCAATTTTAGATCTTGCTGGCCTTAGAACGGGTTGCGTCTTCGAAGCAGATGCTTGAGGTTGACTTTTTAACCTGACAGCAGCTATTAATGTTTGTTGGGTCGCTTTCAGGCTGATATTGTGGTGAGGGGCGCGGTTGGTGAAGCCCGCTTGGAAAACGTTACTGTGGATAATGGTGCGAGCTACACCGTACCGGGTAAGGATGTTGTTGACGGGGTTGGTGCTTGGCCCATACCTTATACGGTGGATTTGGAGCTTGAGGATGTGGAGGGGTGTTAAAGAGGGGTTATGCTGTGATCGCGAGGTTAGGTGACAGGGTGCTGCCACGCTTGCCGCCTGCTTCGGAGGCGTTATGGGCGTCGTCGGCGTTAGGACGTTGGAGGGCCTTAGCTTGAAATTAGATCCAGTGAGCGGTAGGCTCGAAGCCATTAGACGGAAGATCACAGCCTACTTCTAGGGTTTCTCTTGATTAGGTGATTTTGTCGTGGCTTTCCGAGAGGGATAAGTCTTTTGTCGTAGACGTGGGACGGGCGTTTTCTGACGGAGCTCGGCTCAGAACGTTGCGATAGTTTTATAAGAAGGTATGTATGAAGGGTTGGTTAATACGGGTGGGGCGTTGTTACGTAGTGTAGCTTTGTTCAACGAGATGCTTGGATGTGTGTTGTGTAATGCTCCTCCTCTACCATCTATGTTCAGAGGTGTTTACGTGTGACCGCCTCCCCCTATCCACGTGGGTTATCCTTCTTCAACTCCTGCCTAAAGTCGTTCAAGCGGTTCAACCATAACACAAATTCATTAGCAGCGGATGATAGGGTTGTGTTTCTTGAGTGGGTTCAGCGTAGGCTTAGGAGGGCTAGGTGCTACCGCATGGTTCTCAGCTGCGCTGAGAGGGCTACTTTAGAGCTCACATTGGCTTTGGCTAAGAAAGGGTTGGTTAAGGTTGTGAGCATCGAGCTTCTTAACGCCATCGGGCTAATATTGATGAAGGTTAGGGATGTAGCATTGAGGTTCTGTGATGTGTTGGCTGAGGAGGGTAAGTCGATGGTGCTTGACGTGTGTAGGGTAGCTGCTTCCTGGGGTAACGGAAGCGCTTTGATGTGGTTGAAGGATAGAGGCTTCGCGATCTACCTAGCTTTGATCAAGAAGAGTACAGAGATGCTATGGGCTGCTAGGTAAATTATCACGGAGATTTGCTGCTCTTCTATAACTGTAGTTTGCAGATTTTTGGTTTATACTCGAAAGGTTTGAGGCGCTGCGATTGAGGCGCCTTGTTGTTAGAGGTAATCGGCTCACACTAGCCATTGTGCTGGACAGACTTAGGGGGGTATTTGAAGGGGACGGGGATGTTGAAGCGGCGATTCTCTTCGGCTCAGTGGTTAGGATGGGTAGGAGCGGCCATGATATCGATATTGCGCTGAAACTGAGGAGAAATGACCTCCTATAGATTGGGCAGACCGTTTCAAAGATCTCAAAGAGATTACAGGTGAGTGAAGACCGCATCGACATCACGCTCCTCGACGGAAGCAATCCGATTCTACTATCAAGGGTGCTTGCTGAGGGCATCATAATAA
>Ga0272449_1003863_pt1 | contig 12581 bp, 16 predicted proteins | sample YNPCB0241_FD_198679 | JGI IMG/M metagenome (GOLD analysis project Ga0272449, IMG submission 198679) | Hot spring sediment microbial communities from Yellowstone National Park, WY, United States - YNP-CB-024-1 | ecosystem: Environmental > Aquatic > Thermal springs > Hot (42-90C) > Sediment...
CAAAAAGAAACTTCTTGAAAAAGAAGGTGTAAAATTAAATTTTAAGGGCGCTTAGCTCAGCCTGGAGTGAGCGCGTCGTTGACATCGACGAGGTCGGAGGTTCAAATCCTCCAGCGCCCAAAAATTGTTTTAAATTGCGGGGTCGTCTAATGGTAGGACAGATGCCTCTGGAGCATCTAATCCTGGTTCGAATCCAGGCCCCGCAACATCTGAAATTCTATTTTTTATGCAGGCTTTCAGTCCTAAAACTTTTTTATTTAAAGTGAATTAGAAAAAACTTAAGAATTTTGCAAAACTTCAAAATATGGCAGAAGATCTTGGGCCAAACTCTAAAGATTGTCCATATGGAATTTATTGTAAAGGTGGTTGTAACTCCATGTCCTACACTGTTACTTAAAGATTTCACAACGATCCTTATTGTTTTTTATACTATCGAAAGAGATCTTCTTGGAATTTAAAAAACCAATCTTTATCATATTAATCCAATAAAGGATAAAAAAAGCTTTTTTTCACCTCTTCTTGCCGAGAAAAATTTTTCTTTTTGGCAAAAAGTACAAAAACCAAGATCTTCAATATTCTTTTTTTGAAAATTCAAAGCAAAAAGTTTATCAAGTAAAATTTGGGTAAGATCAAGATAAAATTTCCCATTTCGCTTTTCAAAATATTTATCCCAATTTTTCATTTCCAAATAATCCCTTTCTTGAAATTCATAGCAACACTTTCTTATATGAGGTCCAATGCCAACAAGCACTTCTTTTGGATCTTTAAAAAATTTTGCCACCTCTTCTATAATCCCTTTTGCCAAGCCTTTTCTTCCCACATGAAGATTTCCAACTATTTTTTCTTTTGGTGAATAAAAAAGCAAGGGAATGCAATCAGCAGTTCTTATGGCTAAGATTTGATTTTTTATTTTACTCAAAAGTCCATCCACTCCAAGAATAATAGAGTTTTCTATATTGCTTTGGCAAAAATATATTTTTTTGTCATGAATCTGTTCAGCTAAAATTAGCTTTGGATTTGGAAGATTAAGTTTTTTAATTTCTTTTAAAACCCACTTAAGTTTTTCTAAATGAGTTAAATCAAAATAACCTTCCTTTTTTTCAAAGATTCCATGGATAATTTCTGGATGTTTTTTAAAATGACTGAAAAATATCATACCCTTGACAAATTACTTAACATTTGATAAAAAAGCTTTTACTTTAAAAAGAGAGGAGGTGGTATAAGTACTTTAAAAAAAACAAAGCCCTAAAAGAAACTTAATTTAATAAGGAGGGTAGGATGAAACACAGTAATAATGCTCGAATTCCGGTGTTAAGGATCCGGGTGGAGCCTCAAACCATCCGGGTTCTCGAGGGACAGATTGGATCTCCGGCGGTTTTCCTTTCGCTGGAAGAGGGAGTACTCCGCCTCCGCCCTGTCCAATGCAGTCAAGATCATCTCATTTTCCCTCGATGCCAACAATGCAAGAACTTCCCGGAAGGGTGTCGCAAACTTACCAAGATCTCCCACGGATACGGCGAGGAAGTAATATTGTACGCGGAAGACATTGTCTCCAAAATCGGAATGAATAGCTGGAGTACCCCTCGTATTTTCACTGCCCACTGGGATGGGCAGTCTTCTTACGTTGCCTTCATTGGAGGGAGGTGATTTTCGCTCTTATGCCCCCGCAGATTTGCGGGGGTTTTTTCTTTTTAAGGAACTAAAATTGGTAAAATTTTTGGGAAAACTTCAACAAGGTATTCTTTCTTTGGTTCCAAAATTTCTCCATCAACTTGCGAGGGAAGGGGAGTCGGAGAGCGCAAAAAAATAGTTTTTTTAAATTCAAAAGTTTTTATTTCAGGAAGATGAAGATGCTTTCCTTGAGAAAGCAAAAAGACATCATAAAGGGCTTTTAATTTTCCAATTGATTTTGCCAAGCAAAGATTTAACTTCCCATCAGAAAAGTCTGCTTGAGGATTAATTTTAAAAATTCCTCCATATCTTTTAGTATTTGTAATAGCAACAAGGGTAACCTTTTCTTTAATTTTTATTTCTTCTCCTTTGATTTCAATATCGAAGTTAGGGATCTTTTTGATAATTTCCTTTATTGCCGGCAAAAGATAGCTTGAAAATTTTGGAATGAAAGGATATTTTTCTTTAAACTCATTTGCTTTTTCGTTAATCACTGCGTCAAAGCCAAAACTTAAACAGTTAGCAAAATATCTCTGGTCAACTTTTCCTATATCAACAAAAATTCTTTTTCCCTGAATTAAATTTAAGAAAGCTTTTTCTGGATCTTTTGGAATTCCAATTTCTCTGGCAAAGTCATTGGCAAATCCTCCGGGAATGATTCCCATAGCAAAATGAGAAAAAAATTTTTTGGGATCTTTGTAAAATTTTGGATTTATTTCCTCTGCCGCTTTTAAAATTCCATTTAAAACCTCATTTGTTGTCCCATCCCCTCCAATAGCAATAATTCTCTCAAATCCTTCTTTAAAAGCTTTTTTTGCTAAATTTAAGGTTCTTTTTTCTCCTTCCCTTTGAGTAAATTCAATTTCAGCTTCAAACTTTTTTTTGAAATTTAAAAACCCTCTTTCAATACCCTTTTTTAAAGGAGGTTTTGCGATAAATTTAAACCTCATTTCCTTCAAGAAAACTTTTTGTTCTTTTAATATGTTTTATGGCTGATAAAATCGCAGCAAAAATAAGAATTTTAAAAGTGTCGGGGTCAAGAAAAAGAATTGCTATTGCTGACAAAGAAAGTCCAATATCTCTTCCCAAAACCTGGGAAGTAAATATTGAAAAAAGTTCTTTAACTTTTTCTTTGAAATTTCCTTTGAGCTCTATTTTCTTTTTAGTTAAAATTTGGGTAAGAAAAATGGAGGCTCCGGTTAAAAGCAAAGATAAAAAGACAAGTTTTAAATTCAAATAAATCAAAATTCCAAGTAAAGATGCCAGCCCTCTTCCCCCTTTAAATTTCAAAAATATTGGCCAGTTATGGCCCATTACAACAAAAAAACTTGATGAAGCCAAAAAAATCCAGGGATCGTATCTTAAATCGAATTGGGAGAAATATTTAGCCAAAAGGATCGCCACTATACCTTTTCCGCTATCTCCAATTACTGCCAGCCAAAAAGCTTTAGCTTTTTTTGTTGCTCTCCAAACATTCGCGGCACCGATATTACCCGATCCAACTTGATATAAATTTTTGCCATAGGCCTTGGCAATAAGATAGCTAAAAGGAATTGACCCCAAAAGGTAGCTTAAAACGCAATTTAAAATTATCCAAAACATAAATTTAATATTTTTAGCTGATTTTCTCTTGAAAGTCAATTAAAGAAGCTTCTTGCAAAGATTTAAAATATTTTTTAAAATGTTTTTAAATTCTTTTAAAGGTCGAAAATTTTTTAAAAAATAAATGTCAAAATTAAAAATTGCTCCTTGGCTTTTGCTCCTTTTTTCGTTTGGAGTTTTTGCCTTGGCTGCCGAGGAAGCTTTACCTTCAAATAATCAGACCCCTTCAGTGATAGAGGATGAAGCTCAAGTTACTTTGCCCCAAGCAGTTTCCCCAGAATCTAAAAATCCTGGAGCTATGCCTGAGTTGAAATATCAAGGTTTTGGCAAGGCAATAAGCGCGCTCTTTGGAATTGCCTTTTTGGGTGTTATTGTGTTTGTTGCCATTGGAATTGCTTTATTTGTATTTTGGCTTTTAATGTTTATCCACGCAGCTTCAAAACCGATCGAGAATAAAGCTTTATGGATTGTTATTTTAATTTTTACTGGGGCGATTGGAGCGATTGTTTATTATTTTGTAGTGAAAAAGAAATTTGATCTTCAGGAAAAAAGCAAAACCCAACCTCCAAGTGTTCCTCCAGAAGCGCCAGCACCTCCTCCAGGCACTGTTTAAAATTTTTTTTGAAAACAAAAAACCTTGGCAATTTTCTTGCCAAAAATTTTTAAGTTTTGTTTAAATTTTTAGTAAATAAGTGAAGGAACTCGAGCTGAGTATTTCTTTAGATTTTCTAAGTCCTGAGCTTTGAGTTTTTGGGAGGCATCAATTCCTTCTTTAATTAAATCAAATGAAATCTCTACTTCTTCTCCGAGCCTGAGCCATCTTCCGCCAAGTCTTTTTTGAATATAGTCCTCAATGTAAACTTTATGCTCCGGGGTTAAATGAAGATCAGTAGCTTCCTCAGTTAGGTATCTCTTTAAGGCCTTTCTTGCAAGATGAGTTAAACCTTCTCCTCTTTGAGCAGCAAATTTATAGCTTTGAATTTTTGTTTCCCCGGCAACTTCTTTCTTTGGCTCTTCCTTCTTTTCAGGTTGAGGAGTTACTTTTTCCACTTCTTTTTTCACTTCCTTTGTTTCTTTCTGAGTTTCTTTTGCTGGCGTCTTTTCCTCGGCAACTTTTTGGGGAGTTTCTTTTACCGTTGACATTTGTCTTTCTCTTATCTGCCAAGCGACAGCTACTGCTGCTCCAATAACTACAATCAAAACGATAATAGCAGCAAGCCAATTTGGTCCAAAGGCTTTCCTTAACCAGCGAACCATATTTTTTCTTTACTAATTTTCCTCCTCCCCTTCGACCTTTCAACCTCCCTTCAAGGTTTTTAAAGAACCTCCAAAAATTAACCTCCTAATATCTAAAAAATTTTATCAATTTTTGAAATTTTAGCAATAGCTTGACATATATTAAATTTGTTGGTATAGTTCAAGGAGTTAAAATTACAAAAAGCAAGGAGGTGAAGGAATAATGATAAACGTTAGAATGAAGGTGATTGCTTTTGACCTGGATGGAGTGATAATACAAGACCCCCTTGGAGTTACCAGAAGCGGTATTTTAGGAACCTTCCTGAATATTTGGTTTTTAAAGACTAAGTTTGTAAAACGATGGTATCTCAAGCGGGCGATAAACTCAAAGATTGCAAAGATTGCTCAAAATCGAAAAAGAAGGGGAGAGAAAATAGTGATTATTTCGGCAACTCTTGAAAAACATCGGCCCCTTGTAGAATCCTGGCTTTCTCTTCATCACTTTCCTTATGATCTCCTCTATTTGAGACCGGAAAAAGAAGAGCTTGCCAGGTTTAAACTTTGCGTCCTTTCAAAGCTTGGCCCCTCTCTTTATCTTGAAGATCACCAGGGAATCGTTAAAAGAATAAAAGCCTCCTTTTCTTCAGTACGTGTCAAGAAATTGGAAAAGCAGATTTTTGTGGTAAAATTTCCAAAAAAGGAGGTGGAGAATGGTTAGCAGAGAAGATGTCGGCAAGGTAGTAAGAACACCGCAGGGGACGGGTATTTTGTGGAAGCTAACTGGCGATAAGGCGATTGTAGAAATCGAGTCTATGTACTTAGTAGCTCTTCCCATCGAGCAGGTGGAGGTTTTGGAAGAGAAAAAGTAGCCCGGCCTTGTTTGGCCGGGATTTTTTTATTTAAAGATATACCACAAAAAGAGAAATTTTGTATAATAATTTGAATGGAAATTTTTTGGAAAAAATTGTTTAAAATTTTTCTTCTTTCTTTATTTTTTTGGAGTTTTGCTACCCTGGCGCATTTTGCTGATTTTGAAAAAGTTGTTGAAAACACTTTTTCAAGCGGTATTTTAGATTTAAAAATTGATGGGAAAGATACAGAGCTTTTGCTTGAAGTTCCAAATTTTTTGCCAGGTGATGAATTTGAAAAAGAAATTGAAATTGAAAACCAGGGAAATTTGGAGGCAAAAACACTTCTTTTTGGAGTTGATTCAAATTTTTCTTCCCATGGCTTTTCTGATCAAGAGTTAATTCAAGGCAAAATAAAAAACTTCCCCTGGATTGCTAATCACCCAGTAATTTCTGAAATTCAAATTTCAGGAGAAGGGGAGTGGATTGAAATTTATAATCCAACAAACGAAAGGGTTGATTTAAAAAATTGGCACTTTGCCTACTATCCATCTAGCAAGGCAAGTTGGAGCGATCCTTGGCGAAAAAGCAAACTTGCTTCAGGCGAAATCTCTTTTATCGAACCGTTTGGCTTTTTTCTTTTTCGAGTTGATGGTAAAGTTTTGGAAGCTGATGGAGATAGCGGGTATCAAGGAGAAGCAGATACTTTATCGGACATTGCAGGTAGCGTGGCCATTTTTAAAGGAGAAGTTTTGGAAGAAAATTTGGTTGATGCTATTGGTTGGGGAAATACTTTTTTAAATTTAAAAGAAGGAAATTTGGCCAAGACGCCAAAGGAAAATCAAAGTCTTGAAAGAAAATCTGGAGGAAAACATCAAGAGGATAAAGGAAATGGTTTTGATACAAATGATAATTTGAGAGATTTTCAAGTTAAGGAAATTCCCCAACCGCAAAACTCATCAAGTTTGCCAGAGTTCCCATTTTAAATTTTTATGAAAGTTTTAAAAATTTTTTTTAAAATTTTTTTAGTTTTTCTTCCATTTTTTTCTTTAGCCCAAGAGAAAATTTTAATCTTTCCAAGCCCAATTTTTAGCGAAGTTAATTTTTATCCTGGAAAAGAGATGGCTTCTGGAGTTTTAATTCAAAACGGCACCCAAAATATTTATCAAAAAATAATTTTAAAAGGAGAAAAAGTTTTGGACGAAAATAATTTATCTCAAGCTTTTACGCTCAAAGTAGAGAATTTAGATTCAATTAATTTAAACGAATTTTTAAATGGTAAAAATTTGATTTTGGAAGAAAAAATTTTGCCAGGGGCAATAAAAAATTTAAATTTTGTCCTTTCTTTTAAAGAGAGCGGAGAAGGGGATAATGTCTATCAAGGTAAAAAACTTGCTTTTAATTTTATTTTTGAATTTATTGGAGAGGAAATAAAGAGAGAAAAGGTTTCTGGAGTTGAAGAAAATTTTCAAATTTTGAAAGAAAGTATTTTCGAAAACGCAGTTGGCGAAGATTTTGCTGAAATTTCTTGGCAAACAAATTTTCCGGGAACAAGCCAAATAATTTATGCAAAAGAGGGAGAAAAGCACATTTTAGATTTAAATGACAATCAGGGAAATCCTCCAAAATATGGTTATCAAAGAACTACCCTTGAATATGATTTGGATCCAAAAGTGACTTTTCATAAAGTAAAAATTTCTCAGCTTGAGCCAGGGACAACCTATTTTTATCGTTGCGTTTCCCGAGGCTCTTTATTTATTAGCGAAGAGCGCTCTTTTAAAACAAAGCAAAAGGAAACAAAAATAACTCAAGAAATAAAACAAGCAAAAAAGCCTCAGGGAAAAAACGAAGGAAAAGTAGAATTTCCTCAAGAGATTTCTTTGCCTTCAACCAAGGAGAGAAAAGTTAAACCTGAAGTTTTGGGGAAAACCTATTTTTCTTTTTTGAGCCTTGGCAAAATTTCTTTATTTATTTTAAGCTTTATTTTTGGCATTTTGTTTGCTTACTTTCTTTTTAAGAAAACTTTTTTTAAAAAAAGGAATTTTTAATTTTTGTGATCTTGTTATTTTTGGTGGATTTTTGTAGGATTTTTTCTTGGACCCATTTTGGGTTTTATTTTAAAGAAAAAAAATAAATGAAAGTTATTTTTTCAAAACATCTTGGATTTTGTTTTGGAGTAAAAAGAGCTTTAAAGATTGCCCTCGATTCACTTAAAAACGATCCAAAACCGATTCAAGTTCTTGGCGAGATCATCCATAATGAGAAAATTTTGGAAGCACTTAGAAAGAAAGGGATAAAATTTGTTTCTTCTCCAAAAGGAGTTAAAAAAGGCACTTTAATAATTAGGGCCCATGGTTTTCCACCTTTTAAAGTTCCTCAAAATGTTACTTTACGCGACGCTACTTGTCTTTTTGTTAAAAAAGTTCAAAATTTAGCTAAAATTTTAAATGAAAATGGATACCAGGTAGTGATTTTTGGAAAAAGAAATCATCCAGAAGTGGTTGGTATTTGTGCTTTCGCTCAAAACAAAGCTAAAGTTCTTGAAAACAAATCGCAGGCAAAAAAACTTTTAAAATTTAAAAAAATTGGTTTTATTTCTCAAACAACATGCGACGAAGAAAAATTTTTTGAAATTCTTGAAATTTTAAAAAAGAAAGCCAAAGAGTTTAAATATTTCGAAACAATTTGCCCCGAAGTAAGATTGCGCCAAAAAGAACTAAAAGAAATTTTAAAAGATGTTGAAGCAGTTTTGGTTATTGGTTCAAGACTCTCTTCAAATACGCAAAAATTAGCAAACATCGTAAAAACTTCAGGGAAAAAACTTATTTGGATAAATTCACTTAAAGAACTTAAGCGGAGAAATTTAAAAGGAATTTCGTCTTTGGGCGTAGTTTCTGGAACATCAGCTCCAGATTTAGAGATTAAAAAAATAAAAGAATACTTAAAAGAGTTATGTTAATTAAAAGAAAAAAAACCAAGGTGATTAAAATCGGTGATAAAAAAATTGGAGGTGACTTTCCAATTTTGGTTCAATCAATGACAAATACTAAAACTTTGGATGTTAAAGCAACAGTTTCTCAAATAAAAAAACTTGAAGATGCGGGTTGTGAAATTATAAGAGTTGGAGTGCCCGATTTAGCTTCGGCTAAAGTTTTGGGAGAAATTAAAAGAAAAATAAATATTCCTTTAGTAGCGGATATTCATTTTTCAGCAAGGCTTGCTATTGAAGCAATAAATCAGGGAGTGGACAAACTCAGAATTAATCCCGGAAATTTTCCAAAGTCAGAACTTGAAAGGGTGGTAAAACTTGCAAAAAAGAAAAAGACCCCGATTAGGATAGGGATTAATTCAGGGTCCCTTGAAAAAGAAATTCTTGGCAAAAAAGAAAAAGTAACTCCGGAAATGATGGTAAAGTCGGCAATAAAAAATATCAGACTTTTGGAAAAAATGAAATTTTTTGACATTGTCGTTTCTCTTAAAGCTCCAGATGTTTTAAGAACGATAAAAGCCTATGAAATTCTTTCTCAAAAAGTGAATTATCCCTTGCATCTTGGAGTAACCGAGGCAGGAACTGAATTTTCCGGAGGAGTTAAATCTGCTATTGCCATAGGGCATTTGCTTTTAAAAGGTATTGGAGATACCATTCGAGTTTCTTTGACCTCAGATCCAATTAATGAAGTTAAAGTTGCCTGGGAAATTTTAAAGAGTTTGGAATTAAGAGAAAGAGGAGTAAAAATCGTTAGTTGTCCAACTTGCGCTAGGTCAGAAATTGATGTTGAAAAAATTGCAAAAGAAATTGAAAAATTGACCGAGAATATAAAAGAACCTCTAAAAATTGCTATTATGGGATGTATTGTCAATGGTCTTGGAGAAGCAAGGGAGGCAGATCTTGGAATAGTTGGAGTAAAAGATGGGGCTTTAATTTCAAGAAATGGAAAAATTTTAAGAAAAATTTCAAAAGAAAAAATTCTTGAAAATTTCAAAAGAGAACTTAGATCAATTTTAAAAATTTAGCGATTTTGATGCTACTTGGAATTGCTAACTTCTTTAATACAGGGCGTTAAAAACATTTACCAGGCCAGCCCCATAAAGCTCATCTTTGCCGGGATTTCCCAAATCAATTGCTTTTTGTTCTAATCTTTGCTGAACTTCAGCTGGTGTACAAACATTGTCCGAATTAAAATCGCATTTTTTAGTATCAATTACCAAAGCAGCAGCGCCAGTTACATGAGGAGCAGCCATTGATGTTCCGCTTAAAGTTTTGTAAGTCGATCCTTTATAGGTTGAATAAATATTCACTCCAGGAGCTGCCAAATCAACTTCTGGACCTCGAGAAGACCAAGAAGCAATTTGATTGTTTTCATCAGTTGCAGAAACAGCAATCACTTCAGGATAAGCGGCGGGATAAGTTACTCCACCTCCAGTATTTCCTGCAGCAGCTACCATGGTAATTCCAGCATCGTAGGCTTTTTTAATTTCATCGTAAAAAGACTTTACATCTGAGCTTGTCCCTAAACTCATATTAATTATCCAATCGCCACCTTGAGATTTTTTCTGATTAATTACCCACTCAATTCCTTCAATGACATCAGAAATATAGCCCGAGCCCCGGCGATCTAATACTTTAACTGCATAAAGATCAATTTTTGGAGCGACGCCAATTACTCCAATTTCATTATCAATTGCCCCGACAATACCGGCTACATGAGTTCCATGTCCATTATCGTCATTATAAGAAGTGGTATAAGAAACAGTGCTCACTCCACCTTTTAAGTTATCAATCAAATCAGGATGCTTCACATCAACTCCAGTATCGATAATAGCTACTTTAATTGGATCTCCAGTGGTAGTTTGCCAAACTTTTTCGGCATCAATTCTATCTACTCCCCATGGTAAAACTTCAGGAGGTTGGGGCTTGATAGCTTTTTGAATTTTAACCGGCTTTGCTAAAGCAAAAACTTCAACATCATCATCAATTCTTAAAATTTCCCGAGAGGCTAGCAAAGCATTCATTTCTTTCTTGGAAAGATAAACTACCTTTCCGTTAATTGATCTTAAATCTTTAATTTTTCTTCCTCCTACCTTTTTAATCAAATTTTCTTTCACCTCTTCTTTTGTGCCCGATTTAAATACAACAATTTTTCTCTCTCTGCCCTGGGGATAGAAAGCTAAGGCCAAACTAATTAGACCTAAAATTGAAATTACAAGTAGCAGAACTAAAAATCTTTTAAAACTTTCCATCATTTTAGTTTAACTAAATTTGACCTTTAAATTTTTGACCTTTATTTTAAGTTTACTTCAATTTTAAAATTTTTAAAAGTTCCTTGGCGTCCTCAACGCATAACCATAAGCATCATTGTTAAAATAAACATAATTTTCCTCACTTTTTAGATTTTGAATTAAATCTCTTTTTATGGCAGTTATTAGATTTCTGCTCCCAAGTTTTATTTTGAAAAATTTTTTGATAAAATAGACTTAAAAATGAAACTCACTAAAAATTATATTTGGGATTATGACATTAAAAACTTAGACCTTTCCAGGCCAGAAGTTTTGCTTTGGTATCTAAAAAGAAAGGTAGAATACGGAGATTGGGAAGCTTTAGATAGAAAAACTTTGAAAAGGTATCTCCCAAAACTTAAAATTGACCCTTATTTAAAAAAGATTCTTAAAAATTTCCTGAAAAAATGTGCCTGAAATTTTAACTTCTTTTCAAAGGGATATATTAAAAGAAATCGGAAATAGCGAATTGGCGAAATTTTTTGTTTGGTCAGGAGGAACCGCTTTATCTTTTTATTATCTTAAGCATCGTCTTTCTGCAGATTTAGACTTTCTTTCTAAGGATTTACTCCCTGGTGAATACCTTTTAGCTGAGATTAAAAAAATTGCCAAGAATTTGAAAATTAAAAAAATAGAAGAGCAAAAAAGATTTAATCGCCATGAATTTTGGTTAAGAGAAAACAAAGAAATTTTAAAAATAGAATTTGTTTTTTATCCCTTTCCCTCTATTAAACCATCAAAGAAAATAAAAGAGTTTAATTTAAAATTAGATTCCATCGAGGATATAACAACTAATAAGACTCATGCTATCTACGAAAGAGCAGAGCCCAAAGATGTTTTCGATCTTTATTGGATTTTAAAGAAAAGAAAAATTAAATTTTTTCAAATTTTTAAGTGGGTTGAAAAAAAATTTGGAGTAGTAATAGACCCAGTATTTTTTATTAGCGAAGTCTTAAGAGGAATTGAGAGACTTGAGCAAATAAAACCGCAAGTATTAAAAAAAGAGTTATTTAAGCCAAATTTAATTAGGGATTTTTTTCAAAAAGAAGCTGAAATTTACTTAAGAAAAAAAATAAAAAAATAGAGAATTATATTTTGCGGATTACTTACAAAGTTTTAAAAGCTCTTTTGCATCTTCTACTGCATAACCGTGAGCATCGTTGTTAAAATAAACATAGACATCTAAATTTTGATTTTTCCATTTTTCAATTTTTTCTGCCAAATCTTTAAGTTCTTTTTTTGTATATTTTGAGCCAAATAAAATTTTTGAGCCATGCATTCGAACATAAACAAAATCTGCAGTGACTTGATATTCTTTTGGCCAAGAGGGAGAATCAACTACTGTCCAGGCAAAATTGTGCTTTTTTAAAATAAAATAGGTAGTTTCTTTGCACCAAGACTTATTCCGAAATTCAAATGCAAAGCGCAAATTTTTTGGCGAACCTTTTTTAACTATTTGGCAAAAATCTTCTAAAACTTGAAAATTAGCTTTCAAAAAAGGTGGTAGTTGAAATAAAATTGGACCCAATTTTTCTTTTAAAATTAATGCCCCTTTTAAAAAAGTTTCAAAAAGATCTTTGCAATCTTTTAATTTTTTAATATGAGTAATAAATCTCCAGGCTTTTAAAGCAAAAATAAAATTTTTTGGCACTCTTTTGTACCAGCTTTCAAAAGTTTTTTCGCCTGGTAATCTGTAAAAAGTGTTATTTAGTTCAACTGTATCAAAGTGCTTTGAGTAATATTCCAATTTTTTTGATTTTGGCCAGCCAGGTGGATAAAAAACTCCATCTTCCCAATGAGAATAAATGTAACCAGAAGTGCCAATAAAGATTCTTGCCATTTATTTTATTTTGGCTGAGTTTTGATGCTGGTAATAAAAAAATTTAACGATTTCATTGACTAAAAGATAGGCTAAAGAAAGGGAAATTAAAGTTAAAATTGAAGAAA
>Ga0272449_1003866_pt1 | contig 12576 bp, 10 predicted proteins | sample YNPCB0241_FD_198679 | JGI IMG/M metagenome (GOLD analysis project Ga0272449, IMG submission 198679) | Hot spring sediment microbial communities from Yellowstone National Park, WY, United States - YNP-CB-024-1 | ecosystem: Environmental > Aquatic > Thermal springs > Hot (42-90C) > Sediment...
ATCGACGGCGACGGGCGCATGCTGATGATGCGCATCCCCGACCCGAACGGCAACTGGAAAAAGCACCCCGACGAGCCGCGCCTGATGATCCGACGCGACCCCGACGAAGTGGGCGGCGAATACTACCGCATCCTGCCCGAAGGCAGGTTCGACGAGCCGTTCGACCCCGCCATCCTCACGATTCAGCCCAAAAAGGAGGGCTTAGACCTCAACCGCAACTTCCCTGCCCACTGGCGCCAAGAGTACGAGCAGGACGGCGCGGGTCCCTACCCCACCTCCGAGCCAGAAGTGCGTGCAATCGTGGACTTCATCGTCAAGCACCCCAACATCACGGGCGGGGTGACCTTCCACACCTGGAGTGGCGTGCTGCTGCGCCCCTACAGCCACCAACCTGATGACGCCTTCCCCGCCGAAGACCTGTGGACTTACCAGAAAATCGGCGCGAAAGGCACTGAAATCACGGGCTACCCGAACATCTCCGTCTACCACGACTTCAAGTACCACCCGAAGGAATACATTTCGGGCGTGTTCGACGACTGGATGTACGACCACATGGGTGTGTTCGCGTGGACGGTGGAGATTTGGAGCCCCCAACGGCAGGCAGGCATCACGGACTACAAATTCATCGACTGGTTCCGTGAACACCCCGTCGAAGACGATCTGAAACTTCTGAAGTGGAGCGACGAGGTGTTGGAGGGCAGGGGCTATGTGGACTGGTATCCGTTCGAGCATTCGCAGCTGGGCAGGGTGGAACTCGGCGGCTGGGATATGTTGTATGCGTGGCGCAACCCACCGCCCGAGTTTCTGGAGAAGGAGGTTGCACTGTTCCCCGACTGGCTGGTGTGGCACCTGCTGATTTCGCCGAAGCTGGCGGTGTACGAGGCGACGGTGGAACCTCTGGGCGACGCGCTTTATAAGGTGCGCTTGGTGGTTCAGAACACGGGCTGGCTGCCGACCTACATCACCAAGAAGGCATTGGAGAAGAAGCTCGTGCGCGGGGTGATTGCCGAGATCGAGCTGCCCGACGGGGCAACGCTGCAGCTGGGCAAGCCGCGCGAGGAGCTGGGGCAACTGGAAGGGCGCGCCTACAAGCCCTCCGCCGCCAATGTATGGAACGCCGACCCGACCGACGACCGCGCGAAGGTGGAGTGGGTCGTGCATGCGCCGCAGGGCGGCACGGTGCGCCTGACGGCTCGCCACGAGCGCGCGGGCGTCGTGCGCGTCGAGTGCCCGCTGGCGTCTACAGGGCGGTGAAGCGGAACTCGCGCTCGCCCTTGGGCGGGCGCGCCATCAAGCCCTGCAGCGCGTCGTGGATGGCGCGTTTGCCCGTGAGGATGTCGGCAATCGCGTGCAGCAGGGGCATCTCGACGCCGAGTTGCGCCGCCAGCGTCTGCGCCGCCAGCGCGGTCGGGTAGCCCTCGGCGACCTGTCCCAGCAGCGCGCGCGCCTCGTCTACGGTCTTGCCCTCGGCGATGGCTCTACCAAAGCGGTAGTTGCGGCTGAGGCGGCTCACGGCGGTCGCGAACAAATCGCCCACCCCCGTCAGCCCCATGAAGGTTTCGGGGCGCGCGCCCATCGCCGCGCCGAAGCGCATCATCTCCGCCAGCCCGCGCGTCAGCAGCGTCGCTTTCGTGTTGTCGCCGAAGCCCAGCCCGTCGCTAATCCCCGCGCCGATGGCATACACATTTTTAAGTGCGCCGCCCAACTCCACACCGACCACATCGTCGCTGGTGTAGACGCGCAAAATCGGCGGAGTCATCAGCAACTCCTGCACCTGCTCGGCGCATGCGAGGCTACAGGAGGCGGCGACGCTCGCGGTTGGCGCGCCGCGCACCAACTCCACCGCGAGGTTCGGTCCCGACAGCACCGCCGTGCGCGCCTCGCGGTTGCCCAACGCCTCGCACACCACCTGCGTCAGCAGTTTGCCCGTGTCGGGTTCCAGCCCTTTGGCAGCGATAATCAGCGTGGCGTCGGGCGGCGGGCACAGGCGTAACGCCTCACGCAGCGCGCCCGACGGAACCGCCAGCACCCAAACCGCGCACGCCTGCAGCGGGGCGGTCTCAGTGGTGGGCACAACTGTTTCGGGCAGGCGCGCTTCGGGCAAATAGCGGCGGTTGACCCGCTCAGCAGCGATGCGGGCAATCTGCTCCGCGTCGCGTCCCCATAGGTACACGGGCACTCCTTTCTGCCCCAGCAGCCACGCCAACGCCGTGCCCCATGAACCCGCGCCGATTACCGCCACTCGCATCTACGACTCCGTGTACCACTCCTGCGCTAACTGTCGCAACAACGCTACCGCCTCCGCCTCATCGTCGCTGCGAACCCAGATGTACGCGCCCATATTCCAGGGGATATGGGTTATCGGCGGGAAGTTCGCCGCAATTCCGTGCAGGCGCAGGTGGTCACGCACCAGCGTCGCCGTTATGTCGTCTCTGACGACGGCAACCGCTACAAACGCGCCCACACGCGGACGCTCCGACTCGCCCAAAATCCGCCAGCGCACGCCCATAGGATACCCCGAAGGGTATAATCACACACTGGCATGGAAGCACTGATTGCACTGCTCACGCTCACAGCGTTGGAGGTTGTGCTGGGGATCGACAACATCGTCTTCATCTCCATCCTGACCGACAAGTTGCCCCCCGAACAGCGGGCGAAGGCGCGTTTGATTGGGCTGAGTCTGGCGTTCCTGCTGCGCTTGGTGTTCCTGCTCTCGATTACTTGGATTATGCGTCTGGAGTCGCCCTTGTTCGCCGTGCTGGGCAACGAGTTTTCGGGGCGCGATTTGATACTGATTGCGGGCGGGCTGTTCCTAATGGGCAAGGCGACCTACGAGATCCACCACAAAATCGAAGTCGCGCAGGGCGAGGTCAAAGTGCCCAAAACGCTCACCTTCGGCGCCGCCGTCGTGCAAATTGTGCTGGTGGACTTGGTGTTCTCCGTCGATTCGGTGATTACGGCGGTGGGGCTGGCGCGCGAGTTGTGGGTAATGATTACTGCCGTGCTGATTGCGATTGTGTTTATGATGGCGTTTGCAGGCAGCGTCAGTCGGGTGATTGACGCGCATCCATCGCTGAAGGTGCTGGCGCTGGCGTTTCTGGTGCTGATTGGGTTCAACCTGATGGGCGAGGGGTTCGGCTACAAAATCCCGAAGGGCTACACCTACTTCGCGATGGCGTTCTCGCTGGCGGTGGAGGTGCTGAACATCAAGTTGCACACGCGCGCAAAGCCGCCCAGTAGCGTGTAGCGGCGTCAGCGGGGTCGGGCGCGTCGGCGATGCCCGACAGCACGGCGACGCCTTGCGCCCCTGCCTGCACGCATGCGGCGACGCGCTCTGGGGTAATGCCCCCAATCGCAATCAGCGGGATTGAGACGGCTTCACGCACGGCGCGCAGCAGTGAGATACCTGCAGGCGGCTGGTCGGGATGGCTGGCGGTGGGGAACATCGTGCCGACCAGCAGGTAGCGGCAGCCTTCGGCTTCGGCGCGCTGCGCGGCGTCCACACTATGCACCGACCTGCCCAGCCACATCGGGTCGGGCGGGGTATAGGGCGGCGCGGCTTCGGGCAGATGTAGCGCATCCGCCTCCACCCACTCCGCCAGCGCAGGGTACGGGTTCACGCCCAGCCACGCACCGTGCGCCCGCGTGAGGCGGCGCAGTTCGAGGGCGACATCGAACGCAAGGCGCGCGGGCAACTCGCGCACGCGCAGCATCACCCAGTTCACCCCGCCCTGCAGCGCGTGCTCGGCGACCCACACCGCCCGCGCTGGGTCGGTCTGCGCCGTGTAGGGCAGAGTCAGCATCAGCGTCGGGTTTGGGCAGCTCACCCGCGCACCACGCCCTCCAGCGGGCTGGAGGCGGATGCGTAGGGCAGTTTCGGGATGCGCCCTGCGCGGTACGCCTTGCGCCCCGCCTCCACGCCGAATTTGAACGCCTCCGCCATCTGCACGGGGTCTTGTGCCTTCGCGATGGCGGTGTTGACCAGCACAGCGTCGCAGCCGATTTCCATCGCCAGCGCGGCTTCCGACGGCGCGCCCAGCCCCGCGTCCACCACCACGGGCACTTGCGCCTGCTCCACGATAATCCGTATCGGCTCCAGCCCGACGGCGAAGCCCTGCCCTGTGCCAATCGGCGCAGCAAGGGGCATCACCGTCGCGCAGCCAATCGCCTCCAGCCGCTTTGCCAGCTCGGGGTCGGCAGGGATGTAGGGCAGCACCACGAAGCCCTCGTCCACCAGCGCCTTGCACGCCTCGTAAGTGCCGATAGGGTCGGGCAGCAGATACTTCGGGTCGGGCACGACCTCCACCTTGATCCAGTCGCTTAGTCCCATCGCGCGCGCCAGCCGCGCCACGCGCACCGCCTCGTCCGCCGTGCGGCAGCCCGCCGTGTTCGGCAGAATCTGGTAGCGGCTCCAGTCCAGCTCGTCTAAGATCGAGCGTTTCGGCGCGTCCAAGTCGATTCGGCGCAGGGCGACCGTGACGATCTCCGCGCCCGACGCCTCGATGGCGCGGCGCATCGTCTCCGCGTCGGGGTACTTGCCCGTGCCCACCATCAGGCGCGAACGGAACGGCTTGCCAGCAATCACCAGCGGGTCAGTCATCAGAATAAGTTTACCCGGCGGCAACCCATGCCCTGACCCTCCGGATGCGGGTACAGGGGTTGGGTTCGCTGCGTGTTGGATGCTGGTATTAATATGCGCAGCCAAGTTTAATTCTGCACGATGTGGCTGGAGAGTATGCAGGCGCGTAGACTTGCGCCAAAGACGCTGGCTATCTATCGCCTCGAAGCCTGAAAATTCGCAGCAACACGGTAGAATCAAAAACCATGAGCAGAGCCGTGCAACTGAGTTCAGAACAACCTCCCGCCTGCTTTGAATGCCGTAGGGACTGCCCTATCAAAGGGGAACTTTTGAGTCTCTACAACGCCGCCGTCAAGCCAAACGACTACAACACGCGACTGTCTGAGTTTGTGAGCCAGTTGTTCAACGCCCTTGCACAAATGGTGCAGAGCAAAGTCATTCAAGATGCAGACACGCTTGGCATAACGCTGGGAGCAATTTTCGACTGGTGTATCAGTCTGCTGTACGCCGAAAAGACTGCCAACACAGGCTGGCTTTACTGCCCTAACGCCCAAATGGGGTTCTACCCATACATCAAGAGTTGCCCGCACTGTGGACGAGTGGAACAGACAGAGATAAGCGTTCATAAACCCCCGTCAGACACGATAGGCAGGTATACAACCTTGTGCTTGGGGGCAATCCTCTCTGAAGTGTGCCGTGTGTGCCAAAACGGTTTTGAGGTGAGAATACTCCCCACTTCGCGCGGGGATGTAGACATGCTGATTTTCGATGCGACAACGGTCGTGCTTTGTGAAGTCAAATCGTCGCCTTTGTATCTCCTGCCCTTGTGTGTGCGCTACCAGAGACCTCTGGAAACCTCCGAAGGAGACGAACTCGCTGTGGTAACTGCGCATGCCGTGATAACGGTCGATAACTTGGAAAGCCGAGACCTTTACCTTCATCTTGTGGATGGCGACCCTATTCCCGTTCATCTCATTCGGGAAGATAGCGTCCAATACCTATCCGTGAAAGACAGCAGGAATCCCGACCGACTGCGCGAAACACTGAAGGCTGTGGGAGATACTTGGGCGCGGATGTATGTAGGCTACGCCAGTCGTTGGCGGGAGAATGGACAGTTGCGTTGGTTTACCTGTGGATGTGGCGTTCCCGTAGACGATACAAAAAACGCGCCTGGGCTTGACCGAACAGACGACATCAAAAAGGGCGTCTATCAGATGTTGAAAGTCGCTGAGAAATATGGCAGAGGTTGCAGGGAAAGACGGGTTCGTGTAGCGTTGCTCTCCAATATGCACCCTGTAGCGCATTATGACGAGTATCTGAAAGGCTTTGAGGACGCGCTGTGGACACGCGAGTCGGACATACTGGGGCGCACAGGGCAAACCGTGTCTGTTGATAGCGACAACCTGTTTCCGTTCTACGATATGCTTTTCACACTCACGCAATCTTGGTTTCGGGACGAACGGTTGAAGCAGGCATTCTCTGCAGAGACGCTTTTCCGTACGCTTGGAGGGCAACAGGGATGACCGCTGACTGGACACTGGTGTTCAAACTCAGGAACAACATCCCCTTAGAAGGCGATGTGGAGTTGGCGCGACGCGAGCTATGCGCCCTCACAAAAACTGCCGTCGAACCGATAGACGCCGATGCGCTGCACGCCCTGAGCGTGCATGGCTGGCTGCTGCCCAAAGATGTCGCGATTCACCGCGAGGGAACCGTCGGGTTCCGTTGTCAAGTAGACACGCCCGACTTGACGCGCTTGTTTTGGCGTCTGTCGTTCTGCGAGCAGGTGCTTGCAATCGCCCCTACCGCAGACGCTTCCGTGTTCCGAGTGCTGCCAACTCGCTTGACGCGGGTTCAAATCGTGAACGGACGCGCATGCGCCGTGTTTATCCCGTTCTGCGCCATTGCCGAATGGTCGGATGTCGTTGCGCGTCGGGCGAAATCCCCCAAAGACGCAACCGCCCTACTGGACTTTCTGGTGGACGCCCTTGTTGCGCCGACACCAGCCGAGTTGAGCCAAAATGTGCGCACAATCGTCGGTGCGAAGCAGACGACGGGACATCTCTTTCACGGGCTGCATGTCTACAAAGCGAAGTTTTTCCCCCGTATGGCGCGAGCGTTCATCAATCTGTGTGGTGGCGCGACGTTGCTTGACCCCTTCGCGGGCAGTGGCACGGCGTTGGTGGAAGCGGCGGTCATGGGCGTGCCGTCAATCGGCGTGGATATTGATCCGCTTTCCGTAGCGATTGCGCAAGCGAAAGCGCAGTTGCTGACCGACGACGGCGCGGTTGCAGAGGCAATCGCCGATGTCTTGGGACGATTAGACGCTTCCGACAAAGGTCAGGTGAGCCTGTTTGAGATAGCCGAGACACCTGCAGTCTACAATCTCACCCCCCAGTTCCTGCGCCGTCGTATTCCTGAGCCAGAACTGCGCGAGGTCGAGGCAGATGTCGCGGCGGTACTTCGCGCACTGCGTGGGCTACCCGCATGCAGTCCATTGCATATCGCGCTCAGCGACGCCCTCTCGCGCAAGTTCAAGTTCCGATTCTTGGGACTGGGCTACGGGCGATTCTCGCTGTCGATACTGCCACGGCGTGTACGGGCGATGTTTGTGGACAACTTGCACTACCTGTCGCGTTCGCTGGCGGTGTGGCAGTGGCTTCGTGCGCACACGGGCGTTCGCCCCGCGCCGATACGGGTATTGCACGGCGACGCGCGTCGGTTGCCGCTCCCCGACGCCAGCGTGGATTGCATCGTCACCAGCCCGCCGTATATGCCCGCGTCATCAGGGCGTGAGAACTACCTCAAGAGCAAGGCGTATGCGATGACCGCTTTGGGGCTGATTGCGCCTGACGCCATCGATGCGCTCGAAGCCGAGCAGATAGGCTCCGTGCAGCGTGTGGGCGACTCGGAAGACCTTCCCGCAGACGCCCGCGCTGTTGTGGAGTGGATGCAGGGTGACCCGACCCGATGTGTCAAGGCAGCAGCAACCGCCAGTTACTTTGTGGATTTGCAGGCGTCGTTGCGCGAGGTGTATCGGGTACTGAAGTCAGGGGGCAAGTGTGCGTATGTAGTGGCGCGTCGGCATGTGTTTTATCGCTATCAGTCGCGCGAGGTCGTGCGTATTGTGGAGAACGCAGACATCACGGCTCAGTTGGCGGTTCAGGCGGGGTTGCGTCTGCTGGAGTTGGTGCATGTGGAGTTGCAGAAGCAGAACACCGTTGCACGCCCGCGCTCGCTGGACGCTTACTACGAGACGATTGTGCTGTTGCAAAAGGGAACTGGCGACTAAACCAGCAGGAATCTTCCACTGGAGCGCGAACAGAGGAAGTGCCTGCCCCGTTTCGGGCAACGGGCAGGCGTGGCTTCAGCAGGTCGGAGCTGCCGAAGCGGGATAAGTATATCGCCTCTACCTCGTGATTCCTGCTGAGTGCCTCCAGAAATCAGCCCGCGAAAATCGGGAGCCTGACCCTACAACAGGCACGGCGTATTGGAGGCGTTCAGACCCACCGGTCGCGCCGATTTGTGGCGCGGGCAAGTGGGGTGTGGCGAGCGGATTTGAACTCAAATTCGGGCTGGTAGCGGCGGGCGGACTCGAACCGCCGACCTACCGGGTATGAGCCGGTCGCTCTCACCAACTGAGCTACGCCGCCATGGTGCGGACGGGGAGACTCGAACTCCCACAGGCTTGCGCCCACTAGAACCTGAATCTAGCGTGTCTACCAATTCCACCACGTCCGCACGCGCTATAACTATACCCCAAATGCGCAGGGGTGTGTCAAGGGCACGCGCCGATTAGTTCGCGCTCGCCGACAGCACATTCGCCATCAGCGAGACGCGCAGCGTCGACTGTTGCGGGTCGTCGGTCTCAATCAGCAGGTTCTTGCGTACCGTGCCCGTCTGCCAGCCGCCCTTGTAGCGCAGAATAAACCGGTGCTGCTTGCCGTCCTCGGTCGCCTCGTGCCGCACCTCGATGTTCGGGTCGTCCACCTCGAACCGCTTGACTTGGAAGCCCTTGTCGGCGCGGCTCACGGTGACCACGCGCTCCACGGGCAGCGGCGTAGAGGCATTAATCGCGCCGAAGAAGACGGTCGTCGGCGTGACGATGATGCCCTTCTCGTAGTTCAGCGCGATGTTGACCTGCGGCATCGCCGTAGAGTTGGTGCGCGCGGTGACCAAGATGGCGTTGCGCCCCGCAGGCGCTTCGGGGCTGACCGTGATGATGACCTTCGTGCGCTTGTCGTCGATTTTCTGGGTCTCGGCGCGAGCGAAGGGCACATTCACGCGCACCTCCTGCACCTCCAGCGGCTCGTCGGTGTTGGAGACGATTTCCGCCTCTTGCACGGTCGGGGCGTCGGTCTTGAGGACAATCGGAATCTGCTCGCTGGGCTTGACCTCAATCGCGACGCGGATGGTGGTCGTCAGGCGCAGCGTCAGGTTCGGATTGTCAGGATCGTTGCTGGTGACCTGGATGGTCTTGATTTGCGCTCCGCGAAAGCCCGCTGTGCGCAACTCGGCTTCGATTTTGCCCTCCTTGCCTGGCTCGATGACCTTGTCGAAGTAAGGGGTCACGCAGCCGCAACTGGGGCGCGCGCTAATCTCCAGCGGCGCGTCGCCCATGTTTTTGACGACGAAGGTATGCTTGACGACCGCGCCTTGCGTGGTCTCGCCGAAGTCGTACTCCATTGGCTCGATCACGATCTTCGGCTTGGGCATATAGACGGCGACGCGGCGCGTGGCATAGTCGGCAAGCGTCGTACGCACTTGGTTCAGCGCGCGCACGCGCGCGACTTCCTCGTTGGTGGGCGCGGTCGGCAGGTCTTCCGAGTTCCACACAGGTCCCATCAGGTCGGTGTCTTTCTGGCTCTCGCCCAGTCCCAGATACGCGCCAATTGCCTGCCCGACCAGGTGCGCGACGGCTTTCGCGGATTGGGGCATCTCGGTGTAGGGGATGTAGGTCGCAATCCGTGCGCGCACGCGCCGACGGTCGCCCTGATTGGGGGGCAAGAAGAGCCGCGCGCGCCCGTGCATCAGGCGGAACTGCCCCGCCGTGATTTCGGCGACATCCTCCTCGAACACGATTTGCACATCGGCGGCGCGTTCGTCGTCAGTCCACTCAATGCGCGGGTTGCCCCCCAGCGCGGTGTTCCAGTTCTGAACCGCTTCCATCGCCGCTTGGCGGAAACCCTCGCGCAACTCAATCGGGATCGTCGCCCAACTGCCGTAGACGCGAATGGTAGGGGGGACTGCCAACGGCTTCAATAACTTCTCCGCCTCCGCAAACTCGCTCTTGGACAGTAAGTTAATCGCTTGCGTGAGTTGGTCATGCTCCAGCTTGGCGACATTTTCGGGCAGCGCAGGCGCTTTTGGGGCGTTCTGCGCCCATGCTGCCACGCTTGCCGCAATCAGCAACAACGCGGTAAACCATTTCTGCATACAGGTACCCTCCAGCCTATATTATAGCCCAAGCCGTGCGTGGCTGTGGTGTTCTAACGCGCTTCGTTGCGCATCACCCACAAAAACAGCGGTGCGCCAATTAGCGCGGTAATCACGCCGACGGGCAACTCGACAGGGCGCGCCAGCGTGCGGGCAAGCGTATCCGCCCAGAGCAGCAAGATTGCGCCGCCCAGCGCGGAAAGGGGCATCAGCACGCGGTGATCGCCCCCTACCACACGGCGCAGCAGGTGCGGAGTCATCCACCCCACGAAGCCGATGATGCCCGCAATCGCCACCGTCGCGGCGGTCGCCAGCGCGCCGCCAATCAGCACCGCCCACTTGAGCCGTTCCACCTGCGCGCCCAAGTGCTGCGCGGTCTCCTCGCCCGCCGTGTAGAGGTTCAACGCGCGCGCCTGCGCCACAAGCAGCCCGCAGCCGACCAGCGCAGGCGCGCACGCCCACCCCAAGCGCGTCCAGTCAGCGTTCAGCAGCCCGCCCAGCAGCCAATACAGCACGCGCGAAAGATCCTCGCCCGCCAGCACCAGTAGCAGCGTAATCACGCCCCACAAACTCGCGCTGAGCGAGACTCCCACCAGCAGGAAATTCGGAATGCGCAACTGTCCGCCCTGCCGACTCAGCCCCAGCGCGAGCATCAGCGTCAGTAGCCCGCCGCCGAACGCCAGCAGCGCAATCGCCCCAATCCAACCGCGCAGATGCCAGCCGAGCAGCACGCCGACCGCCGCGCCGACCGCCGCGCCCGACGAGACGCCCACGATGTACGGGTCTGCCAGCGAGTTGCGTAGCAGCCCCTGAAACGCGCAGCCAACACAGCCCAGCACGCCGCCGACCAGTATCGCGGTCAGCACGCGCGGCAGGCGCAACTCCCAAAATATCACCCGCGCCGTCTCGTCGCCGCGCCCGCGCAGCGCGTCCCACAGTTCGGCAAGGCTCAGCGGAACCGCCCCAATCAGCAAGCACTGCAGCACGCTCGCACCTAACCCTATCAGCAGCAGCGTCCCTGTCAGCCACGCGCGTCGGGTGCGCACGGTCGCCCCTCAGATGCGCACATAGCGCAAGGTCGCCCACCACGCGCACAGCCCGCCCATCAGCGCGCCCAGCGTCGGCAGCCCGACCAGCACCGTCAGTGGCGGCATCCCCGGCGGCAAATCGCGCAAAAACGCCCACTGCGCGGTCATATAATCAGACAGTAGCGCGGCGGCAAGCAGGGTCAGCGTCGCCGCCAGTGCGCCGCCGATTAGCCCCTGCGTCATCCCCTCCAAGATGAACGGCAGCCGTATCGAGCGCAGCGTCGCGCCGACCAGCGCCATCACGCGCACCTCGCGTTGACGCGAGAAAATCGTCAGGCGTACGGTGTTGTAAATCAGAATCAGCGCCGCCAGCAGCAGCAGCCCACCTGCCCCCAGCCCAACCCAGCGCACCAAGCGCGAGAGGCTCAGCACCGTCTGCAGTTCCGCGCGACTGTCGATGACCTCATCCACCAGCGGCGACTGCTGGATGCGCTCGGCAACGGCAGGCAACTGTTCGGGGTCGCGCACGCGCACGGTCAGTTTGTCGGGCAGCGGGTTCGGGATGTCCGCAAGGTTCACATCCGCCGCGAGTTTGCGCTTCTGCTCTTCCCAAGCGACCTCGCGCGGGGTCAGCACGACGCGCTCGACCTCCTGCCATGACTCCAGCTCGGCTTTCAGCTGCAGCGCCTGCTCGCGCGTCGCGCTCATCTTGAGGAACACCTCCGCTTCGAACTGGCTGGGCAGTGCGCTGGCGGCGGCGTCCAGTTTATAGAGCGCCATGCCCGCCCCGCCCAGCAAAATGAGCGCGATACACGCGGTGCTAATCGCCGCCGCCTGCATCGTCGCGTTGCGCAGCAGGCTCTCCCAAGTCTCGTGCAGCACGAAACGGATACGGTCGATCATAGCAGCACCGAAGCGTACAGGCGATCCAGTTCAACGGGGTAGCCCCCGCGCGGTACATCGCTGAGAATCTGCCCGCGATCCATCGCCACCACCCGCTGGCAGGCGCGGTCGACAATCGTGCGGTTGTGCGTGGAGACAATCACCGTCGCCCCGCGCAGGTTGATGCGCAGCAGCAGTTCGATAATCTCCCACGAGGTGTCGGGGTCGAGGTTGGCGGTCGGCTCGTCGGCGATGAGCAGGGGCGGGTTGTTGGCGATGGCGCGGGCAATCGCCGCGCGTTGCGCCTCACCGCCTGAGAGTTGGCTGGGCAACTGACGCGCCTGCTCGTTCAGCCCCACCAACGCCAGCACCTGCGCCACGCGCTGGCGCACCGCGCTCTCGTTGTAGCCAATCGCCCGCAAGCCGTAGGCGATGTTCTCCCAGACCGTCTTGCGCGGCAGCAGGGGGTAGTCCTGGGGCACGATGCCCATCTGTCGGCGCAGGAACGGCAGCTCGCGCGGCTTGAGCCGATGCACAGGCTGCCCCAGCACCCACACCTCGCCTTCTGTGGGGCGCACCTCACCGTACAGCAACTTGAACAGCGTCGACTTACCCGCTCCCGTTGCGCCCACCAGAAACACGAACTCGCCG
>Ga0272449_1003869_pt1 | contig 12564 bp, 11 predicted proteins | sample YNPCB0241_FD_198679 | JGI IMG/M metagenome (GOLD analysis project Ga0272449, IMG submission 198679) | Hot spring sediment microbial communities from Yellowstone National Park, WY, United States - YNP-CB-024-1 | ecosystem: Environmental > Aquatic > Thermal springs > Hot (42-90C) > Sediment...
ATCGTCGCCCCCTCTGCCAAAGCGGCCTGCACGACCAATTCGACATCGATCATTTGATCAAGGATCGCCTTAACATCACTATTCGGCAGATAAAACCGATCAAAATCACGCCGCAAAATAAAGGCATCTCCCACCCGTGCAATCGCATCCGCCGGCGCCGCCGATGGTCGGGTCGGCGTCGGTGACGCGGGCGGAACGTTCGTCGTTGGTGAACCGGCAACGGTTGGGCCTGATGGCGCATTACAGGCAGTCAACATCAGACTCACGACTAATCCGATCCATACCGTATGCCGAAGCAACCAGTTCATACTCACAAAGAACTCCTTCTAAACCACAAAGCAGGTGCTCACAATTGACGCACCGTAATACGGGTATCGTACCACATATTCCTGAACGGCAGGTGGCTATCTTCCGTTTTGTATACCGCCAGGAAACGTATCACACGCCTGTACTGCAACCCTGCAGGGTTTGGCAATTCAGATGCTGCAACGTTGTTAGACCATAGAGGTGGTTGTTTTGATGAAAATAAGCCAGAGACATTCATAGGTAGAACGAGCGGAATCGCCAAAGCGTACCCATGCAATGGATAGCACCCTGCGGGCTTCCAATATTTGCCAGATGGGACAAGGGATATGACATCAGTTTCTTTGAGGAATGCCACTTTTTCCCCGACTTTATCCTGTGGGTAGTAGGCCAAAGCAATCAGCGGATTATCTTCATCGAACCCCATAGCATGCTGCATGCAAAAGCCTACATCCACAACGAAAAGGCACGCCTGCACGAGCTCCTTCTAGCCATCGCGCAGGAAATTGCCAAACGCAGCAACCGCGAGGACGTTACTCTGGTGAACTGATGGATGGGTTGCCTGGTGTGGGATGTTCTCGCCTGGCCGTCTCCGCCCGCTCCTGCTGGCGGAGTGCTGACCCGAAGACGGGTTCGCCTGGTGTGGTGCAGGCAGGTGAAAATGGCTGAGCTGGCGAGGGAGGCTGGTCGGCGCAGGATGTCCGCTGCTGAGCGTCTCCCTGGCTTGGAGGTGGGCGATGGTGCAGGTGAAGGCGACCTGCCTAGTATGGTCTTGCCTGCAAAGAGGCGTGAAGGTCAGCGGATGTTCTGGCGGTTGCGCTGCGCCTGGCGTTGTGCTATGATTGTGGGCCATGGCAGAATTATCAGCATCTTGCCAGTCGAGCAAAAGGCGCGCTTGCGGGCCTGGGTATCTTGCTCCAGAAGGTGAGCGCCCAACACCGTTCGAGGCGGCTTCACCGCTTGCGGGGATGCGCCGCAAGCCAGCAAAGGTTTTGGTAGGCGAATGTGTCTTGCCTGTCCCACCGCTGCCGCTAAAACTAACCGTTGGGCAGCAACCGAATAGACGCTGTGGAGCACACAAGATATGACATCAAGGTTGCGGTTAACCATCGAGTTGGTCCCTGCCACTTCTTGGTACAACAACATGCGAAAGGTTATCCCCAAGGCAGAGTGGGACAACATCCGTAAGAGCGTGTACGCGGAGCAGAATGACAGGTGTGGCATTTGTGGTGCAGAAGGCCGACTGGAATGTCACGAATTGTGGGAATATGATGAAGAGAAGCACATCCAAACCTTGCGCGGATTTATCGCTCTGTGCAGTCTATGTCACCGTGTGAAGCATATCGGTTTGGCTGGAATTCACGCGAGCAAAGGGATACTGGATTATGATCAGGTGGTGGACCACTTCTTGAAAGTAAACGAATGTAGCCGAGATGTTTTCGAGCAACACAAGAAACAAGCATTTGAGCAATGGAGAGTCCGCTCGCAGTATCAATGGGAAGTGAATCTCGGCGCTTACGAGAGTCTGGTATCCAAGTCGAAGGCCGCTAACTCGCAAATACCTACATCTCATAGATAGGTATTGCCGCCCAACCTGCGCTTCCAGCCGACCGCTGCGCTTCGCAGCGGTCGGCTGAAGTACGTGCCATTAGGCCGCCCCATAGCAGTTGGAGGTAACTATGGGACTTGATCCGAAAGATCCCAAGCCCACACAAATCACAATACGTGAGGCTTATACCAAGATCAGACAGTGGTATAGAGTCAATGTGCCCAAATTTCTTGATCGACCTGCTAAGGAGATAGAAACGGGGGAGTTTAAGATTGTTAGAGATTTCAGTGCTTCTGCCAAGGCATGCTTTGATCTCGTGGATAATCTTCCTGATCAAAGCGAGCTTTCTGACATCGAAATCAGGGCTGTCTTGGTCGAGGTAATTAGCGGGAAATTGGAATGGGCCTATCATCAATCCGATGGCGATTACAAAATGGCAGCGTACGCACATGCTGCTCTAGAGCAGGCTGGGCTCCCCACGTTCTTATCGGAAGCCGAAAAGCGCGAACTTAGGGGCAGTAGGATTTACCCATTCTTAAAAAGACAACTTTAGGCATAGACTTTGATAGATTAGCCTCCTATGCTCAAGAAAAAAGCAAAGCGAATTTGAAAGCCCTCTTCGCCCCGTTTTAGCGACAGATGAAAAAAGTGCAAGAACTTGCTCGATTACGAAAAAGTGTAACCAATCCCTCACAAACAGTAAAATATAATTTGACAATGAAGCCAAAAGAATCTCTTAAATCATTCGTTGAATTAGGACGAACATGGCGTGGAGAGTTTTTCATGGTATGGCATGACCTCGAAGGTGAAATAAGTGATATTTTAGGTTACAATGGTAACCCTACTAAAATATCCAGAGGCGATATTCGCACTCTAAAACGAGAGGGGTTGATTGACTGTGAATTTCTTGGTGAGAATAAAGCGCGAATTGCAGTTACTCCAAAGTCTGAGAATGTAGTAGATACGAACGTTCAGGGAACCTATGAATGAGAATCAAATCAAGTTCCAATCTCTCTTGCGCGAACTTTTCCAGTTCGATTCCGCCGACCTGGATTTCGGCATCTACCGCATCATGAATCACAAGCGGGCGGTGATTGAGCGCTTCATCACCACAGACCTGCCCCAGGCCATCACGGGGGAACTGGAGCGCGGGGCCTTGGCCGAACAGGCGCAGGCAGCACAGGCCCTGGAAGCGGCGCGGAAAAAGGTGCTGGAAGCCCTGGGCGATGACGCCCTTGACGCCGATGACAACCTGGTCGAAGCCTATCGCAACACCAAAGCCGGCAAGGAATATCTGGAAGCACAGTCCAGGGCCAAGGGCAGCCGCGGACGCGAAGCGCTGGAAGCCGACATCTACAACCACCTTTACACCTTCTTTAGCCGCTACTGGCAAGAGGGCGACTTTATCTCCAGACGCCGTTACTCCAAGAAAGAACGCTACGCCATCCCCTACAACGGCGAGGAGGTGACTCTCTACTGGGCCAATCACGACCAGTACTATGTCAAGACCGGCGAGTATTTCACCGATTACACGTACAAAGCCCCCAACGGCGTGACCGTGCACTTCAAACTGCGCCAGGCGGATGTGGAGCAGAACAATGTCAAGGGCGAAAAGCGCTTCTTCCTGCCGCGCCTGGACGAAATCACCTGGGACGAGGCGGCGCGTCAGGTGGTTATCCCCTTCGAGTATCGCCCGCTGACCGCGCAGGAGGCCATCACCTACGGTCAGAAGAACCAGCAGGAAGCCATCCTCGCCAAAGCCGTCGCGGAGATTCCCAAGCGCATCAAAGTGCCCGAGGCTCTTGCCGCCCTCACCGCCGAACGGCGCACGACCGGCAACGGCGAAACCGTCCCCTACCTGGAATATCATTTGCGCCAGTACACCCGCCGCAACACCAGCGACTTTTTCATCCACAAAGACCTGAAGGGCTTTCTCTCCCGCGAACTGGACTTCTACCTGAAGAACGAAGTGCTCAACCTGGACGAACTGGAAGCGGCCGGCGAGGGCCTGAGCAAGGGCTGGTTCCAACTGTTGCGCCTGATCAAGCGTGTGGGCCTGCGCATCATCGAGTTTCTGGCGCAGATCGAGGACTTCCAGAAGATGCTCTGGGAGAAGAAAAAGTTTGTCACCGAGACTTTTTACCTCATCACGGTTGGCAACATCCCCGAAGTTTATTACGCGGAAATCGCCGCCTGCCAGGCGCAGTGGGAGGAGTGGAAAACGCTCTTCGCCATTGACGAGTTGCCTCAAGACCTGCTTTCGGGCAACGTAACGACGACGGAAGGCCGCATTGATTTTCTCAAAGCCCATCCCACCCTGGTGCTGGACACGCGCCACTTTGCCCAGGACTTCACCGACCGCCTGCTGGCTTCCTTTGATGACCTGGACGAGATGACCGACGGCCTGCTGGTGCACAGCGAAAACTGGCAGGCGCTCCATTTGCTGCAGGAGAAGTACAGGGAGCGGGTGAAGTGCATCTACATTGATCCGCCGTATAACACGGGGAGCGATGGGTTTCTCTATCACGATAACTGTCAACATTCTAGCTGGTTAGCGTTCATGAGCGATAGAGTAGCACAAAGCTGCCAAGTAATGAGTAGAGACTCTGCCTTATTCGCGAGCATTGGAAATGATGAATGCGCTCACTTACGTATGCTTCTTGAAGCGCAATTAGGTAGAACTAACTTTCGATCAAGCATCATCTATCGGCGAGGTATAAAAAGCGTACAAGCGCAATTTGACACAATTGATAGATTAAACCAGGGATATGACTTCTTGTTAATGGCAACCAAGATGGAAGATACCCGCTTCCCTAAATTGATGGTGCCAAAAACGAACAACGAAGATGATTATGATGACGAAGAGAAGTCGAAGCCTGTCGGAACATGGAATAATCATTGGCGCGGAACTGACCGCCCTAGTATGAGGTATCCGCTATTTGGTATAACCCCTTCAGAAGGTCAGTGGCGTTGGGGACGTGAAAGAAGCGAGAAAGCAATAGCAAACTATGCAAGAATGTGCTCTGAGATTGGAACAGAGAATCCTACACAGGAAGAAATAGATGAATGGGTCAGGAGGAAAGACGCTGAAGGTGAGCGATTGGACTTACTGAGGCTTTCTGCAAGTGGCACTCCAGAGCATTATGTTAGACCTTCCTTTGAGAAACTTGGTAACGACCTATGGGTGGACCTAAAACCCAATGGTTCGCATCAACTGGCAGCATTGTTTGGCGGGAAAAGCTTTGATAATCCAAAATCAACACAGCTTATAGAAAGACTCATTCAGTTTGTTGGTAATGAAGACAGTTTTGTTCTCGACTACTTCGCCGGCTCCGGCACCACCGGCCACGCCGTGATCAACCTGAACCGCGAGGACGGCGGCCGGCGCAAGTTCATCCTGGTGGAGATGGCCGACTACTTCGACACCGTGCTCCTGCCGCGCATCAAAAAGGTCACCTTCACGCCGGAGTGGAAGGACGGCAAGCCCAGGCGCATGGTCACCGCTGAAGAAGCCGAACGCTCCCCACGCATCGTCAAGGTCATCCGCCTGGAATCCTACGAGGACGCGCTCAACAATCTCACCTTCGACGACGCAAGCAGCCAGCAGGCGCTGGAACTCTTCCGCGATGACTACCTGCTCTCCTACATGCTCCGCTGGGAGACGCGCCAAAGCGAAACCCTGCTCAACGTGGAGAAACTGCAAGCGCCCTTCTCCTACAAACTTCACCTCCACCGCGACGGCGAAACCCGCCAGCGCACCGTGGACCTGCCCGAAACCTTCGCCTATCTGCTGGGCCTGGACGTGCAAACGCGGCGCGTTCCCCCCTCCCCCTCGGGGAGTGGGGCGGGGGGTGTGGGCCGTTACCTCGTCTATCGCGGTACCCTGCGCAACGGCCGCACCGTCGTCATCATCTGGCGCGACATCACCGGCTGGGGAGTGGCGGATTACGAACGCGAGGCGGCCTTCGTCGCGCAGCAAAACTTGACCGCCGGCGCGGACGAAATCTTCGTCAACGGCGACTCGCGCATCCCCGGCGCGCGCTCGTTGGACCCGATCTTCAAAGAGCGCATGTTTGCGCCCGTGGAGGGGTAAGATGAATAAGCAAATCGTGTTTCCTAAAGACCAGATTGCTGAGTTTTGCCGTCGCCATCACATCCGGCGTCTGGCGGTATTCGGTTCCGCCTTGCGTTCCGATTTCAACGAGACCAGCGACATTGATATACTGGTTGAGTTCGAACCGGACCACATTCCCGGCCTGCTCGGAATGGCACGCATGGAACGCGAGCTTTCGGCGCTTTTCGGCGGCCGCAAAGTTGATTTACGCACGCCGGAAGATCTGAGCCGTTATTTCCGGCAAGACGTGCTCAATGAGGCGGAGGTGCAATATGCGCAAGGATGACCTTATCCGTTTGCGGCACATGCCCGACGCCGCGCGCGAAGCCGTCGAATTTGCCCGAAACAGTTGCCGTAAGGATCTTGACGGCGACCGCAAACTAACGCTTGCCCTGGTCAAGGACGTTGAAATCATCGGCGAAGCCGCTTATCAGATTTCGGAAGATACGCGGCGCACCTTGCCGGAAATTCCCTGGGAGGACATAGTCGGCATGCGCCACCGGCTGGTCCACGCCTACTTCGATATCAACCTGGACATCCTCTGGAAAACGGTGCAAGAAGACCTTCCGCCACTTGTGCGAATTCGTTCCGAGAAATTGGGCGAGGAATAAGTATGCCGGATGGTATTCAACAATACGCCAAACTGGAAAACCGCCTGGTCCTGCTGGCCTGGCTGAACAGCCTGCTGGGCTATAAAAGCAACAGGAAACTGCTTGAGGACACCCAAACCGTAGCCGAGGGCTTTGGCGCGGACGGGCATAGTTTCCTTTACCATCACCTCATTGCCCGCGGCAGTCAGGTTAAGATCCCCGCCGCCGACCTGGCGCGTTATGACGAGAACATCCGCCAGCATCTCGAGAAGATCAACCGCGGGCGCACCGAGCGCATCACCTTGCGCTACTTTCAGTACCTGGCTGCGCTCTATACCGAGATTTTCCTCGACCGCCTGTTCAACCATCGGGCAGGGGCGGGCGGCTGTCCGCCCCTACTGGCCGACCTGAACGCCTTTGTGAAGGAGCGCAACGCCCGCCGTCTGCCTGGCGAACCGAAGGAGGCCGAATTCACCGAGAAGGACCTGACCAAACTGGCCTACTGGATGGCCACCGGCAGCGGCAAGACGCTCATCCTGCATCTGAACTACCACCAGTTCCTGCACTATAATAGTGAGTCCCTGGACAACATCCTGCTCATCACGCCCAACGAGGGCCTGAGCGAGCAGCACCTGGCCGAACTGGCCGCTTCCGGCATCCCGGCGCGGCGCTTCGACCTGAACGCCGGCACCTTGTGGAGCGGCGGCCGGGACGTGGTCCAGGTCATCGAAATCACCAAGCTGGTGGAAGAAAAGCGCGGCGGGGGCGTAAGCGTCCCCGTCGAAGCCTTTGAAGGGCGCAATCTCATCTTCGTGGACGAGGGCCATAAAGGTTCCGGCGGTGAGACCTGGCGCACGTACCGCAACGCCCTGGGGGCGACTGGCTTCACCTTCGAGTACTCCGCGACCTTTGGCCAGGCGCTTTCGGCGGCGCGCAACGATCCCCTCACCACCGAATATGGCAAGGCCATCCTCTTCGACTATTCCTACCGCTACTTTTACGGCGATGGCTTCGGCAAGGACTTCCGCATTCTCAACCTGAAAGAAGAAACCCAGGCCGATAAAACAGACACCTTACTGCTCGGCAACCTGCTTTCGTTCTACGAACAGGTGCGCCTTTACGAGGAACAGGCCGACGCCCTGCGCCCCTACAACCTGGAAAAACCGCTGTGGGTGTTCGTCGGCAGCACGGTCAACGCCGTCTATACCGAAAACAAACAGCCGCGCAGCGATGTGCTGACCGTAGCGCGTTTTCTGCACCGCGTGCTGAGCGACCGTTCCTGGGCGGTCAAGACCATCCAAAGCGTTCTGAAAGGCAAGACGGGCCTGGTCTCTCCCGATGGACAAGACATCTTTGCCGGGCGTTTCCCTTTCCTGCGCGAGGCTGGTCTCACCGATGCGCCGTTGGCGCTCTACGACGACATTCTGCGGCGCATGTTCCATACCTCCGCTTCTGGCGGCCTGCACCTGTGCGACATCAAAAGCAGTCCCGGCGAACTGGGCCTGAAAGCCGCTGGCGCCGAGGACTACTTTGGCCTGATCACCATTGGCGACACCACCGCGTTCCGACAACTGGTTGAAGCCAATGCCCCGGAAATTGTGCTGGAGCAGGACGCCATCAGCAGTTCGCTCTTCGAGCGTATCAATCGTCCCCATTCGGCCCTCCACGTCCTGATTGGCGCCAAAAAATTCATGGAGGGCTGGAATTCCTGGCGCGTGGCGAGTATGGGCCTGCTCAACATTGGGCGGCAGGAAGGTTCGCAAATCATTCAACTGTTCGGGCGGGGTGTGCGGCTGAAAGGCAAAGACCTGAGTCTCAAGCGCAGCGCCGCGCTGCCTGGTTACCATCCCAAACACCTGCGCTTACTGGAGACGCTGAACATCTTTGCCGTGCGCGCCAATTACATGGCGCAATTCCGCGATTATCTCGAACGTGAGGGCGTGGAAGTCGAACCGGCGATCGAATTGCCCCTGTTCGTGTGGGCCAACGAACAATTTTTGCAGCGCGGCCTGGTCGTGCCGCGTCCGCCGGAGGGGCGCGACTTCGCCGCCGAAGCCACCCTGCTCTTGAAGCCCGACCCCGATCTGTCGGTGCAGGTGGATGTATCCGTCCATGTGCAGGCCCTGGAAAGCGGCAGAGCTGGATTGCAGTCGGCCACAGTGCAGTCGGCCCAAGCGGCGCGTCCCATCCCGCCGGAGAGTCTGGCTTTCATAGACTGGCAGCAAGCCTATCTCGACCTGCTGGCGTACAAAGAGCGCAAGGGGCTGAAAAATCTGCTCATCCTGCCTGAAACGCCGCGCCAGATTATCGCTCAAGTGCCTTGCACGCTTATCGCGGAGGATTCCGTCCTCCGCCCGCAAACCTGGGCTGACCGCACCCGCCTCCAGGAAGCGGTAACCCGGCTCCTGTGCCGTTACCTGGACAAGTTTTATCAAACGCGTCGCGAGCAATGGGACGAAAAGACAATCATCTACCGTCCGTTGAGCAAAGAGGATCCCAATCTGAACTTCCGCCCGCAAGGCGTAAGCGAAGCAAAAGCTGCCTATGTGGTCCGCGTGCCGCGTTCGGACCAACACTTGATCAAGGCAGTGCAGGAATTACGTGCCAATCTAGAACGACTTTATCAGCAGGAGAATGCCGGCCTGCCGCGCATTCACTTCGACCGCCATTTGTATCAACCGCTTCTGGTAGCCATGCCGGACAAAGTCCAGATAGTCCCGCCCGGATTGCAAGAAAGCGAAGCCCGCTTCGTGCGCGACCTGCGCGACTACTGGAATGCCGAAAAGGATAACGCCCTGGCAGGTAAAGAAGTGTTCCTCCTTCGCAATCAAAGCCGCGGCTATGGCATTGGTTTCTTTGAAGAACGCGGCTTTTACCCTGATTTCATCCTGTGGGTAGTGGGCCAAAGCAATCAGCGGATTATCTTCATCGAGCCGCACGGAATGCTCCACGCAAGAGCCTACACTCATGATGAAAAAGCCCGCCTGCATGAGCGCCTGCCGGCCCTGGCGCAGGAAATTGCTCAACGTAGCCATCGCCAAGACATTACATTGGATGCGTTCATCATCTCCGCAACGCCTTATAACGAGCTTCATAAGTACTATGACGACGGCAAATGGGATCGGGCAAAGTTTACCGAAAAGCACATCCTTTTCCAGGAACGCAATGGTGAATACGACTACATTAAGATTCTGCTGGAGAAGGTAACCCGCGAAGAGGGGGATCGCATCCAATAGAAGGAAGCGTCGGAAGACTGAATTAAGTTCCTGCCGGAGGAGGCAGGGCTTATCAATTCTCCAACATTGTGGTAGAAAGAGGGGCTGAACTCGGATCGGAGGTGGAAGCGATGAGAGACGAGCAAAATAACGGGAACGGGTTGCACGCCTCTCTGCAGGAGATACCGGATCCCCGTCGCCGTCAGGGGCGTACACTTCTTGGACAAGCGACATAGCACAATCGGATGACGGCAGAGAAATTGTTTCAGAAGTGTTAATGAAACCATAGACCATAAAAATTCGTGATCTTGCTGATTGGTCATTTACTAGCCCTCAGCCCTGTCTCTACAGATTTGTGAATATTCCTGCTCCTGCTATTGAAATTCACCCTGGCTGGCAGCTCTACCTTCAACAAAATCGAAGCGTTCTAACTAAGTTTTGCCTGCGTCATTTGACCAATTATTTGCAGAAGAATAACCCAAACGTTCCGAGTATTGCTGAAAAACTCTTTGAATCACAGACAAAAGACTCTCTCCCAGGACACTTGTCTTAAAAATTTGTCTATAAGAAGAATTTCGCCTACATTTACTCCGGTCAGTTACTCCAGAAAGACAGTGTTTCGCCCAGCTACTTGCTCCCGTGATGTTTTGTGGCACACAATTTACTCTGGAATATCATTCCCACACCCAAAGAAGCGAATTTTCAGAAAAGCGATAACCTGCCCGACCCTTTCTACATTATGGACTTTTTGAGTCGTTGGAAGATTACGCCGTACACCAGACCATCGACAGCTTTCAGTAAATACTGCGTGCGCTAACAAGGTATGTAATCGTTTATACACCGATGTGAGGTGGTTGAGACAGGATACACCCTTGTTCAACCGTGTCAGGCGCAATTCTTACCTACCTAACGAAGACGGAAACTCACGCACTTACAGAAATCGTCAGGCACTATTGCAGCATCCGTTGGCAACATTACCCACCCTCCCCTCATTGTCCTCACTACTACCGTGGTACAATAGCAACGCCGGGTGGACTGAAGTGTTTATAGATGCTCTTGGCGAGTGAGTTCGTGCCTGCTCACCTGGAGCAACAGTGATGTGAAGGAGCTTGCATGGCAGTGGTAGCATCCGTAGTTGACAATCGTCGGGAACAGATCGGTTGGTACTTCTACGATTGGGCGAATTCAGCATTTTCGACCACAGTTGTAACTGTCTTCTTAGGGCCATACCTGACCTCAATTGCCCGCAATGCGGCTGATGCGAATGGATTTGTCTACCCCTTTGGGATTCCGGTGGCAGCCGGATCGTTCTTCCCCTATGTTGTGTCGCTCTCGGTTTTGTTACAGGTCTTTTTTCTCCCTATTCTCGGCGCTATCGCCGATTATTCCAACGCCCGTAAGCAAATGCTGGCTATCTTTGCTTATACAGGTGCGTTTGCGACAATGGGCCTCTACTTTCTCGAGGGTACAAACTATTTGTTAGGTGGAATCTTGTTTCTGATTGCCAATCTCACCTTCGGCGCCTCGATTGTCTTTTACAATGCCTTCTTGCCAGATATTGCCAGTGCCGAACGGCGTGACGCGGTTTCTTCACAAGGATGGGCCCTTGGGTATCTCGGTGGTGGATTGCTCCTGGCTGCCAATCTGGTCTTCTTCCTCAATGCCGAGTCGTTTGGCGTAGAGAGTGCGATGGCAGTACGCATCAGTCTGGTGTCGGCAGGGATGTGGTGGGCGATCTTTACCCTGATTCCGATGTGGACACTTCAGAATCGGGGTGCGGTTCGCCAGTTGCCGCCAGGCGAAAACTATTTGACAGTCGGTTTTCGTCAGTTGGCACATACCTTTCGCCAGATGCGCGGTTATCCACAGACGTTGCTATTTCTGGCTGCCTATCTGCTCTACAACGACGGTATTCAGGCTGTTATTGCCCTGGCCGCTCAGTTTGGCGCCGAAGAACTCGGCATTGGGGAGTCTACCCGTATTGCCACCATCTTGATGGTACAGTTTGTAGCCTTTGTTGGTGCGTTGATCTTCGGTGCCCTGGCGTCTCGCCTCGGCTCGAAGCGTGTGCTGTTGGGTAGTTTGGTGATCTGGACGCTGGTGGTCAGTTATGCTTACGTTATGCCAGCTAATAACGAAGCACAGTTCGTTGCCCTGGGTGCGGCAATCGCACTCGTATTGGGGGGAAGCCAGGCGATCAGCCGTTCGCTCTTCTCATTGATGATCCCAAAAGGCCAGGAAGCAGAATACTTTAGCCTGTACGAGGTTGGCGAGCGTGGTACAAGCTGGCTGGCACCATTTTTGTTCGGGATAGCGTACCAGCTTACCGGGAGCTATCGCATCGCGATTGTGTCGCTAATCATCTTCTTCATCAGTGGGTTTCTCCTGCTGTTGTTCGTCAATGTGCGAAAAGCAGCAGCCGAAGCCGGGAATGAAGCGCCAGCGCACGTATGAGGCATTGCCAGGGGCAACCCCTTGGGTTGCCCCTATGATTGTGGGCGACGACGAGTATTTTTACGACCACGTTGGACCATGATCTGCCACGCTTTGTCTGGGTCTATCGTTGTCCGCAATTGTTGATCACTGATCCGGTGGGCCTGTCGTTCGTTGAGTTCGGCAATCTCACGGAGATGCTCTTCATCTTCCGGTGAAATGTTCACCTGCTCGCGCCAATACCGCCAGGCGGCAAATCCGATCAGTCCGAGAAGAACGGTCGTGACGACCGCAATCAGGATTCCACCGATCTGTTCCATAGGGCACCTCTCAGCATGTCGGTCTTGCGGTTTGCCGAAT
>Ga0272449_1003873_pt1 | contig 12558 bp, 11 predicted proteins | sample YNPCB0241_FD_198679 | JGI IMG/M metagenome (GOLD analysis project Ga0272449, IMG submission 198679) | Hot spring sediment microbial communities from Yellowstone National Park, WY, United States - YNP-CB-024-1 | ecosystem: Environmental > Aquatic > Thermal springs > Hot (42-90C) > Sediment...
GAGAGCCACCGCCCGAAAGCCCCCACCGCATCCACGATAGGGTCCACAACCCACTTGTCGTCAAAGCCGAAGAAGGTCTCCGAGCACCACAGGACGAACCGGATGACGGTGGCCCGGTAGAACTCGTCCACGTAGTACTTGTTGCGCAGGAGGGTGTAGAGGGCCCCCAAGCGCGTCGCCGGGTCCACCTCGCCCGCCTGGAGGGGCCGCCGGCCGTAGACCCACCAGCCCATGAAGAGGCCGCCCAGGGCCATGGCCGTGGAGAGCGCGGCCACGGAAAGGTTGAAGGGCGTGGCGTGCAGGACCTCGGGCACCCAGACCTCGTACCCTTCCGCCAGCAGGTGGTGGAAGGCGTTCGCCCACGGCGTGCCCGCGAAGCCCAGGAAGGCGGCGAAGAAGGCCAGGACCACCAGGGGGCCGGTCATGCTGCGGGGCGACTCGTGGGCGTGGCGCGCCGCCTCTGTCCGCGGCTCGCCCAAGAAGGTGAGGAAGACCTGCCGGCCCATGTAGAAAGCCGTGAGGAAGGCGGCCAGGGTGAGGAGCAGCCAGACGAAGAAGGGCCACGAGACGACGCCTTCGTGCAGGAAGGCCTCGTAGGCGTGGGCCAGGATCTCGTCCTTGCTCCAGAAGCCGGCGAAGGGGACCACGCCGGCCAGGGCCAGCGTCCCCACCAGGAAGGTCCAGAAGGTGGTGGGCATCTTCGCCTTCAGGCCGCCCATGCCCATCATGTCGTTGGGGTCAAAGGGCTTGGCCTCTTCGTGGTGCTTGCCGTGGCCGTAGTGCGCGGCCTCGTGGTGCCCGTGCTCCATGCCGTGGATGACCGAGCCGGAGCCCAGGAACAGGAGGGCCTTGAAGAAGGCGTGGGTGATGAGGTGGAAGACCGCCGCCACGTAGGCCCCGATCCCCAGGGCGGCGATCATGTAGCCCAACTGGCTGATGGTGGAATAGGCCAGGACCCGCTTGATGTCGTCCTGGGCGATGGCGATGGTGGAGGCGAAGAGGGCCGTGAAGGCCCCGATGAAGGCCACCAGTCCCAACTGCGGCCCGTGCTCCACCGCGGCGAAGAGGGGGAAGGTCCGCGCCACCAGGTACACGCCGGCGGAGACCATCGTCGCCGCATGGATGAGGGCGCTGACGGGGGTGGGGCCTTCCATGGCGTCCGGGAGCCAGACGTGCAGCGGGAACTGGGCTGACTTGCCCACCGCGCCCCCGAAGATGAGCATGGCGATGAGGGTGGCCCACGGCAGCCCCAGGCCCGGCACCGTCGTCTCGGCCAGGCGGTGCAACGTCTCCGGGGCGAAGAGGTCGGCGAAGGTGAGGGTCCCCGTCTGCACGTAGAGGAGCAGGAGGCCGCTCAGCATGATGACGTCGCCCACGCGGGTGGTCAGGAAGGCCTTCAGTCCCGCCTTCATCGCCGACGGCTTCTCAAACCAGAAGCCGATGAGGAGGTACGAGCACAGCCCCATGATCTCCCAGAAGACCAGGAGCATGAAGAGGTTGTCGGCCACCACCAGCCCCAGCATCCCGCAGGCGAAGAGGGAGATGTAGGCGAAGAAGCGGGAGTAGCGGGGGTCCTTCTCCATGTACCCCACCGAGTAAATGAAGATCATCAGGCAGACGAAGGGGACCATGAAGAGCATGACCGCCGTGAGGGGGTCCACCTGGACGCCCATGCGGAACCACACGTCGCCGGTGGGCACCCAGTCCGCCAGGAGGTGGAAGGCCCTTTCCCCCATCCCCAGCCTCTGGGCGATGGCCTGGGCCACCACCCCCCACGAGAGGACCCAGGAGAGGGCGATGGCGCCGATGGCGATGGAAGAACTCAACTGGCGCCGTGGGTAGGCCCACAGGACGATGACCGCGAAGGCCGCCAGGGGGATGAATGGGATCAACCACGTCAGTTGGAGCATCGCGGGCTCATCCTTTCATCTCATCAATCTCTTCCACGTTGACCGTCTCGCGGCTGCGGTAGATGGCCAGCAAGATGGCCAGGCCCACCGCTGCCTCCGCCGCCGCCACTGTGATGACGAAGATGGCGAAGACCTGGCCGGCCAGGTCGTGGGGGGCCACGTACCGCCAGAAGGCCACCAGGTTCAGGTTCACGGCGTTGAGCATCAGTTCCACGCCCATGAGGACGGCCACACCGTTGCGGCGGGCCAGCGCGCCGTAGAGCCCGATGCAGAAGAGAGCCGCGGCCACCACCAAGTACCAAGACAGAGGAACCATCTCCCCCTCCCAAAAAGCCGGATCACGAATCGCACCAATGGAGCACGAATGACACGAACATTTCCATTTCGTTCAGGATTCGTGCGCTTCGTCCCATTCGCCCCATTCGTGATTTCTCACCGCTCCCGGGCGATAAGCCGGATCACGAATCGCACCAATGGAGCACGAATAACACGAACATTTCCATTTCATTGTTATCCAGGATTCGTGCGATTCGTCCCATCTGTGCCATTCGTGCTTTCTCACGTGATTCCTCACCGCTCCCGGGCGATGAGGATGGCCCCGACCATCGCCACCAGAAGCAGCACCGAAGCCACTTCAAAGGGAAGGACATAAGGGCCCATCAGGTCCTGCCCCAGGCGCGTGAGGTAGTTGCCGGGGACCTCGGCCTGCACCGTCGCCCAGCGCACCTGCAGGAGCACGAAGGCCAGCACCCCGAAGAAGAGCACGGCGAAGATGGCCGCCAGGGGCCACTGTTGGTTCAACTGGCGGCCCGGGTCCTGGAGGTAGCGTCCCGAGAGCATGATGGCGAAGAGGATGAGGACCGCTATCGCCCCCACGTAGATCAGGACCTGCACCCCAGCCAGGAACTCGGCCTCCAGGAGGACGTACAGGCCCGCCATGCCGAGGAAGGTCAGGATCAGGTACAGGGCACTGTGGAAGAGGTTGCGGTTGGTGACCACCATGACCGCGGCCCCCAGGACGATGACGCTCAGGACGGCGAAGACGATCGGCACGATTGGGAACATGGGCACCCCCCGGCGTGTGAGGCGCTTGCGCCTCCTAGCGGCTCTGCTGCCAGGCCCGCCACTGGGCCATCCGCTCCTCCACCGCCCGCTGCTGCGCCCGGCGGAGCGCCCAGCCGCCCAGGTACAGGGCCCCCACCGTCACCGCCACGTTGGTCACCAGGAGGGCCGCCGCCTGCGGCCAGAAGCCCAGGCCCAACTTGACCACGAGGCCGACGACGAAGAGGTTGGTCAGGGCCAGCGGCAGCAGGAACTTCCAGGCGAAGGAGAGGAGGTGGTCAATGCGGAAGCGCGGCAGGGTGAAGCGCACCCACATGAAGACGAAGATGACGGCGAACGACTTGGCGAAGAACCAGAACCACGAGGGCAAGAGGGGCCCCTGCCAGCCCCCCAGCCACAGGGTGGTGATGATGGCGGAGATGGCGAACAGGTTGATGTACTCCGCCACGAAGAAGAGGCCGAACTTCATCCCGCTGTATTCGGTGAAGAAACCGGCCACCAACTCCGATTCGGCCTCCGGCAGGTCAAAGGGTCCCCGGTTGGATTCCGCCGCGGCGCAGATGAAGTGCACCAGGAACACCCCGGGCAACATCAGGATGAAGGGCAGCCTCGCCTGCGCCTCCACGATCCGCACCGTGGACATGGACCCGGCCAGGAGCACCACCGCCAGCATGGACAGGGCCATGGGGATCTCGTAGGCCAGGAGTTGCGCCCCGATGCGCAGACCCCCGAGGAGAGCGTACTTGTTGTTGGAAGACCACCCCGCGGTGAGGACGGCGATGGTGGTCATGGAGGCCATGGCCAGGACATAGAGGATGGCGATGTTGAGGTCCTGGGGGACCATGCCGCGCCCGAAGGGGATGACGGCGTAGACCAGGAGCGCCGGCGCCACCATGATGGCCGGGGCCCAGTTGAACGCCCCTTTGTCGGCCTTGGCCGGGATCACATCCTCCTTGGTGAGCATCTTGACCGCGTCGGCGATGGACTGCAGGATGCCGTACGGCCCAGCCCGGTTCGGCCCCAGCCGGTCCTGGAAGCGGGCCACCGCCTTCCGCTCCATCCAGATGAGGAAGAGGACGATGACCAGGGCCACGGCCACCACGAGGACGATGACCAAGAAGTCCATGATGGCCGTGACCGCCCAGGCTGGCAGGAAGGTCGCCAGCCACCGGGCCAACGCGTTGCCCAGGATGTTCAGGAGTTGGTCCAAGGTCTCCAAGATGCCCATCAAGTCGCGTCCCTCCGCACGCCTGCAAGTGCCTTTCTCACGCCGTCAGACGTCCGGCCCAAGGCCCCATCCCGCGCTTCCACCGTCCCCTAGAACCACCGCAGCGCCCCCTTGCGCCAGGCATAGGCCAGGCCCGCCAGGAGGATGCCGATGAAGAGGAACATCTCCACCAGGGCGAAGAGGGGCAACTGGTGGTAGGCCACCGCCCAGGGGAAGAGGAAGACGGTCTCAATGTCAAAGAGGACGAAGACCAGGGCGTAGATGTAGAACTGGACCTTGTAGCGGACCCACGTCTCGCCGACGGTTTCCAGGCCGCACTCGTAGGTAGATTGCTTCATGGGAGTGGGTTTCTTCGGCCTGAGGAGCCAGGCCACGCCAACGGCAAGGAAGGGGAAGAGGACAGCGACGGCCACGAAGAGCCCGATGAAGAGGTAGTTCTGCAGCAAGGCGCACGCTCCTTCCGTTGCACAGGGATCTATAGGGCCTCGGAGGCGCTACACCGCGCAGCACCTTGGGGCGTCTTTCTCGGGATCTCCTCTCGGCCCGCGCAGCGCACATTGTGCCGAAAGGAACATATCCGCCCTATTCTAACGGATTTCGGGAGACTTGTCAAAAATGGCCTGGCCTCTCTCCCCTCACGCGCCCGGCTCGCCGCCGAGCGCCGCTTCCACCGCCTCCAGCAGCGCCCCCTCCCAGAGAAGCCGTTGGACGTGCTCCAGGTGGGGGTACAGCAGTTGGTCTCCGGCCACGAAAGGCACCGCCTCCCGGAGGAGCCGGTGGGCCGCGCCGGTGCCGCGGCCCAGAGGGAGGGCCTGGGCCTTCCGACGCAGGTCCACCGCCTGGGCCGCCACCAGCAGTTCTATCGCCAGGATGGCCCCCACGTTCCGCACCACCTCCCGCGCCTTCCGCGCCGCGAGGGTGCCCATGCTCACGTGGTCCTCCGTGTTGGCCGAGGTGGGGATGGTGTCGGCGCTGGCCGGGTGGGCCAGGACCTTGTTCTCGGAGGCCAGCGCGGCCGCCGTGTACTGCAGGAGCATCAGGCCGGAGTTCAGCCCGCCTGCCTCCACCAGGAAGGCCGGCAGACCCTCGTTCAGGGCCGGGTCCAGGAGGCGCGCCGTGCGCCGTTCGGAGATGTTCCCCAGGTCGGTCACCGCGGTGGCCAGGTAGTCCATGGCCAGGGCCACTGGCTCCCCGTGGAAGTTGCCGCCGGAGAGGGCCACGGGGTCCTCGCCCTCCCAGAAGAGGAGGGGGTTGTCCACAACGGCGTTCAGTTCCCGCTCCAGGATGGCCCGGGCGTGGGCCACGGCCTCCCGCACCGCCCCGTGCACCTGGGGCATGCAGCGGAGGGAGTAGGCATCCTGCACTCGCCGGGGGTCGCGAGAGCGGACCCACCCGCTCCCGTCCAGCAAGCGGCGCAGGTGCGCGGCACACGCCGCCTGGTGGGGGTGGAGCCGCAGGTCGTGGATGCGGGGGTCCAGGGCGTCCAGCGTGCCCTGGAGGGCCTCCAGGGTGAGCGCGCCAGCGACGTCCGCCACCCGGAGGAGGGTTTCCGCCTCGTGCACGGCCAGCGCGCCCACAGCGGCCATGATGGACGTCCCGTTGATGAGGGCCACCCCTTCCTTGGGCCCCAGGTCCAGGGGCTCCAGGCCCGCCCGGCGGAGGGCCTCTCCACCGGGCAGGCGCTCGCCGCGGTAGAAGGCCTCGCCCTCGCCGAGGAGGACCAGGGCCATGTGGGCCAGGGGGGCCAGGTCGCCGCTCGCCCCCACCGACCCCTGGCAGGGGACGACCGGGTGGACGCCCCGGTTGACCATCGCCAGGAGGAGGTCCACCACCTCGGGCCGGACGCCAGAGTACCCCTTGGCCAGGGTGTTGGCGCGGATGGCCATCGCCGCCCGGACGGCCCCCTGGTCCAGGGGCGCGCCGACGCCCACCGCATGGCTCAGGATGAGGTTGCGCTGGAGTTGGCGGACCTGGTCCAGGGGGATGGCGCGGTCCTTGAGGTGCCCGAAGCCAGTGGTGACGCCGTAGACGACGGCCCCTCGCTCCAGGAGCATCCGCACCGCCTGGTGGGCCCGGGCGATGCGGGCGCGGGCCTCCGGGGCGAGGACCAGCGTGAGGTCCTCTGGCGCGGCCCAGTGCCGGGCGATGGCCGCCACGTCCTCCAGGGTCAACCCCTGGCCGTCCAGGACAATGGTCTTCAAAGGAGCCCTCCTGCACCGTTGCAGTTCCGGAGGGACCCGGGGGAGGGGGACGCTGTGTGGGTGTCCCTCCGGCGGAGGGAGTATAGCAAAGGCCGGCCCCAGCGTCAAAACGCCGCGCAATGGGCGGCCCGCAGAGGGCCTACGGGGGATGGACCCGCAACCGGGGCTCCCAGGATTTGCTCCGCGGGGGCCCTTGCGGTACAATGCCGGTAGCCGCGCTGGAGGGGGTAGCAGGGGCGCTGCCCCAGGTTGGGCGGCGCGCCGGGAGGGAGCAGGATGATCCGCGATCGGGAGGAGTTGCGCCAGATGCTCCTGGAGGAGCGGGAGAAACTGCGGCAGAGCCTGGAGGCCCTGCCCACGTTGGCCCGCGAGAACCTGGGCTACGGAAACCACATGGCCGACGACGCCACGGAGGCCTTTGACCAGGCTGCAGGGCTGGCCCTGCGGCGCAACCTGGAGCAGACGTTGCGCAGGGTGGAAGAGGCGCTGGACCGGTTTGAGGCAGGGACGTACGGCATCTGCCAGCGGTGTGGGCAGCCCATTGACCTGGCCCGCCTGGAGGCCCTGCCCTACGCCACCCTGTGCCTCCGGTGCCAGCAGCGCAGCCAGTATCGGTAGCAGGTGCCGCGTGACGACCGAGCCGCGTCCCGCAGAACACCGCGCTGAGGCCCAGAAGCCCGTGGAAGGGCCTGCCCCGGGGGCGCGCCCCCGCAGGGAAGTGGGTCTGCTCCTCCTCGTCGCGATGGCCGTCCTCGCCACAGACCAGGCGACGAAATACCTGGTCACGAGGTTCCTGCCCGTGGGGGCCTCCTGGGCACCCATCCCGGCGCTGGAGCGCTGGTTCACGCTGACCCACACCCGCAACGCCGGAGCCTCCTTCGGCCTCTTCCCCCAGTTGGCCCCCGCCTTCCTGGCTATCTCCATCGTCGTCGTGATCGGGATCGTGGTCTACGCCCGCTTCCTGCGGCCGGGGGACCTCTGGATGGCCCTGGCCCTGGGCCTCATGCTCGGAGGCGCGGCCGGCAACCTGGTGGACCGCCTCCGCATCGGCCACGTGGTGGACTTCCTGGATTTCAAGGTCTGGCCCGTCTTCAACTGCGCGGATAGTGCGCTCGTCGTCGGCGTGGCCCTCCTGGTGTGGTTCCTGCTGCGGGAGCCGCAGGCGCATCCCCATCCCCGCGGTGAGCAAGCGGAAGGTGCCGGCGGCTCCTCCACCCCGGCGGATGACTGAGCACCCCCTTCCCCCCGCGAACCCTTCCCTGCCTGAAACGGAGGCCCAGGTGCACACCTGGACCGTGGACGACGTGGCCGAGGGCGAACGCCCCCGCCTGGACCGCTACCTCGCCGCCCGCTTCGCTGGCTTTTCCCGCAGTGCGCTGCAGCGTTGGATTGACGAAGGGCTGGTGCAGGTGGATGGGCGGCCGGCCAAGGCCAGCCAGAAGGTGGCGAAGGGCCAGCGCATCCGGGTGGCTGTGCCTCCGCCAGCCCCGGAGGACCTGGTCCCCGAGCCCCGCCCCCTGGACATCCTCTACGAAGACGCGGACCTGGTGCTCCTCAACAAGCCGCCAGGCGAGGTGGTCCATCCCGCGCCAGGGCACCCCACGGGCACCCTGGTCCAGGCCCTCCTGGCCCACTGCACCGACCTCACGGGGGTGGGGGGCAGGCTCCGCCCGGGGATCGTCCACCGCCTGGACAAGGATACCTCCGGCCTGCTCCTGGTGGCGAAGAACGACCGCGCCTTCCGCGCCCTGCAGGAACAGTTTAAGGCGCGGGAGGTGCGCAAGGCCTACCTGGCCCTGGTGCACGGCCACCTGCGCGAGCCAGCAGGGCGCATAGAGGCCCCCATCGGACGGGACCCCCGTTCCCGGCAGCGGATGGCAGTGGTGCCAGGGGGGCGGCCGGCCGTCACGCGGTACCGGGTGCTGCGGACCGTGGGGCCGTACACCCTGGTGCTCGCCCTGCCGGTGACGGGCCGCACCCACCAGGTCCGGGTGCACTTCGCCTTCCTGGGGCATCCGGTGGCCGGGGACGCCCTGTACGGCCCCCGGCGCGGTCCCTTCCCCTTCCCGCGCCAGTTCCTGCACGCCTGGTGCCTTGGCTTCCGCCACCCTTCCACAGGGGAGTGGATGCAAGTCCAAGCGCCGCTGCCGGCGGACCTCCGGGCCGTCCTCCGGGCCCTTGTGGCCGAGGAGCGCAGGCGCGGATGAGCGGAACCCCGGAAGCCGCACAGGCCCGACGCGCCCTCACCGCCATCGCCGTGGGCACGGCCCTGGCCCTGGCCGGCGACGCCACCCTCTACGCGGTGTTGCCGGCCCACGCGCACCTGGTGGGCCTGCAGGCCGCGCAGTTGGGGCTGGCCCTCAGCCTCAACCGGTGGGTGCGCATCGGCTCTAACACCCCGGCAGGGTTCCTCTTTGACCGGTTCAGCCACCGGCGGCTGTACCTGGCGGGCCTGTGGCTGGGCGTCCTGCCCACGGTGGGATACGCCCTTGCCCGAGGCCCGGGCGTCCTCCTGGCAGGCCGCGTCGTCTGGGGGCTCTGCTGGTCCCTGATCCTGGTGGGGGCGTACGCCATCATCCTGGGGACCACCACCGCCGAAACCCGGGGGAAGGCGACTGGGGCGTTCCAGATGGCCTACTTTGCCGGCGGGGGGCTGGGCACGCTCCTCGGGGGCTTCTTCACCGACCTGGTGGGGTTCCGCCTGGCCCTCCTGGGGTGCGCGCTGGTGAGCGCGGTAGGGGCCCTCGTCGCCACCATCCTCCTCTCCGAGACCTCCCCCGCACCCAGGCATGTGGAGCCAGGCGGCCTCAACAGCCTCCTGCGGGCCGGGGTGGACGAGATGTCAGGCCTGGCTCTTTGGCTAGGACACCGGTGGGCCGACCTCCGGCGCCCTGGGGCCCTGCGGAGGACCGGCCTCCCGCCCTTGGCGGTGGGCGCGTTCGTCAACTTCGTCGCCTACTTCGTGGCCAACGGGGTGCTGATGGCCACCCTGGCCTACTTCCTCCAGCAGCGGTGGGGACGGGAGGTGGCCTTGAACGGCGTGGTGGTGGGCGTCTCCACCGTGTCGGGCGCGCTCCTGGCCTCGCGCTCGGCCTTCTCCATCCTCCTCGCGCCCCTGGCCGGCCGTCTCTCGGACCGCCTGGGGGAGCGGCGGGGGCTGGCTGCCACGGGCCTCTCTTTGGAGGCGGCGGGGTTCGGGGTCCTGGCTTCGGCCCTGAGCCTGCGCCCGGGCGGCGTGACCCTGGGGGTGGCTTTGGTGGCCATGGGAGGGGGGATCCTCGCCCCCACCCTGACGGCGTGGGTCGCGGACCGGTGCGAGGGGGCCCGGCAGTCCACGGCGATGGGGGTCTATGCCACGGCCGCCGACCTGGGCAGCGCCGCGGGCCCCCTTGCCGCCTACGCCCTGGTGGGGGGCGTTTCCCTCACCGCGCCCTACGCCCTCTCCGCGATCGGGGCGTTGGCCGCGCTGGCCGTCCTCCTCTGGGCCTGCAGGCGGTAAGGGCCTATGTTTCTCCCTGCGGAGCGGTGCCCTGCCGGAACCTCTGGTAGAGGAAGAGGAGGTTGGCCCGGTGGAGTTGGTCCACCAGGCCGCCCAGGGGCATGCGGGACATGCCGCACGATTCCAGGGTGATGTTGGCCAGGGCCTCAGGCGGAGCCCCCTTCTCCACCAGGGCCTGCACCCGTTTCTGCACCTGCTTGATGTAGGCGATGTTCTGGTCCAGGACCTCGTCCACCTCCCCGCGGAGGAGGGGGCGGCCGTGCCCCTGCACCAGGTGGTCTCCTCCCAACTTCTTCAACCGGCGCAGCGTCTGGATGAACTCCTCGGGGTCGCCGTGGGGGAGGTAGGGGATGGGCATCACCGCGTCCCCGGCGAAGAGGACCTTCTCCTCGCGGACGTAGACCGCCAGGCCATCCGGCGTGTGGCCAGGGGCGTGGATGAGGTCCAGGGAGCGGTTCCCCAGGTGGATGCCCCCTTGTCCGGCGATGGTGATGTTGGGCAGGCGCAGTTGGACGGGGGCGAGTTCAGGCGTTTCCTGTTTGGCCCGCTCCAGGGCAGCCTGGCCGAACTTCTGCATGAGGCGGCGGCAGGCATCCTGGGCTACGAAGTCGGCCTCGGGGAACAGGAAACTGCCGTAGGAGTGGTCGCCGTGGGAATGGGTGAGGACCACGTAGCGGATGGGGCCTGCCCGCTGGGCCTCGGCGAACTCGCGCAGGGCCTGGCTCTCCGAGGGGAAGGGGAAGGTGTCAATGACGATCACCCCTTCCGTGGTGACGATCACGCCGGCCGTGACTTCAAAATACCGCTCGCAGGTGAAGACGTAGATGCCTTCCGCAATGCGCTCACGCTGCATGGCACGCTCCTGGGTGGCTGGGCGGTGTTCCAGGCGGCTCCGGGAAAGAGCATAGCATAAAGGAAAAGGGGTGTCAAGGGTGAGCGTAATAAGCCAACAGATCGTTACCATCCTCTGGGTCACAGGCGAGGAAGAAGTCCGAGCTGATGAGGTCCAGCAAGATGGGTGGGAACAGGGCGATGGTGTCGGGTCCACTGTACCGCCCCTCCTCCAAAGCGCGCAAGAAGGCCAAGGGTAGAGGGGTTTGCGGCGCTGCTTCTGGGGTGGGACGAGGCGGCGGAGGAGGATGTGGCGGATGGTGGAGGGAGAGATCTTCAGGAACGATACTCCCGGAGGAGCACCAGCCCTTGTCAAGATCCGCTCCATCACCTGGTAACGATGTCTTGGCCCACTTCGCCAGCCGTTTGACAGGAACGGAGCCCTGTGGTAGAATTAATTCACTAAGTTTACGATGCCACGTCGCCAGGCCGGCCTCAGGGCAGGCTGTGAAGGAGAAACCCGGGATGTGGCAGGGCGCCGGAGCAGCGCGGCTGGGAGGCCAGAAGCTCATGGCGGACATGTCCTCCGTGGAGCGGGTGCAGAGGGCCCTCCGCCGGGAAATCCCCGACAGGGTCCCCGTGGAGCCCCTCTTCTACCACCACCCCGTGCGGCTGGCGGGGATCTCCTACGCGCGCTACTGCACCGACCCAGACGCCGTCGTCGCCGCGCAGGTCGGCGCGTGGACGCTCTACGGCCACGACGCCCTCAACATCGGCACCGACATCTTCGTGGTGGCCGAGGCCATGGGCTCCACCATCCAGTTGCACCCCGACGCAGCCCCCACCCTGGTCCGGCCAGCCCTGGCCGACACCAAGGACCTGAGCGTGCTCCACGTGCCCGATCCCTACCACGACGGCCGCATGCCGGTGGTCCTCGCCGCTGTCCGCAAGGCCGTGGAGACGGTGGGGGACAAGGTCTTCATCAAAGCCCGCTACAACTCCACCCCCTTCTCCCTCGCCACCCGCCTGCGGGGCATCCAGCGCTTCCTCATAGACCTCTACGACGACGAACAGTTCGTCTTTGACCTCCTGGAGTTCTGCGTGCCGGTCCTGCTCCGCTACGTCAGGGCCCTGGTGGACCAGGGGGCCCACGCCGTGGTCTGCAGCGACTCCACCGCCAACCTGATGAGCCGGGAGATGTACCAGAAGTTCGCCTGGCCTTTTGAGCGGAGGGTCATCGGGGAGATCATCGGCTGGGGCGTCCCCGTCTACCTGCACATCTGCGGCGATACCGGCTGCATCGTGGACCTCATGGCCGAGACCGGAGCCACCTGCCTGGAAGTGGACAGCCAGGTGGACATCGGGGTGTACAAGCAGAAGGTGGGCCACCAAGTCTGCCTGATGGGCAACCTGGACACGGTGAGCCTCCTGCGCTGGTCTCCCGAGGAGGTGCTGGAGGCCAGCCGTGCCTGCCTGGAGAAGGCGAAGGACGGGGGCGGCTACATCCTCTCCGCTGGGTGCGAGGTTCCCCCCGACACGCCCCCGGCCAACATCCACGCCATGGTGGAGGCCGCGCGCCGCTACGGGCGGTACGACTAGCAAGGAGGGCAACCTGCCCACCCATGCGCATCAGGGGAAAGGAGGTGAGAGGAAGGCGAAAGCGGACGTATCCGGTGGTTGTCCAAAAGGGGTCTGAGTGTCTCAGGAAGTTCGCACACCGCGAGGAGGGTGAAGATGAAAAAGCGACTGAGTAGACGGGAGTTCCTCAAGTGGACCGGGTTCGCGGCAGGCGGCACCGTGCTGACCCTGGCCGGCTGCGCGCCGGCG
>Ga0272449_1003875_pt1 | contig 12550 bp, 12 predicted proteins | sample YNPCB0241_FD_198679 | JGI IMG/M metagenome (GOLD analysis project Ga0272449, IMG submission 198679) | Hot spring sediment microbial communities from Yellowstone National Park, WY, United States - YNP-CB-024-1 | ecosystem: Environmental > Aquatic > Thermal springs > Hot (42-90C) > Sediment...
TGAACTTCTTCCTATTCAGCCGGAGCTTCCTTGCAGCGAATTCGCCGTTACCCATCCCAGCCCAAAGCAAGTCTTCCAGCTTTTAAACCTTCAGGCGCAAACAGCGCACCGGGCATGAGATATTATTGTTTATCAACCTGACCTCCTCCCTACTCAGGGGGAGGTTTGGGTTACATTCCCTTTTCTGGGGGTTTGGCCCGGGGCCAGATCTCCTGCCAATTACCTATCCCCTTTCTGGGGCTCAGGGTTATGGGTTCGAGAAGCATCATCGCCTGAGGCTTACAGAACCTAAACACCCATCACTGAGAGCAATTAGCTAGAAAAAGCCTGTGAAGTTTTCCCTCTTAATGGGCGAATACGCAGATGGAGCTACAGTAGGTTCCAGCAAATGCTAGAATATCAGGCGAGGCTCCATGGATTACACGTGAAATACGTTGATCCTAAGAACACTTCGAGGACATGTCCTATATGCGGGAGTGAGCTGAAAGAAAGCTCGAACGGGCGCAGGCTGATGAGATGCCAGAAATGCGGCTTAGAGGAGGACAGAGATGTAGTGGCTGTGAGAAACCTGACGCGCCGATACTACGAAGAGTACATGAACAGAAAAACACTAAGATCTTTTGATCGTCGGTGCCAGATTGATGTGGGGAGCCCGCGTTCCCCCGAAAGCCTCCCAATGAGAAGAGGGAGGAAGGACTTAAAGCCCAGAACGTACGTTGATAACGATCGTGACCCGGCCCTCAGCTTGGAGCTCGACAAGCCTGTTCCCGGCGGCCCAAGCCATCTCGCCGATCTTCTCGGCGCCAACGCTCTTGAGCAGCCTCGTAAATGCCTCCAAGAACTCCGTGGCTTCCTTCTCATCCTCCCAGAGTATCTTCCATCGTAACATGTAGCTGTTGCCCTGCTCATAGAGCTGAAGCACGTCGCCCCTCCAGCCCTCAGCCGACCTGTTAGCCGATAAGCCGTCGAGATGTGCTCTAAGAACCTGTCGGATGAAGAACTCACCCATGACATCCTGTAGAATCAGCCTCCACTCGCCTCCTGGGTGGGGTGGCGGATCAACCATTATCGGTCTCCAGCCCTCAAAATGCTTCTCCGGGTGAAGAATCTGGGCCGTGGATCGAGGCGGGTCATCATAAAGCGCGTTCACCATACTCCAGCCACCCCGCTCATAGACATGTCTCACAAAGGACTCACCATAGATGTAGGGGAAGAGCCAGAGAGCCTCAAGCGGCTCGAGGCTCGATTCTGGCGATGAGCCACGAGGCCTAACACCATGTTCCAGTAGGTATTGGGAACCTATCAGACCCGCCTCGCCCTCGACAAGAGCGCTCAACGCGTTCCGTTCATCAGTGGAGCTTGGCCTCGGCAGGCTGAAGTATTCATCCTGGAGGATATGCATTAGTTCATGAGCAAGAATGGAGCCTGCTTCAACCCTGTAAGATGGATCAAAGAACTCTTTCACCACGTATATTGTATGGTCGGCCGCGCCAGCTATCATATAGCCGCTCACCCGAATCTTGAACTCCGTTAAATTGAAGTCATCAGAAACTATGAAAAGTGATTTTAGAACCACTTCCTCAATCCTGACTTGTGTGATGTTTACGCCTCCCACGCCCCAGTGCTCCATAACCCAATCCCTCGTGAGAACAATAACATCAACGTCTTTCTTGAAACTTAACCCTCGAGTGGATTCCAGCCACCCTTTCACATATTTGAGAAGCTCGCGAACATTCTCTTCATACGATTCATCCGAAACGGTAGGAGGGGTCTCAAAGCTCTCTGTTACGGTTATGGTCTGAATTATTGACTTAGGCTGAGAAAACGTATAAGAAATAGTGAATGATATTAATGCGGCCAAGATAAAAGCAAGCATCACCCATGTCTTAGACTTCATAAGTTCAAACCTAACTTAGATATCAGTGACGCTCCATAAAAGTGTTGGTTCGAAATTATCGCAAAAATATTAGATTTTTAGCATAGGCGCTCTTGAAAAATTGCCTCGATAGGTTAATGTTTATCTTATGCTGCTTCTTACCAAACTTGTGGTGAGCGGTATGAGTAAAGTATTAACTGTCGTAAATGCAAAGCTCTTTGGGGTTGCTGCAGATGTTTCACAACTACTTAAGGGGCAAGATATAATCCTTACAAGAACATTTGCAAAGAAGAGTGATCCGATCGATGAGATTGCAAAGAAGTTAAAAGATGCCGATGTGATAATAGCTGGATCACAGCCAATCTTTAATCGTGAGCTATTCAGCCGATTACCTAAACTTAAAGGGATAGTTAGGTGGGGTGTTGGATATGATAACATAGATCTAAAGGATGCGACCGAGGCGGGAGTTATAGTCTCCAGACTCCCATCTTATGCGCTAAAAGATGCTGTTGCCGAACACACTGTTGCTCTAATGCTTTCAATAATGAGAAAAGTTCCACAATCATTTCAAAGGCTAAAGAATGGGGAATGGCCATCCTCAGGTAATTTAGAATATTTTCTAGGCGATACATTAATGGATAAAATTGTCGGATTCATAGGCCTTGGAGAGATAGGATTCAGAGTTCTAGAGCTAATCAAGCCATTTAAGCCTAAAGAGATTATAGTTTATGATCCATATATCCCGAGAGAGTTTATTAGACTGAGTGGAGCATTGGTGGCCAGCACCATCGAAGAGGTTCTCGCTCAATCGGATGTGATAACTATACATGCTCCCTTAACAAATGAGACTAGAAAACTCTTAAACATCGAGAGGTTCAGGATTATGAAAAGAGGAGTATATTTGATAAACACAGCCCGGGGGGAGATAATAGATACCGATGCCCTCATTTGGGCTCTTAAAGAGGGGATAGTTAAGGGTGCCGCTTTAGATGTCTTTGACCCAGAGCCCGTCCCGCCAAACCACCCAATATTCCAATTCGAGAATGTCATAGTAACGCCGCATATAGCTTATGGCGTTGATAGGAGCTGCCAGCTCATGGATCGCCTAGCGATAGAAGAGGCCTTAAGAATATTGCGAAGAGAGAAGCCCCTATGGATCCTAAACCCAGAGGTCCTAGATAAGGAGAGGATCAAATCTTAAGGAAAAAGTGTTTTTATAATCCTACTAACTAAAAACTCGCTAAGCGTCTTCTCTGCACATACTAATTGATCTCCCATACCCTTGTTGTTGAGCTCTTCTTTCCTAACTGCTTAAACCTTACTAATTGAGATTGAGAGAGAAATATGTGGAGAAGGACTTGAAATTAATTCGCTATTCATCATTACTGACCTTTTTCCGAAATTAGATCAAAGGCAGGCTTTAATATCGGGTAAAGCTTTTCATAAATCCTGAAGAACTTTTCGTATTTTTCATGATTCTGGGGGTTATACTCGTTTTCATAGATAACTTCTAAGCTTTCTACGGCATCCTCAAACTTCTTCCAGAATCCAATCCCGACACCAGCCAATATTGCCGCCCCCAAGGATCCGCCTTTTTCACTATATTTTAGCGTCTTTACCCTTGCCCCAAAAACATCCGCAAATATTTGTCTCCAAATATTGCTTGCAGCTCCACCACCGGAAAGATATATCTCCCTAATCGTCCCACCGGACTTTTCTTTCAATATGTCTCCAACACTTCTCAAACTATAAGCTACCCCTTCAAGCACACTTCTGACAATGTCAGGCTTTCTTGTCATCAAGTTGAGACCTATGAAAACCCCACGCGCGTTTGGATCCGTATGCGGCGCACGCTCACCTGTAAGATATGGTAGGAAAAACACGCCTCCGGAGCCTATTTGAGCTTTTTCCGCCTCCTCAGACAATATGTCAAAAACAGATTTTTCGCACCATTTTGCCACGGCTTCTTCGGAATCGGCGAATACTTGCCTAAACCACTCCAATGAACCTCCTGCTGCCAGCGTGCATCCAAAAACTATCCATTTATCAGGCATTACGTTGCAGTAAAACTGTAATATCCCCCCACTATTTTCAAAATATCTGTCAACAGTTAGTCCAACCACTCCGGCCGTGCCTATTAGTATACAAAGCTTGGTTGAGTTTGTTGACCCGGACGCGGAAAGTTGCACAACTGCGTCACCACCACCACCCACCACAGCCACCTCACCTCTCACACCGATTTCCTTTGCAACATGATCACTAATGTAGCCCGTTATCTCGCTTGATTCCACCACCCTATCGGGCAACATATATTCAGGAATGTTGAATGTTTTGAGGATCTCATCGCACCACTTACGATTCTTAACATCAAACATATGTGTTCCTGAGGCATCACTCACATCGGTAACATAGTTACCTGTCAGTCTAAACCTAATATAATCCTTGGGGTTAAGAAGCTTCCTCGCCTTAGCGAATATCTCTGGCTCATTTTCCATGACCCATAATATTTTCCCTATTGTAAATCCCGGCATTATGCCATTGTTTATTAGTCTTATGACATTCTCGAGCCCGCCCAATCTTTCAATGGCATAAAGGCATTGTTTATAGTTCCTTTGATCGTTCCACATTATGCACGGCCTCAAAACGTTTCCATGCTCATCAAGTAAAACAAGACCATGCATCTGGCCGGTAAGCCCCACCCCGGCAATCTCATATCCCTTTTCATGTAATTCCACGGACATGTCTGTTAGCAAGCTTTTGACGACGGACCACCAATCCTCAGGGTTCTGTTCAGTCCAGCCTGCTTTAGGCACATAAATGGGATATTTTCCCGACTTCTCACTTAAGATTTCTAGATCACGTGATATTGCTAGAACCTTGCAGGCAGAGGTCCCTATATCAATACCCACAACACATTCTTCCAAATGTATCACCTGAAAAGCTTGTAGCTAACTATCCAATAAAGCTTACTTAGTAGCACTTATTATTCCAGCTCAGCTGGATTCTCTAACAGTGCCTTGATCTCGTTTAGGAACCTTGAGGCAGGCATTCCATCAATAACCCTATGATCAAAAACTAATGTCAGGTAGCCCACATTGCCCATCACTACTTTATCACCAGAGAGTATCGGTTTTACCACTATCGTGCCTACACCCAATATCGCACAGTCCGGCGGATTAATTATTGGTGTGAAGTATGTCACGCCGGCCATGCCGAGGTTTGTTACGGTAAAGCTATGTCCCTCCTGATCCGCCAATGTTATCTCCCCCCGCCTTCCCTTTTCCGCGAATTCGTCGATAATTCTCGTAAGTTCCTCCAGCGTCTTCTTATCAGCATCCTTAATGACTGGCGCTCTCAGACCCTTAGGAGTATCCACTCCAACAGCGATATTAACCTCCTCATGATAGACGAGCTCCTCTCCCTCAAATGTAACATTAATCTCCGGATGTTTCTTGAGCGCTAATGCCGCTGCTTTAACAGCACAAGCGGTGATTGACGGCCTACCTTTCTGCGCTCTATACTCCAGAAGCCTATCCGCCCTGAATTCCATCATTAATGCCACGGGGAGGGCCTGATGAAAGCCAGGGCTAAGCCTTTGAGTAATCGCCTTCCTTACTCCCGCAAATGGTATCCTTTTAGACGACATTTTTGAGCACCTCGCGGGAATAATAAACCCCTTTGGCAAGGGTTGAAATCATTATTCAAGAATCGCAATCGTTTCTCCAACTTTTGCAACCTCCCCATTCTTCTTGATAATCTTTACTAGCTTCCCCTCATAAGGTGACTCAAGCTCAAAGGTTGTTTTCTCGCCTTCTATTATTGCTATTCTTTCACCCTTTGCTATAGGCTCTCCCTCAGTTTTTAGCCACTGGACTATTCTCCCCTCCTCCATCAAGGGATCGAATCTGGGCATCTTTATCTCTTTCAAAAACATCACCTTACTTTAAACTATGTCTCCGGTTTCCTGGATTTTTCGATCCTCATAAGTGGCCACTTTTCTTCTGTAAAATTCGTGCGTAATGCAGTTTAATACCCCCATTGCTCTATTATAATCGAAGTATCTATCACCGTAAAGTCTTACAAGCATCTTGTAAACTACATAGTTCAGTCTAGCATCAAGCCTGTCAGGAGGAGATTTTTTCAAAACGTCTATGAGCTTATCAATGAATGGATCAAGTTCCTTACGCTCCTCTTGGGATATATACGGCATATTTATTTTCACATACTGAGACTAGCTATTAAGTATTTGTTTTATGCGATTGTAAGGATTTTATTGCACCTGTAAGAAACATCATTATGACGTCTCACCAGCACGATAAGATAAAGAGGGGCTACTATATTGTAAGCATTCACGAGTTAGAACCTAACCTAGATGAGAATTCTTTTAGAAAAGTACTTCAACTCGAGGAAGTTAAAGTATTGCGTGAGACTTATTACTTAATCACGCCTGAAAACTCCCCATCTAGGAGGTTAAGTTTCGGTCATACAATAGTATATCCTAAAGGAAGAACTACCGGCCATGCCCACCCGGATCTGGAGGAAATCTACTTCTACATTCAGGGTAGGGGAGAGATGCAGATAGATGATGATAGATTTCCGGTAAAGGAGGGTGATGCCGTGTATATTCCTGCCGGGAGCTATCATGTGACATACAACACTGGGGTTACACCAATTAGGTTCATATGGGCTACATTCAAGCTAACAAATTACGCTAACAACCGCGTGAAAACGAAAAAGATAAAGGTTAAAAATCCTCAACGCATGGAAAGAGGAAGTCTAGAGGGGATATGTTTGATACATGGTGTGAAATATCAACCTCCTGAGGTAATTGATGAAGTACCTGTTGAAGAGTATACTAAACTTGGCTTAACACGTGAACAACTTCTTCAGATGTTTGAGAAAATGTTGCGCATTAGAAGGTTTGAAGAAGCCGTGGAGAGGCTTTTTCTGGTTGAGGGGAAGCTAATAGGCTTATGTCATCCGTATTTTGGAATGGAGGCTGTTGCCGTTGGGGTAATTTCAGCATTAAGGCCTGATGACCCCATAATATCAACTCATAGGAACCATGGGCACGCTATAGCTAGAGGAATACCTTTTAAAAGCTTAATGGCCGAATTATTCGGCAAATCCATTGGAACATGTAAGGGTCTTGGAGGTTCTATGCATGCAGCCCTAAGTTTAGAGTACAATATTCCGGTCGTAACAGCTATCGTTGGAAGCGGTATACCGATTGCTTGCGGTATTGGCCTAGCTCTACAATATAGGAGGGAGAAGAGGATAGCCGTCGTATTCTTTGGAGATGGCGCAGTAAATACGGGAGCATTTAATGAGGGTTTAAATCTCGCAGCTATCTGGAAACTTCCTACCCTATTCGTATGTGAGAACAATCACTATGCCCTCTCAACACCAGTCTATAAAGCTTGTGCTGGAGAGAGCATTGCTTCAAGAGGAGCTGCTTACGGGATAAAATCCTTCCTAGTTCCCAACGCAAATGATGTAATAGCTGTGTATTTGGCGGCTAGAAAGGCTGTGGATCATATAAGGTCTGGTGGCGGCCCAGCCTTCATAGAATGCAGAACATATAGGATGAAAGGGCATGGAATATATGATACTGGCTGGTATCGGCCGAAGGAGGAGGTTGAAGAATGGATGAAAAAGGACCCTATTGATACCTTCATGAAAAAGTTGAAGATTATGAAGATCTTGGATGATGATATCATCAAGTGTATGGAGGAGGATATCGAGGAAGAGATTAAACAAGCGATTGATGAAGCTGAGAAAGCACCAGTGTTGGACTTTGATAAGCTTTGGGATTTGCTTTATGTAGGAGGTGAGGCAAGATATGGAGAGTGGCGTTAGAGAATTATCCTACGCGGAGGCGTTGAGAGAGGCGTTAATAGAGGAAATGAGAAGGGATAATAGCGTCATAGTTTTCGGCGAAGATGTCGCTATTTATAGTGTTTACAAGGTCACGAAAGGGCTTATTGACGAATTCGGACCGGAGCGCGTAAGAGATACGCCGATTTCGGAGACTGCAATAGTCGGAGTAGCTATAGGAGCGGCTTTAATGGGTCTACGCCCCGTAGCCGAGATCATGTACATGGACTTTATAACTCTGGCCATGGATATGATAATAACTCACGCCGCTAAAATGAGATTCTATAGCGGTGGGCAAATAAAGTTACCGCTAGTAATCCGGACAGAATATGCACTAGGCAGAGCCTCGGCGGCGCAACATAGTCAAGTGCTTATATCATGCTTCTTACAATCTCCCGGGATTAAAATAGTCGCCCCCTCAACTCCAAGAGATGCTAAAGGTCTTCTAAAATCAGCAATAAGAGATGATGATCCTGTATTATTTGTCGAGGCGGCGATGCTTTACAGACAGCGAGGACCGGTTCCTGAAGGTGAGTATCTCATACCTATAGGAAAATGTGATGTTAAACGTGAGGGTGAGGACGTAACCTTGGTCGCGATTTCTAGAACTGTTCCAGAGGCATTAAAAGCTGCTGAAGAATTATCAAAGGAAGGCATAAGTGTGGAAGTAATAGATCCTATGACCATTCAGCCGATGGATTACGACACAATCATAAGGTCTGTTGAGAAGACGGGCATGTTAGTGATAGCTGATGATAGCGTGAAAACCGGCGGCGTCTCGACTGAGATCGCGGCATATGTCTCTGAATACGCATTCAATCTCCTTAAAGCTCCGATAATTAGGGTGAACTCTCCTCCACTCCCAGTCCCATTTTCGCCAGTGCTCGAGAAACAATACATGGTTAACCACGAAAAAATAATCGCGGCCATCAAAAAGATTCTTGGAAGATGTTGAAAGATAAATTAAAACCTCATACTACTTACCTCCTCATATACTTGTTATACATCTCTTTCATAAATTGTAAACTTTTAACAACAACCTCATCCATAGATGGCATGATCCTTTTCCAGCTCATTCCTATAACGCTCGGGGTATAAAATTCAAACCCGAGGCAACCTTGATAACTTATTTCACTTAATGCTTGAAAGAACTCGTCCCAATTCACACGACCTGTGCCCAATATCCCCCTATTGCTCTCTGAGCAATGAATGTGATAAAGCCTTTTCCCAGCAGCTATCACAGGACTATAAAAATCACGCTCCTCGATATTCATATGATATGTATCTAGGTGTATTCCTAGATTCTCCTTACCAACGCTTTCAAGGAATTTAATGGCATCTTCACAAGTGTTAATCAAGTATGTTCGATAATGATTTATAGGCTCAACAGCCATTTTAATACCAAATTGGGAAGCATATTCATAAACATGCCTTAGGGAGGTAGCACTCCGATGCCAATCATCCTTGGGAGATTCGCTCATTACCTTACCCCATGGGGCATATATCACACCGGTCAGCAGTTCTCCATTTAGCTCGGCTGTTATCCTAATACAACGTTTTAGGAGATTTATTCCATGTTCTCTAACTTTCTTGTCATGGCTTGTAATATCAGCATCCTCTGGAAGGATAACGCAGCTTATGCAATCGAGATTATGCTCGGTCAATAATTTTTTCATGGTGCTTACTTCCTGCAAGGAGAGTTTCTGAACAAAAAGTTCGATAGTAGTATAACCAATATTCTTAGCCTTCTTTATCCAAGGAAGTATATCTTCAAAAGTATTAAACCAGATAAGCAAGCTTAATTTCATAAAAAGAAGAAAAGAAGATAGGAAAATAGTTTTTGATTTATTATTTTATTCTTGTTACCACTTGGGCGGCCATTCTAGTTTCTCCAGTGGTATTGGTGGCTTCTCGATCTCGGCAGTCTTATAATCCTTGCCGGTTACGCTTTCCCACCATCTAATGTACTCTTCTACCAGTCGTGCGCTCCATGGTGGTGGTGTTCCCTTGGCTGGGAACTCTTTATCCTGCAAAGCCTCCTTGCCTAGTAGCACAGTTACCATGTTACCCCACATCTCCCATGTATTAACGTTCTCATAAGTCACCTTATAGCCTGGTGCCTGCCCTGATGGCGTCTCAGACCAATCGACCTTATCTATTATCAGGTACTTATCTTTACCGCCCCACCAAGTTCCAGCAGGCTGTCTCCATGCTAATGGCAACGGTATTTCCGGCATGGTATAAGGTGCCTGCTGATAGGATGCATCCTTGATTATGTATTGCCGCGCTATCTCCCAAGTAGAGAAGTAGATGGCGTCCGGACACTGTGGGTAGACAGAGGTTGTGTACCCCTTCCTGACCCACATAGATGCTGATGGCTTTCCGTCAATGCTCGTTATAAAGATGTGCTCCGGGTTGCCGTAGTAATAGAGCTTGCCATATCTCGCCAATGCCTCTAATGTACCAACGAGGTATGGGCCGTCGCTAGCGGATACTATGGCATCAGGTGTTGTTGTAGATATAAAGGCATCTGCAGCATCTGCCCATCCCTCCGGCGAGACTCCGCCAATGAATTCCTTAAAGTCGACATCAGGATACTTCTCTGGACATGTCCTGAATCCTTTATACCTGTAAAGCCATCCTCTGAATGATAAATCACCGTTCTGGGCTAGTATTATTTTACCCTTCTCACTACCATATTTCTTTCGGAGGAAGTCTACGGCATCATCAATCATTGAGCTTGATGCCCAGAAGTCGGAGAACTCTATCTGGAATCTTCCTTTCCCGGAGATGATATCCTTCACCGGTATGACTGGGCAGTGGTATGTCTCCTCCGCCTTCCTCACAGCAGTATTTATTCCATCTATGCTAACCGCGTTAACCACCAATAAGTCACTCTTCTGAGCATAAGTCTCGATCATCTCGGACTGCCTTGTATCGGAACCCTCAGCGGTATCGAGCACGAATTTCCATCGTCTTCCACGCAGGTCAGGTATCTTGGCCACTGCAAGCTCAAAGTACTTTGCACACGTATACCACCAGTATTCCCCGAGATAACCCATTATCAGCGTTACTGTTCCTCCGTTCTTAAACTCTGTTGGTGGCGGGGCAGCTGGCCCTGTTACAGTAACTGTTTCCCTAACAGTCGTTGTAACAGGCTGGGTAATCGTTGAGGTTACTGTTCTAACAGCCTCGGCAGTAGGCTTGCTCAACCATCCAATCACTCCACCAACAACAAGACCACCAATAACGCCTGCTGCAACTTTAAGCGCATCTCTTCGTGAGGTTTTTTCGCCTGACATGCTCAGGACCTCGTCTATTATGGCTTTGATGGTTCTATAAAAAGTTTAGGATCGCATAAAAAGATGCCTTTCCTCATTCACTATAAATTCACTTATGCATATTTAAATAAAGATATAGAGGTAGAGGTTATAGAAGTTGAGTTGATCACTCCAACTTCATGATTCTTCTTCTGATAGTATCCACGATTACTGCTATGAATATTAGCAGTCCTTGAGCTAGTTGGTAGAACCATCCTCCTAGTCCGCCGATTCTTACAATTAACACTATTAACTGTACTAGGTATGCGCCGGCAACCACGTTTATGAGGTCGCCTCGTCCTCCTCTCAAGCTCACTCCTGAAATCACTGGGGCGGCGATAGCGGGCATGAGCCATTCCGTCGCAAATACTGGGGATACGAATCCAAGCCTAGATGAAAGCGTGTAGCCGGCCAAAGCGGCGAAAATTCCAGATAGCATAAACGCTGTCGTCTTGATCTTCTCGACCGAGATCCCCATGTTTTTAGCTGCTTCAGGATTACCTCCAACCAAGTATATTCTTAGACCTGTAACAGTCCTTTTAGCAATTATTACAGCAATAGCAACGGTGATTACAAGGAATATTATTACGACCCTTATCGGGCCTATAGTTCCCATTCCAATATACGTCCAATAATCGTCATAACCTGTCATTGATCTTCCCTGAGTCCAGAAAAGCACTATCCCAGAAATCATCCACCAAGTTGTAACTGTTGCTACAAGCGATGGTATTCTGACTTTTGTCACAAGTAATCCGTTGATCGCGCCGATCACCGCGCCAAGCAACAATATTAGCAATAATGCTATGTATCCTGGGAGTTTTAGTTCCATAATACAATATAATCCGAAGAGTGCTGAAAGAGCTGCTACCGATGCTACGGATAGGTCTATCTCACCTGTTAACATGACAAATGTCATTCCTATTGATAACAGTACTACCGTTGTTCCTTGAACGAATATGTTCCAGAATGATTCTGTGGTCAAGAGCACCGGGAATACTGCGCCAAATGCTAGATAGCATCCTGCCAGTAGAAACCAGGTGGAGTAGTGTGTTACAAAACTTTTCACAGCCGGCGTGATAGGCGCTTTCTCCGGCCTTACAGTGGCACTCCTATTGGTTGACGTACTTGGATTCTTCCTATTTTTAAGCTCTCTAGCATCACTCATAGTATACCGAATTTTTACTATTGGATCTGAATTTAAACTTTTTTAAAATATATTTCAATTATTTGGACAACCTTTAAGAAATGTGGCTATGATATTTAGAACCAGCTAGCTATAGAATCAAACTATAAATATAACATATAGAACCCCATAAATATTAGATGGAGAATGGTCGGTTCAGGCATTATTCTACGTGTTGAGAATGTTTCAAAGTATTTTGGTAGGGTTGAAGCATTGAAGGATGTTTCTTTTGAGCTTGAGCGTGGTAGGATTCTTGGTCTTGTTGGTGACAATGGTGCTGGAAAATCAACACTA
>Ga0272449_1003876_pt1 | contig 12550 bp, 12 predicted proteins | sample YNPCB0241_FD_198679 | JGI IMG/M metagenome (GOLD analysis project Ga0272449, IMG submission 198679) | Hot spring sediment microbial communities from Yellowstone National Park, WY, United States - YNP-CB-024-1 | ecosystem: Environmental > Aquatic > Thermal springs > Hot (42-90C) > Sediment...
CGTCTACGGCACCGCGGACCTGACTAAAACGATAGTGCGAGACATAGTGTTCAAACACCCTCTCGACTCCATAACATCGGCTATAACACTAAACGTCAATAGACTGGCCAGTCTATTCATAGGCATGGAGGCTAATCCATACCTCAAAATACTCCCAAGAGAAAGAGTTAAGGCAATACTACTACACGAGGTTTTAACAGAGCTGATCATGGCATACAACCTCACAAAACTACTACACGAGTTGAAGAGATTCGTTGAGAAAAAACTGGGAGTAGGCTTCGGCCTAGAGACAAGGAACATAGACCAGTTAAACAAATACCTCGAGAAAAACAATATCCAAGTAGAATACGTAATGACCCCCGTGAACCCCCTAGGATACCAAATGGCACCAAGCAGGGAAGAAGCAGAAGAAGCCATAAGAGAACTTAGGGAAGAAGGTGTCAAGATAATAGCAATCAATATACTAGCCTCCGGGGCAACTACGCTAGAAGAAACATGCAAGTACCTAGAATCATTCAAAGACAAGATATACGCAATAGCATACGGGACAACAAAACCACAGAGAGCAAGCGCAAACGCTGTGTTGCTAAGGGAACGCCTGTTGCAAGGTTGACTGCTGTGCAGTCTCTATTGGCAGATTTTGTGTATCGTTTTATGAAGGAGTTATTGCTACTGTTGAACGACGGCGTCTTTATAGGGTTTATATTATTAACAGCTCTTCACTCAGCTATCACAGTTGGCTACTTCATCCATGTATCTAGGGTTTCTCGAAAGCCCTGGAACTTAAAAGTATCCAATGACTATGAACCATGTGTATCAATAATTATTCCAGCCTATAAAGAAGCAAAGGTTATAGGTAGGAAAATAGAGAATATCGCCAATCTCTATTACCCTAAGCATAGGCTCCAAGTAATAATAGTTGGTGACCCCGAAACCATAGATGCTGCCAGGAAGCATGCTCAAATGCTTAATGGCATAAAGGTGCTTCTCTTAGAAGAGAAAGAGCGCTTGGGTAAAGCAAATGCATTAAACTATGCACTGAAGTTCACAGAAGGAGAAATTATTGCGACCTCCGATGCTGACGCTATATGGAGTCCTGATGCATTGAAAAACGCGGTAAAATACTTTAGTGATCCAATAGTAGCCGCCGTGACAGGACATGAAATTATATCTAATGCCTCTAAGAACATACACACGTACTCAGAACAATCATATAGAAAGACATACTACATAATGAGACTTGGCGAAAGCAAGATCTGGTCAACAATGATATTCCAAGGCGAACTAGCACTATATAGAAGGAGCTACCTGAAATACTTCGAAAGTAGACCGGGATACTCAGACGATACGGGAACCGTTATAAGATTGATCAAGGAAGGATACAGGTGCATTTACATCCCAGAAGCAAAATTTGCCGATGCTGCACCACCAAACCTGAAAGACAAAATTAAACTGAAATCTCGTCGAGGACAACACCTAGTCAATGCATTAACAGAAGCACTCAAGCACAAAATTAAAGGCATGTTTCCCCTACCAGCATATATAGCCTTAGCAAATTTCTATATGCACGTACTAGCACCAATAATTCAGCTAACTATACCCATCCTTTTAGTAGTTTCCCTAATCAGAAGCACAGCACTCGTAACATCTATACTGCTAATAGCGATCCTGACAATCTCAATGCTAGATAAAAACATTAGGTCACTAGCGGAACTCTACATATCAAGTTCTCTCGCACTTACGCTAGCACTAATAAGAAGCATGGCGGGCACGAGATCGGTGATATGGGAAAAAATAGAATCCATGAGAGAAATATGAAGTCATCGCTACAACCAAACAATAATCAATCGCCGATCTAGCCTGATGTACTGAAAGTATCCCAATAACTGCTACCACTGGTGGAGGATTAGGAGGGCACAACACCTAGTACAGCACTTCACAAAAACACTAAAGCTACTGCCGAAAGCACCAAGAGGGTTCAAGCCCGTGTTATTGGTGGAGACGTGGCTACACCTCTTCAACCCATGGCTACTACTAGCAACAACAATCCTGCTCTACAAAGCATTGACAGGCACAGCAACAGCAACAATACTACTAGCAACAGGAATAGCACTACTCATATTCAAGCCCTACAGAACATGGGTAGCAACACAGGTATATTTAGTCATAGCCGCAATCAGGAACCTGTGGACAAAAGAAATAGCTTGGGAAAAGCAGAAGAAGAGCTGATCAATAAGCAGATGAGGGGGGTAACAAAATGAGGATACTGTTCATAGCACCATCCTACTACCCACACATAGGAGGCGTAGAGTACGTAGTTAAATCAGTTGCTGAGAGACTTGCTAAAGCAAGTCACGAGGTAACGGTTGTTGCTGGAGAGCCAAACACCGACAAACCATATGAAGAAGTTGTTAATGGTGTTAGAGTTGCTAGGTGGTCTATTTGGAGTCCTGGAAACGCCTACCACATTCCTAGAAAGAGAGGTGAGTTGGAGAGGTTTTCAAAGAGCTGGCTAGAGAGGTGGATGTTGTTCATGTTCATAGCGTTCACAGCATATTCACAGTCTATGCAGGGCTGGTAATAGCAAGTAGCAGTATATCTCCAAGAATTGTTACTACTCCACACTACCACGGAACCGGTCATACCTTTGTGAGGAGGGCTCTCTGGACCTTTTGGAGATGGGGAGTATCAGAACTGTTGAAGAGGGCTAGCGCTGTTCACGCCGTTAGCAAGGGAGAAGCTACATAACATAGTTTATGAGGAGTTGAGGTAACTATGAGGATTCTTGCGTATACATACTATAATAGTTCTTGGGATATGAAGTCTGGAGATGATGTACGGATACATACGATACTTGCTAAGCTTGCGGAGAGCTACAAAGTTGTTGCAGTTAATCTTAGTGCTCTTGTAGATTCCTACTGTATACATAAGCAAGATGGGGTTATTTACGTTACTGCACCTAGGAAGTTCTATAGGTCTATCTCAAGTTTAGTTAGATGGAGTAATCACTACGATTTGAATCCATTGATAAAATTAACGCATTACATAGATGAGTTCATCACGGCGTTAAAGTTCATTAACTTGCTTAGGAATACTGGGACGGTACTTGTCTTTGGCACTATGTCACTATTCTCATTTATGCTTAGGGTTCTCGGAGTAAAGAATGCTACCGTTGTTTATGACCCCTTTGCAAACTATGCTCAGACTCTCCACTTAAGATCAAGAAAAAACTTTATAAAGTTGCTAAGGTATGGTCTCTACCTAGCATTGCATAAGCTACAGCTAAAATCATCGAATATCGTTGTATACCCCTCACACGTGGACTTGGAAAACGCAAAAAGAATGTTTAAAGTAGCAAAGGCTGTTATTGTACCTAACCCCATACCCATACGCTACAACAGTGTAGAGGAGTACTTAAAGCTTAGAAAGAAACGCGAGGACTTCAGCAGGCCATACTTCATATTATTACCTGGTGGAAGAGGAAAAGCAAATGAGGAAGCAGTAAGAATAACGATAGAAGTCTTCAACAAGCTTCCCCCAGAGAAGTTCAAGCTAATAATTACAGGACCTTGGCAAGACATGAAGAAATATGTGAAGAATCCAAGCATAGAGCTTACAGGGGTAGTGACGAAGGAGAAGTTGAAGGAGTTGCTGGCAATAGCCGATTATGGTCTTGCACCGATATTTAGTCACGCGGCAGGCACATTTGTTAAGGTATTATCATATATTTCAGCAGGTCTAGATATGATCGCCTCTCCCTCAAGCATAGTTGGGTTGAACCCAGAGCATCTCAAGAGAGTAAAGGCATATCTAATTAGAAATAAGCAAGAATACGCTAAAATAGTAGCTGAGATCGTTTATGAAAATAGAGTTATTGAAACCTCCAAAACGCGAAACATTATGTTATGTAGGGATTCTATCCTGGATTTGGTAAACGCACTTAAAGCGATCCTGGATCGTGATAGTCTTTCATATTGAGGCAAGCCAGCAATGACCTCAATACTTGTTATTAGCGAGATTTTCTGGCCTGAAGGTGGTGGTGCCGAACTAGCAACTTTTCTCATTCTAGATATGCTTGCCAAACATAACTTTGACATTACTGTAGTTACGGGAACCAAGAGCCCTGCTAAGATCCGTGGTGTAAAATATTACATAACTCCTTATCTAAGAGCAACGAATAGGGTTGTTAGATGGGTTAACATGGGGTTGCTTAGACGAGATGAGAGATTTGAAGAAATGTTAAGCAAACACAACATACTGTATATACCCTTAGCAGCATACCCATTAATACCACTAGCAAAAAGGAATGAGCTAAAAGTAGTAGTGCACCTCCATAACTATGCACCCATCAGATACAGCTCCATTAAATACTACTTCGAATCAGAAACTTTAGACGTAATAAAAGAATTTAGATACGCCGTTTTTCACGAATTCTTCATTCAAAAAAGCGTTTCAAGAGTGCTATTATGCCCTATATCGTATACATTGTATCTACAAAGCAAAAAATGGATCTCGAAAGCTGACAAAGTAGTCTGCGTCTCTAGGAGGCAAGCAGAGATAATAGCCGATCAAGCACCAGAGCTCAGGGACAAGATAGAGGTCGTGTACAACCCACTACCACCGAAAACAATCAATGCTGAGCCAAGGAAAGAGCTTGATAATACGCCCACATTTCTGTACGTCGGTGGAGACAGCTATGTAAAGGGGTTCCACATACTACTACAAGCACTCAGCAAGCTAGGCAAGCAGGGAGTAAAAGCAAGGTTCATCCTCACAAACAGATACAGCCCTAGAAGTCTTGAAATACTGAAGCAACTAAGCGACAGATACGGAAACCTGGAGATACAAGTACTAGGAAGAATAGAGTACAGCAGGCTTATAGAGCTACACAGGAAAGCATGGGCCCTACTGTTTCCTTCGATATGGGAGGAGCCGCTACCATATGCCGTCATAGAGGCCTCTCTGCTAGGCACGATACCAATAGCATCCAAAGTAGGAGGAGTATTAGAGTTGCTTGCAGGTTCACCAGCAAGCGGTTTTTTGTTTGCTCCAGGTAATGTAGAAGAGCTCGCTGATAAGGTTCTACTATTGATCAATAATAAGAATACTGATGTAATCAGAGAGCTTGGATACGATATTAGGGATCACATAGCTAAAGTTTTCAATTTAAGAACTATAGAGTCTCAAATACTTAGGGTCTTTACTGAGGAATAGTGTTATGAGTTCGTGCGGAAAACTACAGCTCCGAGAGCTTTATGGGAAAATACTGTGGGCCATTAGAATTCTTTTTGAACTCGTTGGTTTAAGGAACATAGCTATACACGTTATTGGTAGTCTCGCAAAGAACGAAGAATACTGCATAGAGAATGAATATATTGAAATAAGCGATCTCGATTTAATAGTATTTGCGGATACTATATCCTTCGTAAAGTGCGTACTACTGGATTGTCATAAGTATGCATCTAGGTACCTTTCACGTCTTCTATCCCAGAAAAACATAAGGACACATATTTCCGTCACGTTCCTCCCTTACCTGTTGTACAGAATCAGCTTTCTTAAGCCCAATACTATAGACGTATACGAAGCAAAACCAATTGTATGTTTTAGAAATGAGAGAAAATGTTTCATCGTGGAGACACGAAGTAGCATTATGATTGATCTCTACGATACGTTAAACCTAGTTATAAGTTCTGTGGCGGACTACCTTGCCATATTGCTGAAATGGGACCAAGTAGATACTAATGAAGTTTTATATACTTTAGCTAAGAGGGTTCTTACTGTGCTATATGCACTAGAATTATACATGAGGCTTAACCCATCCAGCTTTATCGAAGCACCTTCACTTGCAGAGAGATTTAAGCTAATTGACGACGAAGATTTACCTCTCCTAAGGATTTGTTCAAAGATAAAGAGTGATAAAACGGGGGGAGTGTATAGTCGTTACGCACCTATGATTACTACTCAAGCACTTCTCGATCTTTTCGAGAAATACACCCGCATGTTCCTCTCGCATTTTTCGAAAAATATGCCTAATATCGCCAACTCCATGCAATTAATACTGATGTTGCGTAAAAAATGGACGCTTTCGTGGAAGATGTACTTTGCTTACGTCGTATTCTACTCTATGTTATATTTTGCTAGCAAGTGTCTCAAAAGAAACTACTCAAGAGCAGTACTAGAGAAACTGGTAATACTACTCCACTACAGAATGAAAATTGAGGACCTTCTTAGATTACTAATACTCTACTATATGTTGAAAGTTCTGACAGATGGTAGAGAAGGAATTGGCAGAGATCCGCTATTTAGATTAGCTACTGCGAAATTAGTTGAATACTGGTACAAGTATATGGTGTAGATCTTGAAGAGGTTCGAAGAAGTATATGCATTTATATATATAGATGCTTTACCACTAGAGTACGTAAATCCAAATGCTACCCCGCATCTATTCAAATTAATGCGTTCAGGATCTTTTCACGTCTTAAAGAATATTCCTGGGTATTCTTTTGGTATACAATCCACAGTTCTTTCAGGTAAGCTTCCCCAGGATACTCTCCACTGGATGCCATATATGTTTAGAATAGACAAGAAAGTTCAACTCATTAGCCTCCTAAGAAGCATTTGCGACTATAATCCACTAATCTGCGATGATGTAACTAGGAAGTTCTTATATGCCTTCCGTAGTAAGAAAAATAGAGCTATGGGATTTCTATATGAAGGTTCGCTATATGTAAGTACCTTTCAAAGAGCAAAAAGTGCTAAACTCCTCGGGCTACCACCGGATCACTTCGGGAAAATCCTTGTTTTCCCCTACTACTATATGAACGAGAATCCTTTTTTCATCGCACTTAAAAAGTATTTAGAAGAAAACTTCGATATAAGGGTTCACTATCTTGGTCATTCATTAAGTAAAAATATTGAGGGACTATCAACAATACTCCATAAAGCCGCTGAGACTCCGAAACTATTTCTCTTTGAATACATTGATGACTTAGATGGAATAGGACATAGAAAGGGGATAGCATCTAGGGAGTGGTTTAATACTTTAAAGCTAATAGATTCCTTCATTTATAGGATCTGCAAAAGTCTTTCAACAGTAAGTAGACAAATAAGGATTATATTATTTAGTGATCATGGTATGTGCAACGCAGACGAATATATAGACTTAGAAAGCTTGCTGTTGAACAAATTACCAAGAGAATCCATCGACTATTTTATTGATGCAACACTAGCATTTATTCGTACACAGAGGGAATCTCTTAAAGACACGATATTAAAACTCTTAGATAAAAAATTAAACAACAAAGTACTGATCTTTGATGTAAAGAGAGACAAACAAGTACTAAAAGAACATGGAATATATTTCACAAGCAGCGAATATGGAGATATAATAATACAGACCAAGCCATGCAAAGAATTTTTCCCAAACTTCTACTCCGTGACTAACAAACTTATAGGTTTACACGGTTTCTGGTCTAACGAAACACTACAACGAGCATTTATAATCGAATTTCCGGTGGAAGATAATAGAGAAGAAAGTATTAAACCATTACACATAAGGGAGTTAAAGACTTACATAATAAGTCATCTAAATTAGGTTCTTCACATGGCTGTAAAGCAATATTTAAATTTAAATAATAATGAAAATAAACACATAGTAACAATAATGATGCCATCTAAACTTTCAGGAGGGGTTAGAACTATAGTTGCCAAACTTATCAGAGGGCTAGAACTCGAAGGCTTTCATATCAAACCAGTTGTTTACTCTTTCCGGACGGAGCTTATTCGTAGTTTAAAGTTATCACGACAATTACATGAGTCTAGTGCTGTTATATATACGAGCTCTATTCCTGCTCTCGGCCACTTGATTCATAGTAAGTATACGAAAACTATTTTATTCGTACACGGCTACACTAAATATCAGTTGTTAGAATCGTTAAAACGGGGAAAACTAACATCAAAACTCGGAGCAACGTATCTGATAGGGCTTTGGAAGATATGCGAGACGGCAAGAAGACTACATAGATTTATGTGCCTTTGTGGAAACAGCCTGCGAGATGAATGGTATACGCAAGAATTACATTTTACTACCAGAATTCATACTCCCTGGCGAAGAGGAATACTATGAAAGACTTTTAAAGAAGTTACGTAAGGATAACCATGAAGCTAGAGACGCTGTAAAAATATTGGCCTATACGTCCTTTGTTAGGTCTCCTAGATTATTGGGTGTGCAACACGTTGAGAATCTTATGAAGATGGTTAGTAGGCGGATTAATAAAAGAGTTGAGCTTTATGTTATAGATCCACTTGTAAAGATCGAATCTGTTAAACTCGTAGGAAGCATTACTATACGATACATTAAACCTTTACCTCACATGAACTTTCTAAGATTAGTTGCTAACTCAGATCTCTTTATAGAACTTAATATAGATGAAGAGCTAAGGGATTCTACTATAGAGGCTGCATTACTTAGAGTACCAGTTGCAAAGTTGACACATCCATTATTTAGAGATCGATGTGACTATAAAGAATATGATTTGATTCATGCATATTCATTCAAAGAGTTAACAGATAAAATCGCAGAATACATTCAAAATAAAGAGTCTTATTACTACATGTACTCAAAAACGTTACGAGATTTTGTTTTAAGATTTAGAACATGGGACTATGTTAAGAGGTCACTAATAGAGTACCTCAAGGAGGTATGAAAATCTATGACTCGCTCACAGGTTAGAGTCGGAAGTGAAATAGCCTTAACCTATATTTCTACTTCGTTTACTGTTATAACGAGAAATGAGGTGCGATAAATATGCCGATAAGAAATACTTACAACGTGTTACGCTGGACTTTTGTAACGGTCACAATATTGGGATATGGTTACCTAAGCTACTACTATTATAGGGTCTATTTCACTCCTGGTCAGTTTGCCACGGTAACTGGGGTAGTTGTATTGCTCATTCCTGTGCTAGTATTAATGTTTAGACCAGCCTACTCTGAATTAGGCTTACCGAGGATAAACCTGGATAGAGTAGCATATATTGTGCCTTTCCTTGTTTTCCTTTGTGCTTTTCTAGAAACAATGCATTTTGGATACACGGGACTTTCCACAGTTATTGCACTCATTGTAGGATTTACGTTTTTCTTGGTTTCTAAATGTACCTTGATTATAAGCCCTACGTTGTTCGCATTGCTAGCTGCGCTTATAAGCGTTCTCTATGGTGTTTATACACCTAGTTTCGGTAATGACACTTGGCGAGATGTTACACAAGCAACTCAAATAATCGAAAATAGCGGATTGCATGGTTTAACTATAACTCATCCAGCATATCCGTTTCCCGTAGTTTCTCTCTTATATGTTCTACTTAGCTTGATCACCGATTTGAACACTCTGTGGTCTAGTAGTATTATGGGTCTACTCTACTTACTACTTGTCTCTCTATTAGTGTACCTTATAGCAAGACATTTCAATATTGAATATCCCCATGTAGCGGTAGTACTTGCTCTAACAACTCCTTTAGTATTTATTTGGTCTGTGTGGTTTGTGCCGCAAGCATATGCCTTTTTAATGGCTATACCGATATTGTTTTTGAATTTGAATCCGTTGATTATCCTAATCTTAGCTACAGCAATGATTTTAGGACATAGTGGAGTATCGCTGTGGACTCTGGCGATACTAATACTCCTAGTCTTTGCCAAGAAGAGCACTAAGACTAGCATTTTTACATCTGAATCCATTAACATGAAGCTCATCTTGGCTGCCATTCCCTTTATCATTTACGTTATTTACACCTTAGTGTTGCGGACTATTATAGAAGCAAGTCTAAGATTTCTCGATGTTCTCAGTATATTTCTCTTTGGAGAGGAAATTCTATTAAATAGGGCTTATATTCAAGGCTCTATATTCTCTGTTTTAAGTGTGGTATCTCTCATAGTACTAGTCGTATTAGGTGTTGCGCTATTAATGGAACACAAAGAAGATGTACTGATTCAACTCCTTGTTCTAGTTTCTTTAGTAGGACTAGGTATAGGATATTTAGGCTCTGCTTTTTTCCCAACATTACTTCCAGCGAGGTACTTGGGTCTGGGATCAGCGGTAATGCTCTCAATAGTATCACCACGGGGGATTCGGGCATTAGCAAGGCGCGGACGCGTCGGAACATATTATGCCTTCTCAATGGTGCTTCTGGCAATAATATCCTTCGGATTTGCTGGGACATTAATGCCTGGGAACCCCTATACGGTAAGCGCGTATGGGGCATGGTCTATTACAGGACTTATCAAGTACAATGAAGCGCAGGAGTTAGACAAAATAGTTTCCCTACTATGTTGTAATAACTACCTAATAGATTGGAGAGCAGGTGCTTATCTAAGATTTAAGTACTTGTGGATCCAACCGCTAAGTAAAGGTTTTTATGATCCCGGCACTCAAAGCTCATTCATATTCGCAGGATATTATGGTCTGCTAGTTACACCTGAATATCTTGAAGATTTCAATGGCGTATTAGTGCTTAGGATTTCCGCCTTAACGATGTCCGATTCCTTTGCTCCTCATATTTTAGAGTACATACAGAAAAGAACCTCGAAAGAAAACATAATATATTCTAGTACGAACTTTCTTATTGCTTTCAATGGCTAGTACGCCGTATTGCTTGGAACTCCAATAGCTAAATTAACGCATCCAAAATATGCAGAAAGATAAGATTACAAAGACGAGGTTTTATGGGTCTCTTTACCGCGAAATTTCGTGGACGAACTAAGCAACCATATACAGCACATCGACTATTGGGAACTGTACTATGCAAAGAAGTTACATAACTTTCTTATTACACGTAAGAACCAGGACTATGTTAAAACACCTCTTCTAAAATATATTTAATTCAAATTCGTCCTAATAACCAAGTAACATTCATGAAAGGTGATCATTCTGCGTGTTCTTGTCATAAGTAATGGGATATGGTTGAGCGGGGCACAGATATCTGCGAATGAATTTATCGAGTTTCTGAGAAATTATGCGGAAATAAAGATTCTTACATGCCAGCAAGGGAGGTATTTAACAAGGATACCCGCATCATAGCATAAGCTTCCATGCAAGAATATGGGAGCTCTCCTAATCATGCATGCTGATTACACAATTAAAAAGTTTGTTGAATGGGCCGATATTACATGGATTGCAACAGGAGAATTTGAAATAGCGCGAAGAATCAGATAGATCAAAAAGATACCTATAATAGCTCATCTTCGCTCATATGAATTTCTATGCCCATTTATGCGGCTTTTATACGCTTCAGAAGAGGTATGTAAAGATCTCTGCACGATTTTAAAGTCTGTAGAATGTAAGCTTAAATCCGATGCATATTTAACTACGCTAGGTGCTAAGACACTTTCCCACCGATTAATGATGTCAGCTGGTTTAAACACTATTTGGACTCCACTATACTATGTAAGGTGGAAGAAAATTATAATGGACTCCTTTAACAACATTGATGGCTTTATAACAGTATCCAAGGCTCTCCACGACCTGCACATTCAATATCTTCATAGATTTAAAGAAAAATCCTCTGAAACAATATACAACCTCGCTATAGAACCCCTAAAGCATGTTAAGCCTAGTCTTTGTGATCCCTATGGTGATTATATCCTCTATGTTTCTGGGTCTAACCCGGTTAAAGGGCCACATTTTTTCCTAGAGGCATGGCGAAAAATTTCTAGAGAATTTAGAGACCTCAAGCTCTACATGGTTGGATGCAAGGACACTTGGGTCGAAGGAAAAGCACGTCGAATGAACTTGCGAAACATAGTATTCACAGAGAAAATGCCTTCAAGTGAATATTATCACTTAATGTACAAGGCAAAAGCGATTGTGATGTCATCTATATGGCCTGAGCCCTTTGGTAGGATACCTGTCGAGGCTAATAGGTTTGGTGTTCCAGCTGTTGTTAGCTCTGCTGGTGGCTTACCTGAAACTATTGTTGATGGTGTTACAGGGTATATCTTCAAAGCAGGTGATGTTGATGATCTTGCTGAGAAAGTTATAAAAGTCTTAGGGCGGGATTTCAATAGAGAGGAGATTATTAAGCGTAGCTACGAAAGAATTAATCCACAGAGAGAGATGGAAAAGCTAATCAGGTTCTTTGAGAGTGTAATTAGTTATGGAGAGATGTAGAAAAACACTTTTTTCCGAGAGCTTGATGTATTATCTGAATTCTATCCTATTTGTGAGACCAGTAAGGAGATTTATTATTCATTTCATTAAAAAGGTCTTAATGCGAAGACTTTATGAGTTTAACTCCCGGAGCTTGTTTGTGATCTACAATCGTAATGTAGGAGCATTGATAGTAGAGTTTCTAGACATTATAACTATGCTTGGAAGTACAAAGGGGAGGAAAAGGTAGTAAAGCTATTTAGGTGCTTGTTAAGGGTGTTGAGACAGGGTTCACTGGCCACCTATCGCCGAAGACCCTCAGGTACTTCCCGGCGTTCACGAGCATGGCGGCACCCTGCGGACGATGACTACGTCGTTTACAAGTCGATCGCTTCAGGGCTTAAGGTTCTT
>Ga0272449_1003877_pt1 | contig 12547 bp, 9 predicted proteins | sample YNPCB0241_FD_198679 | JGI IMG/M metagenome (GOLD analysis project Ga0272449, IMG submission 198679) | Hot spring sediment microbial communities from Yellowstone National Park, WY, United States - YNP-CB-024-1 | ecosystem: Environmental > Aquatic > Thermal springs > Hot (42-90C) > Sediment...
GGGTTTGAGGAGTTCGTCCCCTACACCGTGGCCCTGGTCAAACTGGAGGAAGGCCCCCTGGTCACGGCGCAACTGACCGACGTGGACCCGGAAGAGGTCCGCATCGGGATGCCCGTGGAGATGGTCACCCGCAAGGTACGCGAGGAAGGCGAGGACGGGCTGATCATCTACGGGTACAAGTTCCGGCCGGCCCTGAGGGGGGCAGAGGTGCGGGAGAAGGACCAAGTGGCTTGAGGCCGGCTCGGCAGGCACAGCCTGCCCGACCTGGTTCCCAGGATTGCGAGCGACCTGAACCCGGAGGAGGCTCTCCGCCTGCGAACGAGCGGGGGAAAGGAGAGGGAAAGGCCCTGTGAAGCCTCCTTTACAGCCCCTGACGGCGGGAGGGGGCCGCGTGGAAGAGGTCCCTCCCCGCCTCCTCCGGTTGAGCATCCCCCCTGGGCCGGCCGGGGAGTACCGCCTGGCCCAGGTGGACGACTACCGCCACCTCCCCCGTGCCCGGTTCCCCTGGACACCGCCCCTGCGCCTCGCTCTGGACGCCCGGGTTTCCCACCCCGAGGTCCCGGGGACGTGGGGCTTCGGCCTCTGGAACGACCCCTTCTTCACCGTGGGCCTGGGGTTTGGCGGCACGTCCCGCCTCCTCCCCGCCCTGCCCAACGCGGCGTGGTTCTTCCACGCCTCACCTCCCAACCACCTGACCCTGCGGGACGACCTCCCCGCGCGGGGCCTGCTGGCGGCGGTTTTCTCATCGCCCCGCCTGCCCTCGCCGCTCCTCGCCCTGGGGATGCCTTTCCTCCCGCTCCTCCTGTGCCGGCCTGCGGCACGGGCCCTGCGCCGGCTTGCCCGCAGGGTGGTCCGGGAGGACGGAGTTTCCCTGGACCTGGACCCCACCCAGTGGCACTCGTACGCGCTGGAGTGGCGCGCGGACGGCGTGCGCTTCGCTGTGGATGGGCGGGTGGTGCTGGATACCAGCATCTCGCCCCGGGGGCCGCTGGGGCTCGTCCTGTGGGTGGATAACCAGTACGCCGCCTTCCGGCCGGAGGGGCGGCTGGCCTTCGGGACGCTTGCCTGCGACCGGCCGGCCTGGCTGGAGGTCGCTCCCCCCACCATTGCCCCGCTAGAGGTGTAGCGCGCCGGGCCTGGCGCGCGAAGGACGGCACTTGCGGCTCTCCTCGGTTGTGGTATACTTGAGCGTGCCTCTCCCCGTTTTCTAGAGGGCAGGGCCTCGCCAAGGGCGGTGGGTCCGCCCCTTGCGTGTGCCCCGTTGCAACTTGTGACTGGAGGCCGGTCGTCCGGCCTCGTTTTGGCCCTCTGGTTTCTTCCGGTTGAGTTCCCTGCGGATGGGATGATCCCTGGCCGCGGCAGGCCCCGCGGCGCAGGTGAGACGAGCCAGGAGTAGCAGGCCCCCCCAAGCCCTTTTCGCTGGCCGTTCAGCCCCTATAGAGGAAAGGAGGCGCCATGGACTCGGAGCGTTGGTTCCTCGCGCTGGCCGCGCTGCTCCACGACGTGGGGAAACTGGGGCAGCGGGCCAAGGCCGAGCCGGGACGGCCCCTTGCTCCCGGCTACGAAGGCTTCGGCAAGGAAGACTACGGCACGCACGGTGCCCACGCCACCTGGAGCGCCTGGTTCGTCCGGGAATGCGTGCCCAAGGGCTGGCAGGGCAACCTGCAGGGCATCTTCTACCACCACCGCCCTGTGGACCGGGCCTCCCGCATCGTGGCCCTGGCTGACCACCTCTCGGCTGCCGAGCGGCAGGAGGCCGAGGCGGAGCAGCCGCAGCAACTCCTCTCCATCTTCTGCTGCCTGGGGGAGGACCCTCCAGGGCCCCATTACCTTCCCCTGAAACCCCTGAGCCTGGAGGAGGATGTCCTCTTCCCCAGCAAGACGCCCATGGGCGAGGCTGAGCGCCGCAGGGCCTACGGGGACCTGTGGGACGGCTTGGTGGCGGGGGCCAAGGCCCTGAAGGTGGATGACCTGAAGGTCTATCTGGAAGGGGTCTACGAACTCCTGCGCCAGTACACCTGGTGCGTCCCCTCCGCCTTCTACGTGGCCCAGCCCGACGTGAGCCTCTTTGACCATGGCCGGACCACCGCGGCCCTGGCCGCGTGCCTGGCCGACCTGGACGATGGGGCCATCCAGGCCCTGCTGGTGAAGCAGGACCAGGGCGTGGAGGTGGCCCGCTTGGTCTGCGGCGACCTGAGCGGCGTGCAGGCCTACATCTACAAGGTCATCGCCCGGGGTGCGGCCAAGAACCTGCGGGGGCGCAGTTTCTACCTGCAACTCCTCACCCTGGCCGTGGCCCGCTTCCTCCTGCGCCGCCTGGACCTGCCGGTCTGCAACCTGCTCTACGTGGGGGGCGGGCGCTTCTACCTCCTGGTCCCGCCTTCGGCGGACCTGGCCCCCATCCAGAAGGAAATCTCGGAGGTCCTCTGGCGGCACCACGGGGGCGACCTCTACCTGGCCTTGGGCAGCACCCCCCTCACAGCCCACGACTTCATCCTGAGGGACGGTGCGGCCGGCCGGACGGCTGAAGAGAGGGACGGGGGCATCGCTGGAGCCTGGAGCCGGGCCAGCCGGGCCGCCGACGAGGCCAAGAGCCGCCGTTTCGCCGAACTGGGCCCGGAGTGGCTTTCGCAGCACCTCTTCGCCCCCCAGGCCCCTGCGGAAGAGGAAGAGGAACTCTTCCGAGAGGCCGCCGGCGAAGAGGAGCCCCAGGTCAGCCCCGGCCGGCAAGCCCTGGAAGACCTGGCCCGGGACCTCCACCAGGCGCAGTACCTGCTCCTCGCCTTCGGGGAAGGGCCGCTCCCCGGTGGGGAACGCGGTACCTGGCCCGCCACCTTGGGCGACCTGGGCATGGCCGTGCGCCTGTTCACCGGGGGAGGCAAGCCTTGCCGCACCTACGCCCCCCTGTCCGGGGGCGCACGGTACGGCCTCCTCTGGGGCCTGCGGGAAGCGCCTTCCACCACGGTGTTGGGGGAGGTGCAGAAGGAGGTTGGCCTGCCCGTGGTGGGCGGGGTGCGGTTCGTGGCCAACGTGTCCCCCAGGGTCAAGGAGGAGGACCGCCGGTGGCTGCAAGACTCCCGCAACCGCAGGAGGGCCGGGTTTGACGAGGGCGAGAGGGAACCAGAGGTCGGCGAGATCAAGGAGTTCAACCTCCTCCAGGCCCAGGCCCAGGGGATCGCCCAGTTCGGCGTGCTGCGGATGGACGTGGACAACCTGGGCGCCCTCTTCTCCCAGGGGTTTGCCGCGGGCAAGAAGGCCCCAGCCACCCTCTCCCGCATGGCCAGCCTCTCCTTCGCCTTCGGCCTCTTCTTTGAGGGCTGGGTGGGGGAGATCGCCCGGAAGGCCCGCCGGGAGGGGGAGATCGCTCGGAGGGCCGGCCGGGAGGGGTCGGACCTGGACCTGGTCTACGTCCTCTACAGCGGTGGGGACGACCTCTTCATCGTGGGGGCGTGGGACCTCCTGCCGGACCTGGCCTACCGCATCCGGGCGGACCTGGAGCGGTTTGCCGCGGGCAATCCGGCCGTGCACGTGAGCGCCGGGATCACCCTCCACGGGGGGAAGTACCCCCTCTACCAGGCGGCCCAGGACGCCCACGAGGCCCTGGAGGCGGCCAAGGACCGCCCGGGCAAGGACGCCTGGTGCTTCCTGGGGAGCGTGCTCCCCTGGGCTGACTACCCCCGCGTGCGGCAAGATATGGAGGACCTCTATGGCCTGGTGAAGCCGGGGCAAGCGCCCAAGGCCCTCCTCCAGGACCTGCGGCAACTGTACCTGCGCTACCTCCAACAGCAGAAGGAAACGGGCATCTGGGATAGGGTCCTTTGGGGGCCGTGGATGTGGTGGAGCGCCTACCGGCTCACCCGCATGGCTGGCGGCCTGAAAGACGAGGCGAAGGAGAAAGTGCTGGCCCTCCGGGACCGCCTGAAGGGGGAGAAGTTCCACGAGATCCGGACCCTGGGCCTGGCGGCCCGCTGGGCCGAACTCCTGACCCGCGACGAGGGAGGGCAGGAATAGAAAGGACATTCAAGCCATCCTAGGGCGCACAGGAGAGGAGAACGATGGGAACTGACTCCTTGCCCTTTGATCCTGCGGCACGCTATGAAGACTCGCTCCTTGACTATAAGGAACGGCTTCCCCAGGTTCACGGCCGCGATGGGAGCAAGGCCGGCGAACTCATCAAAGACCTGATAGCCCTGGCGAACGCTGCTCGCTCTTTGGGAAGGCCTGCCTACCTGGTGTTCGGATTCCGAGAAGAGGGGAACAGCCGTCTCCCCGTGGGCATCAAGGGACAATCTCTGCGCCAGGATGGCAGGCCGTTGCCGGACTGGGACTCCCGCGCTGAGGAGGAGTGCCGGCAGACTATTGAAAGGGAACTCCTGAGGAACTTGGCCTGCCGATACATTGAACCGTCAATTGCCGCAGAGTACCACCAATATCTGTATAAAGGACACCTCATTGGCTACGTGGAGCTGCCTCCCCGGCCCACCGATGAGCCCTTCCAAGTGGGGATGGATTCAGATACATACAAAGTAGGGAACACCCCCCTTCGCAGGGGGATGTGTTGGTGGCGGGTTGGCTCACACACGATAGAGATCCGTGAAGACGAAAAGAGGCGTCTCCGTCCCTTCTCAGAGGTTCCTTTTATCCCCCGGCGGCAATGGATCGAATACCTCAAGGGCCTTCCTCGCCTCCTGAAGTTGCCGGATGAGCCCTACGAGTTGACGTTGCAGACACCAGAGGGAGGGTTAGTCTCAGGGAAAGAGAGCGTAGAGCGGCTGCGAAGCGGCTTTCAAGCGGCTTCTGTCAAATTTCTCTTGGGACCGCCTGGTGCTGGCAAGACGACGCTTCTGAACCAGGTTGTGCTGGCCCAAGCCGAAGAAGCACTGGGGAGGCTTGAGGCGGCGGAAGACGACCCAAAGAGTTGGGAGGAAGTCTATATCCCCGTGCTTGTGGATCTGCGAGAGCTTCAGTTCGGGGAATCCCCTTCCTCGGAGGAACTGCAGAGGGAGATAGCCAAAAGCATGCGTATTCCGCTTAGGGCTGACTCAGCAGGCTCCGAGCCAGGGGCAATCTTTGACTCGTATTGGGTCCGATTCCTTGTCTGTCTGGACGGGTTAGACGAGTTTGCCATGCTGCAAGAGGACCGCGTCACGGGGCAATTGGTGCTGGCTCTCCTACGTTGGGGAACCCCTAGACACCCGATCATCGTAGCCTCCCGCTCCTACGCGATAGAGCACTACCTCCTGGGCCAACGTCACCGCTGCGAGGTCTTCCACTTGCAACCGCTGGGCGAACCGGCTGTGGAACACCTCCTAATGCACCACTTGCTCAGAGCGATTCCCCCAGAGGACCTTGACAGAGCGACTCTTGAGGAGGCCGCGAAAGGGATCCTTGCCGAAATCCAGGGGATCTTCAGGGAAGATAGAGAGCTGAGAGACCTTATTGCCACACCGCTGAATCTGGAATCCGCGTTAGACTACTTCAAAGACCTGGTGAGAGCCCGAGCCCAAGAACTGCAAGAACCGCAGGAGGGCCGAGAAAGAACGACAGCAGAGATGGAGCCCTCTCCAGCGGAGATTCCCCTGGGCTCTAGCGACCTTCCTCAAGAAGTAGTGGAAGACGTGGAAGACAAGGTAGGGCATATTGAGGTTCCAGAACCCGAACATATTGAGGTTCCAGAACCCGAAGATGAGACCGGTCCAGCAGAAGAAGCTCTCTTGGGGCCTCCACCTTTGGAAGGGCCAGAGCCATCCTCGCGTCCGACAAAAGCCAGGTTAGTGAACGCAGTCATCCACGGGCTAGTGCTGCATGAGGTGCAAAAGGATCCAGCCCCCTCTGCTCCTGTGGAGTGCTGGGAGCGTATTGAGAAGATTGAGGACTTGGCATTGTACATGGATGGACGCCGCGACCGTGTGGGCTATACAGTGGCGATAGAAAAGTCTGGTAGGCCCGCTTTCTTGCAAGCGTGGCGTCTCGGGATCTTGGAGTGTAATGGTGACGCCTTTTTCAGAAGCAGACTCCTTATATTTTACTTTGGCGCGAGAGGCCTGGAGAGAAGAGTTCAGAAGGATGCAATTGAGCTGCCTGATATGACATCGGATTTCAAGAAACACTGCTGCCGATGGCTAGAGGAACTCACTTGGCGAAACTGGTCTCGGTTCCTTAAGGCCGGAGACCCCTAAACGGTGTATGTGAGACCGTTTCTCTGCATGTGTTGCGAGCCAAGAGCAAGGAGGTGAACAATGGCGAGTCGGTTTCCAGAACAGCAGCACGGCAAGGAGAGCGTCCCCCGGCTCTCGGACCAGGACCTGAAGCGCATCATCCAGGGCGACAAGCCGGAGGATGCCCAGGTCCTCGTGAAGTGGGCTCAGGACCTGGGCCACGCCCTGAAGGACAAGGGCCTCACCACCTCCCAGATCCGCAACATCTACGGCATCGTGCGCCAACTGGAGGCCCAGTGGCCCAAGGGCACACCCAGCCCCGAGGCGGCCCGGGAACTCATCCTCCTCAAGCCCAAACTGGCCTACCAGGCCGCCCGCCAGCCCCGCAAGGGCGTGGAGGAACTGGCCGACGTCCTCGGACGGGCCATTGACCTGGTGGGCACCGACCGGGGCCACTTCGGGCGCTTCGTGGACTTCTTTGAGGCCATCCTGGCTTACCACAGGGAAGCCGGCGGCAAGTAGCCAAGGAGGAAGGAAAAATGGCTGACGTCAAACTGTACGGACGGCTGTTCGTGGAGTGCCGGATTGAGGCCAAGACCGGCCTGCACATCGGCGGCGCCGCCACCGGGCTGGAGATCGGCGGCCTGGACAACGTGGTGGTGCGCGACCCCCTCACCAACGAGCCCTACATCCTCGGCTCCAGCCTCAAGGGGAAGATGCGCTCCCTGAGCGAGAAACGGCACGGCCTGCGCCAGAACCAGCGCATCGGCCAGGACGTCTACATCCACACCTGCGACGACGCGGGAGAATACGCGGGGTGCCACGTCTGCCACGTCTTCGGGGTGCCGGGGGAGAGGACCTTCTCCAGCCCCACCCGCCTCCTGGTGCGGGACGTGCCCCTGGACCGTGAGCACGAGGCCTACGCCAAACTGAAGGAGGCCCGCACCGACTACCCCTTCACCGAGGTGAAGTGGGAGGCGGCCATTGACCGCGTCACCTCCGCCGCCACCCCGCGGCAGATGGAGCGGGTGCCAGCCGGGGCCGTCTTCGGGCCGGCGCAACTGGTCTTCAGTTTCTACGAGCCGGAGGATGTGAAGCGGCTGGAGACCCTGGTGGAGGCCATGCTCCTCCTGGAGGACGACTACCTGGGCGGCCAGGGCTCCCGGGGGAGCGGCCGCGTGGCCTTCCAGGGCCTGAAGGTCTCCCTGCGCTCCACCGCCCACTACCGGGAGGAACAGGCGCTGGGAGAATACGGCACCCTGCGCCAACTGGCCGAGGCCCTGCCAGACTTGCAGAGGAAGGTGCGGGAGATGCTGCCCTTCCAGGAGGCGTAGCCATGGCCGATCTCCTCAGGTACGACCTGGTCCCGCCGCCGGGCGGCGGGTTCCACTTCGGCCGCACCGGCTACGCCCAGGAGGAGACGGCCGAGTCCTTCCCCTCCGACTCCCTGTGGGCCGCGCTCATCGCCACCCTCGCCGAGGAGGAAGGCGCGGGGGCTGCCCAGGCCCTGGTGGACCGCCTCCGCACGGAGGAGCCGCCCTTCGCCCTCACCTCCCTCTTCCCCCGGGCCGGGGACGTGCCCTTCCTGCCGCGGCCGGCGCTGTCCCTCCCCCCGGGCGAGGGCGGGAGGGGGCGGCCCCACAAGTTCAGCAAGCGGCTGCGGTACGTCTCCCCGGGCATCCTGCGCCTGCGGCTCCAAGGGCAGGACCTGGCCCCGTACATGCCAGACGAAGCCTGGCACAGCCCCAGAGGCCGCTTCCTCCAGGGGGGCGTGGTCTGGCTGACGGCAGAGGAACAGGCCCGCCTGCCCGGAGACTGGGCCAGGTTGGCCCCCGAACGCCTGGTGCGCCAGAAGGTCTGGGACGTCCTCCCGCGCCCCCGGGTCACGGTGGACCGGCGCTCCCACGCCTCGGCCGTCTTCCGGGTGGCGCGGCTTTCCTTCGCCCCGGGGTGCGGCCTGTGGTTGGGGGTCCGCTTCGCCGCGGCCCCCGGCCCCTACGGCCAGGCCTGGTGGGAAGCATGGCTAGAGCGCCTGGGCCACCGCGGCGTGGGCGGAGACCGCTCCCCCGGCTGCGGCACCTTCTCCTGGCAGGCCAGAGGCCCCCTCCCCCTGCCCGAGGGCGCGGGAGGAGACTGCGCCCTCCTCCTCTCCCGCTACCACCCCCGCCGCGAGGAACTGGAGGCAGGGGTCCTGGGCGACGGCGCCCAGTACCAGTTGGCCTTCGTCAGCGGCTACCTGGCCAGCCCCGAAGGGCCGGCCCGGCTCCGCAACCGCGTCGCCCTCCTGGAGGCCGGCTCCGTCGTCCGCATGGCCGGCGGCCTGCCACGGGGGGACCTCGCGGACGTCACCCCGCTGGGGTGGTCGGCGCACCCCATCTACCGGGGCGGCCTGGCCCTGGCCGTGCCGATCCCGGGCACGTGCAGGAGGTGACCATGAAGCCCATGCACAAGGTCTACTCGGTGGAAGCCTCCACCCTCTCCCCCCTCCACATCGGCACGGGGGACGTGCTGCAGAAGGGGTTTGACTACGTGGTCCACAACGGGCGGACCTGGGTGGTCCACGCCGACGCCCTCCTGGACGCGGTGTGGGGGCCGAGGCCCGACCCGCGCCTCCTGGGCCGCCCGGCCGAGGAACTCCTGGAGGCGCTGGGCAAGGACGCCTTCAACCCCCAGGCCCGCCACTTCCGCTACGTCCTCCCCGGCGCACCGCGCGCCGAGGCCCGCGGCGCGGAGGTGCGGGAGCAACTGAAGGACCCCTGGGACCGCCCCTACCTGCCCGGCTCCTCGGTCAAGGGCGCGCTGCGCACCGTGCTGGCGGCGGTGGGCTGGCAGAAGCGGGGCCTGCGCCTGGACCCCTCCCGCCTCCGGGACAACCGCTCCTGGGCGGCGCAATCCCTGGAACGGACCCTCTTCGGGAAGGACCCCAACCACGACCTCCTGCGGGCCCTGCAGGTGGCCGATAGCGACCCGGTGGGCCCGGAGCACCTGATCCTGGTCAACGCCCAGGTGGCGGTGAAGGACCGCCTGGCCTCGCCCATTGAACTGGAGGCGGTGCGGCCTGGGACGGCCTTCCGCCTCACCCTGACCTTTGACGGCTACCTCCTGCGCCGGGAGGTGCGGGAGAAGTTGGGCTGGCGCGACGAGGTCCAGTGGCTCCTGCAGGTGGTCTCCCTGGCCCGGCAGCACGCCCTCCTGCGCCTGCGGCGGGAGATGCAGTACTGGAACGGCGTGAAGGGCGCACAGCGCATCCTGGACTTCCTTGCCAAACTCTACAAAGAGGCCGAGGCCCTGGCGGAGAACGAGGCGTTCCTCCAGATCGGCTGGGGCGGCGGATGGGACAGCAAGACCTTCGGCACCGGGAACCTCCAGCGGGACCCCAACGCCTTTGAGGCCGTGGTGCGCCGCTACAACCTGGCCCGGGGCCGCGCCCCCCGCAAGCCGGGAGACCCCTTCCCCCGCAGCCGCCGCGTCGTGGTCATCACCGGGCGGGGGCGCGAGTCGGGGAAACTCATCACCGTGCCCGACCAGCCCCTGGGCTGGGTCCGCATCAGGGTGAAGGAGGGATAGGAGATGGCCCCGGAAGGTCCCTCCAAACGGGTGCTCTTCTTGACCAACGTGGGGAACCGGGACGTCTCCCTGGACGGACAGCCCGTGGGCAACCAGAAGCGGGTGCGCACCGAGAGCCAGAAGTTGCTGGAGGGGTGGGAAAGGCTGGAGGAGGAGGGCCGCAAGGACGACCTGGAGGCCCTGGCGGAGCGGATGGCCCTGCCCATCCTCCAGCCGGCCTTACAGTGGGTCCTGGAGGAGCACGGGCGGGTGGACGAACTGGTCCTCTACGCCACGGACCAGGCGGAGGGTACGGAGTTCCACCTCCGGGAGCAGGATACCCTGCACCTGGCCGAACTGATGAAGCGCTGGCTCAACCGGCAGCGGTGGAAGAGCGAGGGCAAACTGGGCAGGGTGCAGGTGCGGGTCCTCCACGGCCTGAACCCCAGCCTCTACGACCAGGCCTTCGCCAGGTACGAAAAGGAGATGCGCCCTTCCTGGCGGGAGGAGTTTGACCTCTGCGTCGTCGTCCCGGCGGGCGGGACGCCGGCCTGCAACATGGCCCTCCTCTTCCGGGCCATCCAGACCTTCGGCCGCCGGGCGCAGACTGTCTACGTCCCCCGGGATGGGCCGCCCCTGTCCCTGCGCATCGCCCAGGAACTGCACCAGTCGCTCCAGAACCACGCCCTGCGGGCGGCGCTGAGCCGCTGCGACTTCGCCGCCGCCCGCGCCCTCATGGAGGAAAACGGCTACGACGAAGCCTGGCTCCACCTGGTGCGCTACGCCGAGCACCGCTTCGCCTTTGACTTTGAGGCCGCCCGCAAGGCCCTCCAGAGGGCGCACGACACCTGCTCCGGTCGGGACCTGGAGGTCCTGCCGGCCCTGGTGGACCGCCACCAGCGGCAACTGGTCCTCCTGGAGTCCGGCAACGTCCAGGCCCGCACCGAGGAACTGTACCACAACGCCTGTTGGACCTACCGCCAGGGGCGGTACGTGGACTTCCTGGGGCGGGCCTTCCGCTTCCAGGAGAACGCCGCCCGCTGGGCCGTGGAGCAGGCCTGCGGGGTGGAGGCGGACGAGGGGGACGAGAAGAAGAGACAGGCCTTCAAGGCCTGGATAGACCAGCACCCGTACCTTCGGCCCTACATGGAGAAGCAGACCCTGTACGGGAAGCCCCTGAGGTGGGATACCATCAACGCCGCCGTCCTCCTGGCTGTGGTGGCCTACGTGGCCGAGGGCGGCCAGCGCGAGGAGGGCTCGCCGTACCTCTCGGCGGAGGAGCAGGAGCGGTACCGCCGCCTGCACGCGGGGCTCTCCGCGCTGGACCACCTGCGGGACCTGCGCAACAAGTCCATCATCGCCCACGGCTTCCAGGGCATCTCGGAGGAAGCGCTCCTGGAGGCGTACCGGAAGAACACGGGGCGGAGCGACACCCCCCTGGACCTCATGGGCGAGGTCCTGCGGGACCTGACGGGACGGGAGGCCCCTCCCGCGCCCTACGAGGAGGTGAGGGATTGGCTCGTGAAGCGGCTGACGTAGCCCCTGGCGCCCGGGGTGCCCTCTCGGGGCCCCCGGACCTCCTCAGCCTGGTCCTCACGGTGGAGGCGGAGGCCCCGGGCACCCTGCCTTCCTGGTTGGGGCGGGCGGTGATGGCGGCCTTCCTGGGGACCGTGGCGGAACGGGACCCAGCCCTGGCCGAGGCCCTCCACGAAGGCGAGGGCCCCCGGCCCTACACCTGTTCCACCCTCTGTGGCATCCCCGCCCGCCAGGGGCAGATAGCGGTGCACCCCGGCGCGCGGGGGTGGCTGCGCATCACCGCCTTGGGGGAGGACCTGGTCGCCTTCCTCCTGGGGCACCTGGCCAGGCCCTCGTGGCGGCTGACGCTGGAGGGCGTCCCCTTCCGGGTGGTGGCGGCCACGGCCGACCCCCAGGCCCACCCCTGGGCAGGGATGGAGCGCATGGAGGACCTGGCCGGCCAGCACCTCCTGGCGCGACAGGAGCCGGCCTGGCGGCTGGTGCTGCGCTTCGCCAGCCCGGTGGCCTTCCGCTCGGCGGGGCAGACGGTCCCCGTGCCGCTCCCCTCGCTGGTCTTCGGGAGCCTGGTGGACCGGTGGAACGCCTTCGCCCCGGTCCGCCTGCCGGCCGAGGCCCGGCGGTTCGGGGAGGCGTGCATGGGGATGGCCCGCTTCCAGTTCCGCTCCCAGGCTGTGCGGGGCAAGGGGGAGGTCGGGCACATCGGGGCGCGGGGGCAGGTGACGTACACGGTCCTGCGGCGGGACCGCTACTGGGCCTCGGTGATGGAACTCCTGAGCGAGTTCGCCTTCTACAGCGGGGTGGGCATCCTCACGGCGAGCGGGATGGGGCAGGTGCGGCGCCTGCCCCTGGAGGCCGCCTGAGGGCCTCTCGCGGGAGGTTCCGGACCTTAACAACTGAACATCACGCTGCCCCCCTCGTGGCAAGGGGGATGACCTCACCCGCCCCTTTCCCGGGCGGAGAGGGAGGGGGTAGGTAGGGGCGGTTCGTGAATTGCCCCTACGAACCTCACCTACCCCCCAACCCCCTCCCTCTCCATCCGCTGATGGAGAGGGAGGGGGCGGCCGAAGGCCGGGGGTGGGTGAGGTCCGGAGGGGCAAGGCACGCCTTGCTCCTACAGGTCACCCCCCTGCACGGCCGCGTCGGCGCAGGCCGACGCCGGGCTTGAGCCCCGATTTGAATCGGTGGCCGAAAATGGTAGGGGCGGTTCGTGAATTGCCCCTACGAACCTCACCTACCCCCCAACCCCCTCCCTCTCCATCCGCTGATGGAGAGGGAGGGGGCGGCCGAAGGCCGGGGGTGGGTGAGGT